>Ga0207927_1001235_pt1 | contig 10994 bp, 8 predicted proteins | sample NGESurdeep072012_2_FD_184456 | JGI IMG/M metagenome (GOLD analysis project Ga0207927, IMG submission 184456) | Arctic peat soil microbial communities from Barrow, Alaska - NGEE Surface sample 210-2 deep-072012 (SPAdes) | ecosystem: Environmental > Terrestrial > Soil > Wetlands > Peat ... | reverse complement strand
GAGATCGCCTCGCGCATCGAGTCGGTGATCCGATCGGCGTAGAGCACCGCCGCGCCGTTGGAGTTGCGCGCCGCTCGACCGATCGTCTGGATGAGCGCGCTGCGCGAGCGCAGGAATCCCTCCTTGTCGGCGTCGAGGATTGCCACCATGGACACCTCGGGCAGGTCCAGTCCCTCGCGCAGCAGGTTGATGCCCACCAGGATGTCGAACTCGCCGAGGCGCAGGGACCGCAGGATCTCGATGCGCTGAATCGTGTCGATGTCACTGTGCAGGTACTGGACACGATAGCCAGCCTTAGTGAGAAACACGGTCAGGTCCTCGGCCATGCGCTTGGTGAGCGTGGTGATGAGCGTTCGCTCACCGCGCTCGATGACTTCGTCGAGACGAACGCGCAGGTCGTCAATCTGATTCCTCGTCGGCACGACGGTCACGACCGGATCCAGGAGACCGGTCGGGCGTATGACCTGTTCGGCAATCTGGTCACTGTTCTCTATCTCGTAGGGACCGGGCGTCGCCGAGACGAAGATCATCTGGGGTACGAGCGCCATGAACTCGTCGAAATTGAGTGGCCGGTTGTCCATGGCACTCGGCAGGCGGAAACCGTGCTCGACGAGGGTCGTCTTGCGCGACCGGTCGCCCGCGTACTGCCCGCGAACCTGGGGCACGGCAACGTGCGACTCGTCAATGACGACGAGGAAGTCGTCGGGAAAGTAGTCGAGCAACGTGAACGGCCGCTCACCGTAGCTGCGTCCGTCGAGGTGGGCCGAATAGTTCTCGATGCCGGCGCAGACGCCCGTCTGTTCGAGCATTTCGAGGTCGTGCTCGGTGCGCGACCGCAGGCGCTGCGCCTCGAGGAGTTTGCCCTCTCGTTCAAATTTCGCGAGTTGGACCTGCAGCTCGTCCTCGATCGAGCGACAGGCGCGCTGCAAAGTCGCCGCGCTCGTGGCGTAGTGCGACGCGGCGAACAGGGTGAACTCCTGCACGCTGCCACGACTCTCCTGGGTGACCGGATTGAAGAAGGAGATCCCCTCCACCTCATCGCCGAAGAACGAAACCCGGACCGCCTCGTTGCTGTAGGCCGGCTGGATTTCGAGGGTGTCGCCCTTCATGCGAAAGAGCCCGCGGTCAAGCACCAATTCGTTGCGGCTGTACTGCATCTCTACCAGCCGGCGCAGCAACGCGCGCTGGTCGAAGCTCTGTCCGACCTCGAGTTGGAGCATTCGCTCGCGGTACTCGACGGGCGAACCGAGCCCGTAGATGCACGACACCGACGCCACCACAATGGTGTCGCGATGGGTCAGGAGCGACGAGGTGGCCGCGTGGCGCAGGCGGTCGATCTCCTCGTTGATCGAACTGTCCTTCTCGATGAAGGTGTCGGTGCGGGGAATATAGGCCTCGGGCTGGTAGTAGTCGTAGTACGAAACGAAGAACTCGACGCGATTACTCGGCAACATCTCCTTCAACTCTGAGGCCAACTGGGCAGCGAGTGACTTGTTGGGTTCGAGGATCAACGTTGGACGCTGCACCTGTTCGACCAACCACGCGATCGTCGCGGTCTTGCCGCTTCCGGTGATTCCCTCGAGGGTCTGGAAGCGCAGTCCGTCCTCGACGCCCGCGGCCAACGTGGCGATGGCGCGCGGCTGGTCCCCCGACGGCTGGAAGAGCGACTCAACAAGGAACTTATCCACGGCGAAGTCCGTTGGCGAGTAACACCGCGTCGATCTGTTCGAGCAGTTCTTCGATCGTTCCCTCGTTCCACATGACCCGGTCGGCGATCGAGCCCCGCTCGTCGTTGGACATCTGGTTGGCGAGTCGGGCCCGCGCGTCGTCTTCGCTGAAGCCGCGATACGCACGGAGTCGGTGGACGGCTGTCTCGGGCGTCACTTGGATCGACCACACTTCGTCGAACTTGAAAATCGAGCGATGTTCAGGTCGAAATAGCGGCAACGCGATGAAGACGGCCTCGTCGTTGACGTCGTCAATCTGGCGGGCGATTTCGGCGCCAATGTGACCATGGGTGATGTGGTTGAGTCGTCGTAGCGCCGAAGGATCGTGGAAGACGACGTCGGCGACGAACGCGCGGTCGAGCGCCTCGTCCTCATTCAGTACGGCGTCGCCGAAGGCGTCACGCATCGCCCGCCACGCCGGTCGGCCCGGCTCGGTGATCTCGTGGGCGATTTGATCGGCATCGACCACGGTCCAACCGAGACCGCTCAGGTAGTTCGTCGCGACGGTCTTCCCTGCGCCAATGCCGCCGGCGATGACAATTCTCTGCACCCGTCCACGGTAGCCACCGCCTGTGACATCGGGCGGCGGCGACGAGGGGAAACACAACGAACGCCCGTCGGTTGGCTATTGTCCTAACAGGTCGTGGAGGGGTACGAGTGCTGAAATACGTCATACGACGTCTGGTGATGTTGATCGGCATAATCTTCGTCATCTCGGTCGGCAGTTTCTACCTGATCCACCTCCTGCCCGGCGACCCCGCAGCCGTGATCCTCGGCACGGGCGACAGCCCCAGCAACCGGGCCAAGCTCTACAAGCTGCTCGGACTCAACAAGTCAATCTTCGACCAGTACTTCATCTGGATCCGCAACGTCGTGCGAGGCAATCTGGGTATTTCCTTCATCTCCCAGACCTCGGTCGCCTCAACCATCCGCGCGGCCCTGCCGATCGACCTCGAGATAATGGGGCTCAGCCAGATCGTGGCCTTCGCGGTCGCCATTCCTCTCGCAATGCGCTCGGCTCGCAAGCCCGACGGACTCGTCGACCGGCTACTCGGCGCGACGAGTTTCACTCTGCTGTCGATCCCGCCCTTCATCATCATCGTGCTGCTCGTGCTCTTCATCTCGATCAAGATGGGCGTCCCCAACATCGGCGTGGCGTCGTACGTCTCGTTCGGCACCGACTGGATCGTGAACCTCGAGAGCCTGGCTCTGCCCGCCTTCACGCTCGCCATTGGCAGTTTCGTCGTCTACTACCGCGTGCTGCGGAGTGACATGATCGCGACCTTGCAGGAGGAATTCATCACCATGGCCCGTTCCAAGGGCATCAGCCAGCGCAGGATCATGTGGCGCCACGCCTTTCGACCGTCGTCGGTGGCGCTGCTCGGCGCGGCGGGCGTGAACATCGGTGGACTCTTAGCTGGCGGCTTCGTGGTGCAGTACCTGCTCGCCATCCCAGGACTGGGCTACACGCTCATCGCCGCCATCAACGACAGCGACTACCTGCTGGTCCAGGGCATCGTGCTAGTGGTGTCGGTGGGCGTCGTGCTGATCAACTTCTTCTTTGACTTCGTTATCAATATCGTCGATCCGAGGATCAGCCGTGAGTGAGTTCATCCAAGAGACCGAAATGGCCCAAGAGGCGCTCCTCGAGGCGTCGATGGTCGAGCGACCAGAGAAGAACCAGCCGCTCGGGCCGATGTTCTGGATCTGCGTGGGCTGGCTCGCGCTCAACATCATCGGTGCGATCTTCGCCAACGTGTTGCCGGTACAGAATCCACTCAATCAGGACTACAACTTCATCAACTCCGGCCCGTCACTGCACCATATCTTTGGCACCGACGATCTCGGACGCGACATCTTCGCTCGCATCGTCTACGGCTCGAGGGTCTCGATCGCGGTGGGGGCGGGCTCGATGTTGATCGGCTTCGGCATCGGCGCGCCACTCGGCATGCTCGCGGCGTACCGGCGTGGACGCTTTGACACCTTCGTGACGACCGTCATGTACGTGTTCCTCGCGTTTCCCGCCATCATCGCGGTGATCGCCGTGCTCTCGTTCTGGACACCGCGTTCAATGTTCAAGATCATCGTGGTCATCGGTTTCGCCTCGGTCCCGCTCGTCTACCGTGTCATTCGAACGGCCACGCTCGCGATCGCGACCAAGGACTACGTGATCGCCGCCAAGGTTCAAGGCGCCACTGATCGGCGGATCCTGATGAAGGAACTGTTGCCGAACATCGCGCCGATAGGGATCTCCTTCCTCCTGATCGGCGTCGCCACAGTGGTCACTCTCGAAGGGGCGTTGGCCTTCCTCGGTCTCTCGGTCAATCCCCCAACGCCGTCGTGGGGCAACATGATCAACGAGAGTCGAACGATCCTGGCCGAGAACCCCTGGCTGGTCCTGTTCCCCTCCCTCGCCCTGTGCCTCTTCCTGCTGTGCCTCAATTTCATCGGCGACCGGGTGCGGAGCCACTTCGATGTCACCGAGGTGAAACTGTGAGCATGAATCCGGACAAGCTGCTCGTGGTGAAGGATCTCGCGACCACGTTCAACACCTCGGCCGGACCGCTGCCGGCGGTGGGCGGCGTCTCGTTCGACCTCAACAAGAACGAGACACTCGGCATCGTCGGCGAGTCCGGATCGGGCAAGACGGTGCTCGCGCGCACGATCATGGGACTGCAGCCGCGAACCAACGTCGCGGTCACGGGTTCGGTGCTCTTGAACGGACACGAGATGGTCGGCGTGAGCGAGGCCGAGAAGCGCAAGTACTGGGGCACCGAGGTCGCGATGGTCTTCCAGGACCCAATGACCTCGCTCAATCCGGTCATGCGCATCGGCAAGCAAATTGACGAGACGCTGCGCGTCCGACTCGGTATGAGTAAGGACGCCGCCAAGGCCAGGGCCATCGAACTGCTCGAGCTCGTGGGCATCCCCTCGCCGACGCAGCGTTACGGCGCCTTCCCCGGACAGCTCTCTGGCGGAATGCGCCAGCGCGTCGTCATCGCCACCGCGCTCGCCTGCTCGCCCAAACTCTTGATGGCCGACGAACCGACCACGGGCCTCGACGTCACGATCCAGGCCCAGATTCTCAATCTGCTCGAAGACCTCAAGGAGCAGTTCCACATGTCGGTAGTGCTGATCACCCACGACCTCGGCGTCGTCGCCACGCGCACGTCGCGCATCGTCGTCATGTACGCGGGGCGTGTCGTCGAGATCGGTACGACCCGAGAGGTCTTCACGAACCACCGCATGCCCTACACTCGCGCGTTGCTCGAGAGTTCGCCCAAGGTGTCCAATCCCTCGCACACCCGCCTCGTCACGATCCCCGGGCGCCCACCCAACCTCTTGAAGCTCAGCTTGGGCTGCAGCTTCGCTCCACGCTGCGCGTACGCGACCAATCAGTGCCACCAGCAACGTCCCGAACTCCAGAGCGCCGAGGAACCCGGCCACTCCTTCGCCTGCTGGAATCCCCTCCCCTCCAAGCGAGAAGCGGCGACACGATGACCGACACCACCCAGCCGCTGCTCAAGGTCCGCGACCTCACCGTCACGTTCGGCAAGGGACACCACGCCGTCAGCGCCGTGGCAGGCATCAGCTTTGACATCTTTGAGGGCGAAACCCTCGGCCTCGTCGGCGAGTCGGGCTGCGGCAAGTCGACGACCGGCAAGGCACTCATGAAGATCGTCGAGCCCTCGAGCGGGACCATCGAACTCGAAGGCGTCGACATCACGAACCAGAAGGGCCGCTCGCTGCGCAACATCCGCACCCGGATGCAGATGATCTTCCAGGACCCCATCAGCTCGCTCAATCCCCGCCGTCGCGTGAAGGACATCGTCGCAGAGCCACTCGACTGTTGGAAGACGGTCGAGGGCGACGAGCGCGACGTCCTGATCAGCGATCTGCTCAACAAGGTCGGCATTGATCCCGCCGTTTACGGCAACCGCTACGCCCGCCAGTTCTCGGGTGGGCAGTGTCAGCGGATCTCAATCGCGCGTTCACTGGCGATGCGGCCCAAGATGCTCATCTGTGACGAGATGGTCTCGGCCCTCGACGTCTCGGTCCAGGCGCAGATCCTCAACCTCCTCGAGGACCTGAAGAACGAGTACGGACTCACCTTGTTGTTCATCGCCCACGACCTCGCGGTCGTGAAGAACGTCAGCGACCGCGTGGCGGTGATGTACCTCGGCAAGATCTGCGAGATCGGCCCGTCCGACGTGCTCTACGAGGCGCCGGCCCATCCGTACACGAAGTTCCTCCTCGGCGCGGCACTCGAAGCCGACCCGGACTCGCCGGTACACGGCGACGTGCTCGAGGGCGAGCCGCCGAGCCCGATGAATCCGCCGAGCGGTTGTCGCTTCCGCACGCGGTGCCCCTTCGCCCAGGAGCGGTGCGCGAACGAAGAGCCCGTGTTACGCGACGTCGCGCCGGGCCACCAGGTCGCCTGTCATTTCCCACTCACCATCCAGAGCAGCACCGTCGCCTAACGACGGCGCACGTCGCGGCCGATATTCGTCGGTACACTGCAGTGATGTCGCCGATCGCACGCCTCGCCGGGGTCTCGCTCGACAGTGCGGACCCCGCTGCACTCGCTGCCTTCTATCGCGACCTGCTCGAGCTCGATGTCGTCTTCGAAGCCGACGATTTCATCGCCCTCAAGGGAGCGGGGATCTATCTCACCACGCAACGGGTGGCTGCGCATCGCGCCCCCGACTGGCCGGATGACGACGTTCCGAAGCAGATCCACCTCGAACTTGCCGTGACCGACCTGGACGCGGCTCAGACGAGGGCCGTCGATCTCGGCGCGTGTTTGGCGCCCCAGCAGCCCTCACCCGATCAATGGCGTGTGCTGCTTGACCCAGCAGGCCACCCGTTCTGCATCACGACACTCATCCCCGAAGACTGAGCGACGCCGTTGGCGTCGGATCGCCTCAGCCCATGAGCGCAAAGCCCTCGACCTCGTCACCACCACTACCACGCCAGGACGTCAATCCAAATGCTCGATCCTTGTTAGGACGGCGAGACCCGTTCAAATTTGAAGAGGCAGAACAGAGCTATTCGCCCGGGTCGACCTCGCTCGGCGCTCCACTGGTGTCAATGGCCGTGTCGTCGCTGATCTCCGCAGGCGCAGCCGCGTCCTCGTCGCTCGGCACCTCGTCGCTCGCCACCTCGTCGTCGTCGGGCGACTTCGCTGAAACCTCGGTCGCGTACTCCGCCCACGCCGCCTGTGCTTCGGTTTCGGGCGTGAATTCGCCGTACTCGAGTCCGCCGATGTAGTTACCTTCGGTGTCATAGGCGTGCGAGCCAAAGGCCTCACGGTACTCCTCGGACACCTCTCCACCCTCGGCGGCCTGCTTGATCGACAGGCTGATGCGGCGGCGCGCGGTGTCGAGTTCGATGATCTTGACCCAGAGCTCCTCGCCGGCGGTGACAACCTGGTCGGGCGATTCGACGTGGTGGGCGGCCATCTCAGAGATGTGCACGAGGCCTTCAATGCCTTCACCCACCTGCACGAAGGCGCCGAAGGGCACCATCTTGGTGACGCGGCCGTAGACCAACTGGTCGACCGCGTGGCTGTCGGCGAAGACCTGCCACGGGTCGGACTGGGTGGCCTTTAATGACAAGGAGATGCGCTCCTTGGAGAAGTCCACGTCGAGCACTTCGACGTCGACCTCGTCGCCGACGGTGACGACCTGACTCGGGTGGTCGATGTGCTTCCAGCTGAGTTCTGAGACGTGGATCAGTCCGTCCATGCCACCGAGGTCCACGAAGGCACCGAAGTTGACGACCGACGAGATCACGCCGTGACGGCGCTCGCCTGGCTTTAGGTTGGAGAGGAAGTCGCCGCGCTGTTCTTTCTGGGTCTCTTCGAGCCAGGCGCGTCGTGAGAGCACGACGTTGTTGCGATTGCGGTCGAGCTCAATGATCTTGGCTTCGACGGTCTTGCCGATGTAGGGCTGCAGCTCGCGCACGCGGCGAAGCTCGACGAGCGACGCGGGCAGGAAGCCACGCAGGCCAATGTCGACGATGAGTCCGCCCTTGACGACCTCGATGACGACGCCCTTGACGACCTCGTCGCGATTCTTCAGCTCTTCGATGTTACTCCAGGCCTTTTCGTACTGCGCGCGCTTCTTGGAGAGGACGAGTCGACCCTCCTTGTCCTCCTTTTGCAGGACGAGGCACTCGATACGCTCGCCCAGCGAGACGATGTCCGCGGGATCGGCGTCATTGCGAATGGAGAGTTCTCGGGCCGGGATGACGCCCTCGGACTTGAAGCCGATGTCCAGGAGGACTTCGTCGTGGTCGATCTTCACGACCGTGCCGGTGACGAGGTCGCCGTCTTCGAATTCGAGCACACTGTCGCCGACGAGAGTGGCGAGGTCGGTGCCGATCATGTTGTCTTCGGTGATGACGCGAGGAACGTAATTTCCTTCGGCGTCGAAGGTTCCCATTTCCTGGGTGGAGAGGAGGCTGGTGCCGTCCGACATAGGTACTACTTTCGTAAAGACCACACCGGGGTCAGCTGGACAATAGGGACTGGGCGTCCGGTGCAAACCCAGAGAACGACCTTAGCACTCGACAATTCAGCCCTTCGCGGCCGCCCAGTTCTTCCCCCAATGCAGCGAGATCTCGAGGGGCACGCTGAGCGACGCCGCGTGGGTCAGGGCGTCGATGATGATCACCTCGACCTGGGCGCGCTCGGCCGGCGGGGCCTCGACAAGAACCTCGTCGTGTACTTGGAGGATGAGACGCGCCTCGAGGTGCTCGGCGGTCAGGTGCCGGTCGAGGCGCACGAGGGCCGACTTGAAGATGTCGGCCCCGAGGCCCTGGATCCCCGCGTTCATGGCCTGGCGCTCGGCCGCCTGTCGCTGGGGGCCAACGGCGGTGGCGAGGTCGGGAAAGGGACGGATGCGGCCGAACTCGGTTCGCGAGTAACCCTGGTTGCGGATTTCCTTGATCGTCGCGTCCATGTAGGCGCGAAGGCTCGGGAAGCCCGCGAAGTACTTGTCCATGACCTCCTTGGCGGCGCTGACGGTCACCCCGAGACGCTGGCTCAACCCATAGGCCTCCATGCCGTAAGCGAGACCGTAGGAGACGGCCTTGGCCTGTTCACGCTGTTCGTGGGTGATCGCCGACGGCGCCACGCCGAAGACCGAGCTCGCGATCATCCGGTGCACGTCCTCGTGGGACGCGAAGGCGCTGAGCAGGCCCGAGTCCTGGGAGAGGTGCGCGAGGATGCGCAGTTCGATCTGGTTGTAGTCCGCCACGGCCAGCTCCCAGCCGGGCGACGGCACGAAGGCGTAGCGAAGACGGCGACCCTCTTGGCTGCGCACGGGGATGTTGTGCAGATTCGGGTTGTCTGACGAGAGTCGCCCGGTGCGCGCGACGGTCTGGTGGAAGGTCGCGTGGATGCGCCCGTCGGGACCGACGGCGTCGATCAGGGGGCTGCCGTAGGTGGAGCGCAACTTCTCGACCTCGCGGTAGCGAAGGATCAGCGGGACGATCTGGTGCTCGTGCGCGATCGACTCGAGGCTCGAGGCGTCGGTGGAGAAACCGGACTTGATCTTCTTCACTGGCGTCAGTCCCAATTCGCCAAAAAGAACCGTCTGGAGTTGCTGGGGCGAGTTGACCTTGAATTCGTGACCGGCGACCTTCTGGATCTGCGCGTCGAGGGTACCCGCCTCGGCGGTGAACTCCGACAGGATCGTGCGCAGCATCTCGACGTCCACGCAGATCCCGCGCGCCTCCATTCGCCCCAGTACCGCGACGAGGGGCAGTTCCACCTGTTCGTAGACGAAGACCAGCTCCCATTTGACGATCTCGGCGCGCAGGTGTGCGCACAGCCGTGCCACCAACTGCACCGAGCGGATGAGTGTGTCGTCGTCGGCCGCCTCGTCAAACAGCGACGGCGTGACCGAGGTGAACGGCTCGCCAAGGAATCGCTGGGCGACGTCACCGAGGTCGTAACTGCCGCTCGTCGCGTCAACGAGGAAGGCCATGATCGAACTGTCGTCGGCCGGTTCGGCGAGAGTGAAGCCCTCCTCGGCACCGCGGCGGTAGAGACCCTTCAGTCCGTGACCACTGAGCGCGGCCCCATCGACCAGGCCGAAGAACTCACGCAACTCCCCGACCGCCAACTTGGATGCGACCGGATCGAGTACGGCGATCCGCGTGTCGTTGTACGCGACGGTCATCGCACGAAGTCCCGGCATCAACTCGGCCAGCGAGCAGCGTGTCACTTCGACTGCGGGCGATGCCGTGGACGACGCGCTCGCAACGGCGCTGGCCGGATCGCCGAGCAGTCCCTCGGACAAGAGCTTTTCGAAGCGAGTACGCATCGAGTTCATCTCGAATCGATCAAAGAACGCTGCGATCGCCGTGCGATTCCAGCCACCCAGGGTCAAGTCGTCCAAGCTGAAGTCGAGCGGCACGTCGCGCACCAGACGCATGACCTTCTCGTTGTTGCGCGCGCGCTCCTCGAAGGTCGCCAGATTCTCGCGCAGCTTCGGGGTCAACACGTCGAGGTGCTGGTACAGGTCGTCAAAGTCGCGGTACTGACTGAACAGTTTGGCGGCGGTCTTCTCCCCCACGCCCGGAACCCCGGGCAGGTTGTCGGAGGGATCGCCACGCAACGCCGCGAGCAGCGGGTAACGCTCGGGTTCGATGCCGCAGCGTTCGAAGATGCCGGCCTCGTCGTAGAGCGAATAGTCCGAGACCCCACGACGGTTGTAGAGGACCTTCACGTAGGGGTCTTCAACCAGTTGGAAGGCGTCGCGGTCGCCGGTGACGACCACGACCGGCATCTCCTCTTCACGGCCCCACGTCGCGAGCGTCGCCAACACGTCGTCGGCCTCGAAGCCCGTGACGCCGAGCACGGGAATGTGCAGGACGTCACAGAGATTGCGGATGAGTTCGAACTGGTGCTCGATCTCGACCGGCGTCTCGGCTCGTCCACCCTTGTAGTCCTCGCTCATCGCGTCGCGAAACGTCCCCCCGGGCAGGTCGAAGGCGACCGCCAGGGCTCGGGGGTGCTGGGTGCGGATGAGCGAGTGCAGCATCGCGGCGAAGCCGTGCAACGCATTGGTGACCAATCCGCCGGAGGTGGCGATGTCGGTCGAGAGCGCGAAGAACGCGCGAAAGGCGAGCGACATCCCGTCCAACAGGACGAGCGGGCGTTCCGTGTTCGTGGGCTCAGCCAAGAAACTCGCCCTTCAGGATCTGCTGGGCGACGTCGCGCATGCGCGTACGCGCGCGCATGGCCGACTGCTGGAT
>Ga0207927_1001233_pt1 | contig 10998 bp, 6 predicted proteins | sample NGESurdeep072012_2_FD_184456 | JGI IMG/M metagenome (GOLD analysis project Ga0207927, IMG submission 184456) | Arctic peat soil microbial communities from Barrow, Alaska - NGEE Surface sample 210-2 deep-072012 (SPAdes) | ecosystem: Environmental > Terrestrial > Soil > Wetlands > Peat ... | reverse complement strand
CCGCCGGTCCCGGGGGCCTCGCTGGCGCTGAGCCCCGCCGGTGCGGCGGTGCCGTACTCCAACACCACGGTGCAGGAGCCGGGCGTTGACGAGGAAGACCTGCTGAAGACCGACGGCACCTCGGTCTACGCGCTCGACACCGCCTCGCTCACCGCCGCCGGCCAGATGCAGCAGCGCCTGCTGGTCTACCGCCGCGACGCCGGCGGCGGGATCGACCCGGTGCAGGTGCTGCCGCTGCCCGTCGACCCCACCGGCTATCCGCAGCCGCAAGGCCTGCTCCTGGCGGCCGCGGCCGATCGCGCGGTGGCCTTGAGCCAGACGTTCCTGCCGATCGCCGACCCGCTGCCTTGCGCGCTCGACTTCCCCTGCCCGCTCGCCGGGGCGATGATCTATCCGGCCTTCGCGCTGCAGTCCAGCGTGCAGCTGCAATTCTTCGATCTCGACGCCACTGGCAACGCCTCGCTCGGCAAGCACGTCGTGATCGACGGGCAGTTCGTAGGCAGCCGCCTGATCGGCAACGTGATGGTCCTCGTGACCACGTACGCACCGCGCGTGCCCTACGAGCTGCTTCCCGCCGGCGCCCCGGCGCAGCAGAAGGCCACCGTGCTCGCCCAGATGACGACGGCCGACTTCCTGCCGACGTGGCAAGCCGACGCTTCGGCCGCCGAAGCGCTGGTGGCCGACACCGACTGCTACGTCCACCCGACGAACAGCTCGCTCGCCTTCCAGGTGACGACGATCACCACGATCGACCTCGCCTCGCCGACGCTGGCGCGCACCAGCCGCTGCTTCATCGGCGGCACCGAGGCGATCTACATGGCGCCCACGAACCTGTACCTGGCGACGACGCGCTTTCCTTTCACCTTCCTGTCGAGCGGCCTGATCCAGTACGCGCCGCAATTCGCGACCGACATCCACAAGTTCTCGGTCGCCGGCACGGCGATCGACTACCTCGCCTCCGGCGAAGTCCAGGGCAGCCTCGGCTGGGACGAGCAGCGTAAGCCCTACATGATGGGCGAATACAACGGCGACCTGCGCGTGCTGAGCTTCACCGGCCAGACCGGCTGGGTGATTCCCGAAGATGCCACGTCGAGCACCGTGCCGCCGCCGTCGCCCGCGACGCTGACGATCCTGCGCGAATCGGCCAGCGGCCAGACGCTGGCCACCCTGGCCACCTTGCCGAACAGCGCGCACCCCGAGCCGCTCGGCCAGACCGGCGAGCAGCTGCACGCGGTGCGCTTCACCGGCGCGCGCGGCTACCTCGTGACCTTCCGCAGCGTCGACCCGCTGTACGTGCTCGACCTGAGCGACCCGACCGATCCGCAGGTGGCCGGGTCGCTCCAGGTGACGGGCTATTCCGACTACCTGTTCCCGCTGACCGACTCGCTGCTGTTCGGCGTCGGCCGCGACGTCGACGCGACCAACCACCCCGGCGGCAACAAGCTCGGCCTGTTCGACGTCAGCATTCCCGCGCAACCGACCGCGCTCGCCACGCTCACCGTTGGCGCCTCAGGCGGCCAGACCGCCCTCGACTATTCGAGCCACGGGCTCAACTGGCTGCAGAGCGGCAACGTGGCGCGGATCGGCTTGCCGATGCTCGTCACCGCCGCACCCGGCGACCCCAGCCCGCTGCACGGCCTGCAGCGCATCGAGGTCGACACGCAGGCCGGCAGCCTCGCGCTGAAGGCCCTGCTGCCCGCGCCGAGCGACCCGATGACTTACCCGAGCCTGTGGGGTGATCGCAGCTTGCAGATCGGGTCCAAGCTCGTCTACCTGACCGGGGGGCAGGTCGTGGTCGCCGACTGGTAGCAAAATCCAGCCCGAACAGCCCGGGCTCATCTTGCCGCCGGTCGCCAGCCGCTGCATGAACTCCAGCGCCGAAATCACCAGGTCCGTGGTGCCGTCGCTCGGCGGTCGGTGGCACGCACCGTTCGTCGTGCCCGTACCCCCTGTTCACGGGGGTTGCGAGCGCTAGGAGCCGGTTTTGGCTCCTACAATTGCGTGCCGAATGGGGAATTCTTTCCGATTCGGCATTCTTTTGAATGCCGCTGGCCGACGCGAGGCGCCCCTCGCTGTTGAAGAGACAGACGACCGAGGTAGCAACCGTGTGGATGACTCGCGCTAGATCGGTTCTTTCCGTCGTCTTGCTGGCTGCGGCGGCGACTCTCGGCAGTACCGGTCCGGCGCAAGCCGCGCTCTACACCGGCGTGTGGGATCCCTCGTACGGCTCGATCTTCCCGAGTCTGGGCTGGGAGGCATCGGCGGTCTTCGATGTCCCGGACGCGTGCCTCGCCCTCGGCAACGGCAACAACATTCCGATCAGCGGCAGTTGCGCCGGCTTCAGCGTCCTCAGCGCCGAGGTCGACCTCTACAACGTCGCCAGCCCGAGCACGATCCTCCAGTCGTTCGACCTGGATACGAACGTCATCGTCAACGGGATCAACATCGCCGGCAGCCAGCTGACCGGAATCGACACCGGCTTCTTCGACTTCTTCGTGCCGACGCTGTCCATTGCCGGAAGCGGCGATTATTCGTTCAGCCTGATCCTGTACGGCGGCAACAAGGCGCAGCTGATCTATGCCGATCCAGCGGCGACGTCGCCCGGGTGCGCGTTCCTTCCGGTCAACGGCACCAGCTGCGGGATCTCGGACACGGCAGCCACGGGCGTGTTCGCACCCATCCCCGAGCCCGAGACGTACGCGCTGATGCTCGCCGGCCTGGGCGCCATCGCGTTTGCCGCCCGCAGGCGTCGCCGCTAGCGGCACCTGGGATCACGGGTCGCCGGCGACCCGCGCTTTTCGAGGCAGTTCTCGAGCCGCCTCGCCCTAGGCGGTGGCGCGCTCGATCTGCGACGACAGCGCATGGCGGATGGCTTCGTCGATCTGCCATTGCTGTGCCTCGTCCCACGCACTGTCGAACGGCGCTTCGATCATCGTCCGCCGCAATCTGCCGATGAGCGCCTGCCAGCACAGCTCACCACGGGGTGAACGAGTCAAGCCGAGCCGTTCGCGTGACTTGGCCGCCGAGGCTGCCAATCCGACGGCGATCACGACCTTGCCCTCCGCCTGGGCGAGCTCGGCGTGGTCTTCGAGGCAGCCGAGCAGCTCCTCGCGCATCTCGAAGGTCCGGAAGGAGCGCAAGGCGTCGGACAGGCGCGCCCGTGCCGAAGCGAGATCGCCGGCGTGGAGGTCGACCCGCGCGAGCCAGCGCAGCGCGTTCGCCTCGCCTCGCTTGTCGCCGGCTTCGCGACACACCGTCAGGGAGCGCTTGAACCGGAGGCTGGCCTGGGCAGGGTCGGCCATCTCGAACGCGACTTTGCCGAGCACCAGCTCGCATTCACCCTCGACCTCCTGGTGACGGATCTCGCGGGCGATCGCCAGGCACTGCTCCAGGTGCGACCGGGCCGCCGCATCGTCGCCCTGGTGCAGGCAGATCTGGCCGAGATGCAGCAGGCCGATCGCTTCGCCGATGCGGTCTTCGAGGCGTCTGAAGATCTGCAGGGCCTCGCTCTCGCCCGCGGCCGCCTCGACGGCGTCGCCGGCCTGGAGACGGGCCACCGAAAGCGTCGACAGGGTGGCGGCGATGTCGACCTCGTTGCCCTGCGCTCTCCTCAGCCCCAGGCAGGTCTCGAGCATCTTTCGCGCCTCGGCATGGTCGCTCTGGCTTTCAGCCAGTGCCGCACCGACGTAAAGCGCCCAGGCCTGGGCGATCGGCGATGCCTGGATCGCGGGCAGCACCAGCGCCGCCTGCACGAGCTTGCGGCCTTCGGTCGAATAGCCGCGGAGAATCCAGAAGCCCTGCATCGCGACCGCGAACTTGACGGCGACGAACGGATCGACGCCTCCGGCGAGCGACAGCGCGATGGCGCTACGGACGTTGTCGAGCTCGACCTCGACCTTCCATAGCCAGTCGGCTTGCTGCGGGCCCTTCAGCCCCTTGTTCGCCGACTTGGCCATCGCGAAGTAGTGTTCGCAATGCCGCACCGCGGCCGCTGCGGCGTCGTCGCGCTGCGCCAGCTTCTCGCGGGCGTACTCGCGAATGGTCTCGAGCATGAGGTAGCGCGCGCCGTCGTCGCGTTCCTCGAGCATCACGAGCGACTTCTCGATCAGGGATCCGAGCAGGTCGAGCACGTCCTCGCTGGCCAGTGGCTCGCCGCCGCACACCGCTTCGGCGGCGGCGAGGTCGAAGCCGCCGACGAACACGCCGAGGCGGTCGAGCACGATCTGCTCTTGCGGCTCGAGCAGTTCGTACGACCAGTCGACGAGGGCGCGCAAGGTCTGCTGCCGCTCCTGCAGGACGCGGGAGCCACCGGTCAGCAGCTTGTAGCGATCCCTGAGGCGGGCATTGATGTCGGCGACGGAGAGCGCGCGAACCCGTGCCGCGGCGAGCTCGATCGCCAACGGTATGCCTTCCAGCCGGGCGACCAGTTCGGCGACGACCGGCGCTTCGCGCTCATTGAGCACGAAGCCGGGCTTGTGCAGTTGCGCCCGGTCGACGAACAGGCGCACGGCCGTCGATCGCGACAGGGCCTCGATGCCGTCGCCGCGAGCCGGCACGGGCAGCGGCAGCACCGGATAGCACTGCTCGCCCGGCGCGCGCAGCGCCTCGCGGCTCGACGCCAGGATCCGCACGTGGGGCGCCACCTTGAGGATGGCGCTGGCCATCTGCGCCGACGCCTTGATCAGATGCTCGCAGTTGTCCATGATCAGCAGGGCACGCTGGTTCTTCAGGTGTGAACACAACGTCTGCAGCATCGGCCGATCGGGCTGCTCGCGCACGCCGAGAACCTGCGCCGTCTCGCTGACGATCAGGGCCGGATCGCTGATCGGCGCCAGGTCCAGGAACCATACGCCGTCGGGAAAATGATGGATCTGCTCCGCCGCGGTCTGCAGCGACAGGCGGGTCTTGCCCAATCCGCCCATGCCGAGCAACGTCAGCAGGCGCGATGTGCCGAGCAGGTTCTTGACCTCCGCCAATTCGCGCTCGCGGCCGATGAACGACGTCGCCTGGTGGGGCAGGTTGTTCGCGATCTCGTTGACCGGCAGCCACCAGTCGCCCATCGAGACGACGCGATGCGCCTTTTCGCCGTCCGACGGCTGCATGAACTGGGCGTCCGGGTCGCCGATTTCGAACAGCTCGATGGGATCGGACACGCCCTTGATTCGCCAGTGCCCATGCGAGACCAGCTTGTGGGCGCTCTTGCCGAGGTCTTCGCGGGCGGCGGCCGACAGCAGCGTCTGGCCGCCGCGGGCCAACGCCATCACCCTGGCGGCGATGGGCTTGGCCAGGCCTTCGACCTCGAGAGGCTTCGCGCCCCGGGCGATGTCGTCGGACGCGTTCTCGCGCAGGATCACCGGCCCGACGTGCAACCCGACGCGCGCCGTCAGCGGCATCGGCAGCGTGGCCAGGGCGCGGTGGTACTCGATCGTGTAGGCGACCGCGTCGGCGGCGTTGTCGAACAGCAGCAGCATGCCGTCCGTCTTGTCGATCTCGCGCCCGCGCCAGGGGCCGAGCAACGCGCGCGAGACCCGGTCGTGTGCGGCCCAGATCTCGGCCATTGCGCTGTCGCCGAGCATTTCCGACAGGCGAGTGCTGTCCACGACGTCGGTCAGCAGCAAGGCCTTGATCGCACTCATCGCGCAGTCGGCAGATGGTGCCCTGTGGATCGGGGAGGGTTGGGCATGGCGGCGAGTCTACCTGCGGCTTTCCGCTTTCATCGTGGCGCGTCCGGCCGAAGGACCGCCGCGACGGCGACGCGATGTCGGGAGGCCGCTGGAGTCGGCCATAATAATTTTTCGATGTCCTTGCATCGACAGGCCCTGATCACCCGTTCGGAGATTCCATGGCAATCATGCGCCCGGCTGCGATTCGAGCCGCCCTCATCGTGTGGACCTGCGCCGTCGCCGCGTTCTCGGCGCAGGCGCAGGGACGGTTCGCCGTGTCCGCCGACGGCCAGCAGGTGACGGATTCGACCAGCGGGCTGGTCTGGCGGCGCTGCGCCGAAGGCATGAAGTGGAACGGCAGCATCTGCGCCGGCAAGCCGCTCAAGTACACGTTCGCCGGCGCCAAGGCGGCCGCCGGCGCCGCGGCCGCCGACGGCAAGGCATGGCGCGTCCCGTCCAAGGAAGAGCTGCTCTCCCTGGTCGACGCCAAGGCCAAAAAGAAGCCGAAGATCGATGTGAGGGCGTTTCCGAACACGCCCTCCCTGTCGTTCTGGGCCACGCGAGCCGGCAGCGACGACAACCTCAACGCCTGGCTGATCAACTTCGCGAACGGCAGGCTTTTCGGCAACATCGGCCAGGCGAAGTTCCCGCTGCGTCTGGTGCGCACCGGTCCCTGATCGCGCCGCACCGCGCTCCGCGGGTCGGGCGATCCGCGCCGCGACGGCAGGCGCTCGTCAGGGCACCCCTGGCGCCAGCACCTGCTGCATCGCCAGGCGGATTTGCGGCAGACGCTCCTGGGCCGTGCGCCGGCCACAGTCGATCATCGCTTCGGCCGCCGCGAAATTGAAGCCTTCGCCCACCGGGATCGGGACGGTCAGCGACAGATCGGCGCGCCCGGCCTGGCTGGCGGAATCCCACCAGCCCTGCAAGCGCCAGGCGCCGCCCATCGCGGCGCGCAGGCCGAACGGGCGATGCAGCCGCTGCTCGAGGCGATCGGCGGCGCGCGCGGCATCGATCGCCTCCTGGGGATAAGTGGGCCGGACCAGCGCCGCGAGCTGGAATCCGCAGCCGCGCGCGGCCAACAGATCCACCGGCAAGCGCGTCACGACGCCGCCATCGACGAGCACCGCGTCGCCCAATCGGACCGGCGCGAACACCCCCGGGATGGCCGCCGTGGCCCGTGCGGCAGGCGCCACGGCGCCGCTGTCGATCACGACGCGCTTGCCCATCGCAAGGTCGGCCGCGACGACCGCTATCGGCAAGCGCAGCTGCGCGAAAGTGGCATCCCCATACAACTGCCTGGTGATCGTCGTCATGCGCGAGGCGGAGATGAGCGAGGCGCGCGGCAGCCATTGCATGCCCTTGGAGCGCGCGAAGTCCGCAACCAGGCGCAGGATGGCCTCGGTCGCCGCGCGCGCGCTGCCGAATTGCGCAAAGGCCAGTGCCACGGCACCTCCCATGCTCGAGCCGCAAATGAAGTCGACCGGTAATCCGTCGTCTTCGAGAACCTCGAGCACGCCGAGATGTGCCAGGCCGGCAGCCGCCCCCACGCTCATGGCCAAACCCACCTCTCGGCCGCAGAGCCGCCGCACGAGTTGGTCCAGCGCCGGCTGGCGTGCCCGCGACCAATCGTTGCTCGAAGCCGCAGCCTCGATCTCGTCGCGCGGGAGTGCGTGGCACCAGCGCTGCAGGGCGGCCGCCTCGGTGAGCCCCCCGCGTCGCCAGATGACCGGTGCGGCGAGCGTGTCCGGGAGGCCGAGCAGATCGTCTGCGGCGACCAGCAACGCGTCATCGGCATCGAGCTCCGCAAGCAACTTCGCACAGCCGGCCGGGCCGGTTCCGACCAGCAGCAACGCGTCGCCCGGCCCTTCGTCGCGCCAGCGCCGAATGCGCTGCGAGCTGGCTGCAATGTCGTCGCCCGACATGTCGTCGTGCTCGGAGCCGGGCGCGTAGTGCTGCAAGCCACGGACAAGCGCTGCCAGCAAGATCCGGTCGCCCTCCTCCCGGGTCGGCACCAGCACGACGCGTGGCCGGGCCGCCGGCACACGGCGCGTGCGCTCGCGCAAGCGCATCCCCAGCAAGGTCGCCACATTGCGGAAGAACGCGGTCTCCTGCGCCATCGCTTCGAAGAGAACGGGGGCCGAGAGCACCCAGGCTCGGGCATCTCGCTGGGCGACGACGGTGGCCGAGACCGGATCGCCGGTCAGCGCGGACAGCTCGCCGAAACACTGCGGCGGAACCAGCAGCACCCGCCGGCCGCCGCCGGCCAGCTCGACACGCACGGCACCGTCGATCAGTCCGAACAGCTCGGCCGACGGCACGCCGGCGCGCAGGATGATGTCGCCCGCTTCGAAATGACGTGTCTGCAGGTGTCTTTCGAGTTGCGCGAGCGCCGTGGCCGAAACGCCGGCGAACAGCGGGTGCACGGCCAGCGAAGGAGTCATCGCGTCGAACCGGGATCCAGGGCCCCCACGAGTGCCATGCGTCAGAGGTATTTCTGCCAAAGCGTGTTGCTGAAGCGGCCCTGCGGGTCGACGCTCGCCTTGAGCTGCCGCAGCTGCACGATCTCGGGGTAGGCGCGCTCGAACTGCTCGCGCGTGGCGTGCAGCTGATACGGCAGGTAGTAGCGCCCCTCGTGCTGCAACGCGGCGTCGATGAGCTCGCGCGTCCACTCGCCGACGGCCCGCTGGGCCTGCAGATCGACGCGCTGCTTGTAGAACAGCACGAACGAGAACACCTCTTCGCGCGCCCAGGGCAGCAGCGCCACCTCATCGGCCGGGCTGTGGCGGATCGAGACGTTGACCGCGGCCACGCGGTGGCGCCGCAGGATGCGGCCCATCTCGCGCACGAAGGCCTCGAAGTGCCGCGGCGGGACGAAGAACTCGTCGAGCACGTAGGTCGTGAGGCGGCGCGAATACGGCTCGAGCGAGGCCACGTCGAGGCTCGCCTCGTGGTTGCGCCATGCGACCTCGGGACGGACGCGGCGCACCAATTCGGTCGCCGGCTCGCGCAGGCTGCCGGCCAGCGGCAGCTCGGTCAGCGCCCACAGCGCGTTGCGCTCCAGCTTGTAGGTCTGGCCACGCGGCACCAGGCGTTGCCGGCGCGTCAGCGGCTTGTCGGTGCGGCGCCAGGTGACGGACAGCGGCGCATCGAATCGCGGCGGCAGCAGGTCGGCGTTGTGCATCACACTCGAGCGATCGTTCAGCACCTTGCCGGCGAAGAACCTCGGGTAGTCGGCCAACGGCACGGCGTCGATATGACGCTCGATCTTCGAGTTGTCGTCGAGATCGAGTTCGACTTCGGTGATCACGCCGATCGCGCCGTAGCCGCCAAGCGCCGCGCCCAGCAGCTCGGTGTGCTCCCGGCGGTTGGCTTCGACGACGCGGCCGTCGGCCAGCACCAGCTGCAGCGCCCGCACCGAGTGGCTGATCGGCCCATGCCCGACATAGCGGCCATGGGCGTTGACCGACACCGCACCGCCGACCGTGAAGTTGGCATAGCTCTGCATCGTGCGCACCGACAGGTCGTGCTCGTCGAGCACGTCCTGCAGGTCGCGCCAGGTGATGCCGGCCTGCACCCGCACGCGGTGCTCGTCGGCGCGCAGCCAGACGACCTGCTTCATCTGCCGCATGTCCAGGTGCAGCCCGCCGGCGATCGCGATCTGCCCGCCCATGCTGAAGCGGCCACCGCCGATCGCCACCTTTGCGGGCCAGTCGCGCAGCGCACGCACGACAGCGTCGGTGTCGGCCGGCGTCTCGATGCGCGCCACCTCGACCGTATACAGGCGCGTGACGTTCTCGACCCGCAGTGGAAGCGCCGCGGCAAGCGCAACGAGCGGCGCGAACTCGCCTGCCACGGCGACGGCGAGCGCCTCGGCCAGCAGAGTCCGGCGGCTGCAACTCGACGGCGGCTCGGCAGGCATGGCCGCTAGTATGCCGCCCGCGCCCCGCGGCTGTGGCACATTGCACGACCTTCACGCAAGGCAGCGCACAAGGAACACACGCATGTCAGCGCACGAACTGTTCGCCGCCGCGGCCGCAAGCCTCTCGACGGCGCTTGCCACGCCGCTCGGGGCAAGCCTCTCGACGGCGCTTGCCACGCCGCTCGGCATCTTCGCCCTGTGCTCGGCGGGAGTTGCCGCGGTGCTGGTGATCGTGAGCTCGTTCGTCAAGACCATGATCCCGCTTCGCTGCCTTGCGGTGGGCGGCAACCTGGGCTTCCTCGTCTACGGGGTGCTCCATCCATCGCTGGTGATGGTGCTGCTGCACGGCGTGCTGCTGCCCGTCAACATCTACCGGGCCAGGGAGATGGTTCGCCTGACGCGCCGCGTGCGCGCGGCGGCGGCGGCGGGTGATCTGTCGGGCGTCTGGCTCAAGCCCTACATGCGCAGACAGCGCCTGAAGGCGCGCGACGTGCTGTTCCGAAAGGGCGATGCCGCCGATCACCTGTATTTCCTCGTCGAGGGGCGCATCGAATTCGTCGAGATCGGCGAGGTGATGGATGCGGGCAGCCTGTTCGGCGAGATCGCCTTCTTCGCGCCGGACAAGCGCCGAACCTTGACCGCTTGCTGCACGACGGACTGCACCGTGCTGCGCATCGACGAGGCGACCTTTCAGCAGCTGTATTTCCAGAACCCGGCGTTCGGCTTCCAGGTCGTGACGCTGGTCGCCGGCCGGCTGATGGCCGACCGGAACCGGCTGGAGCATCGGCTCGCCGCGAGCGGGTCGAACGCGAACATTCCGGGCGCGTGATCGCCGGCGCAGCAGGCGCGAGGTTGCGCGGCTTGCGCACTGCCGAGTGGGGTTACGCAACCAAGTTACGTGAGCCGGTCTACGGGCGCCGAGTTGCATCAGCCTGCAGCGCGGCGGTGCTCTCGCCGGGCGGACTCGTCGGTGTCCGATGGACACAGGGTCGTCGTTGCGCGACGACTGAAGACTCAAGCGCTCAGCGACGCCAGGTCGAGATTCGCGCCGCAAATCACCAGCAAGACTCCTTCGTGGCTTCGCGGCGCAACGATCCCGGTCGTCAATGCAGCACACCGGCACCCATTTCGACGCGCCGATCCACTGGATCTCGGCCCGCGAACCGCCGGTTCGTAGTGACGACGGTGCTCTTGTGAAGATAGCACCGCGCCGGTGGGCGGCAGCAGGTCGAGATTGGAAAGGCACTGCAGCGTAGCGCCCGGCGCCGTGCATGTAGTAGTGGCACGGGTACGGCGGCCTGAGGTGATAGCCCTGCCCGGCATCGGTGCCGATCGCCTCCGAGCCGAAGCCGAGGACGCCGCGCTTCTCGACCAGGAACTGCACCGCCTCCGAGCTCGGGCCCGGCGTGTGCT
>Ga0207927_1001232_pt1 | contig 11004 bp, 7 predicted proteins | sample NGESurdeep072012_2_FD_184456 | JGI IMG/M metagenome (GOLD analysis project Ga0207927, IMG submission 184456) | Arctic peat soil microbial communities from Barrow, Alaska - NGEE Surface sample 210-2 deep-072012 (SPAdes) | ecosystem: Environmental > Terrestrial > Soil > Wetlands > Peat ... | reverse complement strand
GTTCTAGCTCAGATAAATCAGCAGAAACAGTAGAGCACGAACTATGACCGCATCGGCACTTGGGTTCGATGCTGGACATCGAGACGCCGGATCTGGCCTCGCTGCGCGCGCTGTACGCCCGCGGCCGCACGCTGTTCGATCACCAGCAGCAAGCCTGCGAGGCCCTGGGCTTTGCCTGGATGACCGAACACCAGCGCCGGGCGCTCGTGCGGATCCTGCGCGATGAAGTAGCCCACAGCGCCGACCGCGAACGACTGCTCCTGCATGCCCGGCATTGGCTGTACGAACACCGGCTGATCATCGTGCACGACCGCGCGATCCGCGGCTTGGTGGCCGCGGCTCTGGTCGAGCTCGAGACCGTCACTGCCCAGGCCATCTGTGCCGAGGTGCCGGCCGTCATCCTCAAGCGCTGGCCGTCGGCCGTGGAGACCACGCGCCCGGACGGCCAGCCCTGTCAGAGTTGGCTGTGGAGCGCACCGGCCAAGCATTCCACGCGCCAGATCAGTGAGGTACTCGAACGCATCGCGTTGTTGACCGATCTGGGCCTCGATCGGTATCTGGGCGAGCTCAACGACGTGCTCGTGCGCCGCTATGCGCGGCGCATGGCCACTCGGCCGCCGTCGATTAGCGCCCGGATCAAGGAGCCGGCGCGCACGGTGGAGGTGGCCTGCTTTCTGCGGTACTGCCTGCTCACCGCCACCGACCAGCTCATTCTCATGTTCCAACGCCGCGTGGCCGACCTGTGGCGGCGGTGTGCAGACGGTGTTACGGCCTCGGTCGATTGGGCCGAGCAGTATCAGCAACTTCTGCAGGAGCTGTCCGGCCTTGCAGCCCAGGACTCGGTTGCCGATGCCGAACTGCGCTCGCGCCTGAGCGATCTCGTTGCGGCCAAACGGGCTCAGCGCGCACCCAGTCGCGCGTCGGTCATTCGCCAACGCCTGATCGACGCCATCGCGCCGGTCCGCTCGCTTCTGGTAGCCGTGAGCGGGCTGCCCTGGCAGGCCACGGGCGAGCATCCCGTGCTTGATGCGCTGAACAAGCTGCGCGCCCAATACGCCGCCGGCACCAACAGCCTGCCGGCGGATATCACGGCGCCGCGCCTGGGCCCGGCTTGGCGCCAAGCCATCGCTGACGCTGACCGCGAGCGGGCGTTCCGCGCGCTGGAGGTGGCAACGCTGTTTGCGCTGCGCCGCGCCCTGCGCAACGGCTCGGTCTGGCTCGAATACTCCTTGAGCTTTCGCGGCCGAGAGCGGCTGTTCATTCCGGACGCACGCTGGCAGGCCGAGGCACGGCGCTACTACGCGAGGTTGCAGTTACCGGCCAAGGCCAGCGACTTCCTTGCCCCGCTGCTCGAGCGCGTGCGCGCCGGCGTCGACGCGGTGGCCGCCGCCACGCGCGCCGGCGCGCTCCGCGTGGACGATGAGCTGCATCTGGCGCCACTGGCCGCCGACGAAGAGGAACCCGAAGTCACGAAGTTGCGCTCCCGGCTCGATCAGCGCATCGGCGAAGTGCAACTGCCCGAGGTCATCCTGGCCGTCGATGCCGAGGTCCGCTTCAGCTGGATCATGCTCGGACGCGAACCGCGATCGGGCCAGGAGCTGCTCATGGCCTACGCCGGCATCCTGGCGCACGGCACGAGTCTGACGGCCGCCGAGTGCGCACGGATGATTCCGCAGCTGTCGGCCACGAGCATTCGCCAGGCCATGCGTTGGGCCGGCGATGAGAGACGTCTGACCGAGGCTTGCCAGGCGGTGCTGGAGTTCATGCAGCGCCATGCCATCGCGGCGACTTGGGGTCGGGCCGATCTGGCCTCCTCCGACATGATGAGCCTGGAGACGAGCCGGCGAGTGTGGCAAGCACGCCAGGATCCGCGTCGCCAGACGGCCTCCATCGGCGTATACAGCCATGTACGCGACCGCTGGGGGATCTTCCACGCCCAGCCGATCGTGCTCAACGAGCGCCAGGCCGGCGCCGCCATCGAAGGGGTCGTTCGACAGGAACGCATCGAGACGTCGCAGCTCGCCGTGGATACGCACGGCTACACCGACTTCGCGATGGCCCTGTCGCGCTTGTTGGGGTTCGATCTGTGTCCGCGACTGCGCGAGCTGCGCCAACGTCATCTGTTCGTGCCGCGAGGAACGAAGATCCCCGAAGAGATCGCTGCCGTGTGCGAGGCCAGCGTCGATACGGCTCTGATCGAATCCCATTGGGACAGCTTGGTGCACCTGGCCGCGTCCGTGATGTCGGGTCATGCCAGCGCGGTGACCGCACTGGCCAGGTTCGGCTCGGCAGCCCGCGGAGACCCGATCTACGAGGCCGGCGTGCAGCTCGGCAAGCTGCTCAGGACGGCGTTCCTGGCCGACTACTTTGTCAACGCCGCCTTCAGGCGCGAGCTGCGCCGGGTGCTCAACCGCGGCGAGGCCGTCAACGCGCTCAAGCGCGCGATCTACACCGGCCGCGTCGCTCAGGCGCAGGCGCGACGTGCCGACGAGATGCAAGCGGTGGCCGATGCGCTCAGCTTGCTGGCCAACATCGTGATGGCTTGGAACACGGCGCAGATGCAGGCGGTGCTCGACCGCTGGGCTCATCGGCGCCAGATCGTGCCGCCCGAGCTGATCGGGCGCATCGCGCCGACGCGGCTGGAGGGCATCAACCTGCGAGGGGTCTTCCGCTTCCCCGTCGAGCGCTACGCCGGGCAGCTCCTGCCGTCCCAAACGACAGCGAAAACAAGCGCCAGTGGCTGAAATCGACCACGCAACGACGCCCTCAGCGGCCACTCAGGAGACCAACAGAAACTCAAGGCGCGACAAGAGCTTGCGTGCACCCTCTCAGCGAACCCCGCGCCAATCCTCGCTCTCCGGGCAGGGCCGAACCGTCACTTATTGCACTGAAATCAAAGGGACCCCAATACCTGCGCGGCCTGTCGATCGAGACGCTCACGTGAGATGGAGCTCTTCGCCAGGCGCCGCGACTCCGTCACGGCGGCGCTTGGCATTGCCTCAAAGTCAGGTCCGCGCCGCATTGCAGCCGACCAACTCCGCAATGGGAGCACCGGCACCCGACCCATCACCAACATTCGCACCAACGGATTCATCGCGGCAAAGCTGACACACGAAACGATCAACCCATCCGCAAAGAGATCATCGTTACTCCCGCGATAAGTCCCCCCGCATATTGGGCGGAATCTGCGACTCGCGGTTCCTACGGGTTTGCGAATTGGGCGCCCGCCAACCGAGACGGCCGGAAATCTCGGCAGCGGCATCTCGAACCGCCTGCGCAGCGCCAGAGTTCCAGTCGGCCGAAAAGTAGTCTTGGTGCCCGAGCGCCGTGATCACGATGGCGGGTTCGCCTTCGTGATCGAAGGCGGGCGCACTGAACGCGTTGACGCCAGGAATCGGCCGTCCCTCGGCCCGCGCAACACCGTGGTCTCGAATCTCGGCAATGGCCTCTCGCAGTGCCCTGGACTTCGTCTTGAGTAGCGGCGTCTTCTGTCCCTCCGGATCTCCAAGTGCCACGGCCATGGCCTTCTCGATGCGATCGACGGGTAGCACACCAGCGAACGCGCGACCGGTGGCGGTGCCGAGAATCGACATCACGGTGCCGGCGCGCATCGAGACATGCAGCGGTTCGCGAGCGTCAATCATCCGGATGATGGTTGGCCCGAAATTGCCCCACACGGCCAATGCCACGGCATGACCGGTCGATGCTGCAAGTTGCTGTGCAACAGGCAGGGCGGCGCGAACGGGATCGAGCTGATGCAGACATGTCAAACCCAGCTGCAAAGCCGCGGGCCCTAGCGCGTAGCGACCGGTCTCGGGCTCCTGCTCGATCAGCTTGAGTTTGCCGAAGCTCACGAGGTATGGATGCGCGCGGGAAGGCGGCAGGTTGGCCTGGCTCGACAGGTCCCGCAGCGTCAGGGGAGTTTGGCTATTGGCCAACGCGAGCAGCAAGCGCCCGCCCACCTCGATCGATTGAACAGCACGTTGCTCCTTGTCTTCCTTTGCCGGGGTTTCTTCGAGGGGGCTACTGCTCATGGCGTCTCTCTTTTGCATCACAGCAGTTTGCCTACGGCGAACGAATTTGCCAACTGCAAAGAGAGAGCGTCGCTCTTGCGCAACCCCTCCAGCGCGGTTGTACCTGGGGAAAACACCTAGTTTGCACCATGCAAATGTGTTTGACAAGGACAAATCTCTGTCCTATTATGCAAACGCGTTTGTTATTGACAAACTCTTTCTACCCACAGGAGACTGAATGAACAGCCCCAAGAAATTCGCTTCACAGGCCGACCTCGACGAGAAGCAAGTCAGCTTCACCAAGCTCTCGGACCATGCTTATGCGTACACCGCCGAAGGCGATCCGAACACCGGCATCATCATTGGCGACGACGCCGTGCTGGTGGCCGACACGCAGGCCACGCCGGCGATGGCGCAAGACGTGATCCGCCGCATCCGCGAGGTCACCGACAAGCCGATCAAGTACGTCGTGATGACCCACTACCACGCAGTGCGCGTGCTCGGCGCGAGTGCCTACGCGCCGCAGCAGATCATCGCGAGCCAGGACACCTACGACCTGATCGTCGAGCGCGGCGAGCAGGACAAGGCGAGCGAGATCGGCCGCTTCCCGCGCCTGTTCCGCGATGTCGAGAGCGTGCCGCCGGGCGTGACCTGGCCGACGATCACGTTCAACAAGAAGATGACGCTGTGGCTGGGTAAGCTCGAAGTGCAACTGCTTCAGCTGGGCCGCGGACACACTAAGGGCGACACGGTTGTCTGGCTACCGCAGGACCGCGTGCTGCTGAGCGGCGACCTGGTCGAGTTCGATGCCACTCCGTATGCCGGCGACGCTTACTTCAAGGACTGGCCGCAGACACTGGAAAACGTCGCGGCGCTGAAGCCCGTCGCGCTGGTGCCGGGCCGCGGACCGGCGCTAGTCGGCGAGGAGCAGGTGGCCGCCGGGCTCAAAGCCACCGGCGGTTTCATCGCCGACGTACGCGCCAGCGTCGAAGCCGGCGTCGCAGCAGGCAAGGACTTGAACGCTGTCTATAAGGACACCTTTGCCAAGCTCAAGCCCAAGTACGGCCACTGGGTCATCTTCGACCACTGCATGCCGTTCGACGTGACGCGCTGCTACGACGAGGCCACCCAGTTTCCCGACCCACGCATCTGGACTGCCGAACGCGACCGCCAGATGTGGGAGACGCTCGAGGGCTGAACCACCTGTTCATCAATCCGACTGCTGCCTTTAGCTGAAGGCAGCGCCACCCAGGCGCCCATGACGTTTCACAGCGGCGCCACCAGGAGACAAAGTCATGCAACTCAACGAGCTTGCCGCGCGCAAGGGGGCTGACGTCGACTACCAGAAACTGGTATTCGACTACACGCGCCACCCCGATCAGGATGCCGCGAAGCCGGTGCGCCGCCCGGTGGTCGTCGTCGGCGCGGGACCCGTCGGTCTGGCACTGGCGATCGACCTCGCGCAGCGCGAGATCCCGGTCGTGCTGCTCGACAACGACAACACGTTGTCCACCGGCTCACGCGCCATTTGCTTTGCAAAGCGCACGCTGGAGATCTTCGACCGCCTCGGCTGCGGCGACCGCATGGTCGACAAGGGCGTGTCGTGGAACGTGGGCAGGGTGTTCTTCAAACAGGAGCAGGTCTACGCCTTCGACCTGCTGCCCGAGGCCGGACACGCGCGCCCGGCCTTCGTCAACCTGCAGCAATACTACGTCGAAGGCTATCTCGCCGAGCGCGCCGCACAGCTCCCGCTGATCGACCTGCGCTGGAAGAACACGGTGGCCGGCGTCGAGCAGCACGACGATCACGTCACGCTGACCGTCGAGACGCCGGACGGCCCCTATCGGCTCGAGGCCGACTACGTTGCCGCGTGCGACGGAGGCCGTTCGGCGATGCGCCAGCTCATCGGCCAGGAGAGCAAGGGCCGCATCTTCCGGGATCGCTTCCTGATCGCCGACGTGAAGATGAAGTACGACGGCCCGGCCGAGCGCTGGTTCTGGTTCGATCCGGTGTTCCACCCGAACCAGAGCGTGTTGCTGCATCGCCAGCCCGACGGCGTCTGGCGCATCGACTTCCAGCTCGGCTGGGACGCAAATCCGGACGAGGAGAAGAAGCCCGAGAACATCATCCCGCGCGTCAAGGCGCTGCTCGCGCACTCGACGATGAAGGACGCCGAATTCGAACTCGAATGGGCCAGCGTCTACACCTTCGCATGCCTGCGCATGGACCGGTTCCGCCATGGCCGGGTGATCTTCGCCGGCGACTCGGCCCACGGCGTCTCGCCGTTCGGTGCGCGCGGTGCGAACTCCGGCGTTCAGGATGCCGAGAACCTGGCGTGGAAGCTCGCGGGCGTGCTCGCCGGCCAGGCGCCCGATGCGTTGCTCGACACCTATGCCGACGAGCGCGAATACGCCGCCGACGAGAACATCCGCAATTCGACCCGCGCCACCGACTTCATCACGCCGAAGAGCGAAATCAGCCGGCTGTTCCGCGATGCCGTGCTGGAGTTGTCGAAGACCCAGCTGTTCGCCCGCACGCTCGTGAACAGCGGTCGCCTGTCGGTGCCGGCGACGCTTCACGCATCGACGCTGAACACACCCGACGCCGAATCGTTCGCGGGCCGCATGGTGCCCGGCGCGGCCGCTGCCGACGCGCCGATCACGCGGCCCGATGGCAGCAGCGGCTGGCTGCTGCGCGAGCTCGGCAGCGGCTTCACCGCGCTCGTCGCCGAAGGCGCCGAGAACGACGCACTGGCCCGTTCCATCCAGGACCTCGACGCCCTGGAGGCGCCCGTGAAGGTTCTGCGCGTCGCGATCAGCTCGAACGCAAGTGATGCGGACCTGATCGACAAGGACGGTGCGCTGACCCAGCGCTACGACCTGCGCCCCGGCAGCGTCTACCTGTTCCGTCCCGACCAGCACGTTTGCGCACGCTGGCGCAAGCCGACCGCCGCCCAGGTCAAGAGCGCCGTCAAGCGCGCCCTGGCCATCGCCTGAAGGAGCCACGTTCATGGAATTGATCACCACACCCCACCTCGAGTCGCCGGACGACTTCTACGAGGCCTTGATCGAGACGCACAGAGACCTCGACGACGCCGAGAGCCATGCACTCAATGCACGCCTGGTGCTGCTGCTGGCCAATCACATCGGCTCGCTCGATGTGCTCCAGCAGGCCATGCAAGCGGCGCGCGGAGGTGTGCGATGAGCGTCGAGACGCCGGCCTATCAAAGCGGCTTCGGCAACTCGTTCGCGACCGAGTGCCTGCCCGGTGCGCTGCCGGTCGGCCGCAACTCGCCGCAGCGAGCGCCCTACGGCCTGTATGCGGAGCAACTCAGCGGCACTGCCTTCACGGCACCGCGTGCCGACAACCGACGCTCGTGGCTCTATCGCATCCGGCCATCGGCGATGCACAAGCCGTTCGAACGGATGGAAGCCGGACGAATCGTCAGCAACTTCGCCACCTTGCCTTCCACGCCCAACCAGCTGCGCTGGAACCCGCTGCCCACGCCGCAGGCACCGACCGACCTTGTCGATGGCATCGTGACGATGGCCGGCAACGGCGATCCGAGCGCACAGAACGGCGGCGCGGCACACCTGTACGTCGCGAACCGCTCGATGAAGAACCGAAGCTTCTACAACGCAGACGGCGAGATGCTGTTCGTGCCGCAAACCGGCCGGCACCGCTTCGTGACCGAGCTCGGCGTGATTGACGCCGAGCCGCAGGAGATCGTGGTCATTCCCCGCGGGATGCGCTTCCGGCTCGAGCTGCCGGATGGCAGCGCACGCGGGTACATCTGCGAGAACTACGGCGCCAACTTTCGCCTGCCCGACCTCGGTCCGATTGGCTCGAACGGCCTGGCCAATCCGCGCGACTTCCTGACGCCGGTCGCGGCCTATGAAGACATCGACGGGCCGCACGAACTGGTGGCCAAGTTCCAGGGCCATTTGTGGACGGCGCAGATGGAACATTCACCGATGGACGTCGTTGCCTGGCACGGCAACTACGCGCCGTACAAGTACGACCTGCGCCGCTTCAACGCGATCGGCTCGATCAGCTACGACCATCCTGATCCGTCAATCTTCCTGGTGCTTCACAGCGCTTCCGACACGCCTGGCGTCAGCAACATCGATTTCGTCATCTTCCCGCCGCGCACGCTGGCGATGCAGGACACGTTCCGTCCGCCCTGGTTCCATCGCAACGTCGCGAGCGAGTTCATGGGACTTGTGCACGGCGCCTATGACGCGAAGGCCGAGGGCTTCTCGCCCGGTGGCGCAAGCCTGCACAACAGCATGAGCGGCCATGGGCCGGATACCGAGACCTTCGAGAAGGCGAGCCGTGCCGATCTCTCGAAGCCCGATGTCATCAAGGACACGATGGCCTTCATGCTCGAGACGCGCCTCGTGTGGCGACCAACCGCACCCGCCGTCGAATCGGCCGAGTTGCAGCCCGAGTACTACCGCTGCTGGCAAGGCCTCGTCAAACACTTCAATCCGAGCAAGCCATGAATTCAATCGACGAAACGCACGACCCGGCCCTCGAGAGCTGGGTCGAGTCGGCCAACGATCCGGCCACCGAATTCCCGATCCAGAACCTGCCGTTCGGCCGGTTCCGCAGAGCAGGTGAAACCGGTGCCCTGCGCATCGGCGTGGCGATCGGCGATCAGATCCTCGACCTCGTTGCCACAAGACTCATCGACACCGATGACATGAACCGGCTGATGGCCGCGAGTCCCGACGATCGTCGGCGCTTGCGCCGCGCGATCTCGACGTTCCTGCGCGATGGCGGCGCAGACCAACGAGCGCGTGACTGCTTGGTGGCGCAGTCCGACGCAGAGATGGGATTGCCGTGCCACATCGGCGACTACACCGACTTCTATACGAGCATCCATCACGCCACGACGGTGGGCAAGCAGTTCCGTCCGGAGAACCCGCTGCTGCCGAACTACAAGTGGGTCCCGATCGGCTATCACGGGCGCGCCTCGTCGATCGGCGTCAGTGGCGAATCGTTTCCGCGTCCCAACGGGCAGATCAAGGCGCCGGATGTCGAAGCCCCCCGTGTCGGCCCGACTCGTCGACTCGACTACGAACTCGAGATCGGCGTGTTCATCGGCACGCCGAACGAACGCGGCGAGGCCGTGCCGATGGACGAGGCCGAATCGCGCGTCTTCGGAATGGCGCTGTTCAACGACTGGACTGCGCGCGACATCCAGCCGTGGGAATACCAGCCTCTCGGCCCGTTCCTGTCGAAGAACTTTGCGAGCACGTTGTCGCCGTGGATCGTCACCACCGAAGCGCTCGCGCCGTTTCGCAGCGCTTTCGTGCGGCCGGCCGGTGATCCGCAGCCCCTGCCCTATCTGGACTCAGCGAGCAACCGAGAGGCCGGCGCGTTCGACATCCAACTCGAAATCTGGTTGCAGACCCCGAAGATGCGTGAAGCCGGCCAAGCGGGCGAGCGTCTGGTGACGTCCAACTTCAATGATGCGTACTGGACCGTTGCGCAAATGGTTGCGCATCACACGGTCAACGGTTGCAACCTGCAGTCTGGCGATCTTTTCGGCACCGGCACGCTGTCAGGGCCGGACGCCGAGCAGGCCGGATCGCTTCTCGAACTCAGCCAGGGCGGCAAGAAGCCAATCCATTTGGCCAACGGCGAGACGCGCACGTTCCTGGAGGACGGCGACTGCATCGTCTTTCGTGGCTATTGCGAGCGCCGTGGCGCGCGCCGTATCGGCTTCGGCGAATGCCGCGGCACCGTTCTGCCGGCACGCAGTTGTCGCTGATCTCGACCTTCGTTCAAACACACAGGAGACAAGATCCAATGGGTACTACCACCACGGCGTCAGCGCCGGTCGACATCGGGCGCGTGCTTGACGACGGTCCGTACACGACGATGCAGAAGGTCGTCGTCTTCATGGCCGCGATGGCCATCGTCACGGACGGCTTCGACGGTCAACTGATCGGATTCGCCATTCCCTCGATCCTTAAAGAGTGGGGCATCACCCGCGGCGCGCTCGCGCCCGCGGTCGCCGCCGGCCTGCTCGGCATGGCGATCGGAAGCGCCTGCGCCGGCCTGCTCGCAGATCGCTTCGGGCGACGCATGGCCGTGATCGCCAGCGTCTTTCTCTTTGGGGCAGCGACTTGTTCGATTGGTTTTTCACCTGATGTGACCACCATCGCGGCACTGCGCTTCATCGCGGGGCTGGGCATAGGCGGCGCGCTTCCAGGTTCGACGACGATGACGGCCGAATTCACGCCGGCCCGGAGACGCACCCTCGCAGTGACCGCAACGATCGTCTGCTATCCACTGGGGGGAATGATCGCCGGACTGTTCGCAAGCGCAGTCCTTCCCGCCTATGGCTGGCGCGGTCTGTTCTGGATCGGCGGTCTGTTCCCGATGGCGTACAGCGTGCTGCTGTACTTCGTTCTGCCGGAATCGCCCCGCTTCCTGACCCGCAAGCCGAACCGCTGGCCCGAATTGAGCAAGCTTCTGTCGCGCATGTCACGTCCGACGCCAGCGTCCACGACATTCGTCGATGCAGCCGAGCAAAAGGCCGAGCAGCATGCCGGGTTCGGCGCGCTCTTCGACAAGGGCCGTGCGCGCGACACGATTGCCATCTGGGCGGCTTTCTTCATGTGCCTGCTGGCCGTGTACAGCGCGTTCAGTTGGCTGCCGACCATGCTGGCCTCGGAAGGCCTGTCGCCCGCCATCGCGGGCTCGGGACTGACGGCCTACAACCTCGGCGGTGTTTTCGGTGCGCTGATCTGCGCCGTGGTCATCACCCGCTTCGGATCACGCTGGCCAATCGTCATCTGCTGCGCGGGTGCCGCCGTGACGGCGTACCTTCTGCAAGGGGTCAACGTCGCTCAGGACACCAACTTGTTCATCGCCGGTATCGGTCTTCACGGGCTCTTCGTCAACGCCGTGCAGTGTTCGCTGTATGCGCTGTGTGCCTACGTCTACCCGACGTTGGTGCGCGCCACCGGGACGGCCT
>Ga0207927_1001231_pt1 | contig 11007 bp, 10 predicted proteins | sample NGESurdeep072012_2_FD_184456 | JGI IMG/M metagenome (GOLD analysis project Ga0207927, IMG submission 184456) | Arctic peat soil microbial communities from Barrow, Alaska - NGEE Surface sample 210-2 deep-072012 (SPAdes) | ecosystem: Environmental > Terrestrial > Soil > Wetlands > Peat ... | reverse complement strand
TACGGCTGCGAACAGCGCTGGAAGGCCTCCTGCGGTCCCGGCCGCCATCACGCGGACCCACATCTCGAGCGCCGTCTGAGGCCCAAGCGACCAAAGCGGCGCGAGGAAAACGGCCAAGCTGGCCGCAAGGAACCCTACGGCGGCCAGGGCCGGAGCCCGCCACGCTCTGGCCCGTCTGATCTCCCAGGGAGCAAATGGACGTGCGGCCATCACCCGAGCGGTCAGCTCCGCCTCCCACACAGGAGGTTCGAACGCCGTAACATATCTATCCAGAACGAGTTCCATACGGCGATCCAGCTCCAGCTCCTCCGCCGAGGGCTGCAGGTCGTCCTGGCTCGTGGCCGTTCTCTCGTTCATCCCGACTCCTCTATACGATGTCTTTCGGCAAAAGATCTCGGAGGGCCTGCCGCGCGCGGAAGAGCTTGTTCTTGACCGTGCCGAGGGGCATCCCCTTGAGCTCGGCGATCTCTTCGTACGGCATCTCGCCGTAGTGACGGAGGCTGATGAGCTCGCGATAGTCGTCTGGTAAGCGGTCGATGGCCTCCGCGAGGGCGGCACGAAGCCGCTGTCGGGAAAGCTCTTCGTGGGGATTCGGCCGTGTTTCGGCCGGGTCCACCTCCCGGACTTCGCCATCCCGGCCGAGTGGGAGCTCGAGCGGCAGCGTGCGAACGCGCCGCCGCCTCAGGTGGTCGATCGCGGCGTTTCCGGCAATCCGGAAGAGCCAGGTAGAAAACTTGAAACGAGGGTCGAATGAGTCGAGGGCGCCATACACTTTAATGAAGACGTCCTGGGTCACGTCACGGGCATCCTCGACGTCATATGTAAAGCGCTCGACGTACCGCGAAAGACGGGTGCGATAGCGGTTCACGAGCACGGCGTAGAGCTCCGTGTCGCCCGCGAGGACGAGCCTGACGAGTTCTGCGTCCTCGCGCGTATCGGGGGCCGACATGACGAGATGGTGTCATACCGTCCCGCCTCGGGCAGTTAGAATACGCAGCCGGCAAGTGGCCTTCCAAGGAGGTTCCGTGTCTTTCAACCCCGAATCCACATCGGGCGTCCTGCATCGTCCCGCCCACGGCGCCGCGCACGACATCAACCCGTTCGAGGAGATGGCATCCCGCTTTGACCAGGCAGCCCGTCTCCTGAAGCTCGACCCCGGACTCTGCAAGGTGCTCCGCGAGCCCATCAAGGAAGTGAAGGTGGCGATTCCCGTGATCATGGACGACGGCAGGATCGAGCTCTTCATCGGGTACCGGGTGCACCACAACATCGCGCGCGGGCCCGCCAAGGGCGGCATCCGGTTCGACCCGCACGTGTCTCTCGACGAGGTGCGCGCGCTCGCTTCGTGGATGACCTGGAAATGCGCCGTCATGAACATCCCGTTCGGCGGCGGCAAGGGCGGGGTCATCTGTGACCCGCTGAAGCTCTCGCGCGGCGAGCTCGAGCGCATCACGCGCCGCTACACCGCCGAGCTCATGGATGTCTTCGGGCCCGAAAAAGACGTCCCCGCTCCCGATGTCGGCACGGACTCCCAGACGATGGCGTGGATCATGGACACGTACTCCATGCACATGCGCCACACGGTGACGAGCGTCGTCACGGGAAAGCCGATCACGATCGGCGGGTCGCGCGGCCGCGTCGAGGCCACGGGCCGCGGCGTCATGATCGCGGGCCGCGAGGCCGGAAAAGCTCATGGCGTGTCGCTCCCGGGCGCGCGCGTCGCCGTACAGGGATTCGGAAACGTCGGGTCGATCTCGGCGAAGATGTTCTTCCTGCAGGGCGCTAAGGTCATCGCGGTGTCCGACGTGAGCGGCGCCATCCAGAACACGGCCGGGCTCGACGTCCCCGCGCTCCTCGAGTACGTCGCGAAGACGAAAACCGTCGTCGGCTTCCCGGCGAGCACGCCTCTCGACGCGAGCGACCTCCTCACGATCGATTGCGACATCCTCGTCCCGGCCGCTCTCGAGAACCAGATCACGGCCGAGAACGCCAGGGACATCCGCGCGAAGATCATCGTCGAGGGCGCGAACGGGCCCACGACGTCCGATGCCGACGAGGTCCTCCAGAAGAAGGGCGTCGTCGTCATCCCGGACATCCTCGCGAACGGCGGGGGCGTCACCGTGTCCTACTTCGAGTGGGTGCAGGACCGGATGGGCTTCTTCTGGCGCGAGCAGGAAGTCAACGAGCGCCTCGAGGAGATGATGGTGCAGTCCTTCGGCGACGTACGCGACATGGCCGCCGCCAACGGCGTCTCGTACCGCATCGCGGCCTACATGGTCGCGATCCAGCGGGTCGCATACGACATGCAGATGCGTGGTCTCTACGCGTGACGGGACCGCCACCCCGTCGATCCGGTTCGACGGGGCGACCAAGAACTACGGCCAGAAGACGGCGCTCTCGAGCCTGACGCTCGCCGTGCCGGCGGGCGCCGTCTTTGCCCTCGTGGGGCCCAACGGCGCCGGAAAGACGACGGCGATCGGCCTCCTGACCGGTCTTCTCGCGCCGACCGCGGGGCGCACGTTCGTGTGCGGAATCGATGTGGCGCGCGATCCCGTGAGGGCCAAGGCGCGCCTGGGTTTCGTGCCCGACCGCCCGTATCTGTGGCCGAAGTGGACGCCACGAGAGACCCTGCGCTTCGTGGGCGCAACGTTCGGGGGCCGCGGGGTAGAGCTCGAAAAACGCATCGACGCGGAGCTCGTCGCGTTCGAGCTGATGGAGCTCTCCTCCGAGCGCAACGAAACCCTGTCCCACGGCACGCGGCAACGTGTGGCCCTCGCACAGGCATTTCTGCACGATCCGTCCGTCCTCGTCCTCGACGAGCCGATGGTCGGCCTCGACCCGCTCGCCCAGCGGGGGCTTTCGGAACGCCTGCGCGCCCACGCGGCAAAGGGCGCGGCAGTCCTTCTCACGACCCATCAGCTTGCGCTCGCCGAGGAGATCGCGACCATCGCGGGCCTCCTCGTCGAGGGCCGGCTCGTCGCGCGCGGCTCGCCGCGGAATCTCGAGACCGCCTCGGGCCGAGGAGGCGCGCTGTCGGACGTCTTCTTCGACCTCGCGGGCGGGTCGCCGAAGCCGTGAACGCGGCCTTCCGGTGGAACTCCGCCCGGGCCGCCGGACGGACGCTTCTTGCGGGCGACGCCCGCGGGCGCCTCGCCGCCATCGCGGGACTCCTCGCCCTTCTCGCGTTTATCGGACTCGAGACGGCCGGCCTCGAGGGCGCCCTCCGGGCCTCGCGCGCCGCCCTGGGCGAGTTGCCCGAGATCCGGCCCGCGTTTCTCCTCGAACGCCTTCTCGGCTTCGCATTCGCGGCCGCCCTCGCCCTTGGATTCCTCGGATCGCTCACGACGGCAATCTCCACGCTCTTCCTCTCGGAGGAGCTCGGCGCGCTGTGTGTCCTCCCTTTTGCGCACCGGCGTCTCGTGCTGAGGCAGGCCTCTCTCACGCTCGCCCTTGCGTCCACGCCGGCGCTTCTCCTCTCGGTCCCCGCCCTTCTCGTCGCCGCGGGAGCCAGCAGCCGTCCTCTTCTCGCGTTCGCGGCGGGTGCGGTGCCGCTCGCGGGCGTGATGCTCCTCGCGGGCTCGGCAGGCATCGCGGCGGCGCTCCTTCTCGTGCGTCTCGTGCCCCCGAGGCGCGCGCGCCTGCTCGCGGCCTTCCTCTCGGCGACCGGCCTCGCGGTGGCCCTCGTCGGATTCCGCGCCGCCCGGCCGGAGCGCCTCCTCGATCCTCTCGAGGCTCTCTCCGTCGTGACGCGTCTCGGCGCCGCGCGTCCGTCTTCGCCGGGGCTCGACCCGGCCGCGTGGGCCGCGCGCGCGGCGACCCGCGGTCTTCTCGGCGACGCGGGCGGCCTCGTTCCCGCTGCCGCCCTCTTTCTCGCGGGCCTCGCCGTCTTTTTCCTCGTTCCGGCGACTCTGTGGCGCCTCCATCTCCACGTATTCCGCGACTCGTGGGCTGGATCCGCGGCGCCCACGGGCCGGTCGCGCCGCGGCCCGGAGGCCCGTTCGCTCGACGGAGTGCTCCTACGCGCGGAAGCGGCGAGCCTGCTTCGCGATGCCTCGACGCCCGCGCAGCTCGGCTCTCTGGCGGCCGTGTTCCTGCTCGACCTGATGAACGTTCGGCTCCTGCCCGGGACGGACGCCACCCAACGCGACCTCGTTGCGGGCTTGCAGACCGGCCTCTCGCTCTTTCTCGTCTCGGCGCTGTCGCTGCGCTTCGCCTATCCGGCGGTCTCCTCCGACGGCCGCGCGGCGCTCGTCCTCCGGACTCTGCCACTCGACCCGCAGCGCCAGCTCCTCGTCCGGTGGGCCGTCCGCGCCCTCCCGGCCGCGGGCGTGGCCCTCGCCCTGACCGGAGCGAGCCTGCTCTTCCTCCTGCCCGAAGGGACGACCTTCGCGCTCGCGCTCGTCGCGGCGCTCGTCGGGGGCCTCGCGATTCCGGCGCTCCACGTCGGCCTCGGCGCCCTGTTCCCGCGCTACGACGCACCGAACGCGGTGAACGTGGCGCTGTCCTCGGGAGGGCTTTTCGCGCTCGTCTTCTCGACGGGTCTTTCCCTCCTCTCGACGCTCGTCGTGTCGGACGAGCTCCGCCTGCTGCTCGGCTCGCTTCTGAAGGTGCGGCTGTCGCCCTGGCCGATCGTCCTCTTTTTCCTCGCGTCAGCGGCTGCAGCGGCGATCGTGCCGATGACAATGGCCGCTCGGTCGCTCGCGACCAGGGATGTGGCAGCAGGGTGACGCTCGAAGAGAGATTTCTTAGAAGGGTGAATCAGCGAAGTGTGCGCAAGCGAGGCTTCGGTCTGACCGCCCACACGGGACCCCTCTAAGCAGATTCCGCTTCTCTTCGAACGGCGCGATGAGCGGATGCGACGCTCAAAGCACGGGATGGAGCGGCGGCTCGCCACGCGCGAAGCGCGCGATCTCCTCGCACGCGAGGCGCGCCATCGCGAGGCGCGTCTCGAAAGTGGCCGAGCCGAGGTGCGGGAGGAGAACGACGTTGGGGAACGCGAAGAGGCCGGGATGGATCGCGGGTTCCTTCGCGTGGACGTCCAGGCCGGCGCCGAAAAGGTGCTTCGAGGAGAGGGCTGCGACGAGGGCCGACTCGTCCACGATCGGGCCGCGTGCCGTATTCACGAGGATCGCCCCCTCTTTCATTCGAAGGAACTCTCTCTTTCCGAATCGCCCGCGTGTCGCGTCGGTGAGTGGCACGTGAATCGACAGGACATCGACTTTCGAAAGAAATTCCTCGAAGTCTTCTTCATGCTGATCGCTGTCGAAGGCCACGACTCTCATCCCGAACGCCTCGCCGCGCCGCGCGACGGCCCGGCCGATGCGGCCCATGCCGTAGATTCCGAGCGTACGCCCCGCGAGGGAGACGCCCAGGAGCTCCCGCGGCTTCCAACCGTCCCACGCCCCCGAGCGGGCGAGCGCCTCGCCTTCGCGGATCCGCCGCGCCACCGCGAGGATCAGCGTCCAGGCGAGGTCCGCCGTCGCTTCGGTGAGGACGTCCGGCGTGTTCGTGACCCGGATGCCGCGGCGGCGGCACGCCTCGAGGTCGATGTGATCCACGCCCACCGAGTGGCTTGCCACGAGCGCGAGGCGGGGCGCGGCCGCAAGCACGTCCTCGGTGACGAGCTCGCGCGGCGTCGGAAGGAGCGCGTCGGCGTCAGCCAGGAGCGGCCACTCGGAGCGCGGGAGGTTCCCGCCGCCCGTGACCACCGTGTGCCCCGCGAGGAGGTCCGTCGTCGACGGCTCGACGAGAGGCTGACCGACGAAGACCTTCATGACGCCTTGAACGGGCGCACGAGAAGCCAGCCCGCGATAAAGACGCCGCCACCGGCGAAGAACATCCGCTCCTCGTAGCGGAGGTCACTCCTCAGAAGGCCCGTGGCGAGGCCCAGACCCACGAGCACGAGGCCGACGAGCTGCAGACCTCGCCCGAAGGCGAATCTCACGGCACCGCTCCGGGCGGCCTAACCTCACGCGGGCGGGACGTCACGCGCACGGAGACGAGACGGTCGTCCTGCTCGATGCGGTCGAGGACGTCCCACCCCTCGAGGACGCGCCCGAACACGGTGTAGCCGCCGTCGAGGTGGAGCTGCGAAGAAAGTGCGACGAACCACTGCGACCCGCCCGTGTCGGCTCCGGAGAGCGCCATCCCCACGGCGCCGCGCGTGTACCGGGCCGCGTTGATCTCGTCGCGAATCGCGTATAGAGGCCCCCCGCTCCCGTCTCCACGCGGATCGCCGGCCTGGACGACGAAGTCCGGCACGACGCGGTGGATCACCATCCCGTCGAAGAAATGCTTCGCGGCGAGCGCGCGAAAGCTCTCGACCGTGAAGGGCGCGTCCTGGGCGAGAAGCTCCATCCGGAACGCGCCGCGCGCCGTCGCGATCTCCGCCTCGAGGAATGACTCGTTCGCCGCGCGCGCGACGCGCTCGTAATCCTCCGTCGAGAGGCGCGTCGCGACCGGGATCGGGCGGAAGGACGCCGCGGAAGACTCATATTTCTCGATGAGAAGCCGCCGAGCCTTCTCGCGCGTGACGGCATCCGGATCGTTCGCGTGCGCGGCCACGAGGGCGCGCCCGGAGTCGCCCCGCGCCGCCGCGGCATCGAGGGCGCCGACCGTGAAGTCCGGCTCGCCCGACCCGAAGGCGCGATCGAACGCCGCGGACCACGCGCGCTTGAGGTCTGCGCTCCCCTTCTCGAGGAGCGGAGCGGCCGCGTCGAGCGCCACGTCCCGCACCGCGGGGTCGCGGTCGACCAGGCCGGCGAGCAGCCAGGTGGAGAGACGCGGAGATTGTCTCTTCGAAAGGGACGAAAGGGCGGCGGCACGCACGCGCACGGCCCGATCGGCAAGGAGGGCCGTCGCGAGAGGCTTCGGCGGACCATCACCTTCGAAGAACTGCAGCGATTCGGCGGCGCCTAGGTGCAGCTCGAGAGTGCCGGCGACGAGCGCCGCGTCGATCCGGGCTGCAGCGGCTCCCGGCGCCCGCACCGCGTCGAGGCGCGTCAGAGAGACGAGAGCCGTCTGCCCTCTCCACCCTTTTCGAAGCAGATTCTCTTCGAGCGCCGCACGCGACGCCGGCGAGTCGGGCAAGGCCCCGAGCAGCCGGAGGCCGGCAATGGCCACTCCAGGAAGGGGGTCGTTTGCCCGTACGAGAGCGACGTCAAGGGCGCTTCGAGTCACTTCGTCACCGGGGGAAACGGGGATTTTCTTAGAAAGTGAATTCAGCGCGGTCAGCGCCTGCACGGAAACCGAGATGTCGCGGCTCGCCGCGAGGCGGACGAGGTCGCCCATGCTCTTTTCGTCCTCGAGTATTCCAAGGCCCCGAGCCGCCCAGGCGACTTCCTCGCTCGAGGGCGCATTCGGACCCTCATTCCCCTTTCTAAGCACCGCGCGAAGCGCGGGCGCCGCCTCCAGCAGCGGCTTTCGCGACAACGCATAGACGACCGCGCGCCGAAGGTCGGGAGCAGAATTCTCTTCTCCCGCGGCACCCAGCAGGGCCGTCACCGTCCGCGCCTCGGGCCTGCGAAACAGCGCGAGCGCGCACGCCGCCCGAGGTCCTGCCGGCTTTGCAAGAGCGGCGAGAAGGGCGTCCGTGGCGTCTTTCCCTCCTATTTTTCCGAGCGCTTCGGCGGCGTTCGCAGCGGTTTCCACGTCCGAATCCCCGAGCGCCGCCACGAGGAAGCGCAGGAGGCGCGCGTCGCCTGAAAGCCCGGCTCCGAACGTCGCCGCGCGCCGCACGGAGGCCTCAACGTCCTTCAGGAGCACCGGCAGGTACACAGACGCGTCCGGATCCTTCAGGCGAGAGACCGCGAGCGCGGTTTTCGCGCGCAGCCAGGGGTCTGGCGAGGCGGCCGTGCGGCCCGTGAGAAGCGGATCGTACGTGCGGCGGTCCTCCATGCGGAGGAGGCCCGCGAATCCGAAAAGCCGCTCGCGATACGTGCCTTTCGGCGGGCCCTTCACGGCGCCGAACGTGAGACAGCCCGCGAGGATGACGGAGGCGGCGAGCGCAGCGAGCGCGTGAGGGCGGGAGATACGCATGCCGGCCACCCGCGGCGCTCAGAGCCCGACGACGAGCCGGTCGCCGAGCACGGCGGGCAGCCCCGCGCGTTGGATCTTCCGGCGCGTGGCGCCCACATCGTACGGCACGCGGTCGAAATGGACGATGCGGGCGCTCGCGTCGTAGATCGCGTATGCCGCGCGAGGATTCCGGTCCCTCGGCTGGCCGACCGAGCCGGGATTCACGAGGTAGCGCTTCCCCGGCTCGAGACGCAGCTTCAGGCGAGCCTCGCGCACGGCTTCCACGCGAATGCCGCCCGGCTCCAGCGTGAAGATCGAGGGGATGTGGCTGTGGCCGAAAAAGCACAGGTCGATGCCCTCGGCGAAGCGGTGCATCTGGACGAAATTCAGCGATGCGTCGAAGTCCGAGAAGATGTAGGCGTCTTCGTCGAGCGGCGAGCCGTGGCACACGACGAAGCGCCCGTCCACGATCTCGGGCCCGAGCGGAAGCTTCTTCAGGAACTCCATGTTCTGCTTCGAGAGGCGGTCCACCGTCCAGCGCACCGCTTCGAGCGCGGGCGGGTTGAACAGCAGCCCCTCCTCGACGCCGGCGACGACCTTGTCGTGGTTCCCGCGCACCGAGATCGTCGTCCGGCGCAGCTTCCGGAAGCGGTCCAGCACCTTGTTCGGATCCGCGGCGTAGCCGACGAAGTCACCAAGACACACGACCCGGTCGAACGTCTTGCGCTTCACGCGGCGCAGGACTGCGGTCAACGCCTCGTCGTTCGAGTGCAGGTCGGACAGGATGAGATAGCGCACGTCAGCGGCCCCCGGCATTCCCCGGGTCGAGCAGGAGGGCCAGCCGGCCGGCGACCTCGCCGGGAGTCGTCTCGTGATCCACGTCCAGGGTCCGGTCCGCCATTTTATAGAAGGGGCGCCGCGCTTCCCAGAGCTTTCGGGCCGACTCGAGCGAGCCAAACAGCGGACGGTCGGCGGCCTTCTCGGCGAGCCGTGCCGCGAGCACGTCGAAGGGCGGGTCGAGGAAAACCGAAACGCCGTGCTCTTTGACGAACCGGACGTTCTCGGGGAACGTGAAGGTTCCGCCTCCGAGGGCGACCACGGCGCGGGCGAGCGTCACCGTACCGTGCAGAAGCTCCGATTCCCTTTCCCGGAAATAGGCTTCTCCGTGCGTCTCGAACGTCTCGCGGATCGTCCGCCCGGACATCGACTCGAACGCGAGGTCGAGGTCCACGAAAGGCACCGCCCACCCGTCCGCGAGAATCCGCCCGCTGGTCGTCTTGCCGCTCCCCATGAAGCCAACGAGGTACACCCGGCCCGGCGCCCCGGATGCCGGACTTTCCGAGCGCCCCGTCAGAGAGGCGGGGCGTTCTTGAGCCACCGCTCGAGCCACTTCGTGGAGACGCGGCCGCTGCGCACGTCCGGGTCGTCGAGAAGCCTCAGGTGGAGCGGGATCGTGGTCTTCACGCCCTCCACGATGAACAGCTCCAGCGCGCGCTTGCCGCGGCCGAGCGCTTCGTCGCGGTCGCGCCCGTGCACGATGAGCTTCGCGATGAGAGAGTCGTAATACGGCGGGATTTTCCAGCCCGAGTAGGCCGCCGTGTCTACGCGCACTCCGGGTCCGCCCGGCAGGTGAAGCGTCGTGATCGTGCCGGGCGAGGGAGCGAACGTGACCGGATCCTCGGCGTTGACGCGAAACTCGATCGCGTGTCCCTGCGGGCGCCACCCGAGGCCGTCGCCGGGCGGAGTCGGCCCGAACGACAGCGGCTCACCCGCGGCGACCCGGATCTGCTCCTTCACGAGGTCGAAGCCGGTCACCATTTCCGTCACCGGGTGCTCGACCTGGATGCGCGTGTTCATTTCCATGAAGTAAAACGAGCCGTCCTCGTCCACGAGGAACTCCACGGTGCCGGCCCCCGCGTAGTCCACCGCCTTCGCCACGGCCACGGCCGCGGCGCCCATTTTCGCGCGCAGCGCGTCCGTCAGCGCCAGCGACGGCGATTCCTCGAGGACCTTCTGATGGCGTCTCTGGAGCGAGCACTCGCGCTCCCCGAGGTGGACGACGCGCCCGAACTGATCACCGAAGATCTGGAACTCGACGTGCCGCGGCTCCGCGAGGTACTTTTCGAGATAGACGCTCCCGTTGCCGAAAGCGCGCTCGGCCTCCGACGTCGCGAGGTCGAACGCGGCCGCGAGCTCCTTGTCCGAGCGCGCCACGCGCATGCCGCGGCCTCCGCCCCCGGCGACCGCCTTCAGCAGCACGGGATAGCCGATCCGGATCGCGATGTTCATCGCGTCCTCGATCGAGGCGAGCGGGCCGGGGCTGCCGGGAATCGTCGGCACGCCCACCTTCCTGACGGTCTCCTTCGCGATGGCCTTGTCGCCCATCCGCCGGATCGCCTCCGGCGAGGGCCCGATCCACTTCAACCCGACCTCCTCGAGGATTTCCGCGAAGTGCGCGTTCTCCGCGAGGAAGCCGTAGCCCGGATGCACGGCGTCGGCGCCGGTAATCTCCGCGGCCGCCACGAGCGAGGTGATGTTCAGGTACGAACCCGAGGGCGAAGCCGGGCCGATGCACACCGATTCGTCGGCGGCGCGCACGTGAAGCGAGTCGCGGTCCGCCTCGGAGTGGACGGCGACCGTCGCGATCGAGAGCTCCTTGCAGGCCGCGATGACACGAAGCGCGATCTCTCCACGGTTGGCGACGAGGATCTTCTGAAACACGTATACCCGTCAGCGCTGCTGGATCGCGAAGAGCTTCTCTCCGAACTCCACCGGCTGGGCGTTCTGCGGGTAGATGGCGACCACCGTGCCCGAGATGTCCGCTTCGATTTCGTTCATGAGCTTCATCGCCTCGACGATGCAAAGGGTCTTGCCCTTCTCCACGACGTCGCCGACCTTCACGAAGGGCTCGGCGTCCGGGTTCGCGGCGCGGTAGAACGTGCCGACGATCGGCGCGGTGATGACGTGAAAGCCTTCGCGCTCTCCCGAGCC
>Ga0207927_1001225_pt1 | contig 11024 bp, 8 predicted proteins | sample NGESurdeep072012_2_FD_184456 | JGI IMG/M metagenome (GOLD analysis project Ga0207927, IMG submission 184456) | Arctic peat soil microbial communities from Barrow, Alaska - NGEE Surface sample 210-2 deep-072012 (SPAdes) | ecosystem: Environmental > Terrestrial > Soil > Wetlands > Peat ... | reverse complement strand
CGTCGAGGTACGGCGCCCCTTCGGGACCGAACAGGCCGCGGTAGGAATGCGGCGCGATCACGTTGACGAATCCCGGCGCCGGCGGCAGCGGTTGATGCGCCTGGCCGATGCCGGTCGCCGCCATCGCCGTGAAGTGCATGCCGTGGTAGGCGTCGCGCAGCGTCAGCACTTCGAAGTGACCGGTGTGCAGGCGGGCAACCAGCACCGCAAGATCGATCGCCTCGGCGCCGCTGTTGACGAAGTGGACTACCCAGTCGTGTCCCGCCGGCAGACGCGCCACCAGCTCTTCGGCGAAGTGGCCGGGCTGCGGATGAGCGTAGACGGTGGTGACGTGCTGGATCTCGTCGAGCTGCGCCCGCACCGCGGCGTCAACGCCCGGGTGCCGGTAGCCGACGCTGATGCAGACGTTTTGCGCCATGCCGTCGAGGTGGCGCTTGCCCGCCGCGTCCCACAGATAGGCGCCGCTGCCGCGGCGCCAGACCGGCGGCGACCGGTAGGCCGTGAAGGTGGCGAGGGCCGGCGAGAGAAAGGCGCGGCGCCGCTCGGCGATTCGAGCGGGCTGCCAGTCGAGCGGCAACGGATCCTGGTTCATCATGTCGACGTCACGGGGAGATGGCGATCCTCAATCATGCCGCCGCATCCGGCGCAGCGCGTCGCCGATGGCAGCTCGCGATCGCTCGACGGCACCAGTGACCGCGTCGTCATGCGAGGCGAGGGCGCCGGGCCGCATGCTGCCCTGGCGCGAGCCGCAGGTGTAGGCGTAGACCCAGGTGAACTCGGCGCCAAGCAGAAAGATCTGCGAGGAGTAGTACATCCAGAAAAGCAGCGCGACCAGCGAGCCCGCGGCGCCGAAACCCGAGGCGAAGCCGCTCTTGCCGAGATAGAGGCCGATCAGGATCTTGCCGGCGTTGAAGAGCAGCGAGGTGAAGGCGGCGCCGATCCATACGTCGCGCCAGCGGATCGAGGCGCGCGGCATGAGCTTGTAGATCATCGCGAACATGACCGTCACGAAAGCGAAGCCGACGGCGAAGGTGACGCCCTGCGCGACGAACTCCCAGCCCGCGAAGACCGGCCGCCACCAACGGCCGATCGCCGATATCGCCGCGCTGGCCAAGAGCGAGACGATGAGCAGAAATCCCATGCAAAGCACCATGCCGAACGAGAGCACCCGTGAGCGCAGGAGCCAGACGAGGCCCGTAGGCTTGGCGCGTGCCGGCGCGCGCCAGATGCGATCAAGCGAGTTCTGCAATTCGCTGAAGACGCCGGTCGCGCCGACCAGGAGGACGACGACGCCGATCGCCGTTGCGACGACGCCTTTGCGCGGTTCGCTCACGCTTTGCAGCAGGCTTTGCACGGCCGCCGCGCCCTGCTCGCCCATGAGGCCGCGCAGCTCGATGAAGATCTGGCCGCGTGCCGCATCGGCGCCGAAGACGAGCCCGGCGATCGACACGACGATGAGGATGAGCGGCGCGATCGAGAACAGCGCGTAGTACGCGAGCGCCGCGCCCATGCTCGGCGCGTAGTCGTCGATCCAGGAAGCGACGGCCTGCTTCGTGATCGGCCACGCCTGTTCGGCCTTCATGCCCCGATTGAACCCCAAAACGGGAGCGGGCCGCCGCCACCGGCGCGCGGCGAGCCGGGGCAACGCCTGCGAGCGCGCCGGCATATGATGTGCTGGTAAACCTTGTCCACGGCCGTTGCGGCCGCTGCGATCCCACTCCAACCCATTCAGGAGATAGCGATGACCGCTCGTCGATACGTCTTAGCCACCGCTCTCGCCGCCGGAGCCTTCGCCCTCGGCGGCTGCGCAATGATGAACTCCTCGTCGCCCTCGATGGCCAAGCCGATGATGGCGCCCGGCGACATGTCGGCGACGCTGACCGCGGCCGCCGAAGTGCCGCCGAAAGCGAGCAGCGGCACCGGCACGGCCAAGATCAATCTGAGCGGCAACACGCTGACCTGGACGGTGACCTATTCCGGAATGACCGGCCCGGTCACGGCCGGCCACTTCCACGGCCCCGCCCTGCCCGGCGCCAATGCCGGTGTCGTCGTCCCCTTTGCCGGCAGCCTCGCCAGCCCCATCACCGGCAGCGCGACGCTGACCGACGCGCAGGCCGCCGACCTCAAGGCCGGCAAGTGGTACGTCAACCTGCACACCGCCGCCAACCCGGGCGGCGAGATCCGCGGCCAGGTCAACTAGCCGCGGGTCGAAGGCAGCGCGCCGGTCACGGCGCTTGCCTGGCAAAAGGCGCCCTCAAGGCGCCTTTGCTTTTTCCTCTTCGCGCAGGCGCAGCATGCGACGCTGCACCTTGCCCGTCGTCGTCATGGGCAAGGCGTCGATGAACTCGATCTCCTTCGGATACTCGTAAGGCGCGAGCTTGCCGCGCACGTGCACTCGCAACTCGCGCTCGAGCTCGGCCGATGGCACATGCCCGGGCGCGAGGACGACGTAGGCCTTGACGATGGCGCCGCGCTCGGCGTCGGGCTTGGGCACGACGGCGGCATTGGCCACCGCCGCATGCTTGACGAGACAGTTCTCGATCTCGCTCGGGCCGATGCGGTAGCCAGCAGCCTTGAAGACGTCGTCGCTGCGCCCTTGGTACCAGAGGTAGCCGGCCTCGTCCATCACCGCGGTGTCGCCGGTGCGGCACCAGCTGTCGTCGGCATCGCCGGTGAATTTCGCCAGCGTCGCATCGTCGCGCTTCCAGTAGCCGAGGAAGAAGACCGGATCGCGATCGCCGTGGATGTCGCGCCGATGCAGGGCGACGTCGCCGGGCGTGCCGCGCCGGCATTCGCGGCCGTCGTCATCGATCACGGCGACGCGGTGCCCAGGGTACGGCCGGCCCATGCTGCCCGGCCGCGCCGGCCAGCGCTTCGCGCAGTTGCCGACGATGTAGTTGATCTCGGTCTGCCCGAACATCTCGTTGGCCACGACGCCGAGCCGGTCGCGGCACCAGGCGAAGACCGCGTCGCCCATGGCCTCGCCTGCGCTCATGATCGCGCGCAGGCGCAGCGTGTAGCGCTTGCCCGGGGCCGGCTCGGCTTTCATCATCGCCTTCAGCGCCGTCGGAAAGAGGAAGGTATGCGTGACGCCGTAACGCTCCATGAGGCCGAACGCCGTCTCGGGCGCGAAGCGGCCCTGGTAGGCGACGATCTCGCGGCCGAAGTAGAGCGTCGGCAGCAGCGCGTCCATCAGGCCGCCGGTCCAGGCCCAGTCCGCCGGCGACCAGAACACGGCATCGCCCTGGGGAAACCAGTTCTGGCTGCAGACAAAGCCCGGCAGGTTGCCGATGAGCACGCGGTGCGGCAGTAGCGCCCCTTTCGGCGGCCCGGTCGTGCCGCTCGTGTAGATGAGAACGGCCGGATCGTCGGCCTCGGTCTCGACGGCCACGAATGCCGCGTCGCTCTCTTCGAGCAGGCCGCGCCAATCCGCATCGCCGCGGCCCTCGGCAGCACCGACGGCGACGACGGTCGCGAGCTGCGGGCAGAGCGATCGTGCGGCGCGCACGTTGTCGATACCGCTTTCGTCGACGAGAGCGACGCGAGCGCCGCTGTCGTTGATTCGGTATTCGAGCGCCTCGGGGCCGAACAGCATCGACAGCGGCATGGCGACGGCGCCGAGCCGATAGAGCGCGATATGTGCAACAGCGGTCTCGAAGCGCTGCGGCATGACGATGGCGACGCGGTCGCCACGCTCGACACCACGGCGGCACAGTGCCGCAGCGAGCCGGTCGGCGCTCGCATCGAGCTCTTCGTAAGTGAAGTCGCGGCGCGTGCCGTTCTCGTGCTCGTAGCGGATCGCGACGGCGCGCGGCGTGGCGCGCGCCCAGCGTGTGCAGCACACCTCGGCGAGATTGAAGCGCGCCGGAACGTGCCAGCGAAAACGGGCGTGAAGGGCGGCGTACTCGTCGCCGCTCTTGTCACGAAGCGCCTGGGCCATCGCTGTCACCGTCGCCCCGGGCCGCGAACGCGGCAAGCGCATCGCCGGTGACGCGGCAGATGCGCCAGTCGGGCATCACCGTCGCGCCCATGCGCTCGTAGAAGCGGATCGCGCTTTCGTTCCAGTCGAGAACGCTCCATTCGAAACGGCCGCAGCCGCGCTCGGCAGCAAGTTGCGCCAGGCGCGTCAGCAACGCTTCGCCGATGCCCTCGCCGCGATGTTCAGGCTCGACGAACAGGTCTTCGAGGTAGAGGCCGGGGCGAGCAAGAAAGGTCGAGAAATTGGTGAAGAAGAGAGCGAATGCAACCAGGCTCTCGCCTTTTTCCACGACCAGCGCTTCGGCGACGGGGCGCGCGCCGAAGAGATGCGGGCGCAGCATCTCGGGCGTCACCTCGAGCAGATGGGTCAAACGCTCGAACTCGGCGAGACCGACGATCAGGCGAACGATCGCTTCGAGATCGCGCGGCTCGGCAGCACGAACGGAAAAGGCCCCAGACGCATCGGACATGGCGCCAATTCTGCATCGGCAGCGCTGCGGGGAAGTCGGCTGTCGCGGGGCCGACACGGCGCCGGTCGCATCGCGCTTACAGTGGCCGGCATCGCCCCACGGGCCCGCACCCGCAGCGCCATCGAATGAGCGTCACTCCCTACCTGCCACGCCGCGAGGCACGAAGCCGCTTCGTCGAGGCGCGCGGCCTGCGCCACCACGTGCTCGAGTGGGGCGACACGAGCTCGATCGCGGCCGATCGGCCGCCGCTCGTCCTGCTGCATGGATGGATGGACGTTGGCGCGTCGTTCCAGTTCATCGTCGACGCCTTGTCAGTCGAGCGCCACGTGCTTGCGCTCGACTGGCGCGGCTTCGGCGCCAGCGACACGTCGGCCGCCGACACTTACTTCTTCGCCGAATACCTTGGCGATCTCGAGATGGTGCTCGACGCGCTCTTCGGCGCAGCACGCGCGCCGATCGATCTGCTCGGGCACAGCATGGGCGGCAACGTCGCCATGCTCTACGCGGGGGTGCGGCCGCAACGGGTTCGCAGGCTCGTGAACCTCGAAGGCTTCGGCATGCCGCGCTCGAAGCCGGCGCAGGCGCCCAAGTGCCTGGCGGCCTGGCTCGACGCGCTGAAAACACCCGAGCAGCTGCGTCCCTACGATTCGCTCGAAGCCGTGGCGGCGCGCCTGCAGAAGACCAACCCGCTGCTGCGTGCCGACCGCGCCGCCTGGCTCGCCCGGCAGTGGTCGAAGCGGGTGCCCGGCGCGGACGGCGCGGCCGATGCATGGCATCTGCTTGCCGATCCGAACCACAAGCGCGCCAGCCCGCTGCTCGCCAGCGTCGACGAGTGGCTCGAGTGCTGGAAACGCATCACGGCGCCGTTGCTGTGGGTCGAAGGCGACCGCACCGACGTTTCGATCTGGTGGGGCGATCGCTACACCAAGGCCGAGTTTCACGAGCGGCTGAACCTCGTCGCCGACGTCGAGCGGCACATCGTCTCGCCGGCCGGTCACATGCTCCACCACGATCGCCCCGAGGACATCGCCCGTCTGCTCGAGGCGTTCCTGTCAGAATCGCGCCCTTCGTGAAGCGCCAGCAGCTAGAGAGACCTCCATGGACGTCGAACACATCAATGCCATCGGCAACCGGCTCGCCGACCTGACCCAGCGCACGGCAGCGCTTCGGGGGTATCTTTGACTACGACCGCAAAGCACTGCGCCTGAACGAGGTCAACGCCGCCCTCGAGAACCCGAATGTTTGGAACGAGCCGAAAAGGGCCCAGGAGCTCGGCCGCGAGAAGCGCGCTCTCGACACCGTGGTCACGAAGATCGACCATCTGACCTCGAATCTCGCCGACAACACCGAGCTTTACGACATGTCGAAGGCCGACCAGGACTTCGATGGCCTGCTCGCCATCGAGGCCGACGCGGCCAAGCTCGAGGCAACCGTCGCCGAGCTCGAGTTCAGGCGCATGTTCAACAACCCGGCCGATCCGAGCAACTGCTTTCTCGACCTGCAGGCCGGCGCCGGCGGCACCGAAGCCTGCGACTGGTGCGCGATGCTGCTGCGCCAGTACCTCAAGTACTGCGAGAGGAAGGGCTTCAAGACCGAGGTCATGGAAGAAAGCGAAGGCGACGTCGCCGGCATCAAGAGCGCGACGATCAAGGTCGAGGGCGACTACGCGTTCGGCCTGCTGCGCACCGAAACCGGCGTGCATCGGCTGGTTCGCAAGAGCCCCTTTGACTCGTCGGGCGGCAGGCATACGTCGTTCGCCAGCGTCTTCGTCTATCCGGAAGTCGACGACTCGATCGAGATCGACATCAACCCGGCCGACGTGCGCGTCGATACCTTTCGCGCCTCGGGCGCCGGCGGCCAGCACATCAACAAGACCGATTCGGCGGTGCGGCTCACGCACATTCCGACCAACATCGTCGTGCAATGCCAGAACGATCGCTCGCAGCACAGGAACCGCGACGAGGCCTGGCAGATGCTGCGCTCGCGGCTCTACGAGCACGAGATGCGTATCCGCATGGCGGCGCAGCAAAAGCTCGAGGACTCGAAGACCGACGTCGGCTGGGGTCACCAGATCCGCAGCTACGTGCTCGACCAGAGCCGGATCAAGGACTTGCGGACCAACGTCGAGATCAGCAACACGCAGAAAGTGCTCGACGGCGACCTCGACACGTTCATCGAGGCCAGCCTGAAGCAAGGCGTCTAGGCCGCCCGGGCCATAAAGCAAGACAGAGACAAGGAATTGTTCCATGCGTGAAGGCACTGCCCCCCTCATTCGCCGCGAAGACTATGCGGCCCCCGCGTACTGGATCCGCAAGGTCGATCTCAGCTTCGACCTCGATCGGGCGAAGACGCTCGTCAGCAACAAGATGCAGATCGAGCGCAATCCTGCGGCCGCGCGCGGCCCGCTCAAGCTGCACGGCGAGGACATCACGCTGATCCGCTGCCTGGCCGACGGCGCGTCCGTCTCGTTCCGCCACGAGGACGGCTTTCTCGTCATCGACGACCTGCCCGAAGGCAGCTTCACGCTCGAGATCAAGAACACCTGTGCGCCCGAGAAGAACACCCGGCTCTCGGGCCTCTACACGTCGGGCGGTGGCTTTTTCACGCAGTGCGAGGCCGAGGGCTTTCGCCGCATCACGTACTTCCTCGACCGTCCCGATGTGATGGCCGAGTACACGGTGCTGATGCGCGCCAGCAAGGCCGCGTACCCGGTGCTGCTGTCGAACGGCAACCTCCTCGAGCAGGGCGAGCTCGAAGGCGGCCGCCACTTCGCGAAGTGGCACGACCCGTTCCCGAAGCCGAGTTACCTGTTCGCCCTCGTCGCCGCCGATCTGGTCGGCCGCGAGCAGCACGTCCGCTCGCGATCGGGCAAGGACCATCTGCTGCAGGTCTGGGTGCGGCGCGGCGACCTCGACAAGACCGAGCATGCGATGAATTCGCTTGTCGCTTCGGTGGTGTGGGACGAGGCGCGCTTCGGCCTGGGTCTCGACCTCGAGCGCTTCATGATCGTCGCCGTCGGCGACTTCAACATGGGGGCCATGGAGAACAAGGGGCTCAACCTCTTCAACACCAAGTACGTGCTCGCCAATCCGGCGACGGCGACCGACGCCGACTACGCGGCGATCGAATCGGTCGTCGGCCACGAGTACTTCCACAACTGGACCGGAAACCGCATCACCTGCCGCGACTGGTTCCAGCTGAGCCTGAAGGAAGGCCTCACCGTCTTTCGCGACCAGGAGTTCAGCATGGATATGGTGGGCAGCAGCACGGCGCGCGCCACCAAACGCATCGAAGACGTGCGGTCGTTACGCCAGATCCAGTTCCCCGAGGACGCGGGGCCGATGGCGCACCCGGTGCGGCCGGACAGCTACGTCGAGATCAACAATTTCTACACGCCCACCGTCTACGAGAAAGGCGCCGAGGTCGTGCGCATGATGCAGACCCTCGTCGGCCGCGCCGGCTTCGCGCGCGGCATCACGCTCTATTTCCAGCGCCACGACGGCCAGGCCGTGACCTGCGACGACTTCGCGCAAGCGATCGCCGACGCGAATCCGGACAGCGAGCTCGCCAAGCGCCTGCCACAGTTCAAGCGCTGGTATGCGCAGGCCGGAACGCCCAGGGTCACGGCGCGGGGCCGCTACGACGCGCCTTCGCGCACCTACACGCTGGGCCTCGAGCAGGCGGCGGCAGCTTCGGCGGGCGCGTCGGCCCGGGAACCCTTCGTGATCCCGCTCGCGATCGGCCTCGTCGGCCGCGACGGGCGGGCGATGACGATGCGGCTCGAAGACGAGCCCGAAAGCGCGGCGGCGGCGGAGCGGGTTCTCGTCCTCGACGAGGCGAAGGCCTTTTTCACCTTCGTCGACGTCGACCAGCCGCCGGTGCTCTCGCTGCTGCGCGGCTTCTCGGCGCCGGTCTGCCTCGTCGACGGCTTGGGCGATCCCGAGTTGCTCGTCCTCCTGCGTCACGACAGCGATCCCTTCAACCGCTGGGAAGCCGGGCAACGACTCGCCTTGAGCCGGCTCCTTGCAGCGGCGGCGAGCGACGGTGAGATGCCGCTCGACGCGGGCTTCGTCGAAGCGATGCGCGACCTACTGCGCAGCCCCGCGCTCGACGCGGCTTTCAAGGAGCTCGTGCTGACGCTGCCGAGCGAGGTCTACATCGCCGAGCAGATGGAAAGCGTCGACCCGCGACGCGTCCATGCGGCGCGCGAGGCGATGCGGCGCCAGCTTGCCGAAGCGCTGGCTGCCGATTGGCAGTGGGCGTTCGAAACGCACCAGGTGGCCGGCGGCTATTCGCCGGGCCCGGCGTCTGCGGGACGGCGCGCGCTCGCCAACCTGGCGCTGGCGATGCTCTGCGTTGCCGCCGTGCCGCGCGGCGACGCCGTCTGGCCCGGCGTTGCCTACCAGCGCTTCAAGGACGCGTCGAACATGACCGACCGGCAAGGCGCGCTCACGGCCCTCCTCGTCTCTGGCTGCGACCTCGCCGACGCGGCGCTCGAGCGCTTCCACGCGATGTTCAAGGACGACGCGCTCGTTCTCGACAAGTGGTTCTCGCTGCAGGCCACCGCGCCCGAGCACGACGGTCGTGTCTTCGAGCGCGTCAAGCGGCTTCTTGCGCACCCGGACTTCAGCCTCGCCAACCCGAACCGGGCGCGCAGCGTCATCGGCGCCTTCTGCATGGGCAACCCGGCGGCCTTTCACCGGGCCGACGGCGCGGGCTACGCGTTCTGGGTCGATCGCGTTCTCGAGCTCGACGCGGTGAATCCGCAGCTCGCGTCGCGCGTCGCGCGCGCCCTGGACCGCTGGGCCAAGCTCGCCGAGCCCTATCGCTCGGCAGCACGCGCGGCGATCGCGCGCGTCGCCGCGCACCCGAAGCTTTCGAACGACACGCAGGAGATCGTGTCGCGCGCGCTCGCCGGAGCCTGACATGAACCGTCCCCACGCTCACTTCGTTCACTGCCCGCCGAGAGGGCGCTCAGCGCCCTTGGGGCGGCCCGGCGGGCGCTGAAATGGCCGCGCGCAAGGCCAGGAAGAAGAACGCGTTCTACGCGCAGTCCGGCGGCGTCACTGCGGTCATCAACGCTTCGGCCTGCGGCGTCATCGAGACGGCGCGCGCGCACCGCGACAGGATCGGCACGGTTTACGCCGGCCGCAACGGCATCATCGGTGCGCTGACTGAAGAGCTGATCGATACGGGCAAGGAATCGGCCGCGGCGATCCGCGCCCTGCGCTCGACGCCTTCGGGCGCCTTCGGCTCGTGTCGCTACAAGCTGAAGTCGCTCGATACGAACCGGCGCGAGTACGAGCGCCTCATCGAGGTCTTTCGCGCCCACGACATCGCCTGGTTCTTCTACAACGGCGGCGGCGATTCAGCCGATACCTGCTTCAAGATGAGCCAGCTTTCGGAGGCCATGGGCTACCCGCTGCAGGCGATTCACGTGCCGAAAACGGTCGACAACGATCTGCCGATCACCGACTGCTGCCCGGGCTTCGGCTCGGTCGCGAAGTACGTCGCCGTCTCGGCGCTCGAGGCGTCATTCGACGTCCGCTCGATGGCGCGAACCTCGACCAAGGTCTTCGTGCTCGAGGTGATGGGCCGGCACGCCGGCTGGATCGCGGCCGCCGGCGGCTTGATCGAGGCGTACGGCATCCCGGTTGCCATTCTCTTTCCGGAAATCGAGTTCGACGAGAAGAAGTTCATCGCCAGGGTCGATACGCTCGTGAAGGAGCACGGCTATTGCACGGTCGTCGTCTCCGAAGGTGCGCACCACGTCGACGGCACCTTTCTCGCCGAGCAGGGCTCGCGCGACGCCTTCGGCCACGCCCAGCTGGGTGGCGCGGCGCCGGTCGTCGCGAACATGATCAAGAACGCGCTCGGCCACAAGTTTCACTGGGCCGTCGCCGACTACCTGCAGCGCGCGGCCCGGCACATCGCCTCGAAGACCGACGTGAAGCAGGCCTACGACCTCGGGCGTCGCGCCGTCGAGCTGGCGCTGAAGGGCGCCAACGCGGTGATGCCAACGATCGAACGCGTCTCCGACGTGCCATACCGCTGGCGCATCGGCGTCGCCGATCTTGCCGATGTCGCCAACGTCGAGAAATTCATGCCGCGTGATTTCATCAGCGAAGACGGCTTCGGCATCACCGAAAAGTGCCACCGCTATCTGGCGCCGCTCATCGCCGGCGAGGACTACCCGGCCTACCGCAACGGGTTGCCGGTGTACGCGACGCTGAAGAACGTCGCCGTGCCGAAGAAGCTCGCCGACTTCGCGATGAAGTGAAGGCCCTCGGCTAGAATCCCCGGCTCGCCCTGGCCGATCGGCGGGGCGCGACACGCCGGCGTAGCTCAGTTGGTAGAGCAGCGCATTCGTAATGCGAAGGTCGGGAGTTCGACTCTTCTCGCCGGCACCAGCCTCGGTAAGCGGTTGGCGGTTCGTGACTGCTGACCCCTTTGTTGGTGCGGGTCTTCGCAGGATTCGCAGACGTAGATGTAGACCGGGCAAAGGCAAGCGTCTCGCGGCGCGTTTGGCTCGGGCGAAAGCGTCCCGCTGGCTACATGGCGGCTACACGCCGTCTT
>Ga0207927_1001223_pt1 | contig 11036 bp, 9 predicted proteins | sample NGESurdeep072012_2_FD_184456 | JGI IMG/M metagenome (GOLD analysis project Ga0207927, IMG submission 184456) | Arctic peat soil microbial communities from Barrow, Alaska - NGEE Surface sample 210-2 deep-072012 (SPAdes) | ecosystem: Environmental > Terrestrial > Soil > Wetlands > Peat ... | reverse complement strand
TGCACGAGGATGACGTCAACCACCCACTGGCAGCATTTCATAAGGAGAAACACAATGCGAAAACTGTCGATCGGAATGTTCTCGCTGCTGGCCATCATGATGATGACCATGCCAGCGTACGCGCAGGGCGGAGCCGCCGCTGCACCAACCACCAACTGGGTCGCGATTGCCTCGGGCTTTGGCATGGCCATCGCTGCCGGTCTGGCCGCTCTCGGCCAGGGCAAAGTTGGCGCTGCTGCATGCGAAGGCATGGCACGCAACCCGGGTGCCCGTCCTGGAATTCAGCTCGCGCTGATTCTTGGCCTGGCGTTCATCGAGTCGCTGGTGCTGTTCACGCTGGTTATCATCTTCGCCAAGGTCGTCTAGTTTCGGCTTCGGCAATAAATAAATGCCCTGTCTTCGGACAGGGCGTTTTGATTTGGATCTGATATCCAGCGGACTAGGTTCTTTCCTCAATGACGGGGGGATCGTCCTGTACTCGATCGTCGTCCTCGGGGTTGGCTGGCTTCCGTTGGATCCAACGGTTTAAGAACAGAACTACGATCACGACAAGCACGAACTCTAGCAGGGACCCGAATAACGTATCCCACCGTATGGGATTGGTGCTTGCGGCTTGGAACAATACCGATTCAGTCTGGCCGCGAAGGGACTTGCCAATGACTGGAATTATCAAGTACCAGGTCAGGGCGGTAACGAGCCTCAAGACCCCTTCGGCCAGTACCACGGCAAGAGCGATCTGACCGACTCTCTTCTTGAGAACGGAAGTCTTTAGTTCCCTAACTAGCCCTTTTGGTGTGTCGTCCACTGAGCACAACCTCAATTGACCAAAACGAATCGCTGCAGACAACAATTACTTCAGCAAATCCTGCGCCCCGCGAATAGCGTAATCCAACACACGGTTGGGGAGCACACCCAGGTAGATCACGGCGATCAGGCTGATGACCAGGCCGGCTCCCAGGCTAAAGGGAATCGATGCAACCGGAGGTTCGACCGCACGCTCGTCGCGCATATACATGTAAACGATAATGCGCAGGTAGTAGTAGGCAGCGATGGCGCTGTTGATGACGCCAATGATGGTGAGGACCACCAGGTTCGAGTGCATGGCCGCCGAGAACACGTAAAACTTGGCAAAGAAGCCGCCGGTGATCGGGATGCCAATCAGTGACAGCAGAAAGATTGTAAGGATCGACGCAATCAGTGGGGAACGGCGGCCGAGACCGGCGTAATCCTCAAGCGTGACGTACTTCTCACCCCTACCCGAGAGATGCGCAACGATGGCGAACGCCCCAACATTCATGGCAGCGTAGGAAGCGGCGTAGAACATCGCTGCGGAGATTCCCATGGTTTGGCCGGCCGCAAAGGCCACGAGAACATATCCGGCGTGAGCGATCGAGGAATAGGCCAGCAGGCGCTTGACGTTGTTCTGCACCAGCGCGCCAATGTTGCCAATCGACATCGACAGCACGGCTGAGACCCAGACCATCCAGAACCATCCGGGAGCGCCGGTGGCGAAGAGCACGCGCAGCAGTACTGCGAATGCAGCCGCTTTCGGGCCGGTGGACATGAATCCCACAACCGGCGCCGGCGAGCCTTCGTACACGTCCGGAGTCCAAACGTGGAAGGGAGCCGAGGCGATTTTGAAGCCCAGTCCGACAAACATCAAACCGACGGCGAGATACGTCAGCACCGACTGGTGCGTTTTCAGGATTTCTGCGATGACGTAAATGTTGGTCGATCCCGTCGAGCCAAACACCATGGCTACGCCGTAAAGGAAGAAAGCCGTGGCAAACGATCCCAGCAGGAAATACTTAAGCGACGCTTCTGCGCTTTCCGCGGCCCGGCGCCGGAATCCGGCAAGGACGTAGGTCGAGATGGACGAGATCTCCAGCGCGATGAAAATCAGCACCAACTCAATGGCCGACGACATGAGGACCATGCCGACGGTGGCGAACAGGACGAGCCCGTAGTATTCACCAGCCTTAATCTGCTGGACTTCGAGATAGTCGAATGAACTGAGGATGACGACCAGGGCAATCAGAAGAATGACGAGATGAAAGAAAATGCTGAAGGCATCGACGCGCACCATGTGGTAGAACGCCTCGCCATAATAGGCTGATTGATAGAGCGTCGCGGCCACGCCAGCCAGTAAGCCCAGCAGTGCAATCACGCCTAGGGGCTTCTTGGAGTCCTGTGTCGGAATGAGCGGATCCACCAGCATGACTAGGATGCCGAAGATGGTGAGCACCACTTCAGGGAGGATCCGGATATAGTCAACGGTCGGAATCATCGTCCGATCACCTGCATGAGAGCTTGGGTAACGTGGGCGGCCGAGGGCGCAGCGACCTGTACTCCACTGGAGAATTGCTTGAGCGTGAAGGAAACTGACGGGTCAATTGAATGCAGCCACAAATTGGGAGCTACACCCATGACGAGCGCTGCGACTGCCAGCGGCCACATCGCGACACGTTCCCGCGCATCCATGTCTTGCAGAGCCTTGTTCACCGGATGGGTGATGTTGCCATAGAACACGCGCTGATACATCCACAGCAAATAGCAGGCGCTCCAGATCACTCCGGTCGCAGCGAGAATCCCGTAAATCTGCCGGGCCTGGAAGGCTCCGCTGAGGATCAGGAACTCGCCAACAAAGCCGTTGAGCAGAGGCAAGCCCACCGACGACAGCATGATGAACGTGAAGAACGTGGCGTACACCGGCATGGGCGTGGCGATGCCGCCATACTCGGAAATCTCGTAGGTGTGGCGGCGTTCGTAGATCATGCCCAGCAACATGAACAGCGCGCCGGTCGAGATGCCGTGCCCGAGCATCTGGTACACCGCGCCGTCCATGCCAATCTGGGTGAAGCTGAAGATGCCGAGCACAACAAAGCCCAAGTGACTGACCGACGTGTAGGCGATCAGCTTCTTCACATTGGGCTGCACCATCGCAACTAATGCGCCGGAGATGATGCTGATGATAGCCAGCACGATGATCCAGGGAGCGTTGCTCCGCGCCTGTTCGGGAAAGATGCCGACGCAGAAGCGCAGGAGCCCGTAAGTTCCCATCTTGAGCAGCACACCAGCCAGCAGGACGGAACCTGCTGTTGGCGCTTCCACGTGCGCGTCAGGCAGCCAGGTGTGAAGCGGGAAGAGTGGAACCTTCACGGCGAACGCAACGAAGAATCCCAGGAACAGCCACCTGGCGGCGGAGCTGAAGCCTTCCACCTGTCCGCTCTGGATAGCATCCCGGATGGTGACGAAGTCGAAGCTGCCGGTGTGGGTGTAGAGCCAGATGATCGCGGCCAGCATGAATACCGATGCGATCATGGTGTACAAGAAAAACTTGACCGCGGCGTAGATACGACGGCCATGTCCCCAGATGCCGATGATTAACGCCATCGGGATCAATGTGGCTTCCCAGAAGAAGTAGAAGAGGAACAAGTCGAGCGCGACGAAAACGCCAATCATCGCCGTCTCGAGAATCAGCATCAAGATGAAGAACTCTTTCACCTGAGCGTTCACCGACTTCCAGGAAATCAAAACGCACAACGGCGTGAGGAAGGTCGTCAGCACTACCAGCCACATGGAGATGCCGTCGATCCCAAGGTGGTAGTGAATGTTGGGATGCGAAATCCAGGGCAGGTTCTGCTCGAACTGGAAGCCATCCAGTCCGCGCACGTAATGCCAGGGAAGATGCAGCGAGGCTAGCAACGTGACCAGTGAGATGCCCAGGGCGAACCAGCGGATATCGCGATCGCGGCGTGGGAAGATGGCCAGCAACAATGCACCGGCGAACGGCAGGAAGGTCACGATGGTGATGATGTTGTTGTCGATGTAGTTCATCGCACACCCTTCCAGACCATGAAGGCGATCACGACAGCCGCACCGAAGGCGACCCATCCCGCGTAGGAGCGAATGTTGCCGGACTGCATGTGGCGCATTCCGTCAGAGATGTCGCGCGCGCCGGCAGCGCTTTCATCGACCGCGCCATCGATCAGCGTGGCGTCGATGCCTTTCCAGAGAATGTTGGTGGAGGCCAGCACGATCGGTCGAATGACCGCCGCCCCATAAAATTCGTCCACCTTGTACTTGTCGAGCACGAAGGTATACAGACCGCCAGCAGCCACAGCCATCTTGGCGGGAAGATCTGTTCGCTTGTAGTACAGAAACCAAGCGCCAAGGAAGCCCAGCGCAGCGGCACCAACCGAGATTCCCATGAAGAGCAATTCGGTGGACCCCTCTTCATGCTGGGCAGCTAGCTCTTCTTTGCTGACAACCTCCAATTTCATTTCAACAGGTACCTGGTTGCGGAAGACCGGCGCCAAGAAACGATCAAAGTGGTCGGAGCCGCCAAGGATCGAGGGAACACCGACCCATCCGCCAACGAATGAAAGCACAGCCAGGATCATGAGCGGAAAAATCATGACCATCGGGCTCTCGTGCGGAGTTCCGTGGCCACTATGCACGTCATGGCTGTCGTGGTCGTGGTGGAAATCCTCTGCTGGAGCGCCACGGTACTCGCCAAAAAACGTCATGAACCAGAGTCGGAACATGTAGAACGAAGTCATGGCCGCGGCGATCAGTCCAATCAGCCACAGCACGTGGTTCCCACTCGCCCAGGTAGCCCAGAGAATTTCGTCTTTGGAGAAAAAGGCTGCCAGGGGAGGGAAGCCCGCGATGGTAAAAGTCGCGATTGTCATGCACCAGAACGTCTTGGGCATGTACTTGCGCAAGCCGCCCATGTGGCGCATGTCCTGCTGACCGCCAAGGCCGTGAATGATGGCTCCGGCTGACAAGAAAAGCAGCGCCTTGAAGAAGGCGTGGGTCATCAGGTGGAAAATGCCTGCACCGTACGCCGCAACGCCGCAACCCATGAACATGTATCCGAGCTGCGAAATCGTGGAATACGCCAGCACCTTCTTGATGTCGGTCTGCAGAATGCCAATCGACGCAGCGAAGATCGCAGTCAACGTGCCGATAACAGCAACGATCATCAGCGCAATCGGTGCGCGATTAAACACTGCGTTGGAGCGCGCGATCATGTAAACGCCGGCCGTCACCATCGTCGCCGCGTGAATCAAGGCCGAGACCGGAGTGGGACCCTCCATCGCATCGGGCAGCCAGACATAGAGAGGAATCTGCGCGGACTTGCCGCTGGCGCCCACCATCATCAGCACGCCGATAGCGGTCAGTAGGCCTGCCGATGCTTCGACTGGATACGCCGACAGCGCTTTGAAGACGGCTTCGTACTGCAGAGTCCCGAAGTGCTTGATAAGCAGGAAGAGCGCGATCAGAAAGCCGAAGTCGCCGACTCGATTCGTAATGAAGGCCTTCTTGCCGGCATTGGCGGCAGAGTCCTTGAGGAACCAGAAGCCGATCAGCAGATACGAGGCCAGGCCCACGCCCTCCCATCCCACGAACATCAGCAGATAGTTGTTTGCCAGGATGAGGGTGAGCATGAAGAACATGAAGATGTTGAGGTAGGCGAAGTAGCGGTAGTAGCCGCCTTCGTGCTCCATGTATCCGACGGAGTAGATGTGGATCAGGAAGCCGACGCCGGTGACGACCAGCAGCATCACCAGCGAAAGTTGGTCGAGGTAGATGCCGAACTCAGCAGTAAATGAGCCTGCTGTCATCCACGTGGCATAGCGCTCGATATGGGGAATCTGGTCGGCGGGCAGGCCCATGAACCGATACGCGACGTAGAGCGCGTACGCAAAAGCAGAGGCCGTTGCTCCGAGGGCGATGGCGTTTACCACCGCCTTGGGGAAGCGCTTGCCCAGCAGGCCATTGATGGCGGCACCGGTCAACGGCAACAACGGGATGATCCAAAGATAAAGGCTCATAGTTTGAGAAGATTCACGCGATCGACGTTCAGAGTTTCGCGCGTGCGGAATACGGCAATGATGATTGCTAAGCCCACGGCAGCTTCAGCCGCCGCTACCACCATCACAAAGAAAACGAATACGTGCCCGCTGAGCATCTTCAACTCCGCGGCGAAGGCAACGAATGTGAGGTTGACCGCGTTGAGCATCAACTCAATCGACATGAAGATGGTGATGATGTTGCGCTTGATCAGAAATCCGGCCACACCGCAGGCAAACAGAATCGCGCTAAGAACCAGGTAATAGGATAGAGGAACCATTTATTCCTCCCTCCGGGCCAGGACCACGGCGCCCATAATTGCGATCAGGATCAATACCGACGTGACTTCAAAGGGCAGCAGGTAGTCGCGGAACAGCAGTTGCGCAACGGCGCGCGGATTGCCAAATCCCTCGGTGCCGTTGAGTATTTCCGGGCCGCCGATCGCGATGCGGTCCAAGCCTGCGTAGCGGAGGACCACCCAAATACCTATACCAAGTCCGACGATGAGTCCGGGCACACCGAGCAGGGTTGCTACGCGGCTGCCATGCGGAGTGCGCTCTTCCTCAGCGGCATTCAGCAGCATGATGACGAAAACAAACAGCACCATCACCGCGCCCGCGTAAACGATGACCTGCACGGCCGCGACGAATTCAGCACCCAGCAGCAGGTAAAGCAGCGCGAGGGAACCCATCACTACAATCAGCGACAGCGCGCTGTTGATCGGATGCTTCTGCACCAGCAGGTTGATCGCTGCTCCGATGCATAGCGCTCCGAAAATGATGAACAAGACTAGATGCATGATGATCACTTTCCCGGCATTGACGCCTGCCGGGGTAAATCTCAGAACCACCGAGCTACTTCAGCGCCACAACCAGGCTGGTGACAAGAATGTTTGCAATCGCCAGCGGCAAGAGAAACTTCCAACCGAACGCCATCAACTGGTCATAGCGGAAGCGGGGAAGCGTTCCCCGGACCCAGATGTAAATAAAGATAAAAGCCAGCACCTTCACCACGAACCAGATGATCGGTAGGAATGCCTGCAGAATTGCCGGTCCGAAAACCGGGCCCGACCATCCGCCGAGGAACAGCACCGTAGCCAGGCAAGCAACGGTGAACATGTTGGCGTACTCGGCCATGAAAAACATGGCAAACTTCATCGAACTGTATTCGGTGTGATAGCCCGCCACCAATTCCGTTTCCGCTTCCGCCAGATCAAAGGGAATGCGGTTGGTCTCGGCGTAGGCGGCCATAATGTAAATAAAGAACGCGACGAACTGTCCCTTGAAGATGTTCCACTTTGGAATGAACCCAAGCCAGGTTCCCGCCTGGGAATCGACAATGTCGCGCAAGCTGAAGCTGCCTGACAGAATCAATATGCCGACCAGCGAAAGGCCCAGCGCGATCTCGTAGCTCACCATCTGTGCGGTCGCCCGCAGGCTGCCCATCATCGAGTACTTGCTGTTGGAAGACCACCCTGCCAGTGCGATTCCGTACACGCCGATTGACGTGAGGCCGAGGATGATCAGCAGCCCGATGTTGACGTCGGCGATCTGCAAGGGAGTGTGGATTCCGCCAATCGTGACCCATGGGCCGATTGGGACTACGGCAATCGCGGTAAGCGCCACGGTCAAAGACAGGATGGGCGCCAGTAGGTATAAGGGTCTGTTTACAAAGGGAGGTGTAATGTCTTCCTTAAAGATAAACTTTAAGCCATCGGCCAGCGGCTGCCAGATGCCGAACGGCCCCACTCGCGAGGGCCCCCAGCGGTTCTGGATGCGCGCGACCACCTTACGTTCCGCCAGCGTTGTGTACGCCACGCCGGTCAGCAGAACGAGCACGGCGATCGCGATCTTGATCAGCGATACCAGGATGTAGGTTCCAATAGTCATTGAATGAATGCGTTCTCGCTGCTTCGTTACGCGCGGCCTGAGCCGCGTTGCCTACAGCTACCCACAAAGGACCGGCGCAAGACAGCGCGCCCACTGCTAGTCAGCGGCGACTTCCTTGTCGGCCGGTGAAGTCTGGTTGCGTTCCATCACGGAGTTGAGCGTGGTGGAGTAATGGCCCAGCGTGCCAGATGTAAATAATGTGTCGTTCGAGGGCAGAATCAATTCTGGATGTCCCGCTCCGGTCGCACCTGTAATCTGCGCGAACTGTGTATGCTCATCCTGCCCTGCGAGTATGGCCAGACGCGAAACGTCATATCCCGGGACCAGCTTCTGAATTTCATCAAGCATGGCGACAGGATCATAAGGACTCATCTTGGACTCGAGGTTGCGTGCCGTGAGCCACACTGCGTTTTGGTCCGACTCGCCCGACTGAGCGCCACGCGTTTGTCCCATGTCGGCGCGGGTGCCACTGTTGCCGAAGGGAACGAGTTTGCTCACGTCGTAACCCATGGTCTGCGCGATGCGTACGATGCACTCGAAGTCGGTGCGTGTGCCGCCAAAGTCGCCCGCTTTCTTCAGCAGTTGCAAATCACCCGCCGTGTTGGTGTAAGTTCCCGATTTTTCGTAAGCGTTGGCAACCGGCAGTATCACATCGGCGATTCCTGCGGTTTCCGTCAGGAACATATCCTGCACAACTACAAACGTTTTCGACAACGCGAAGGGATCGATGTTGTAGCGTGCAACCGGATTTGAACCGACCACATAGAGTGCCTTCAGCTTGCCTTCTTTCGCAGCGTCGGTCATCTGCAGCAGGTTCAGCCCGGCGGTGTTGGGGATGGCATCCAGCCACTTCTCGTGGAACCTGGTCGCGCTGTCCACAGGGGCGTACCCCGGTAGAAGGTCGGGATAAAGCCCCATGTCAGAAGCACCACGTGAGTTGGCGTAATCGCCAAGGCAAATGAACTTCGCGCCCTGCGTCAGGCCGATATCGACTAATGTCTTGACGTCTGCTCCGCGCAACTCAGACCCGAAGATGATGACCAGTCCCTGCTCGGCCTTCAGGTTGTCGCGTAACTCGTTGAGCGCCTCACGGGTGACGTGCGGAGAAGCCACTGCATCGGCTGCCGAATCATTGCCGGCAAGGAACTGGACGAAGCTGCCTTCCGAGCCCGGCGCGATCTGCGCAAATGCAGTTGCCTGACGCCGCAGCTTGATCGGCGACGAATTCGCGACGTACAACTTGGCGCGATGCAGCCGGACGTTGGTGCGGATCTGCCAAGCCAACAGCGGATGCTGCTCGGTCGGATCGTTGCCGATCACGAGGACCGCCGGCGCACTCGCGACATCCCGCATCGAAGCCGTGGCATTTGCTTTTCCAGCCAGCGCCGAAGCGAAAGCAGGGAAGTCCGCGGTGCGATGGTGGTCGATATTATTAGTACCCAGCACCAGGCGCGCAAACTTCTGCAGCAGGTAGTTCTCTTCGTTTGAGGTACGGTTCGATCCGATTACGCCGACGGACGCCGGGCCAGATGTCGTCAGCGCTTCCTTGAACTTCGAGGCAACCAGGTCGAAAGCCTCGTCCCACTTCGCCGCAACAAACTTGCCGTCTTTCTTGATCAGTGGCGTGCTGAGACGCTCGCCGTTGTTAGCAAAGTCAAAGGCGTAGCGGCCCTTGATACAGAGGAAGTCACCGTTGATGCCGCTCTTATCGCGATTGTCGCCGCGCACGATTTCCATGCCGGTATCGGCGCGACGAACACCCAATGTCGTCTTGCAGCCATCTCCGCAGTGGGTGCAGACGGTGCCGACGTGCTTCATCTCCCACGGACGCGTCTTGTAGCGATAGGCTCCAGAGGTCAGCGCGCCGACAGGACAGATGTCGATGCACATGCCGCACTCTTCGCACTCGAGGTGGTCCTCTTTGTTGGGGGCGATGATTGAACTGGAGCCGCGATTTTGGATGCCCAGAGCCCAGACGTCCATGCCTTCACCGCATACGCGGATGCAGCGGTAACAAAGAATGCAGCGCGGGCGGTCAAAGTACACCACGGGAGACCATTGCTGCTCCTCGCGGTGGTTCTTCATATCCATGAACTTCGATTCGGCGGCGCCGTACTTGAAGGTCATGTCCTGCAACTCGCATTCGCCACCGGCATCGCACACCGGGCAATCGAGCGGGTGGTTGGCGAGCAGCAGTTCGATCATCGACTTGCGGGCCTGTTTAATCTTGTCGCTCTCGGTGGTGACGATCATGCCTTCGGCGACCGGCGTAGTACAGGCGGTCTGCAGCTTGGGCATCTTCTCGATTTCCACCAGGCACATACGGCACGCGCCCTGCAGCGACAGGCCAGGGTAGTAACAGAACGCGGGCACTTCGATGCCGGTCGTCTTGCAGGCTTCAATGAGCAGCGTTCCCGCCGGAACTGTCAGCTTCTTGCCGTCAACAGTGAGAGTTACGTCAGCCACGATCTTCCTTGATGCAACAAAATCTGGGTGCCCCATCCTTTCGCTGCGAAAGGGTGGGATTCAACCAGTCGAAACTAAACCAACGCCGGCTCCGCAGCCTTTTCGAACGGACACGGTTTGCCGTCGAGGTGCTCCTCAAACTCTTTGCGATACTTCTGCACGTACGAAATGATGGGCATCGCCGCTGCGTCACCCAGTGGACAAAACGTCCGGCCGAGCATGTTTTCTGCCAGGTATTTCAGGTTGTCGATGTCTTTCGCTACGCCGCCGCCCGCATGGAAGCGTGTCAGCGTCTTTTTCATCCAGTCGGTGCCTTCGCGGCAGGGGATGCACCAGCCGCAACTCTCGTGCTGGTAGAACTTGGCCACCCGCAACGCGAATCGCACGATGCACATCGAGTCGTCGAGCACGATGACGGCGCCCGATCCCAACATGGAGCCCGCCTTCGCCAGCCCATCGTAGTCGGCGGGGATGTCGATCTCTTCCGGCAACAAGATAGGAACGGAGGAACCGCCGGGTACCACTCCTTTGAGCTTGCGTCCGTTCGGGATGCCGCCGGCCACTTCGTAAATCATCTTCTTCAGGTTGTAGCCCAGGGCCAGCTCATAAACACCGGGCCTTTCGACGTTGCCACTGATGCTGACCAGGTGCGTGCCGCCATTCTTCGGGGTGCCAATGTTGGCGAACCATTCGCCGCCGCCCAGGATAATGTGTGGAACGCTCGCCAGGGTTTCGGCGTTGTTAATCACCGTGGGGCCGCCCCACAGCCCAACAACCGCGGGGAACGGAGGACGGATGCGCGGCACGCCGCGCTTGCCTTCG
>Ga0207927_1001222_pt1 | contig 11039 bp, 6 predicted proteins | sample NGESurdeep072012_2_FD_184456 | JGI IMG/M metagenome (GOLD analysis project Ga0207927, IMG submission 184456) | Arctic peat soil microbial communities from Barrow, Alaska - NGEE Surface sample 210-2 deep-072012 (SPAdes) | ecosystem: Environmental > Terrestrial > Soil > Wetlands > Peat ... | reverse complement strand
GCATCGACGATTCCACCGACTTGCAAGCTACCTTGGAGCCGCAGGACAACTATCACCCCAACGCCGACCGCTCCAATTCGCTGTTCGATCTGCGGCAGCGCTTCGTCTTCAGCGCGGTTTATCAGAGCAATAGCCAGGGCTCAGGATTCAAGGGCGCGTTGCTCAGCAACTGGACTGTCGCTCCCATCATTGAGGTGGCTTCGGGACGCCCATTCAACATCGTCAGCGGTTTCGATCAGAACTTTGACTTCTCCGGCGGGACCGACCGCCCGATGACGGCACATGCTGGGCAGACCGACTCCTGCGGCGACGTAGCCGCGCCCTCAAAGTATTCGACCACCGGGTACCTCATCCCGACTTGCTTTGCGGACATGCTGGTCACCGGCGTCGTTCCGCAACTTGACGGCAACCTGGCACGCAACGCCGGCACCAAGCCGGTTACGGTGTTCAACGACTTACGAATTGCGCGCTCGTTCAAGCTGGGCGAGAGGATGCAGTTGCAGGGCATTATGGACGTCTTCAACGTGATCAACAAGCTCAACGTCGCCGACGTAAACCCGATCTGGAATTCCACGGGTACACCCACCGCGGCGTACGATCCACGCCAGTTCCAGTTCGCTATGCGACTGACCTGGTAAGGACTGGACCGTTATTTCCCGCTCCGGGGGTCGCTTCGGCGGGCGCCGTTTATTGTGCATCATTGTGAGTGGGGACCGAAAAACTACTCACGTCCGGGTCGAAGGACGAGATTTCTAACCAGGCATGCAATTACGGCTTAGGCGGTGGAGGGTTAGCATCTCGAATGTCGCCAAGCCGCCACGGGTTCTTGTAGAGGTAAAACTGTAATTGCCCTTCAGGGTCGATGATCAATTGGGTAGCGGGAAAAATCGTTCCCGTGCTCTTGCTCTGCTTTTGGTCGTTTACACCAAACTCGCCAGCTGCCAGATTGAAGCTCTGCGAGCGCGAATCTGCCAAAGCTTCACCGAACGCGATCTTGCGGTTGGCGATGAAGCGGATCTTGCGACCTTCCGGCGTCGGGACCTCACTGATAAAGCTCAAGTCGTAAGTCACCGTGCCAGGCATCTGAATCTTAATGCGCCCCACCGCTTTCATTTTCAGCAAAGCACTGAACAGTTCCTGGCTCTGTCCCTCTTGAAAGGCTTTGACCAGAACTCCCTGGTCAGCAGGTGTGGAGAACCTGAAGATGATCACCGTAACAGGAACAATTTGTCCTAACTGATTACTGGTACCGTAGGCGTTGGCTTGAATGGTTTCGTATTTTTCCTGGGCAAAACCGGGAAAGCTCAAGGCCGTTAAACAAAGCAAACCAATAGCGAGCTTGGCTACGAGCCTTAGTTCATGCATAAGTCATCTGAGAGTTTCACGGCACATTCCAAAGCTGGGAGAGTTTACACCATCAGAAGGGCCACAACGCAGTCATTTCCTTCTTTCGATGGGACTTGGGCACGAGATCACGAAACGGCCCGCGATGCGTATCGGCCCCATTTACAATCGACTTCTCATGAGACGCCGTTCCCCCGCCGATGCCACCCACTGTGTTCACGCCGGAGAAGATCGCCACGGCCAATCCGCCCCGCTGACCACTCCGATCGCGCAGACTTCGGTCTTCGTTATCCCCTCGATCGAAGAGCTTCGCCGTTATGCCGAGGGCGACCGCGACTTTTATCTCTATTCACGGTATGGCAATCCAACGGTGAAGGCGGCGGAAGACAAGGTCGCGGCGCTCGAAGGCGCGGAAGCTGCCGTCATCACCTCGAGTGGCATGTCCGCCACACTTATCTCCGCGCTCGCCACCTGTCAGGCCGGAGACGAGATCGTCTCCATGCTCGATATTTACGGCGGCACCCTGAAACAGTTCGAGAACGTGCTCTCGCGATGCGGCATCATGACAAAATTCATCCCGTACCACGATCTCAAGAATACGGAGCGCTACTTCACCAGCAAGACCCGCATGTTATTTCTGGAGACACCCACCAATCCCACGCTGCGCTGCGCCGATATCGCGGCGCTGTCGGCAACTGCCCATCGCCACAAGGCTTGCGTTGTCGTCGACAACACCTTCGCCACGCCAGTTCTGCAGAAGCCGCTCGCCCTCGGCGCCGACGTGGTCATGCACTCCGCCACCAAATATCTCGGTGGACACAGCGACCTCACCGCCGGCGTGCTCGCAGGACCGAAGAAGTGGATGGATCGCGCCCGCGAAATGATGATCCTCACTGGCGGATGCCTCGATCCTGGTTGTGCCTACCTTTTGTTGCGCGGATTGAAGACGCTGCATCTACGCGTGGAGCGGGCCTGCCGCAACGCTGCCGCCATCGCCACTGCATTGGAGCGCCATCCCAAGGTCTCGCATGTGTATTATCCCGGGCTCGACCGTCACGAAACCCACGAACTCGCGTCCCGCCAGATGAAGGACTACGGCATGATGGTGTCGTTCGACCTTCGCGGCGGAGAGCCGACGGTCGACCGCTTCATCAAGGAGCTTAAGCTCTGGTATCTGGCGACCAGCCTGGGTGGAGTCGAATCCATCCTCTCCTATCCCGTCCTTTCCTCGCACACGGGATTGAGCGCCAAGCGCCTGAAGCTGCTCGGGGTTTCGCCCGCAACGGTTCGCCTGTCGGTTGGCATCGAAGATGCCGCTGACCTCATCGCCGATCTTGAGGGCGCCCTGGCTCGGGCGTAAACAGCCTCCTAGTGTTGCGCCGGAATGAAGTTCTCCATCACTGCCTGGCGCATGAGATCCGGGGGTAGCAAGCCTTGCGCCAGGATGAAGTCGTGAAATTTCTTTTGGTCGAATTTCACGTGCTTCGCCGACAACGCTTTCTCGGTGTCTTCCCGCAGCTCGAGCAGCCGGGTGTAACCGTAGAAGTAGCTGTTGGCCTGTCCGGGAGCGCGATAGGTGAAGCGTTCCACTTCTTCCTGCGCGAAAGCGTGTGACAGAACGACGTCCTGCTCCAGCACGCGATAGGCATCAGCCGGAGTAACCTTGCCCTGCTGCAACTCCGGATCAAGAAACGCGCGCGCCGCCCGCTGCAGGCGCAGTTGCAGTGAAATCAACTGCCCTTCAAGTGGCATATAAGGCTTGATGAGGTACTCCGAGTACAGCCCCCAGCCCTCAGCGTTGGTGCTGTTGAACGCGTAGCGGACCCGCGCGAGCGAGACGCCGTGCTCCAGCATCGAGTCGAATTGCAGTTCGTGTCCCGGCCGCGCTTCGTGCGCCGTCAACGTCCAGGCCGCAGCATCGAAGGTGAAATCGTCGTACTTTTCGGTGGCAGTCTGACCTGGACCCGCAGGAATGTTCAACGGCAAAACGAATTCGCCGCGTTGCCCGGTATTGTGGATGAACGGTGGCGGGACCATATGCGGCGCAGGTTGCTGTGCGGTTTCCGCAGCCGTAGCGATGCGGATTTTTGCCGGCCGGTCAGGGAGGCTGACGATCTGCTGTTCGACGATGATTTTCTCGATCTGCTTCAAACGGTTCTCGTAGAACGGCAGGATGGCATCTCCTACCAATTGCTGCTTCTTTAGTTCGTGAATCACATCGCGATAGTCGCTCGATGGAAGCTTGCGTTCTTTCGCGATCTTAGCCGCGACAACTTTCATCTCCCCCTGGAATTCAATGAACGCGTCGTGCGCCATGGCGACCAGCTTGTCTTGGGGAATATCGATGCCATAGCTCTCCAGAGCGAGTGCGTATTCTTCGGGAGGCATGCGGAAGTCGGTGCGTGCCTTGGGCAGGACGGTCGTCTTGATCCAGTTGTCGTAGTCAACCAGTTGGGACTTCAACTTGCCGTATGGCTCCTGCCAGCCTTGCAGGTTGTACTTCTGCATCAGCGCGGCAATTCCCTCGAGATAATTCGAATTGCGCGCCATCTCGGTTTCAATCTCAACTTTCGCCGGATAGATAATCCCTGGCTTAGCCATTTGCTCAGTCACACGCTGTTTCAGGATGTCGGTCAGCGAGGTATAGCCGGGTTCAATTCCCGCACACTCACGGATGCGCACTACCGCCGCGGGCCGGCGCTCATTGGGCGTCTGCTCATCGAGCAGGATACGCACTCCGCTGAACATGACCTGGCTCGCATTGATGTAGGGAACTTCATGGGCTCGCTGAAAATCTTCTCGCCGGAAGTTCAGATTGACCTTGCGAATCATGATCTGCAGGTCCTCGGCTACATCCTGTTGTTGCTTTTCCGCCGCAGCAGCCTTGAGCTTTGCCAGCACCGCCGTGGTTTCCTGCCGCTCCGCGTCCTCGTTGGCCAGCGTCGGCTGGGAGACCTTGTTATCGAATTGGCTCAATCCCTGGGCGGACGCCTGTTCGGGGTGAAACTTAAAGCTGACTGCGATGAGCATGTTGGCGTATTGATTGCTGATCGCGACCCATCCTTGTTCGCTGGACGGAGCCGACACCTGCTTCGGCGCAGCGGCTTGGCTTGGCGAGAAAGCGGAAACAGCGAACAACAAAATCAGCGGGAGCAGAGAAATTTTGCGGATCAAGCGTCCTCCTGATCGAAATACACCATGGTAGTAAATCACGCTGAATCAGCCAGCGCAATTTCAGCGCTCCTGCATCCTGTCCCGTTTCGTTGATTCGCTTCTCACCCGCGTAGTACCATCACCTTCGGGTCGCAATCTTTTTACTTGGAGACGGTTTTCGCAGGCATGAAGTTCCTTAGGTGCATGGTTGCTCCCGGCCTGCTGTGTGCCGTGCTGTTCAGCGCGGGCTGCGAAACCGACCAACCGAAGAAGACGGCCACCAAGCTGCCAGCACAGGCCACCGCTCCCACCGTCGCCCCAGCGAATCCAAACTCCGGCGCTGCCCAACCCTCCGCTTCGCCCGCCGCGGCGCCTGATTCACAGTCTGCCGCGACTGACGCACTAATCGCACAGGCAGAAAAGCTCTACACCGCCGGACAAGCCGACTACCAGGCCGGACACCTCGACGCCGCCAAGCAGAATTTCGACCAGGCGTTCAACGTCATGCTCTCCGGAAGTGTCGAGGTTCGCGACAACCCCCGTCTGGAACACGAATTCGACAAGATCGTCGAGGGAGTGCGCCAACTCGAACTCGCCGCGCTCCAGCAGGGCGATGGATTCACCGAGCAGCGCTCCGAGCCCGCGCCCATCGATGAAGCCAACGACATTACTTTCCCCATCGATCCCAAAATCCGCGCCCAAGCCGAGGCCGAGATTAAGACCACGAAGTCCGACCTGCCCCTCATGCTGAACGACCAGGTCGCGATGTTCATCAACTACTTCTCCAGCACCAAGGGACGCCACACCCTCGAGCACGGACTGGCCCGCGCCGGCCGCTACCGCGAGATGATCTCCCAGACCCTCAAGCAGGAAGGCGTGCCCCAGGACCTGATTTATCTCGCCATGGCCGAGTCCGGATTCCAACCGCTGGCGGTTTCGCGGGCCAGTGCCCGCGGCATGTGGCAATTCATGTCAGGAAGCGGCGTCCTGTACGGCCTGGAGCGCAACTGGTGGGTCGACGACCGCCAGGACCCGCAGAAATCCACGCGTGCAGCCGCCCGCTATCTCAAAGAGTTATATGCGCAGCTGGGGGACTGGTACCTCGCTATGGCGGCCTATAACTCGGGGGCGGGCACCGTCCAACATGCCGTCGAACGCACCGGGTACGCCGATTTCTGGGAGCTCTACCGGCGCGGCGTGTTGCCCCAGGAAACCCGCAACTATGTGCCGATTATCGTGGCCGTCACCATCATGGCCAAAAATCCCGCGCAGTACGGGCTGGAGAACGTTGTCCCCGACAAGCCGTCGGAAGCCGACCAGGTAGCCATCAACTACCCGGTCGATCTCCGGCTGGTGTCTGAATGTCTGGACACCTCGGTCAGTTACCTGCAAGAGCTAAATCCCAGCCTGCTGCGCATGACCACCCCCAAGGACCAGACCTTCACGCTGCACCTTCCGGCCGGGTCCAAAGACAAGTATGAGACCGCCATCGCATTGATTCCACCGGATATGCGGACGTTCTGGCGCTATCACCGGGTCGAGTATGGCGAATCGCTCGCGACCATAGCCCGGAAGTACCACACTACGACCGGCGTGATCGCCGAGGCCAATAACCTCTCCGACGATGACGTCAGGGCGGGCTCCAAACTCATCATCCCGATTGCGCCCGGCAAGGCGGGAGACACGGTGGCCTACTCCAAAAAAGCCACCCACTACAAGGTTCGCAAGGGCGACACGGTCGGCTCCATTGCCGACGACTTCGAGGTTCCGGTCGATAAGTTGCGCAAATGGAACCACCTGCGCGGCAACACGGTCGCCGTCGGCCGCACCCTGGTCGTCTATAAGCCATTGGCAGGCGGTACGGGCTCGGAAGTGGCGTCTGCGGGCGGCGACCCGGCTCCCCCGAAGTCCGGCAAGAACGGGAAGGTGGCGAAATCATCTAAGCCCGGCGCCGAAGCCGCCCAGTCCGCGACTTTTCATAAGGTCCAGCCGGGCGAGACGCTCAGCGGCATCGCTCAGTCGTACAACACGACCGTCGCCAGCCTCAAGAAGAACAACTCCAATTTGTCGGCCAACCTGCGGCCCGGTGAGGTTCTGGTAATCCGAAAGTAACCTCGCGGCCACTGCGGCTGTGAGATTCATCACTCATATCTGTTTGCGCTCTTCCCTTGTCGCGGTTGATCTGATACAACAAGGCGCGTTGCAGTATCTGCATGACGCGGCGTCGCAACGGGTGTATGGTTTTGCCGTGCTATAATCGCGCGCCTGTTGATGCGGCATTGTTTGTGGTTCAACCTTTAATCAGCCTTGCGAGCTGCCTCCGTTCGATAGCGGAGTCCGGCAACCTCAGGAGGACACATGACGGCTTTCGATGAAACCCTTTACGGTCGCGATGACGAAATGGACGACTACGGAGACGGCGCCTACGGCGATTCGGTCGACGATGAGGAATACGAAGAGGAAGAAGAGGAAGAAGAAGAGCCTGAATCGATTTCGGTAATCGAAGAAGTGGTCGAGGTGGAAGAAAGCGAACCGGAAGAGACGACGGTCACCACTGCACCGCCTAAGCCTAAACCCGCAAAGAAGGCACCGCCCAAACCGGAAGCCGCGAAGCCTGCAAGCAAGCCTGCTCCGCCTGCGGCCAAAGCGCCGGCGAAGGTAGCGGCAAAAAAGACTCCAATCAAAGTGGTGAAGAAGGCGGCTAAGAAAGCTGCCGCCAAACCAGCGAAGAAGGCGGCCAAAAAGACGCCGATCAAAATGGCTAAGAAGGCGGCCAAGAAAACTGCGGCGAAAAAGCCAGCGAAGAAAGCGGCGAAAAAAGCTGCTGCTAAGAAGCCAGCGAAGAAAGCCGCAAAGGGAAAGAAGCGCTAGTCAGGCACCGCATCTGGGAAGGCCGCGGTTCCGCCGCGGCTTTTTCTCTGCTGCTCATTTACTTAATTGATAGTTTCAGCGAGGTGACTCTGTGATCGATAATCCCTGGACTCGCCGTCAATTCATGCGCATCGGAGCAGGCACTCTCGCCGCTGGTGCCGCCGCAAAAGTCACGTTGCTCGAACCCTCCGCTCTCTGGGCCTCGGCCACACAGTTGCAACCCAGCGACACCGTGCACTTCGCCTCCATCGGCACCGGAGTGCGCGGTTGCGAACTACTGAAAGCCTCGCTGCGTGTGCCTGGGGCCGAGTGCGTCGCCGTCTGCGATCTGTGGGAAGGCCGCCTCACCGCCGGACAGGAGGCGGTGAAAAAGACGGTTGCAACAACTCGCAACTATAAAGAGGTTCTCGACCGCAAGGACGTTGACGCGGTGATTGTCGCAGTCACCGATCACCAGCATCGCCGCGTTGTGGTCGATGCCTGTGCCGCCGGCAAGGACGTGTACTGCGAGAAGCCGCTCTCCCACACCGTTGACGACGGCTTCGCCATGATCGCGGCCGCGCAGAAATACAATCGCATCCTTCAGGTCGGCAGCCAGCGCGTCAGCTCCATCCTCTACGAAAAGGCCCGCCAGATTTACGCCTCGGGAGCGCTCGGCGACGTCTGCAACATCGACGCCTATTGGGACCGCAACTCCGCCAGCGGCGCCTGGGTCTATCCCATCCCTCCCGGCGCGAACGATCAGAACATCGACTGGACTGCATTTCTCACTGGCGCGCCAAATGTTCCTTTCGATCCCGTTCGGTTTTTCCGCTGGCGCTGCTTTACCGACTACGGAGAAGGACTGGCAGGCGACCTCTTCGTCCACCTGATCTCGGGAATTCAGTTCATCACCGGAACCAACATGGTGGCATCGCGCGCACAATCCTCCGGCGGACTCTTTCGCTGGAAAGATGGCCGCCAGTTCCCCGATCTCATCGAGACCATGTACGACTATCCCAACTTCCGCGTCGCAGTGCGCTGCAACCTGAACAACGACGGCGGCGAGTTCATCGGCTTCTACGGCACGAAAGGAACGCTGATCATCAAGGACGCGACCCTCACCTACACTCCGCAAGACACGCGTCCGCAAGCGGAAGGCTACTCTGTCGTTGGTTGGCCAGCCGATTTGCGCAAGCAGTACCTCGCGCAGTGGGAACAGGAACATCCTCTGCCCGCACCGTTCGTTTCGAAGCTGACTGAAGGGGTTGAGACCTATGTCCCGCCGCCGGGATACAGCGACGTGGTTGACCACCAGGCTAACTTCTTCAACGCAGTGCGCACTCGCAAGCCGTGCGTTGAGAACGAGGTCTTCGGCAACAACGCGGCCATTGGGTGCCATCTCGCGAATTACGCCTACTTCAACAAGAAGATCGCGACCTGGGACGCTGCCGCGAAGAAGATTACGGGTTAGCGTCGGATTGGATTGGGAATCGCGAAGGTCCATCAGCCGGGTCGCGGCGGAAATTCCTGCCGAAAACCTCGCTCGTGCGACGCGAATTGTGGCATACTCCGGCGATGTCCGGAGCGAAGGAGCATGTAGCTCCGAAGTCAAGCGCGCCTGCTAAGCACCCCAGTCGCGACGGATCATCGGGTCTGTCGCGCGACGCTGTCGCCTGCCCATCCTTCCTCCGCGACATGCCGCCGGTGGACGATGGCCCGCAGGTGGCAAGCCGTGTTCGACCGACGCCGAGAAGTTACGCCGCCGGCTCCAGTGGATCCGAAGGGCGCAATTCCAATCTCGGCATTCCATTCCTGCAGCGAAAACTGGCTATCGGTTCCGTCGACGACCCGCTGGAGCGGGAGGCTGACAGAATAGCGGACGTGGTGATGTCCGCTGGCTCGCTTCGTCTCGATCCCGTTGCCACCAGTTCCCTCTCGTCTCACGCCGGCGTTCAGCGCAAGTGCTCTTGCGGAGGCTCCACCACCGGAGAATGTGAGGACTGCCGCAAGAAGCGCGAGCAACAACCTTCCGCATCGGCGTTGGTTCGCCGTCGTGCCTCCGTTGGTGGCCACAGTGGCGTTGCGGAGGCTCCCGCGATCGTTCACCAAGTACTGCGCTCCCCCGGCAAGTCGCTCGACTCATCGGTGCGATTCGCGATGGAAGGCCGCTTCGCCCACGATTTCAGTTCTGTGCGCGTACACACCGATCCTCTCGCCGCCAAGTCCGCACAAGCAGTCAATGCCCTGGCCTACACGGCTGGGAAGGACGTGATCTTCGCCCCCGGACAATACTCGCCACAGACCCAGCGCGGCCAGCGCCTGCTGGCCTATGAACTCGCTCACACCCTGCAACAGAGTCCGGCTATCCACCGGTCGCCCGGGTCTAAGAAGAAAAAGGCTGCTCCACCGAAGTTCTGGGACTCTCTCGACCGCGCCGCGGCCGAGGATACCCTCTTTTACCACCGACCTTATTACAGGGCGCTGAAACAACTGGCGCTGGCCGTCGACGCTGGCGATAAACTCGAAGTGACCCACCTCGTGGACGAACTGGTAACGATGGATGGATTGGATGCGGCCAGCTTCACCCGCATCGACGACTTTACTTACGAGCTCAGCTCGCGCGTTTACCTCCTCGACATGCCAGCCGCCACCAAAAAACTGCGCAAGCATTTCGAGCCGGACCAGAAAAGAAACGAGATGGATACATCCCCCTTCGGGCAGGGGCGCCGTATCTGGAGTTCCGTCTCTGAGATCGCCGCAGCCCAGACCAAGTTGGGGAGCATCGACGATGCCGGCCGCACGATCGATCGTTCGACGCTGGTATTTCGCGGTGTGCGCGATGAATTGTTAACGCTCGATCAGGAGGCGATCCACCGGGAAGTCGAATACCAACTGGCCATGGCGCAAGCAGGGGACATGAGCATGTCCTGGGTGCCCGACCACGGCTACTCGCCCGTGCGCTATCAGGGCTTTCTCATATCGTTGCTGCAGACGCATGCCACGCTCTTGTTCAAGGCCTACCAGATGCTGCTGGATAAAGCCATTGCGGACCTGGAGAACGGGAAAGGGAAAGATGCACTGAAGGTCGCCAAGGCTGCGTTGGCGAAGATCGATGACGCCGTCGGCAAGGAAGAGAAGAATGTCGGCCGTATCACCTTGCCGATCACCAAATCGAAGTTTGGCCGCGGCCGCGACCGTCACATCGACGTTTTTGCGCCTGAAGCCGAGGCGGAGAAATTTCCCGTCTTCATCAATTATTACTCGAAAGACACCACCGAGGGCTGGGACCGCGACATGTTCCTCGGCCGCTTCCTCGAGATCCGCCACGATCAAATCACGTTCCTCGAGCGACTCTACGGCGGCTATGTGCCGACCGATCCCAAGGACAAGGAGCAGAAGAAGATCGGTGAGGACAGCGCGCTGAATGCGTCGCTCATGAAGGACCGTAAATTTCACCTGCACAACGTTGACGATTGGCGCGTCTTCCTCAAAGACAAGCTTGACTCCATGCTGAAAGCCGGTATAGGCAAAGACAAGGCGTTCATCAGCTTGATCGAGCTGATCGGCGCGTATCTGAAGGCGTTCACCTACCATACGCCCTACAACATAGCGGAACACGGCGCCAACTATCTGACCCGAAGGTATCCCAAAGCGCTCACCGGACAACTCATTCACGATTGCGGAATCTA
>Ga0207927_1001219_pt1 | contig 11046 bp, 7 predicted proteins | sample NGESurdeep072012_2_FD_184456 | JGI IMG/M metagenome (GOLD analysis project Ga0207927, IMG submission 184456) | Arctic peat soil microbial communities from Barrow, Alaska - NGEE Surface sample 210-2 deep-072012 (SPAdes) | ecosystem: Environmental > Terrestrial > Soil > Wetlands > Peat ... | reverse complement strand
TCGCGGGTGTGCAGCGTGGAGAGCACCAGGTGTCCGGTCAGCGCCGCCTCGACGGCTATGTGGGCGGTCTGGCGGTCGCGGATCTCTCCGACCATGATCACGTCGGGGTCCGCGCGCAGCATCGAGCGCAGCCCGACGTCGAAGGTGACGCCGGCCTTGGGGGCGATCTGCATCTGCTTGATGCCCGCGATCCGCTGCTCGACGGGGTCCTCGATCGTGAGGATGCTGCGTTCGCCGTCGTTGAGCTCGTTCAGCGCCGTGTACAGCGTGGTGGACTTGCCCGAGCCCGTCGGGCCCGTCACCAGCACGGCGCCGTTGGGCCGGTGGATCGCGCGGGTGAAGCGCTTCTGCTCGTCGGCCTGCATGCCCAGCGACTCGAGGTCCTCGACCACCACGCCCTTGTCCAGGATGCGCATGACCACGGCCTCGCCGTAGACCAGCGGCAGCGTTACCACGCGGATGTCCACGCGGCGCCCGTCCACCGTCAGCGCGAAGCGCCCGTCCTGCGGCACGCGCTTCTCTGAGATGTCCAGCTCGGCCATGATCTTGATGCGCGAGACGACCGCCGAGGCCATCTTGCGCTTGACCGTGGCAGCCGGCGTGAGCACGCCGTCCACGCGGAACATCACGTGTGTGTCGCCCTCCTCGGGGTTCACGTGGATGTCGGAGGCGCCCTGCTGCACCGCCTGCGCAACGATCGAATGGACCAGCTTGATGATCGGCGCGCCGTCGTCGGTGTCGTCGAGCAGCAGGTCGCGCTCGGCGTTCGGATCCTCCTCCTCCTCGACGATGTCCTCGATCGACTCGTCCATCCGGACCAGCCGCGTCAGCAGCAGGTTCAGGTCCTCGACCGACGCCGCCGCGGGCCTGATCCGACGGCCGGTCATCATGCCGATGTCGTCGATCGTCAGGACGTTGGTCGGGTTCGCCATCGCCAGCAGCAGCGCGCCGTCGTCGGTGAAGCCGACGGGCAGCGCCTGGTAGCGCTTGGCGGTCTCCGCGCTGATGAGGCTGGTCGCGCCCATGTCCAGGTCGTAGACGGCGAGGTCCACGAAGTCCAGGCCGAAGCGCTCGGCCACCACGCGGGCGAGCTGATCGTGGCGCAGGACTCCCCGCTCGACCAGCACCAGGCCCGTGGGCCGGCCCTGGGCGCGGGCGGCGTCCACGGCCTCCTCGACGACCTCGCGCTCGGCGAAGCCGAGGTCCACGACCACTTCGCCGATCATCCGCGTCGAGCGCCCAGAGCTCCTCGGCTGGTACAGCCCGCCGTGCCCCTCGCCCGGCTGCCTGGGGCTCTGCCTACGCTCGTCGGCGCGCTCCCGAGTGGCTGCGGGCGTGTCGGATCGAACGGTTGGCGCGGAGGTCTCGACCATCTCCAGTCTGTATCGGCATCGCGGCGACGTGTCTTGACAGGACCTCGTGAGCCCCCTCAGGGGCCGAATCCGGGCACGCCATGCTCCAGCGCGCCCTTCACCTGGGCGTCCAGCGCGTTCAACCGATACAGCGCCAGGGCCTCGGGCGAGGCAAAGCGCTGCCCCGAGGCGGCGTCGGGGCCGTGATGCACGATCACGCAGTGCTCCAGCGCGAGACGGCGCTCGCCCTCCAGGGCGGCGGGGGCATGGGCGGCGATCAGGCGCAGGCCCAGCTCCACGTGGCCGAGCAGCCTGCCCTCGGGGCTGCGCTCGATCTCGGCGCCGTATGTGAACTCGCGGGTCTTGCCCAGGTCGTGGACGATCGCCGCGCTCAGGAGCAGGTCGCGGTCCAGGCGCGGATGCAGGATGCAGAGCTCGAGCGCCATGGTGCTCACCGCGACCGGGAAGAAGTCGATGAGCGCCACGATGACCGAGTGGGCGAACAGCCCGCTCCCGAACCACAGCGCGATGAGCGGGGCGAGCGCCAGGATCGGCACCGCCTGGGCTGCCACGAGGTACGGCGAGAGGACCCGGTTCGCCAGCCGTGATCGGGCCAGGACGTAGCCGGTCAGCATCCCTGCGAGCGCCCCGCCGACGAAGCCGAACCCGATCTCCGAAAGGGTCGTGGCCACGTGCGGCGCCATCGTGCCGTCGGTCCATGCCACGACGAAGCGCTCGGCGACGGCCCTCGGTCCGGGCAGGATGTACGCCGGGTAGCTGCCCACGATGACCACGAGCTGCCAGACGGCGATGAACGCGACGAATGCGAGCAGGGGCGGGATCACCCGATCGCGGTGGATCGCCGACACGCTCCAGCGCGAGCTTGTCACCGGATCGCCTGCTCGGGCTGGGAATGCGCCGGGACGTCACCGGTCGCGACCGAGAACGCGTCGTCGGTCGCGCCCTCGAGATGGGCCCGGATCTCCGCCGCGGTGCGGGTGACCGCCGCGGCATCAAGGTCTCCGGGCCGGCGCGGGCGCGGCAGGTCCACGGTCACGTCGGCCACGAGCTGGGCCGGCCTCGGCGAGAGGACGATGACGCGGTCGGCGAGGAACACGGCCTCGGCGATCGAGTGCGTCACGAGCACGATCGTCGCGCCGATCCGATCCCAGAGCCGGAGCAGCTCCACGTTGAAGCGCTCCCGGGTGAGCGCGTCGAGCGCGCTGAACGGCTCGTCGAGCAGCAGGACCGCCGGCTCGAGGGCGAGCGCCCGGGCGATCGCGACGCGCTGGCGCATGCCGCCGGACAGCTCCGCCGGCCGCGCCCGGCTCCAGTCGCGCAGGCCCACCAGGCCGAGCAGGTCGGTGACCCGGCGCTCGCGGGCGGCGCGGTCGCGTCCCGCAACCTCGAGCGGGAACGAAACGTTCGCGAACGCCGTCCGCCACGGGAGGAGCCGTGGCTCCTGGAAGACGAGGCCCACCCGCGAATCGGGGCCGGCGACGGGCCGCCCCTCGACCTCGACGCTGCCCGTCCGGGCTGGGAGAAGGCCGGCGATGACTCGCAGGAGCGTGCTCTTGCCGCAGCCGTTCGGGCCGACCAGGGCGACGATGGAACGGGGCGCGATCTCGAGGTCCAGCCCGCCGATCACGTCGGTCCTGCGGCCGTCGACCGTGAACGCGAACCGGACGTCCTCGAGGCGAATCGCCGGGACGGACGCTCCCGCGGTCGCTGGGCCGGGCTCGCTGGCCGCGCGGCCGGGCTCGGCGGACACGATCACCTCCGGGAAGCGGGGCGCGGGCGGAAGGGTCCCGCGTGCACCTCGCGGAGTCTACCGCGGTGTTCGGCCTGCAGGGGTCGGGCGCGGGACGCGACGCCGGCCGCGCCGAGGGAGACGACGGGCACGAAACAGCCCAAAGGGACCGTCGGATCGGCCGTCCATCGCGGCTCCTTGCGGAGCGCGGCCCCCTTGCGGGAGCTCCGGCGCGCCTTGCGGCTCGCCGTCCGTCCTTGCGGACGGGGTACCCATCATCGTTGCCGACGACGAGTCAGCCGGTGGATCGCCTGCCTCCCTTGCGGGAGAGGCGACTCCCCTTGCGGAGAGCCCGGCTCACCTTGCGATGAGCCCGGCCGCCTTGCGGCGGTCCAGCGATCCGAATTCCTCGGCCCCTTCGGGCTGACCAGATGATCGCCCGGCGGTGCCCGTCGGCGCAAGGGACCTGTCCACGAGTTTCCCGGGGCCCTGGCCACTTATCCACGACCCGTCCACGACGACTGTCCACGTTGGAGCCTGCCGCGGGGCGGCGCGAGACCTATCGGCCGCGGCGGGCGGTCGCGTCTCGCCGCCGCGTCGGGTGGTCGCCGTCGGGTCGGCCGGTGCCTACGAGATGGTGCGGCAGAACCCGCAGATCGGGCAGCTGGCGACGCCGGAGCGAGGATCCAGCTCGAGGTAGGTGGTGCAGCCGTTCGTTCCGCAATAGAGGCGGTCGTCGCCAAGCGATCGGCGGCGCAGGCGACGGCTGTCTGCCGAGCGCGCGGCGAGCGCGATGGGTCCGCCCGGTCGGCGGACGGTGGAGCTGTTGAGCATGATGCGTGAGAACCTTTCCTGGTCGGGTGCGCGAGTCGCACGCCAACCGCTTCGTGATGTGTCGATCGCTCGACGGCGGATGGAGCCGGAGCGGCCGGGGCGTCCGTGTGGCGCGGGAGCGGGTCCGTGTGTGCTCGAACCAGCGCCAAGCGTGTCGCCCTGTCGGCAAGGATGGCCCACGCGGGCGATTCCGTCAAACGCGCTCGGGCTAAGTGGAGATCGGGGCCGACACGGGCGTCGTCAGGCGCGACCGAAACGGCGAGGCCGACGGTCCGCGGTCGCGGAGCCCGACGACCTCGTGGTTGCGCGTGCCGCCAGGAGCTCGTCGATCTCGCGGGTGAAGGCGCGTCCGATCGGCGTGCGCGCCAGCCACTGCAGGTATTCGTGGTCCTTCGCGGCAACCTGGCCCAGGGACCATCCCGCGTATCTCCCGAAGTCGAGGCGGCTTCCCGACGGCTTGCCCGGCGGCGTCGCCGGCATCGGGGCCGGCATCTCGTAGCTGACTTCCTGCTGGCGCGGCGGGGGCTGCTGGCGCACCTCGGCGCGGGACGAGTCGTACTCTGCGCGCGCGGCCGCATCCCGGAGGATCCCCCACGCCTGGTTGAGGGCTGCCATGCGATCCTGCGAGCCCGTGCTTACGTCCGGGTGGTACTTGAGCGCGAGCGCCCGATACGCGGCCCGGACGACCTCCGGCTCCGCGTCGGGATCGATCTGCAGCACCTTGTAGGGATCGCCGAACGACAACATCAAAGACGATGCTCGCGGACGGCCCGAATCGCCGCCATCACCCGGAGGTACCGGAATCGCGGGGCATCCGGCGCATCGCCGCAGCGGGGAGTCGCGATACCCGGCGGATGTGAGCCGCTCGCCGCCGATCGGCGCACGGTCGCGGGGGAGCCGGCCCGGTCGCTTCGCGAACGCGCCGCGTGCCGAACGCGCCGCGCCCCGCCCGGGCACTGGCCCCGGTCAGGCCTCCACGAGCGAGCGAGCCGCCTGGCGGAAGGCAGCCGTGTGGCGGTCGACGTCGGACGCCGTGGTCGCGGGCGACATGAGCGCCATGTTGTGGAAGGGGGTCAGGAGGATCCCGCGGTTGAGCGCGTGGAGGTGCATGTACTGCCCGAGCTCGAAGTCGATCCCCTGGGCCGCCTCCGCGCCGTTCCGCGGAAGCTCGGTCCGGAACAGGTACTCCGCGCGGCAGCCAAGCCGCGAGATGTGCCAGGGCAGGCCGAGCTCGTCGATCGTCGCCTGCACGCCGGCTGCCCACCGCTCGCCCAGCGGGATCATCCGTGCGAAGCTCTCCTCCGTCAGGACGTCCGCCAGGGTCGCCCGGATCGCCGCCAGCGAGAGCGCGTTCCCGGCCAGCGTCCCGCCGACGCCGCCCACGTCGATCACCTCGAGGTCGGTGTTGGCGGCGCGAATCCGGTCCGCGACCGCCTCGCTGAATCCGTACGTCCCGGCCGGGATCCCGCTCCCGATCGCCTTCCCGATCGTCAGGAAGTCCGGGTCCAGCCCGGCCGCGCGGGTGTACCCGCCCGGACCGGCACAGATCGTGTGGGTCTCGTCGATGATCAGGAGCGTGCCCGTCTCGCGCGTCGCGCGGCGGAGCGCGTCGTGATAGCCGGGTTCCGGATGGACGATCCCGACGTTGGTCATCACCGGCTCGGCCAGGACTGCCGCGACGTCGCGAGGCGCGAGCGCCGCCTCGAGCGCGGCCACGTCGTTCCACTGGACAACCCGGGTCGTGAGGCGCGGGTCGACCGCGGGCCCGATGTTCCCGTCGGACGGCCTCACGATCCCGTCTCGCAGGGTCGCGAACGACTCGTCCACCGAGCCGTGGTAGCAGTGGTCGAAGACCAGCACGTACGGACGGCCGGTGACCTGGCGGGCGAGGCGGAGCGCAAAGCGGTTCGCGTCGGTCGCGGTAAGGGTGAACTGCCAGAAGGCGAGGCCGAAACGGCGCGCGAGCTCCTCGCTCACCTCGATCGCGACCTCGGCGGGCAGCATCGTCGTGATCCCGCGCACCAGCTGGGCGGCGATCCCCGCCACCGCCTCCTCGGGCGAATGACCGGTCATCGCGCCGGTGTCGCCAAGGCAGAAGTCCACGTAGTCATGGCCGTCCACGCAGCGGAAGTGGGCGCCCGTGGCCTCCTCGACGAAGAGCGGGTACGGCCCGGCCCACTTCGCCATCCAGCTCATCGGGACGCCGCCCAGGAGTGACCTCCCGGCGCGCTCGAAGAGGGCCTTCGAGCGCGGGTGGACGGCCTCGAACTGCGCCACCTCGTCGGCCATCCGCGCCGCAAGCCGCCCTCGATCGATCGTCGCCGACATCGTCCGGTCGCCTCCGTGCCGTTCCGCGCGCTCGCCGGTGGTCGCCGCTCTGCGTCTGGCGCCGGTGTCCGCCGCCCCACGCAACGCTCGCCGCGCGGCGCGTGCCAGCGTAGGCGAGGCGGCACCCGGGTGCCTCGCGGTCGCGGCGAGTGATACGCTCGCGTCCCGTGAGCCAGGTCGATCCGCCCTCCGTCGCCGCGCAGGGCGTGAATCGCCGCCGGTACGTTCCGGCCCTGCTCGACGTGGTCGTGCCCGGCCTGGGCCACCTCGCGGCCGGACGGCTCGCGCGGGCCGCGCTCTTCGGCCTCCCGTCGATCCTCGTGGTGGGACTTCTCGCTGGCGTCGCCGTCTCCGCCGGGCCGGTGCGGCTGGGCAGCCTGGCCCTGGACGACCGCGTCCTGCTCGGCCTGATCGGGCTCCAGGCGGTGATCCTGGCCTGGCGCCTGGCCGCGATGGGGTCCAGCCTGCTGAACCCGCGCCTGCCGCGACTGCGCGGGCGCGATGCCATCCCGGTCGCGCTCGTCGCGCTCATCGCGATCGGTCCGCAGGCATACCTCGGCTACGCGATGAATGTCGCGCGCGAGGAGGTGAACGTCGTGTTCGCGCCGTCGACGACCGGAAGCGGCGCGTGGAAGCCTGCGACGCCGACGCCCACGCCCGGGTCGGCCGCGACTCCTGGTTCGAATGCCGGCGCGAGCGCCTCGCCGGCCGCCTCGCCATCGCCCGCGGCCGCCCGGACGAACGTGCTCCTGATCGGGGTCGATTCCGGGGTCGGTCGGGCGACGCTCAACACCGACACCCTGATCGTCGCATCGCTCGACCCGGTCACCGAGACCGTCTCCCTGCTGTCCCTCGCGCGGGACATGGTGGACGTCCCGCTCCCCGGCGGCCGCACGTACTCCGGCAAGATCAACTCGCTGCTCTCGTACGCGCGACTCCACCCGGGCGAGTTCCCGGGGTCGAGCGGCGACGGGCACGACGTGCTCATGGCGGCGGTCGGGACGCTCCTCGGCCTCGACATCCAGGAATGGGCCCAGGTGGACCTCGGCGGGTTCGTGGCCGTGGTCGACAGCCTCGGCGGCATCGACGTCAACGTCGCCCACAGCTTCTGCGACCCCTCGTACGACGAGTACGGCATTCCCGCCGGCTTCGCGATCACCGCCGGCCGGCACCACCTCAACGGATCGCAGGCGCTCGCCTACGCGCGCGTCCGCAAGGCCGCCGGCGAGTCCGACTTCACCCGCCAGGCTCGCCAGCAGGAGGTCATCTCCGGGGTGCGGGATGCCGTCGTGAAGGGCGGCTTCCTCAACGATCCGATCGGGTTCCTCAAGGCAATCGGCCAGACGGTGCAGACGAACGTCCCGCGAAGCGTGATCGTCCCGCTGGCCGACGTCGCGCGGCGGGTGGACCGGACGCGGACCTATCGCGCCGTCGTCACGTACCCGCTCGTTCGCCCGGGCTTCGACGTGCGCGGCTCCATCCAGCTGCCGGACATCGCAGGCATCCGGGCCCTCGCCGCCTCGCTCTTCCCGGCGCCGGGAACCATGCCCGCGGTCGCGTACGGGGTGCCCGCGCCGACGGCGGCTCGGGCCTCGGGAAGCGGCGTCTCGTCCTGTCTGCCCGCTCCGACGCCGCGTCCATCCGCGAAGCCCACCTCGAAGCCGGCGGCGTCGACCGCCCCGTCGCCGTCCGGCTCGGCCTCCGCCGATGGAAGCCCGACACCCGGCAACTCGTCGGTCGCCCCGGCGCCGTCCCCCAGCCCGGCACCCTGAGGATCGCCGGGGAGCTTGCCCGGCAGCGGGTTCAGTGCGGGCGCAGCGTCAGCCGGGGGTCGGGGATCTCCTCGCCGACCAGGTGTCCGCTGACGTCGTCGACCTCCCAGCTGAGCTCCGACGCGACACCGACGACGCCGCCGAGATCCCGGATCACGTCGACGATCGTCTCCGCCAGCGACCGGCGCTCGACGCGGCCGCCGAGGTGCACGACGCCGTCCTTGACGTCGACGACGAACGCCTCCGGCTCCAGCCAGAACGCGGTCTTGGCCAGGACCTCCTCGCGAACGAGGCGCGCCAGCTCCGGGTCGGGGCGCACGTAGGCACGGACGACATCGGCGCGCGTGATGATCCCGACGAGCCGCGCCCCCTCGACGACGGGCAGGCGGTTGATCTTCCGGTCCGCCATCTGCTGGGCGGCCCAGCGCAGCGTGTCCGTCGCCTGGACGGTGATCGCCGGGCTCGTCATCGCCGCGCCGGCGGTCTGTGCCTCGATCTTGGCGAGCTCCGCGCGCGTCTGGCGGGACTCCCCGAAGACGCGGGCGAGGAGGCGATGGTGGACGGCCTCGGGTCCACGCTCCTTGATCACGAAGTCCGCCTCGGAGACCACGCCCAGGACGGCACCGTCGTCTCCGACCACGGGCACCCCGCTGATCCCCTTGCTGACCATCAGCGCCGCGACGTCCTTGAGAGGCGTCTCTGGCCGCACGGCGGCCACCTGGCGAGTCATCACCTCGGCGACCTTCATCGCGGATCCTCCTGGCTGATCGGCCTGCCCGACAGTTGTTCCCCGATCATCGCGCGCGGCCAGTCTCCGGGCACGGGACGTTCGGCCCGGATCCACGGGGCGTGCGACCCGGCAGTGGCCCTACAAGCTGATCTCGATGTCGATGGCCGCGCCGGCAGCGGTCCATGCGCGGCCGACGCGGCCCGGTTCCGTGGCCTCCGCCGGGAGCGTCCTCGGAAGCTTGCCGGTCCAGGCGTCGCGAGCGGCGGTCGCGGTCGCGACGAACGGGTGAGGAGGCGGCCCATCGGCGCCGCGCGTGCCGACCGCCCAGGCCACGACGTCGCGCAGGTGATCCTCGGGGCCGTCGATCGCGACACGCACCGGGTCATCCGGACCAACGCCGGGGACCTCGCGGAGGACGAGGTCGAGCGGTGCCCGTGGCGGCACGGCATCGTCGAGGGCGGCAACGTCGAAGCCACCTCCCCGCTCCGGCAAGGCCAGGAGGCGGCGCCGCGTCGCGGCGATCGCCGCCGGGCTGCTGTCCGCGGCCAGCCAGCGCCTCCCGAGGCTCGCCGCCACGGCCGGTGTCGTCCCGGACCCCGCGAAGAGGTCCGCGACGAGGTCGCCCGGCTCGCTCGACGCCTCGATGAGCCGCGCCACGAGCGACTCCGGCTTCTGGGTCGGGTACCCGGTGCGCTGTGACTTGCGCGCGAAGTCCGCGGTGAACCAGTCGCGCGGCAGCGACCCGGCCGGTACCAGCTGGCGATAGGTCCGGCCCGGCTCGTCGAGGGGCGCGAATCCGCCGCCCTTCCGGTAGCGGATCACGAACGGCCGTCCGGCCTCGTCGACGTGCCGCGATAGCGCCTGCCGCGAGCTCTCGCGCAGCGGCTCCAGGATCCGCTCGGGATGGAACGTCCAGGTCCGGCCGCGCGTGTAGAACAGGATGTCGTCGTGCTTCGCGCTGTAGCGCCGGCGGGCGAGCTCCCGACCCGCGTAGATCCAGACGAGGTGGTTGCGGAAGCTCGTCGCCCCGAAGATCTCGTCACAGAGGAGCTTCACGGCGTGGACCGTCCGCGCGTCGAGGTGGAGGTAGAACGAGCCCGTGGGCGCCAGGAGCTCGCGGACCAGCTCCAGCCGCGGGGCCAGCATCGCGACGAAGCCACCGAGCCCGCCCGGCTCGCGATCCTTGTAGGCGGCCGGTCCACGCTGCGCGCCCGGGTCGGGTCGGTCCGCCCGTCCGTCGGCGCGGGATCGCACGTGGAACGCGTCGCCGGTGCCGAACGGGGGATCGAGGTAGACGAGGTCCACCTGTCCGGCGAGCTCGGCCAGGAGCGCCGGCAGCGCCCGCAGGTTGTCGCCGGCCACCAGGCGGCCCGCCGTCGCGCCGTTCGGCCCCGGGAATCGCTCGATGACCTCCAGCGGCTCCACCTCCCGGCTCGCGGCGGCCCGCGACCCGTCGGCCCGGTACTTGCCGGGCCAGGTCAGCTCCAGGTCGCCGCTCACGTCGCCAGCCGGCAGGCGTAGGCGTAGTAGAGCGGGACGTCGAGCGCGGCGTGAACGGTGAAGGGGAGCAGCAGGGACCGCGACCGCACGGCGACGGCGCCCGCGACGGCGCCGCTCGCGGCCATCCCGAGCCAGAGCAGCGGCGCTGCGCCTGACACGTCGGCGCCGAGATGGGCGAAGCCGAACACGACGGCCTGGCCAATCACCGCGCCGGCGAGGCCCAGGGCCGGCGTCGACCAGCCGAGCAGGGCGCCCCGGTACATGGACTCCTCGAGGGCGGCGTTCGCGATGGCGAACGCGGCGGCCGGGACGAGCGCCCGGAGATCACCCGTCACGAGCCCCACGTCGCCGAAGAACGGTCGGGCAAGAAGGGGCCCGATCCAGAGCGCACCGGGCACCAGCACGAACGGGCCCACGAGCGCCAGCGCCGTGACACGACGGTCCGTCGGCAGACGAAGGCGCAGCGCGGCCGTGTCTCCCGCGATTCGCCCGACGAGCGCGAGCGTGGCGAGCACGAGGCACGCCTGCACGATCCGGGTCACGGTCGGTGGCGAGAGAACGTCCGCGCAGTGCATCGCGTCCGGGAGCGGCATGGGCGTTCCGGCGAGCGTCGCCCACGTCAGGCCGACCGCGGCCGGGAGCGTGGCGAGCCACCCATGACCCATCGAATCGCGAGCGCGCCCGCTGACCGCGATGGCGATGGCCCCGGAGGCCAGGACGCCGAGCACCACGGGTCGCACGACGGGGATGGCGGCACCGGTCGCGAGCACGACGATCGGG
>Ga0207927_1001218_pt1 | contig 11047 bp, 14 predicted proteins | sample NGESurdeep072012_2_FD_184456 | JGI IMG/M metagenome (GOLD analysis project Ga0207927, IMG submission 184456) | Arctic peat soil microbial communities from Barrow, Alaska - NGEE Surface sample 210-2 deep-072012 (SPAdes) | ecosystem: Environmental > Terrestrial > Soil > Wetlands > Peat ... | reverse complement strand
GAAATCCTGCTTGGCTTTGACACTCTTACCATCCGCCATTCGATTCCGATTCCTTCCGGCGACGGACCTCCACCCAATATTCCAGATTCTACCCCCTCCTCACCGTCCGATTACCCTTTGCGTCCCAGGCGTATACGCCCGCTTCCTTGAGCAAATCTTGCGCACGGAAGGAGCCACCGTCAGGCGTCCAGCCCTTGCTATAGAAGGATTTGTTGTCGGCGGCCAGCAGTCCGCCGATAACCTCCGCCACGATGCGGCTGCCAACCGGACCCAGCTTGGCGCCATTGTGGACGATCTGCGATTCGGCAAGGACGTAGAGCCATAGCGGCGCCGCATTACGGTACGCGCCGTCAGACAGGACGGCCAAACGCGGAATATGAGAGACGATATCAGCGTTCGTCAGGACAGGAGCTCCCAATCGGGCGGCAACATCCTGACCGCTTGGGAGCCCGTACGTGCGGGCGCGCTGCAGGTTGCGCAGGGCAAGGATGGAAGGCCCGCTGGTCTCCACCCCGGGAATGGGCAAAACGAATAGGCCGCTCGAGAGAAGGGTGTCGATCTTGCGACCGATATTCGCCACTGGCTGGCCGGTTCCGACTTGGCCAGTCGGAGGTTGGCCATCGACGGGGAGAAAATTCGGCCAGAAGATTACATGGTCGGGCGTGATCGGACGCCCTCCGTGTAGATCGTTGCTGGTGCCGTTGAACACCTGAATCTTCACCGGTGCGGCGGGGGGTGTGAATTGGGCGAGAATGTACGCCTTGCGAACCTGGGAGTGACCGAAGCGGTAGGCTGCAACGGAGAACTCCACTGGCATTTCCGCCTTGCGTGCATGATTCGGTTGGTAATAACGAGTCCGGATGGTTCCGTCGCTGCGGAGGACGTCGGCATACACACCGGTGTCGAGCACGTCCTTCAGAAACTCGTGGACGACAATCCACTGGTATCGCCACCTCATCAACTCGCGGGCGCGCACAAAACTGTATCCCTGATCAATCAGGTGGTTGTGAGCGCGAAGGAAAGCCACATGGATCTGCGCGACCACCTGATTTTCATCGTTGCGGCCCTCTGCGATGATTGCGGATCCGTCAGGGTTGCGCGCGAGATCCCGGCCATTGACCTTGAGGTGCTTACCGTCCGCCTCGTACAGTTCAGGATTGGCATCTGGGCCGCCGGCGTACACGCTGTCGAGGTTCAGGCGCGGGTCGCGGTAGTTGGGGAGCGTGGTTGGGTCCACGGAGACGTCCGGCAGCGGGAGCTTGTCGAGAACCATGTCGTGGTCGACAAACTGTCCAAAGTAGGTAAAGAACGACGGTACGTTGTCGGGATTGTCGTCATTGGGATTGACTGGCGCCGTTATGTTCGTATCGAACAACGGCCCGGGCGACGCAGTCGTACCTGCCGCAGTAAGCGCTTGTAGAGTGGCGTCGTCCGCCCCAGCGTAGGCGGGTAGCTCGGGGAACAACCGCCCGAACATGGGCTGCTGCTGCGCGTTTGCGGTCGTGGGTGTAAGTGCGAGTGCTATCGCGGTCACGAGGACGGCGAGCAGAAAGTGGGTTGATGTTGAGAAGTCATACGTTGGATGGTTCCACCGCGAACTTCTGACGGAGGCAAGACATTTGGCGCAGGTATTCACTGAATCTCCTATCGGCCTAGTAATTTGACACGGTGCTTGAACAGTGCGGTATGGCGAAATCCCCAATCAACACTGAACACGAGGAATTTCAAACGAAAGTAACTGAGAGTCATAGTTACCAGACTTTAGGGGCGGTATCCGCCAGTCAGCTATCCGCCAGTACAAGCCGTGCAGCCGAAGGCGAACGCGTTCGACATGGGTCACGTGCGAACCGTAGTTGTTTTATTTAGACTGCCTGAGAGAGCGTAACCCCACGCTTCCCGGAGGCAATAGCTACCTGCTCACCAGACGCGCCAGACAATCCAAACGCTTGCTTACATTCGCGAGCGAAGTCATTCGTGGACAGTTCGAGCGGTCGCGTCTCCAGCGGCGAAACTCAACGTCGCGCGAAGAAAATGCAGATTGGCTACATCGCTGTTGCGCGCGTGCGCTGCCACGTTTCGGAGTCGAACTGTCAGTGCAAGGCAACATTCCTGGGCACGGATTGATCGTCAGTAATCACCTCAGTTATCTCGACATTCTGGCGTTCAGCGCCGCGCTCCCCTGCGTATTCGTCTCTAAGGCAGAGGTCACTAATTTGCCTATCATCGGACGTTTCGCCGAACAGGCAGGGACGATCTTTGTACAACGCGAGAAGCACGGCGACGGTTCGCGCGCCAACCTTGGCATCGCCGAATGCCTGCAGAATGGAGTCAGGGTCGTCGTATTTCCCGAAGGAACGACCACCAACGGTGCGCAGCTCCTTCGCTTTCACTCCACCATGTTGCAACCCGCGCTTGGCGCGGGAGAAATCATTACTCCATGTGCGATTCGCTACGAGTTGGAAGACGGTGTTGCGGAAAATGAAGTCTGCTGGTGGGGAAACGCACCTTTGGGTCCGCATCTGCTGAACTTGCTGGGCAAGCGCAGGATCAAAGCCAGGATCACCTTCGGTGGGCCGGTACCCGCGGCAGGCGATCGCAAGGCGCTCGGCTTGGAGTTGCGCGCACGAGTCACAGTCTTGCACGACCGGCTGAAAAGTGGAAGCCTATGATTTTGACGAGTCAGAATCCTTGCTGATGAGAGAAAACGAACCTGGGACTGATTCGTCCTGCCAGTCAGGCGACTCCAAGTGTCGCGGCGTGTTCTCGATCTGTTTGGGATCTGGCAGGCTCTCCGCAGTCAACATGCGGTCATGTTCCATGACCACTTTGCGTCCCGCTGGAAAAACCCGCTTCTCCATCGAGCCGAGCAATTCGTTATACGATTCGACCGCACCCTTTAGTTTCTTTCCGAGGCTCTCTACATATCCCGTCATGGTGCACAGACGCTCGTACAGCAACTTCCCCGCTTCGCTGATGTTGCGCGCATTCTCTGCCAGGTTCTTCTGGCTCCATCCGTAGGCGATGGTCTTCAGTACCGCGATCATCGTGATAGGAGAAGTCAGGATTACCTTGCCATCTCCGTACTCGAGCAATTCGGGATCCGCCAGAAGTGCCGCCCGAAAGAAAACCTCACCTGGGAGGAAAAGCAAGACGAACTCGGGGGTGGGCTGAAATTGGGCCCAATAGGCCTTGGCAGCTAGCGCGTCAATGTGCTGCCTGATTTGGCGGGCATGATCCAACAGAAAAGAAGTGCGCGTCGCCTCATCCGGCGCCTCGAGTGCATTTAGATAGCCTGCCAGCGGCGCCTTCGCATCGATCACAATGTTCTTGGCGCCCGGCAGCCGAACAACTACATCAGGACGTAGGCGACGGTCGTCAAGGGTGACCGATACCTGCTCTTCGAAGTCGCAGTATTCCAACATGCCCGCCAGTTCCAGCACCTTGCGCAGTTGCAATTCACCCCAGCGACCGCGCGTTTGAGGCTCTCGCAACGCCTTTACCAGGTTGCCGGTTTCAGCGTGCAGGGCTCGCTGTGTTTCTGTAAGCGAGACAACTTGGTTCGTAAGCGTGCCGTACGCCTGGCTGCGCGCCTGCTCCAGCGCCTGAATCTGCTTGTTCATGCTCTCCAGCGACTGGGCGATTGGGTCCACCAGGTTCCTTACCGCCAGCTCCTTTTGAGCCAACTCGCCCGCCGCCTGCGTCTGGTAATTCCGCAGCGTCGCGGTCGCTAGCTGCAAGAAACTCGCGTTGCTGCTCTCCAGAGCAGAGGAAGCCAGCACTTTGAACTGCGCCTTCATTTCCTCGCTGGCATCGGACAGTAGACGGAGCTTCTCCCCGGTGCTGCGGCGTTCGCTCGCCAAGGTTGCTTCGAAACTGGCCTTGGCTACAAGGAGGGCAGAATTCTCCGCCTGCTGCTGCGCCAGTTGTGACTTCACCGAAACCAGCTCCTGCTCCAGTTCAGCTTTGCGTTCAGCCAGGGCCGCATTCTTCGCTCGAGCGGACAGCCAGGCTAATGCTGCGCCAATCAGGACACCCGCGAGGATGAGGACAATCGCAACTGCAGTGGTCATTGTGATACGTCGGAGAACCGCTGCTGTATTGTATGTTGAGTGGGATGGGAACGGAAGCGGACGCGGAGCGTCTAACCCACAGCATGCGATTCTCGCATCACCAGACCGGCCGCACAGTTCAGACGCGCACTCCCTTCTTGCTGTGCTGTCTGTTCCTGGTAGCGTTCAGCCTCACACCAAGTGGACACTCGCAAGAGCGGGATAGCTCCGCTGCAGAACAACGGGTGTTTTCGCTCATCAATCAGGAACGCGTCAAGCAAGGGCTGGCTCCTCTGCAATTCGATGAACGGCTCGCAGTCGCGGCACGCAAACACACGCAGCTCATGGTTCAGAACGGTTCGCTGTTCCACCAGTTTGAGGGAGAAGAATCGCTGCAGTTGCGTCTCAGCGAGGAACACGTGCGCGGCGACCGCGATGGCGAAAACATTGCCTTAGACAGCGATATCGAGGTTGCGCACGTCATGCTGATGCAGTCACCACCGCATCGTGCGAACATCCTCGATTCAAAATTCAATTCCGTCGGAATCGGAATTCTCAAGACCGACGAACTCTATTACATCACCGAAGATTTCGCCCGGCTCCAGCCCAACTACTCGGAGCCAGAGGCGGATGCCGTAGCGCAACAAGCCATTAGCGACTACGCGCAATCGAAAGGCGTTCCGGTACCGAGAAGGAAGCCTCTTCCCAAATTGCGCCAAATGGCCTGCGACATGGCGTTGGACGACAAGCTTGACGGCCGCCAGGCAAGCGAAGTCCCCGGCGTGACCAGTGCCGTGGCGTGGAATGCGAGCGATCTCCAGAATCTGCCTCCCAACTTGAAAAGGCTGCTCGCGCAGCCTTTGAGTTCGGGGTATTCGCTGGGGGTATGTTTCGCCCCCAGCGTAGCTCACCCCGGGGGAGTGTATTGGCTAGTAATGGTGATCTACTGATATGAATCCGACGACGCCTGCCATCGTCGCCTGTTACCCGGCTAGTGAATCATCGTGACCGGATTTCCGGACTGACTTACGCCAGGCAACGCCGCGCCTTTGGTCTCCAGGCTCGACTTAATGTACTGTTCGGCCGCCTGCATCATGTAGGTCCATACGATCTGGGCCCTACCGTCATGGTTGAAGAACTTGGCGACTTCCGCCGCGCTCATGTTGGCTCCCAATTCTTCCGCGATTTGCTGGATGTGCGTCATGGTGATTTCCGCAGTCACTTTTTCACGCCAGCATTTTTTCTTGAGGTCAATCATTTCTGCTTCCCGACAGAATAGATTTGTTTGCAGCAACAGAAATATATCCGTCGCGATCTTCGACCTATGTGACATATCACGCAATCGTGTGACGACAGTCACAATCGATTACCACCGACTGGAGAAAGGCGACCCGGCTTGGGATCACCGGGCGGGAGGTCTGTGCTACCCTGCCTTCATTCATGGCTGCAGCCTCGCACATCTATGTCGGCACGGCGGGATGGTCCTACAAAGACTGGGAAGGCATCGTGTATCCGGCGCAGTTAAAGAAATCGCAGCATCCAGTCGAATACATGGCGCAGTACTTCGACATGCTGGAGATCAATACGTCGTTCTACGGCCACATCAAGCCGGAATGGGGTAAGTTGTGGTGCCGCAAGGCGGGCCGAGTCAATCCGGCGTTCCTGTTCACTGCCAAGCTCAATCGCGCGTTCACACACTCGCCAATCGCGGTTGTCGAAAGCACCTCGGCCAACACCATTCACGTTGGCCCAGACGACGAACGCCTGGCCAAGGCGGGTCTCGATTCCATCGCCGAAGAAAACATGCTGGGCGCTTTGCTGGTGCAGTTCCCCATCTCCTTCAAGAACACAAATCAAAACCGCGATTATCTCGACGCTTTGCTCGAAAAGTTCCGCCAGTATCCTCTGGTGATCGAAGTCCGCCACAATAGTTGGACCAACGAAGGTACGTTGCGCTACTTCGCGCAGAAAGCCGTCGCCTTTTGCAACATCGATCAGCCGCTCCTGGGAAAAGCCGTCGCTCCCAGCGAACTCGTTACCTCTCCGGTCGGCTATGTGCGGCTGCATGGCCGCAACTATGAGCAGTGGTTCGACAGCGACTCGGGCAGTGATCGTTACAACTATCTTTATAACAACGAGGAATTACAGGCATGGAAGAGCCGCGTGGCCATTATCGCCGGCAATACAAAGAAGACCTTCGTCGTCACCAACAACCACTTCGAAGGCAAGGCGGCAGTTAACGCACTGCAGCTCAAACATATGCTCAGCGGCGGTATGGTCAAGGTGCCACCAACCCTGCGCAATCGCTATTGGGAGTTGGGCGAGATCGCATCCCGCGATGAATAGATTGTTACAGAGCAGTCCCACAACGTAGTACCTCAACTGCTCATCCCCAATATCCAGCCGTTGATCAACGTTTCCTGCCCCTCACAACGCGCTACGAACTTTGAGCGGAACCTTTTCGCGGCTGGCCCGTATATGTCAATAGAAGCTGAACCGGTAGCCCCGCAAGGCGAGCCGGACGCAAACCACTCAAGAAGGAGACCTATATGGACGCGAAATATAACTGGATGATCGACAACGTTACAATCCGCGTCACCCTTAACACGGTGGCGTTTGCGCTCTGGATTGCCACAGCGGTCGGGTTGCTCGAAGTCGCTTCAAAGCTCTAACCCGGGCCGCAACAACGCCCTCCCCCAGAATCGACATTCGTACGCGAAACCACGCCACGGTAAGAAGCCCCGCTCTTTCTCTCCGTCGAGCGGGGTTTCTTTTTGACGATCGACAACCGTCACTTTGGCCGTACGAATTGCGAGTTGACAGCCCCATATCATGTGCGCGATTCTCCCAATGCTCAGGGAGGAACGATGGGGCGTGAAGTTCAATGCACGGTGCGAACCGGCGGGACGAAATCCAAAGGCAAGGTTTTACTGGAAACCGATGAGATTGTTTTTCGCGGCGACCTCCGCCTGAAAATCCCGATCGCGTCGCTCAAGTCCGTGATCGCGCGAAATGGCGAGCTTCATCTGAAGTGGCCGGAGAACTCGGCCGTCTTCGAACTGGGAGGGCAGGCCGAGAAATGGGCGCACTCGATCCTTCATCCCAAGACCGTCTTAGAGAAACTTGGCATCAAGCCCGGACTCCGGATCTCAGTCCTTCAAATGTCTGACGCAGGGTTGCTGGAAGATGCACGCAAATCTGCGGCTGCATTTGCAGACGACAAGCCCCTGCGTGACTCCGATGTGATTTTTCTTGGCTCTGAGACGACGTCAGACCTCCCGCGCATAAAGAAACTAGTCCCCTCGCTGGCTGCTAACGGCGCGCTATGGATCGTCTATCCCAAGGGACGGAAGGAAATTACCGAGTTGCAAGTCCTCACCGCAGGACGCCATGCAGGACTTGTTGACATCAAGGTCGTCGGCTACTCGCCAACCCACACGGCACTGAAATTCGTCCGCCCAAAGACCAAGCGATAATGCACTGCCAGCTGGGTTGGGGCCAACCGAGAACTACAGTGACCTAGGGTGGAGCACCGCTTCAGCGGTGCATCAAAAGTCCTGCTTACAAATCCGGCTTTAGCCGCTGAGGTAACGTAAGTAACCCCAGCGGCCAAAGCCGTAATCATTCTTAGCGGCGCGGTCCTGCACGCCCGAAGGATGTTCCACGTGCTCGTGAACCACGCGAGCCCGGAGACGCAACTAGGCCTTCTTGGTGCGAACGTCGACTTCGCGCAGGCGGGCGGCTTTGCCGCGCAGTGCGCGCAGGTAGTAGAGTTTGGCGCGACGAACATGCGCCGAGCGCAGCACTTCGATCTTCTCGATGACCTTCGAGTTCAACGGGAAGATACGTTCGACGCCCTGTCCAAAGCTCATCTTGCGCACGATGAAGCTGGGCTGCGTGCCCTTGCTCTTGGCGATGACCAGGCCTTCAAACACCTGGACGCGTTCCTTTTCGCCTTCCTTAATCTTCACGTGCACGCGGACCGTGTCGCCCGCCTTGAATTCCGGTAGGTCGGTGCGCCGCGTCTTGGCAATCAATCGGTCAATAATCGGTGAATTCGACATTTTGTTTTCTTCCTTCTTTGTCGCACGCCTCGCGGCGGCCTGAATCTTAAACTCTCTCTCGGGTGCCCCATTCAAGCCGCTTCGGCTTGAGTGGGGCTTTTGTCGCCCCATCCTTTCCCTCTTTTGGGAAAGCGCGGGAACAACTACTCCCGCCCTTCAATTTCTTTCAGAAGCTTGCGGTCTTCCTTACTTAACTCCGCCCCGCGCAATAAATCAGGACGGTTTACCAAAGTCTTTTGCAACGCACGGCGACGTCGCCAGCGCCGTATTTCATCGTGGTTCCCATTCACCAGCACCTCGGGAACCGCCATCCCGCGAAACTCCGCCGGACGCGTGTAATGCGGATAATCCAGCAGTCCGCCCGAGCCGCACGTCGACGAAGGAGGCTCGTTGTCAGCCTTCTCCCTCGCATCCACAACCGTCGGCGTGAACGACTCCTGCTGCGCCGACGCCGCATTCCCCAGCGCTCCGGGAATCAATCGCGTCATGGTGTCCACAATAATCGCCGCACCCAACTCGCCGCCGCTCAGCACGAAATCGCCGACTGAAATCTCGCGGTCTGCCAGGAACTCGCTGACCCGTTCGTCCACGCCTTCGTAGCGCCCGCAGATCAGCACGACTCGTTCGCGGCTGACCAACTCTTGCGCCACAGCCTGCGTGAACAACTGCCCTTGCGGCGACAGCAGCACCACCGTCTCGCGTGCATCGTTACGCAACCGATCTTCGCGGGACGATACTCCCATTGCTTCCAGGCACTCGAAGATGGGCTCGGGTTTGAGCACCATCCCCTCGCCGCCGCCGAACGGACGATCATCCACCGTTCGATGACGGTCCTGCGTAAACCCCCGCAGGTCGTGGATACCGATATCAATGAGCCCGGCTTCGCGCGCCCTGCGCACAATGCCATAATCCAGCGGCCCACGAAAGAAGTCCGGAAAAATCGTCAGTATCTCGAACTTCATTCTGGCCTCCCCGTCTCGCACTAGGCGAAGGGGATTCTCAATCTTGTCATCCTGAGCGCAGGTTCGCCTCTTTTGCGAACCGGAGTCGAAGGACCCCTATTCCCTCTACAAGCCTTGAAGGGGCACCGCTTCAGCCGTGCCGTACAAGCCTTGTTCTTGTCATTCCGAGTGGACTTTAGCCCGCGAGGAATCCGCTCTTCCCTACTCGTGCCCTTTGCGCCGTTCGCCTGCTGCCCGCGCCTCATCCGCTTCCAACTTCTGCCGCTGCTTCTCTTCTGCACTCAGCGGAGCCTGCGCTTCCAGCAAACCTTCCGGCAACTCCATTTCGATCCGTCGCCGCTCGATATCCGTCTGCTTCAAAAACGCCTCGGCATACGGAACCAGGTACTCCTGCTCACGCTCGCCGCGCTTCCCTTTCACAACCAGCAGCGGCGCTTCTCCCGCGCCAAACTGCACGTCACTCACGGCGCCAATCGCAACCAATCCGCCAGCGGTGTGCACCAGCACTTCACACCCGACTAGGTCACTGACATACGCCGCGCCAGCTTCCAACTCCGCGCGTTGCTCTTGCGGAATCTGTAGCTCGACCCCGGCCAGTTGCTCGGCATCGCTGATACTGTCGACGCCCGCAAACTTCAGCACCACGCCACCCTTGTGGAACCAGTGCTCCTCAGTCAGCAACTCGCGGCGGGAGCCATTCCCTGCCAGCGCCGAAAGCTCGCGTCGCTCCGCAAACCGCTCCGGAAAACTGGTGTGGATCTCCGCCAGAACTTCGCCGCGCCGCCCTTGCGGTCCCAGGACGCGCGCGATCGTAATGAAGCTGCCAGCTATTCCACGATCTCCAACTGATAGCGTTTGCGCGTCTTCGACCCAGCCGCACCGAGTATGGTCCGCAGGCTGCGCGCCATGCGCCCCTGCCGACCGATGATCTTCCCCACTTCGTTCTCGGCCACTTGCAACTCCAGAACGATCTGGCCGTCCTCGTCGAAAGCCTCAACGCTGACCTCATCCAGCGCGTCCACCAGCGCCTTCGCCACCAGCGTCATCAATGCGGGAATATCCGGAGCATTCGCCATCGATCAGTTTCCTTCGTTCCTTGTTCGGGTTCGGTGGAAGGGCACAGCTTCAGCCGTGCCATACAAGCCTTCTATTCTTGTCATTCCGAGCGGGCTTTAGCCCGCGAGGAATCTGCTTTCACCCGCATCAACCAGCCGCGGACTCTACGCCTCGATCGGAGCCGGAGCGTTGGCCGCAGCCTTGTCCACCAGCTTCTTCACCCGGTCCGACAACTGCGCGCCCTTGCCAGTCCAATAAGCAATGCGCTCGCTCTTCAGATCGACGGTTGCGGGATTGGTCCGTGGGTTATAAGTGCCCACCACTTCCACCGAGCGGCCGTCACGTGCGCGGTCCTTCTCGATGACAACAATACGGTAATGAGGTTGCTTGCGCGCACCACGGCGCGAGAGACGAATCATCAACACAGAGAGTATTTCCTTTCTCACTAACCGGCCACGGCGGTTTCAATTGGCGCCGCGGCGGAACTCAAAATCTAGTCGCGTAGCGACGTCGTCGTCTTCCCATCCAGGGGCGCAAGCCTCTGGAACGCGCCGCCAAATCTCTTCTGGCCGCAGAGCGACCAACATCATAGAACGTGCACCCGCACGTTACATGCCCAATCTTCTACCGATGGATTCAATCTCAGGGAGCCGATAACGGCGCAGCTTTTCCCTCAGGCGAGACCGGGCATGCCAGCGTATCCGAAGATCCGCTCCACACCCCAAACAAGTACCAGCCGGCACCTGTTGGACCCCGCTGCTGGAGGCAAACATTGATTATCGCGTAAGTTGCGGCAGTTGACAAGCTGACTGGCGGATATTGTAGTTGCTCCAAGATAATGTCACCCCATAACTGCAACGAGACTTTGTCACCCTTCAAGGATGGTGACGATGAGTCAGAAAGAGTTCCAACGGGT
>Ga0207927_1001217_pt1 | contig 11055 bp, 11 predicted proteins | sample NGESurdeep072012_2_FD_184456 | JGI IMG/M metagenome (GOLD analysis project Ga0207927, IMG submission 184456) | Arctic peat soil microbial communities from Barrow, Alaska - NGEE Surface sample 210-2 deep-072012 (SPAdes) | ecosystem: Environmental > Terrestrial > Soil > Wetlands > Peat ... | reverse complement strand
CCATGGCGCAATACGAGCCGGGACACATCGCGCGTGTGCAGCGCATTGAGAAGCGGGTAGCGGAAATTCCGGGGCTGGCACTTGCCGGCAACGCCTATCATGGTATCGGCGTACCCGACTGCATTCGCTCCGGCATGGAAGCGGCGAACTCGTTGGCGCAGGTTCCAGTCGAGTCGCTATCGCCGCAGTCGCGATAATCGTTTTCGAATTTCAAAAGGAATCCTGCATGGCAGATGTGCGTCGAGGACTGATCATCGTGAACACCGGCCCCGGCAAGGGCAAGACTACGGCGGCCATGGGCACGGCCTTGCGCGCCGTCGGCAACGGCATGCGTGTGCTCATGCTGCAATTTCTGAAGGGCTCATGGCACTACGGCGAACTTGATGCGGTGAAGGCCTTCGGCGACAACTTCATCATGAAGCAGATGGGGCGCGGCTTTGTGAAGGTCGGCGGCGCCGAAACCGATCCGGAAGACATCCGCCTGGTGGAAGAGGCGTGGGCTGAGGCCGAGAAGGAAATACTTTCCGGCCAGTGGGACCTCGTGATCCTCGATGAGATTAATTACGCCATTACCTACAAGATGCTCGACGCTGGGAAGGTGGTCGAGACGCTAAAGAAAAAACCTGAGATGGTGCACGTCATCCTCACCGGCAGGAATGCGCACCCCGACATCATCGAGATCGCCGACACCGTGACCGAGATGAAAGAAGTGAAGCACGCCTACACCAAAGGGATCGAAGCGCAGCGCGGAATTGAGTATTGATCTGACTCTGGAGCGCGCGACAACCTCTCGCCCGTCGGCTACACTTGATCCTTACCTGAATGGTCGATCTATCAATTTCGGGCGGCAATCTCGAATTGCAAGTCCGGGGAGCCGACAAACTCTGGGCGCTGAAGAGTTCTCTTGAAATCCCGTTGCGACACATCGCCGGGATTCGAGCCGACCCGTCCGTTGCTCACGGCTGGTGGCACGGCATTAGACTGCCGGGAACCAATATCCCCGGAGTGCTGACCGCCGGGACGTTTTATCAACACGGCAAGCGGGTTTTTTGGGATGTGCACAATCCCGAGAACACGGTCGTCATTGAGTTGCGAGACGAACGCTACGATGAGCTGATCGTGGAAGTCGCCGACCCGCAATTGACGGTCGAGTTGGTCCGGGCTGCGCTGCCAGACAGCAACGAAGCGAAATCATAGAATACAAAGATTACATCTATGGCATGGTTTAAGCGGGAACACGGCGAGCTCGACACCTCGGGCGAGAAACGCGTAAAGACCGAAGGCCTCTGGGTCAAGTGCGACCAATGCCGCCAGATCATCTGGAAGAAAGATCTCGACCAGAATTTCAATGTCTGCCCGAAATGCGAGCGCCACTTCCGCATTGATGCGCGTACCCGGCTCGCCTACCTGCTCGACGACGGCAAATACGAGACGACGGACGGCAACATCGTCTCCACCGATCCGCTGAAATTCACCGACCTCAAGCCCTACGCCGACCGCCTGAAACGCTCACAGCGCGATACCGGGTTGAACGATGCGGTCATTAATGCGCGCGGCACGCTCAACGGCAAGCCCGTTATCGTAAGCGCGATGGAATATGCCTTCATCGGCGGCTCGATGGGGGCTGTCGTGGGCGAGATGATCACTCGCGCTATCGAGAAAGCTACCTCGGAGAAGGTGCCGCTGATCGTGGTTTCGGCTTCCGGTGGCGCGCGCATGATGGAGGGCGTCGTGAGCCTGATGCAGTTGGCCAAAATCTCCGCCGCTTTGGCGCGCATGGACGACGCCAAAGTGCCGTACATTTCTGTCATGACGGACCCGACCACCGGAGGCGTGACGGCTTCCTTCGCCATGCTGGGCGACCTGAACATCGCCGAACCCGGCGCCCTGATCGGCTTTGCCGGGCCGCGCGTCATTGAGCAGACCATCCGCCAGAAGTTGCCCGAAGGCTTCCAGCGCAGCGAATTCCTGCTGCAACACGGCATGCTCGACGCCGTGGTGCATCGCCGCGATATGAAGCAGTACATCGCGCGCGCGTTGGAGTTCATGCAGGTTCCCGCGCAGTAGCTCCTTCACCTCGATTTCGCGCTTTGCAACAGCAGAACATTGTGTCCTTCAGGGTCGTGAAGGACCGCCCACCCAGGCTCAGCTTGCACGAAGCGCTCGCGTACCAGGACAGGCTGCTGAGAATAGCGACGTTCGGGTAGTGCGGGCCTTAAAGTCCAACGCCCACGCACAAGTAACGGCAAGGCTGAAGAGGCTGCCGAGAAAGTTGGAAAAGCAGATCCCTCGCGGGTTGAAGCCCGCTCGTGATGACAAGAACAAAGAGCTTAATAGGGCGTACCCTTCGGCAGGCTCAGGGCAAGCTCTGAAGGTGTGCTCCTTCAAAACACCGGCTGAAGCCGACTTTTTCAGCAGCCTCTGAAGCCGTGCCCCTTCAAAGAGCTGCCTTGAGCTAACGAAAGCAGATGAATAAACCAGCTTGATCGCCGCGTCCGGTGCAGGCAAACCTTATGGTGTGGGGCGACCTTGCACGCCAGCCTGAAGGCTGGCTCTACGCGATCTACGCCGACTCGAAAGCTGACCTAGCGGTACTGGCGTATGCAATTTGAAGAAGCCTCCGTGTGAATTCAAGCGAACTTCATGTGGATTTCATCAGGAATTCACAATCGTTATTTATTCTCCACTGCATCGCTCGCACAATCGCCCGCCGACGGCCCCAGGTACTGGATCGGCGCGGGCGTGTCGGGTGGTAGCTCGAAACATCCCATCATGAGTTCAGCCGAATTGGTGCCGCCCAGCCCGGATACGATCTGCGCAGAGTTGCGGGAGCAGACCCTTCAGGCCTGTCGCGTGGCCCGAATTGCAGCCGGAATGGTTGCCGAGGGAATTGCCACCGGCGTACCGTCTCTGTCGGAGGGAGTACGGGAGCGCGAGAAGGAACTCGACACGCTCGATCGCCTCATCGATCAGGGAGTGACCTCGATCATCACCAAGGTGGACGAGGAGCACGCCCGCGAACTGCTGGCCTGCCTCAAGTTCATCATTGATCTGGAGCGTATCGGCGATCTCCTGCTCAACTGTAGCAATCGCGCCGCCGCAGTGGGGAGCCGTATCGAGTTGCAGGACATCCGCGACCTCACCGTAATGGCGTCTCGACTGGAGAAAATGCTTGCCGATGTGCACGATGCTTTCAGCCAGCGCGATCTCAATCGTGCGTTGGCGGTGCTGCGTTCCGACGCGGAGCTCGACCGCCTGCGCAACCTGATTTTTATTCGTCACATTGAAAATCACGACGGTGCTCCCCGCCAGGAGAGTTTCCACGTGCTCTTTATGACCCAGTCCCTGGAACGTGCCGGCGACCACGCCAAGAATCTTGCCGAGGAAGTTTGCCATCTGGTGAGCGGCCACAGCGTCCGCCACGTGTTGCGCGCCTACGATAAGCCGATGGAGCAGATGTTCATCGAGGACCTGAAGCGGCGGCAGAAGAGCGCGAAATAACAGCGCGTCATCGTCTCGGACTGATTTCAACAAGGTGGAATGCTTGCCTCGTCCCGTAAGTGCCTGTCTTCATGCGAAATTCACTCCTGTGTAACGGAGTTGTAACAATCCGAAGGTAAAACCAGTTAGGAAGTCATATCTGGCCCAAATCTCAGGAGGAAACTACGTGATTCGCTCTCTCAGGGTGCTTCTCTGCATCGCTGTGCTCGCGAGCTGTGCGTTGGCGCAGACAAATCTTAACGGCGCGGGCGCCACATTCCCGAATCCGATTTATTCCAAGTGGTTCAACGAGTACCATAATCTGCATTCCGACATTCAGATCAATTACCAGTCCGTCGGCAGCGGGGCTGGCATTCGCCAGGTGCAGGCGGGGACGGTCGATTTCGGCGCTACCGACGGCCCCATGACCGATCAGCAAATGACGGAATCGAAGGTCAAAGTGCTTCATGTTCCGACCGTTCTCGGTTCGGTGGTACCCGCCTACAACATTCCCGGGGTGACTGGGGAAGTGAAGTTTACTCCCGAGGCCTTGGCCGGAATCTTCCTCGGCAGGATTACCAAGTGGAATGACAAGGCAATCACGGCAGCGAATCCAGGGGTGAATTTTCCCGACCAGAACATCACGGTTGCACACCGCTCCGATGGCAGCGGCACCACCTACATTTTCACCGACTACCTGTCCAAGGTGAGCCAAGACTGGCAGGGTACCGTCGGCAAGGGAACTTCGGTCAAGTGGCCGGTAGGCATCGGCGGCAAGGGCAATGAAGGCGTGGCGGGTTCGATACGCCAGTTGCCCGGCTCCATCGGCTACATCGAACTGATTTACGCGCTGCAGAACAAGATTCCGTTCGGCAGCGTGCAGAATTCCTCGAAGAATTTCATTAAGGCCAGCCTGGACTCGACCACGGCGGCTGCGGTAGGGGTCAAGATGCCGGCCGATTTCCGCGTGTCGATCACCAATCCTCCCGGCAAGAATGCTTACCCGATCGCCAGCTTCACCTGGCTGTTGGTTCCGACCAATCCGGCGGATGCCAACAAGGGAAAAATCCTGAAGGATTTTCTCTTCTGGATGCTGGACAAGGGGCAGAGCATGACCGAGGCGCTCTCTTACGCTCCCCTGCCCACGCAGGTGGTGGAGATGGAGAAGGCGGCCATTACCAAACAGGTAAAGCCTTGACAGGCTGCGGAAAAAAGCGATGTTCGGGTAGTGCGGCGCTTCAGCGCCGCGTCAACAAGCTGATGAGAAAGCGGCCTTTAGGTCCCGAGGTATATGCCCCGATGTCGCTAACACGCCTGTATTCCGCGGGGGTTTCGAAACGAGGGACCTCAGCGGCTAAAGCCGGCTCTCATAGATTACCGCTCAACGCGGGCCTGAAGGCCCGCACTACCCGAGCAGGTTTCAGCATTTTGCCGGAGCCTGTTGAGCCTGTCATCTACGTGATACAAATGCGCCGGCTCCCGGCTTCCAGCGGCAGTTGGCGTCTTCACAAGCGCAGCTCTGTAACGCTCCTGTAATCCCATGTCTGATAGCGTCGACCCAATGAATCCGACCGAACCGCTTCGACAGCTCCAGAAGCCCGCGACAGCGATCCCATCGATGGCGCAGGTGAGCAGGGAGCGAAAGCCGGCAGCCTCTACCGTGCTGCAAAAGATTCGTGCCAGCCACCCCCGCGCCAGCCGCATTCCTGACGCTGTGTTTGCGGTGATTATTCTCCTCAGCGCGATTTCCGTCTTTGCGATTGTCGTGCTAGTAGCCTGGGAGTTGATCGACAAGTCCCGGATGTCATTGCACCAGTTCGGAACCAGCTTCTTCTACGGGCACGACTGGGACCCAGTGGCCGGTAGTTTCGGCGCGATGCCGTTCATCTACGGCACGCTGGTTTCGTCTTTCCTGGCCCTGCTGCTGGCTGTGCCGGCGTCCGTCGGCGTGGCGGTGTACATCACCGAGATGTGCCCTCAGCGGCTGCGCGCCATCATCTCGTTCCTGGTGGAATTGCTGGCTGCCATCCCCAGCGTCATTTATGGATTGTGGGGCATCTTCGTACTGGCGCCTCTGCTACGTGTGTACGTAGAACCGTTTCTTGCCAGGACGCTCGGCTGGACAGGATTCTTTAGCGGACCGATGTACGGGCTGGGAATGCTGGCCGCAGGCATCATCCTGGCGATTATGGTTGTACCGGTCATTGCATCCATTACGCGGGAGGTGATGACGGCCGTCCCGCAGAACCAGCGTGAAGCGGTGCTGGCCCTCGGCGCCACGCGCTGGGAGATGATCCGTATGGGCGTTCTGCGGAATGCGCGAATCGGTATCGTGGGGGGCATCATCCTCGGACTGGGACGCGCGCTGGGCGAAACCATGGCCGTAACCATGGTGATCGGGAACCGTCCCGAGGTTGCGAAGTCGCTGTTTGCACCTGGCTACACCATGGCCAGCGTGATTGCCAACGAGTTCAGCGAGGCCACGGGCGATCTGTATCTCAGCGCTCTGGTGGAGATCGGACTGGCGCTGTTCCTTGTGACGCTCATCGTCAATGCACTAGCCAGGCTGCTGGTCTGGAGCATTACCGGCGGAACTGCGAGGGTACGTGCCTGATTCGGTGTCATCCTCCGCACCGCAGGAGGTCAGTCTTTGGCGTCGCCTCACAGACCAGGGAGCGACCACGTTCGCCGTCCTGGCCGTCATTCTCGTGCTCGTTCCTCTGCTCGCCATCTTTGTGTACTTGGTGATTAAGGGAATTGGCTCGGTTAACCTGGCCTTCCTCACCCAGACCCCGAAACCTCCGGGCGAGGTGGGCGGGGGCATGGCGAATGCGATCGTCGGTACGGGGCTGATCCTGGCAATCGCCAGCGTAATAGGGCTGCCACTAGGCATTGGCTCGGGCATTTATCTGGCTGAATATGGGCGCAATCGCTTTGGCGACTTGATCCGCTTCACCGCCGATGTCTTGAACGGCGTACCCTCGATCGTGATCGGCATTGCCGTGTATTCCCTCATAGTAGTCCGGCAGAAGCACTTCTCGGCCTTTTCCGGCGGTGTAGCGCTGGGCATCATGATGGTCCCCACGATTGCGCGTGCGACGGAAGAAATGCTGCTGATGGTTCCCAATGTGATACGCGAAGCCGCCTACGGACTTGGCATTCCCAAGTGGAGGACGACGCTTTCCATCTCGCTGCGTACCGCTTCGGCTGGCGTGATCACGGGTTGCATGCTGGCTTTCGCTCGCGTGGCGGGAGAAACCGCTCCCCTGCTGTTTACCGCTTTCGGAAATCAGTTTTGGAACTTAAAGTTAAATCAACCGACGGCAGCGCTGTCGTTACAGGTTTTTACCTACGCCATTTCGCCCTATGACGATTGGCACAAGCAAGCGTGGGCCGGAGCGCTGATCTTGATCGTCTTGATCGTGGGCGCGGTTGCGGCAGTCCGCATCACCACCAGCCGCGGAATGATGAAGGGAGCGTAAAAGCCCGTATGGGTGTCGGAATCGAAGTGCGTGGACTGAACGCCTGGTATGGCAAGAACCAGTCGCTGAATTCCATCGACATGACTGTGCTTGCAAATCACGTCACGGCGGTGATAGGGCCCTCGGGTTGCGGCAAAAGCACTTTCATCCGTTGCCTGAATCGCATGCACGAGACCATCCCTGAAGCGCGCGCCGAAGGTTCCGTCCAAGTTGGAGAGATGGACGTTTACGGCAGCGGCTCAGATCCGGTTGAGGTACGCCGGCGCATCGGCATGGTTTTCCAGAAGCCGAATCCCTTTCCGACGATGTCGATTTACGGCAATGTGGCGGCGGGCTTGAAGCTAAACGGCTTCCGCAATCGCAAGCAGATGGACGAACTGGTGGAGCGCTCGCTGAAACTGGCTGCGCTCTGGGAGGAAGTGAAGGACGACCTGCACAAGAAATCCGGTGCAAGTCTCTCGGGCGGGCAGCAGCAGCGGTTATGCATTGCGCGCGCCCTCGCCGTCGAGCCCGAAGTGCTGCTGATGGACGAGCCGGCATCGGCGCTGGATCCCATCTCGACGAGTAAGATCGAGGAACTCATATTTCAGTTGAAGCAGCATTACACCGTGGTCATCGTGACCCATAATATGCAGCAAGCCGCTCGCGTGGCCGAATTCACTGGGTTTTTCCTGATGGGCAGTCTCATCGAGTACGACAAGACCGAGAAGATCTTTACCACCCCCGCCGACAAGCGGACGGAAGATTACATTACAGGCAGGTTTGGATAATGCGCAGCCGCTTTCAGCAGGGACTGGACGAACTGAAAGAAAAACTGTTGCGGATGGGAGGCCTTGCCGAGCAGGCCATCGATCGCGCGACCGAAGCCTACCGTACCCGCGACAGCAAGTACTGCCAGATGGTGCTTGCCGACGAAAATGCGATCAACGAAGCCGAACGCGAGATCGATGAACTCTCGCTCGACCTGCTGGCCATGCAGCAGCCTATGGCGGTCGATCTGCGCTTTATCCTGGCGGTGCTGAAGATCAACGCCGATTTGGAGCGCGTGGGCGACCAGGCAGTGAACATTGCGCAACGGGTGCTCGACCTGATCAGCGAACCCGAGGTGCAGTTGCCGGTGGATATTCCGCGCATGGCCGACAGCGTCAGCACCATGGTGCAACGCGCCCTCGAGGCCTTCCTCGACGGCAAAGCCGAGGTGGCCGAGGCGGTTCTGCAGATGGATGGCATTGTCGACCGCATGAAAGACGAAGCCTTCATTGTGCTCGTCCAGAAGATGCACAACGAACCCGCGGTGACGCGTTCGGCGCTCAATGTGTTGCTCATCTCGCGCAACCTGGAGCGCATCGCCGACCACGCTACCAATATCGCCGAAGACGTGATTTTCTGGGTGCGCGGCGCCGACGTCCGCCATGGGGGCGCTCACTACCGTCAATAAGTCCGACGGCGGTGGTTGACATCACAGTCCATATTCACGATATTGAGCTAACAGAGGTCAGCCTGCATCCAAGTAAGCGGACAATCTGTCACATCGAGACTGCCGGAAGGGAAGCGAATGAAGAAGACGCTTGGCATGGCCGTGTTTCTACTGGTTGCACTGAGTTGTTTTGCCTGGCAATTGACGCTGCCCATAGGGGGATTGTCTTCTTCCGACACCGGGCGTAAGGAGACTCGGGTCACCACGCGCGCTCTTACCGGCGTGGTGCTGGGCAAAAGCGACGCTCCCGTGAGCAATGCGGTGGTCTATCTGAAGAACATGAAGTCGCTAGCAGTGAAAACCGTTATTGCCGGCAATGACGGCGCCTATCGCTTCCCCGAGCTCTCGCCCAATGTGGATTATGAGGTCTATGCGCAGCGCGAGGGCAAAAAGAGTGACACGAAAACCTTGAGCCAGTTCGACGACCGGCAGAAGGCCAACATCATTTTACGGATCAAGTAGGGGGAGCTGGCAGCTATCAGGCGTCAGCTTTCTGTGGAGTTCGCTCTTCGCCGTTCGCTAACGCAAACCTAATTTCATTTGTCATCCTGGTGTCTCCGTGGCAAATGATTTTCGACGCAATGAAAAGGCCGCCATCGCTGGCGGCCTTATCGCTGTGTGCGAAACCCAAGCTAGTTGTTTTCGTTGCTGGCGCGCTTCCACGACATGAACTCGCCAATGGTCGAGCCCGTGCCGGAGGAGGTGGCCGCCGGAGCTTTGTAGGCCTCGACATCGCGGCGCGTGGCCTCTTCCCCACCCACGGCGCGAATGCTTAGTCCCACTTTCTTTTCGGCAGGATTCATCTTAATGACCTTGAACTCAAACTCCTGACCGGATTCCAGCTTGATGGGCTGGCCATGAGCGTCCGCCGCTTCCGAGTTGTGGCATAGGCCTTCGATGCCATCGGCAATCTCGACGAACGCGCCGAAGCTCGCCAGGCGCAGCACCTTGCCGTGGATGACATCGCCCACGTGATGCTGCTCGAAGAAGGTGTCCCAGATATCGGGCTGAAGCTGCTTCACGCCCAGTGACAGGCGGCGCTGGTCCGGCTCAATGGCCAGTACGATGGCCTTCACCTTGTCGCCCTTCTTCAACACTTCGGAAGGATGCTTCACCCGCTTGGTCCAGCTCAGGTTGCTGACGTGGACCAGTCCGTCGATTCCGTCTTCGATTTCGATGAAGGCGCCGAAGTCGGTCAAGTTGCGGACTTTGCCTTCCACCACCGCACCCACGGGGAACTTCTCGTGCAGACTCTCCCAGGGATTCGATTCCAGTTGCTTCAGACCCAGGCTGATACGGCGCTCCTGCGGATTTACGTTCAGCACCACGGCCTCAACCTGGTCGTTGACATTGACCAGCTTGGAGGGGTGCTTCATGCGCTTGGACCAGGTCATCTCGCTGACGTGCACCAGCCCTTCGATGCCCTGTTCCAGCTCGACGAAGGCGCCGTAGTCGGTCACGCTGATGACGCGGCCGTGTACATGCGCACCGATGGGATAGCGCTCGGCTGCGTCCAGCCAGGGATCGGGCGTGAGCTGTTTGAAGCCCAACGACACGCGCTGCTTCTCGCGATCGAACTTCAGCACCTTCACCTGGATCTGGTCGCCCACCTGCACCAGGTCGCGGGGATGGGTCAGGCGGCCCCAGGACATATCGGTGATGTGCAGCAGTCCGTCAATGCCTCCCAGATCGACGAAGGCGCCGTAGTCGGTCAGGTTCTTGACCGTGCCGGTGAGAATGCCGTCTTCATGCAACTGATCCAGGGTCTTGGTGCGCTTCTCCGACTGCTCTTCTTCCAGCAACTGTTTGCGGGAGGCGACGATGTTGCCGCGCTTCTTGTTCAGCTTGATGATGCGGACCTCGATCTCCTGGCCTTTCAGACCGTCGAGGTTACGCACCGGACGCAGATCGACCTGCGAACCCGGGAGGAAGGCGTGAGCGCCCAGAATATCGACCGTCAGGCCTCCCTTGATGCGATCAATGACGCGGGCCTTGACCGAAGCCTTGTCGGTGTAGGCCTTCTCAATCTCGTCCCACGCGTGCAACCGCTGCGCCTTCTGGTGCGAGAGGTGGATGTAGCCTTCCTCAGTGTGGCCGGGCTCGCGCATGACCGCGATCTCGTCGCCGCGTTTAACGGTGACGTTGCCTTCGGAGTCGGTAAATTCCGCGACCTGCACCACGCCCTCGGACTTGTAGCCAATGTCCACGACCACATACTGCGCCGTGACCTTCAGCACCGTGCCGGTGACGATCTGTTCTTCGTTCAGCGCGGCTTCGGTCTGGGCCTGTTCCTGTTCGAAGGTTTCCAGGGCGGTGGCAAAATCTTCCATCGACGGTTCTTTTTCGGAGCGAGGAGCGGCGGCAGCGGTACTCGCGGCAGGCTGAGCGCTGGGCTCCGAGGCTTGCTCTACGTGAGCTTGCTCGAAAGGGAGGCTGGGCTCGGAGGCTTGCTCGATAGGAGGCTGCTCGGAAGGAGCGCTGGGCTCGGTTGCCTGCTGGGTTTGCGGCTGCTCAGGAGCGCCGGAGTTTTCGGTCTGGGTGGTCGGGGCGTTGGAGACTTCTTCGAAAGACATGTGGTTGCGTATTTACACTCGCGCGTTTTGAAAACACGCAGAG
>Ga0207927_1001216_pt1 | contig 11056 bp, 10 predicted proteins | sample NGESurdeep072012_2_FD_184456 | JGI IMG/M metagenome (GOLD analysis project Ga0207927, IMG submission 184456) | Arctic peat soil microbial communities from Barrow, Alaska - NGEE Surface sample 210-2 deep-072012 (SPAdes) | ecosystem: Environmental > Terrestrial > Soil > Wetlands > Peat ... | reverse complement strand
TCGAGGTATTTTATGACGGCGCCGCCCTACCGAGCGTCTCGGTCCCCGCGCTCGACTTCTTCGGCCTTCCGCACGGCCGCCCAGCCGAGCATTACTCCGCCCTGTTCTCGACCAACGAGGGACACGGCTTCAATGCGTTCGTGCCGATGCCGTTTCGTCGCGCGGTCCGTGTGGAATTCATCAACGCATCACCGCAACCCACGGTGCTCTACTATGAGATTGATTTCACACTCGAGCCCTCCCTTCCCGATCATGCCGGATACCTCCACGCGGCCTTCCGCCGCGAGAACCCGACCGTCCAGCGCCGCGACTTCGTGATTGCCGAGGGCTTGCGCGGGCCCGGCCGTTTTCTCGGCTGTGTCGTCGGCGTCCGGGTCATTGACGATGGAATGTGGTACGGCGAAGGCGAGGTAAAAATATATCGGGACGGCGACCGCGCCTTTCCGACTATCTGCGGGACCGGCCTCGAGGACTATGTCGGCAGCGGCTGGGGGCTTGGCCGCCATCAGGGGCCGTTCGGCGGCGCGCCCCTCTATGTCGCTCCCGGCAACGATGGACCCGGACCAAACCCGAACCCGAACTACGTGGGATTCTACCGCTGGCATCTCGCCGATCCCGTGATGTTCCAGAGCGAGCTGCGCGTGACGATCCAGCAGATCGGAGCCATCATGTTTCTCGCCGGCCAGGAGGCGCAGCTTGCCGCCTACGAGGCCAACCATCCCGTCGCGGGCGCCGGATGGGTGCGCCCGGGATCGGGCATCCTGGCGTGGGGCATCGTCGAGCGCATCGACGATTACTGCGCGACCGCCTTCGTATATTGCCGCGATCCTCAGCCCGTCCCGCGCCTCGACGTCGCCGCGGCGACGCGAGACATCTCTCGCCTTGGGTTCGAGAAGCCCGACCCGCTGGAACCGCTCATCCCTCTATTGCTGGGCTTCCCGTAATGCGCTCGATTCCCTTCGTTCCCTGTTTGGGTGCGTTGAAAAGGGCCGGGCAGTAGGGTAGCCATTCTGGTTCGATGTCGTCACGGATAGCCAGGAAGCCGGCCGCACAGCCGCCGTCCATAGAGACTCTGCGCGCGCGGATGGACGAGATAAACCTCAAGATCCTGCGGCTGGTCTCGTTGCGGGCAAATTTGGCCATGGAGATCGGCCGGCTCAAGCATCATCATGGCGAGGTTTATAAGCCGGTGCGCGAGCGTGCGATTATCGAAAAGATGATCGCCGAAAACCAGGGGCCGCTCAGCGACGAGCAGGTCAAGCGAATTTATGTCGAGATAATTTCGGCCTGCCGCGCGCTCGAGCACGAGCCGCGAGTGGCGTTCCTGGGCCCGGAGCATACCTACTCGCACGAGGCGGCGCGGATGCGGTTTGGATCGAGCGTCAAGCTGATGCCGCTGGAGTCGTTCGCGGCGGTGTTCCAGGCGATCGAGAACGGACGCGCCGATTTCGGCGTGGCGCCGGTGGAGAACTCGACCGAAGGATCGGTGACGCTGACGCTCGATCTGCTGATCGACACGGCGCTGGTGATAATCGGCGAAATCCTGCTGCCGATTCGGCATTCGATAATGTCACTCGGCGGTGCGGCGGGCGAGGTCAAGCGGATCGTGTCTCATCAGCAAAGCCTCGCGCAATGCCGCGGCTACCTGAGCGCGAATTTCCCCAATTGCGAGACCGAAGCGGTCGCGTCCAATGCGCTGGCTGCAAAGCGCGCCGCGGAGGATTCGTCAATTGCGGCGATCGCGTCGGCGGCCGCGGGCGAGGCGTACGGGCTGAAGGCGATCGCGTCGAACGTGCAGGACGTCGCGACCAACACGACACGATTCCTCGTGATGGGGACGCGGCCGGTGGAGCGGTCGGGCAAAGACAAGACGACGCTGCTGTTCGCGGTTGCGGACCGGGTGGGCACGTTGAACCAGGCGCTGAACCTATTTGCGCGCAACGCGATCAATATATCGAAGATCGAATCGCGTCCGATGCGGGCGCGGCCGTGGGAGTACCTGTTCTTTGTTGACGTTATGGGGCATCGTGACGACCCCAAGCTGGTGCGCGCGCTCAAGGCGCTCGAGCGCAAGGCCCTATTCTTGAAGGTCTTAGGATCGTATCCTGAAGGCAGGTCGGCCGCTGCCTGAGCCGGGCAGCCGGAAAAGCGTTTTCACTTTTCACTTTTTCAATCGCCGTTCACCTCTTTGATCAAAGCTCAAGATCTCGTACTCCCATCGGTTGCCGCGCTTGCTCCATACGAGCCGGGCAAGCCGATCGAGGAGCTGCAACGCGAACTCGGAATCGAGGATCCGGTAAAGCTGGCGTCGAACGAGAATCCGCTGGGGCCGTCGCCGCGCGCTATAGAGGCAATCAAGGCGGCGCTGCCGGAGCTGAATCGCTATCCTGACGGCGCGAGCTACGAGCTGCGGCGCAAAATCGGGGAGCATCACAAGATTGGTGTGGAGCGGGTATTCGCGGCGTCGGGATCGGTCGAGGTGCTCAACCTGCTCGCGTTTCTTTATCTGCGGCCGGGACTGAACTCGGTTTACTCGGAGCATTCGTTCGCTATTTATCCGCTGGTGACGGCGGCCGCCGGCGGAGAGCATCGGGTGGCCAAGACCAGCGATGGATTCTCGCACGACCTCGAGGCGATGGCGGCGGCGATCGACGCCAACACGCGAATAGTTTTTCTCGGCAATCCGAACAATCCGACCGGCACGATTTACCGGCGCGCCGAATGGAAGCGGTTTTTGGAGCGCGTTCCTGAGAACGTGGTGATCGTCGCCGACGAGGCGTACTTCGAATTCGTGCGCGACCCGCATTATCCCGACTCGATGGAGGACCACGACGATCGGCGGCTGATAATCACGCTCAGGACGTTTTCGAAAATTTTCGGGCTGGCGGGAATGCGCGTCGGATACGCGGTGGCGCGGCCGGACATGATCCAGATGCTGCATAACGTTCGCCAGCCGTTCAACGTGACGTCGCTTGCGCAGGTGGCGGCGATCGCGGGGATGGACGACCGGGCGCATATCGCCAGAACGCTGCAAGTCAATGCCGAGGGGATGGATTACCTGGAGGGTGAGTTCGCGCGGCTCAGGGCGCCGTTCGTGCCGAGTCACGCGAATTTTTTCCTGGTCGAAGTGGGAGACGGGCGCGCGGTTTACGAGAAGCTGCTGCGCAAGGGCGTGATCGTGCGCGCAATGAATGGTTACGGGTATCCGCGCCACGTGCGAATCAGCGTTGGGCTGCCGGAGGAGAATCGGCGGCTGGTCGCGGCGCTCGGCGAAGTGATGGGCGCGCAGTCATGAAGAGCAATCGAAATGCGGACTGGCTGGCGCGAGTGTTGATAGTCGCGATGTTCGCGGTCGCGGCATGGTCGTGGCCGACGACGCCGGCGCAGATTCCGATCCACTGGAACATCGCGGGACAGATCGATGGTTACGGGTCGAAATTCGTGGGCCTGTTGCTGATGCCCGTGATTGGGCTGGCAGGGTACGGGTTAATCGGGCTGACGGCGGTTATCCGGCCCGAGCAATTCGAAGGGCGAGCGATGAGTGCGCTGTCGTGGTTCAGGCTCGCGTATGCGATCGTGATGGCGGGAGTGTTCGGCGTGATCGTCGCCGACGCTGGCGGATCGAATCTCAACATGAATTACGTCATCTTCCCGCTGCTTGCAGTTATGATGATTGCGATCGCCAACCTGCTGATGCAATTGAACCGGATCAAGATGGCGAAGACGGCGCCACCCAGCGGCGGAATCCAAGTGTGATGGCGCAGCTATTTCGGCAAATGACCGTATGCGGAGTGGGCCTGATTGGAGGTTCGCTCGCGTTGATTGCGCGGCACGCAGGCCTGGTGGGCAAAGTGGTCGGGTTGGGACGGTCGCAGGCGAACCTGGACGTTGCGGTCGAGCGCGGGATGATCGACGTCGCGACGCGGGACCCGGTCGAGGCGGCGCGCGGTGCGGACCTGATCGTGCTGGCGGTCCCGATACTGACGATGCGATCGACGCTGGAAAAAATGATCGAACACACGGCGCCGGACGCGGTGGTGACCGATGTCGGAAGCGTGAAACTCTACGTGGTGCGCGAACTCGAGCCGCTGATCACGGGAAAGAGATCGATTGTCGCGGCGCATCCGGTGGCCGGCAAGGAAACGACGGGCGCAGCGGCGGCCGACCCCGGGCTGTTTCGGGACCGGCGCGTGATAATCACGCCGTCGGCGAAGAGCACGCCCGCGGCGATCGACAAAATCGAGCAGCTATGGGACGAGACCGGCGCGTGCGTCGAGATGATGGACGCGGCGACGCACGACCAGCTCCTGGCGCGCGCCAGCCATCTGCCGCAGATAGTATCGAGCGTGCTGGCGGCGGCGCTTAAAGGCGAGAGAGTCGGCGACAAGATTGCGGCGGAGTACGGCGCGGGGGGCCTGCGCGATACGACGCGGCTGGCGGCGTCGTCGTGGGAGATGTGGCGCGATATTTTTGTGACGAATCGCGAGGCGATCGCGGCGGCGCTGAAACTTTACGGCGGGACGTTCGCGGAATTTCAGCGGGCAGTCGAGGCGGGCGACATGGAAGGCGTCGAGAAGATTTTCAATCGCGGCTGGGCGATGCGGGAAGAGATCAGATGAGCCGCGAGAGACCAATAATCGCGATTGACGGGCCGGTCGGAGCGGGAAAATCCGTGGTGGCGCGCGCGCTGGCGCGCGAGCTTGGGTTCTCGTACCTGAACACGGGCGCGATGTATCGCGCGGTCGCAATCGCGGCGCGCGCGGCGGGCGTCGGCCCGGACGACGCAAACGCCGAAGCGCGGTTGGGGCGGGTGCTGGCGGCGATAAAGATCAAGTTCGATGGCGAGAAGGTAATGCTCAACGATCGAGACGTGAGCGCGTCGGCAGGCGAGCCGGAAATCGGCGACCTGGCGTCGCGGTTCTCGGCGCTCGGCGCGGTGCGCGCGCGGATGCGCGAGTTGCAGCGCGCGGCCGGTGCGGACGGGGGAGTGGTGATGGAAGGACGCGATATCGGCACGGCGATTTTTCCCGACGCCGAGTTCAAGTTCTTTCTCGATGCGGACGTGAAGACGCGAGCGTGTCGCAGATTTGAAGAACTCAAGCACAAGGGCGCGTCGATCGCGGAGCATGAAGTGCTCGAGCAGCTGATCGAACGCGACCGCCGTGACAGCGGGCGTGAGCTGGCGCCGCTCAAGCGCGCGGACGATGCGATGGAGATCGATTCTACGAACCTTTCAATCGACGCGGTGGTCGCGGCGATGAAAGCGCAGATTAACGCTCGAATCAACGCCGCCAAGGACTTGAAACGAGCCTAGCCCGGTTGTAAGGATTGCACAGCCCCGAAGTCCCGGAAGGTCCCACTAAATGGAGAAAGCGTTGCCTGAACAGATGAGCGGAGGAGAAAATGACTTTGAGTCGTTGATGGAAGAGAGTTTGAAGGCTCCCCGTCCCGGCGATGTGCTGGTTGGAAGAGTTCTTCTGATCACGCGCGACAGCGTCATCATCGACATCAACTACAAGTGCGAAGGGCAGGTTCCCCTCGACGAATTTCTTGACCATGAAGGGCATTCGACGGTCAAGGAGGGCGACGAGGTTGACGTGTACTTCGAAGGCGCCGAGACCGACAACGGCACGGTGATGCTTTCGCACGCGAAGGCCGAGAAGTTCAAAGTCTGGCGCGAACTCGACAAGGCGTTTCAGTCGGAGACGCCGGTCGAAGGCGTGGTGCTCGGCAAAGTCAAAGGCGGACTGAAAGTCGATATCGGGGTGCCGGCGTTCCTGCCGGGATCGCATGTCGATATTCGTCCGGCGCGCAATCTGGACAGATACGTGGGACAGCGCGGCCGCTTCCGAATCCTGAAGTTCAATCGCGCGCGCGGCAACGTGGTGGTCTCGCGGCGCAGCGTGCTCGAGCGCGAGCGCGCATCGCTCAAGGAACAGACGCTCAAGGTGCTTGAAGAGGGCGTCATCCTCGAAGGCACCGTGAAGAATATTACCGACTACGGCGCGTTCATCGATTTGGGCGGAATCGACGGGCTGCTGCATATCACGGACATGGCATGGGGCCGATTGCAGCATCCGTCGGAAGTGCTGAAGGTCGGGGACAAGGTCAAGGTCGTCGTGCTGAAATACGACGCCGAGCGCGAGCGCGTATCGCTGGGAATGAAGCAGATCATGCCCGACCCGTGGACCAAGGTGGCGGAAGCGTATCCGCCGGGCACGCGAATCAAGGGCAAGGTCGTCAGCGTGACCGACTACGGCGCGTTCGTGGAGATCGAAAAGGGTGTCGAGGGTTTGATCCACGTCTCGGAGATGAGCTGGAGCAAGCGCGCGGTTCATCCGTCGAAGGTCGTGAATCCCGGCGACATGGTGGAAGTGCAGGTGCTCGGGGTTGACGAGGCGAACCGAAGAATTTCGCTCGGACTCAAGCAGACCGAGGCGAATCCGTGGGAAGAACTCGGGCACAAGCATCCGATTGGCAGCCAGGTCAAGGGCAAGGTCAAGTCGATCACGGACTTTGGCGTGTTCGTCGAGATCGAGCCGGGGATCGACGGGCTGGTGCACATTTCGGACTTGTCGTGGACCAAGAAGATTCGGCATCCGAGCGAAGTGTGCAAGAAGGGCGACGAGCTCGAGGCGACGGTGCTCGGCATCGACGTCGAGAACGAGCGCGTGAGCCTGGGCGTCAAGCAGCTTTCGACCGACCCGTGGGATACGGTGGCGGAGCGTTACCCGCTGAACACGCGAATTCATGGCAAGGTCAGTTCGGTGGCGGACTTCGGCGTGTTCGTCGAGATCGAGGAAGGAATCGAAGGGCTGATCCATATCTCGCAGCTCAGCAACGAGCGAGTGGACAAGCCGTCGTCGCTGTACAAGGTTGATGACGAGTTGGATGCGCTGGTCGTGCAACTCGATCCCAAGGAGCGGCGGATAGGGCTGTCGATCAAAGCAATCAAACAGCACGAGGAGCGCGAGGAAATGCAGGCCTACCTCAAGCGCGAGCATGAGGCGGCGCGGTTCTCGATGGAAGATATCCTGAAAGAAGAACTCAAGCTCGATCGCGACGACGGCGAACGGCGCGCGGCGCGCGGCGACAAAACCAGCTAGGCGGGAAGCGCTTCGATCAAAGCGGAGCGCGGACGGCGGCGAGATCGATGACCAAGCGGGAAATCATCGAAGAACTACTGGCGCGCCGGCAGAAGTTTACTCATCGCGAGTCGGAGACAATCGTGAATGCGATGTTCGACGCGATGGCCAACTCGCTGGCGTGCGGCGAGCGGATCGAAGTCCGCGGCTTCGGCAGTTTCGCGGTGAAGCAGCGTCGCGCGCGCCAAGGGCGCAATCCCAAGACCGGGCAGTTGGTCAGAGTCGACGCCAAGCAGATTCCGTTTTTCCGGGCGGGCAAGGAACTCCGAATCGAAGTTAATGGCGCCGAAGAAGCGGGTCGTTAAGCGGCGTGACGCGGCGCAGCCTTCCGCGGCAGGTCTGCGGCTGTGGGCGCCGTGGCGGTACGAGTATCTGCGCAGCCTCCGCTCCGACCACCAGGCCTGCATCTTCTGTTTCGGCAGGCTGTCCGAGGTTGAGCGACGAGAACGCCTGGTTCTGTTCGAGAATCGCGACGTGCTCGTGATGCTCAACAAATATCCCTACAACAACGGACATATCATGGTGGCGCCGCGAAGCCATGTCGCGTCGCCGGAGTTGCTGGCGCGAGCGGATCGAGCGGTGCTCGGCGACGCGGTTGCGGCGTCGATAAAGGTGATCCGCGCGAGTCTGCATCCGGCCGCATTTAACGTCGGCGCCAACCTGGGCCTCGCCGCGGGGGCGGGATTCGCCGAGCACATGCATTGGCATATCGTGCCGCGCTGGGCCGGCGACAACAATTTTATGCCGGTGCTTGCCTCGACGCGTGTGCTATCACAGAGTTTGGAAGACGGTTACGAGCAATTGCGCCCGATTTTCAAAAATCTCGGCGCTGAATTATCTTAAGATCCAGTAATCAACCTGCGGGATTCGCGATGAATGAAGGACTGCTGAAAATCCGGACGCTGGGCGAACTCAAGAGCGCTGGCTACCAGACCATGCCGGTACGGATGGAGATGCGCAAGAATTTGCTCGAGCGGCTGCGCAGCAAGGAGCAAATCCTGCCAGGGATCGTGGGCTATGAAGAGACGGTAATTCCGGAGATCGAGAACGGCGTGCTCGCGGGACATCATATGATTTTTCTCGGCGAGCGCGGGCAGGCGAAGTCGCGAATAATAAGATCGCTGGTCGGATTGCTGGACGAGTATGTGCCGGTGGTCGCGGGATGCGAAATCAGCGACGATCCGTTTGCGCCGATATGCCGCCGATGCGTGAAGCTGAAGGAAGAAAAAGGCGACGCGCTTGCGATTGGATGGACCGGGCGCGACAGCCGATATGCGGAAAAGCTCGCGACGCCCGACGTTTCGGTGGCGGACTTAATCGGAGAGATCGATCCGATCAAAGTGGCCGAGGGGCGCTACCTGGCCGACGAGGAAACGATCCATTACGGACTGATCCCGCGCACCAATCGCGGCATCTTCGCCATCAACGAGCTGCCCGACCTGACCGAGAAAGTGCAGGTCGGACTGTTCAACCTGATGGAAGAGAAGGACGTCCAGATCAAGGGCTACAAGATTCGCCTCGCGGTCGATGTGGTGTTCGTGGCGAGCGCGAATCCGGAGGACTACACGTCGCGCGGGCGAATTATCACGCCGCTCAAGGATCGTTTCGACGTCCAGATTCGCACCCATTACCCGAAGACGATCGAGCACGAGATTGCGATCATGGAGCAGGAAGCGATGCATCCGCCGCGCGTGGGCGTGGAGGTGCGGACTGCGCAGTTCATGAAGGACATCCTGGCGCAGATTACGTTCGAGGCGAGGGCGTCGAACGAGATCAACCAATCGTCGGGGGTGTCGGTGCGCGTCACGATCAACAATTTCGAATCGGTGATTTCCAACGCGGAGAAACGCGCGGTGCGAAACGCGGAGAACGAGATCGTGCCGCGGATTTCGGATTTGCATTCGCTGTATGCGTCGACGGCCGGGAAGATCGAACTCGAGTATGTCGGCGAAGACAAGAAAGAAGACGATTTGATCGAGCGGCTGATCAACCGCGCGGTGCTGAAGGTTTTCGATCGCTATTTGAAGCTCGACGATTTGAAGAAGGTCTCGAGCTACTTCGAGCAGGGCTGGGGGGTCGAGGTTTCGGACAGCGCGCCGTCGTCGGAATACATGGAACCGCTGCGCGAAGTGACGGGACTGCGCGAAGTGATCGCGCTACTGGGACCGTTCGAGACGCCGGGGCTGATGGCTGCCGCGAGCGAATTTATTTTCGAGGGCCTGCATCTGCATCAGAAGCTCAACAAGGACCGCCAGGGCGGACGCTTCGCCTATCACGCATGACGCGCAGGGAATTGGGCATGGTCGCCACCCGCTATACGCAGTGGGACGGGACCCAGCGGCTCAAGCTCGACGCCGACAAGGTGTTCGAGAAGCTGGCGGAGTATCTCTCGTACACCGACGACGTGCGCCAGGCGATGGACTGGATGATGCGGCAGGGGATGGACTTTGACGGCGTGCGGGTGATGGGGCTGGAGGAGTTTATCGAGCAACTGCGCCAGGAGATGCGCCAGCGCCATCGCGACTTCAACCTGAAGAACGCGCTCTCCGAGATGGAGCAGAAGCTCGAAGCCATTTTGAATCGCGAGCGGGCCAAGCTGGAATCGCTCAAGGGGCAAAAGCCCGGCGTCGAGGAAAAACAGCGCGAGTTGTCGCGCATGCCGCGCCGCCTGTCGGAGGCGATGCGCCAGCTGGAGGGCCACGAATTCGAGGACGCGCAGGCCAAGGCGGACTTCGACGAGCTGCTCAAGGAATACGAAAATATTCGCGACCTCGAGAATTTTCGCGATCGCAATCAGCACATGTTCCACGGTCCCAAGAGCCTCGACTACGACGACGCGCTCCAGTTGATGCGCGAAATGGAGCGGATGCGCCAGCTCGAACAGGACCTGATGTCGGGCAACTTCGACACGATCTCGATGGAAGACCTGCAGCAGATTTTAGGCCAGCAGGCGGGCAAAGATTTTCAAGATCTCAAACAGGTGATGGTGCTGCTGACGCAGTCGGGCTACATGGTGCCGAAGGGCGATCATTTCCAGCTCTCGCCCAGGGGCGTGCGGCGAATCGGGCAACTGGCGCTGCGCGACATTTACCAGAACCTGTTGAAGGATCGTTCCGGCGGCCACCTGACGGACCATCGCGGCATCACGGAGATGCGTCCGGAGCAGACCAAGCCGTACGCGTTCGGCGATCCGCTGAATCTGAACCTGGTCGCCACGTTGAAGCATGCGCTGGCGCGCAAGCCGGGCGTTCCGCTGGATCTGCGGCCGGAAGATTTCGAGATTTACGAAAACGATTACGCCAGTTCGTCATCGACGGTGCTGTGCCTGGACATGTCGTGGTCGATGAGCTGGGAAGGGCGGTTTGCGGCGGCGAAGAAAGTCGCGATGGCGATGGAGACGCTGATTCGCTCGAAGTTCCCGCGCGACTTTTTTGCGATCGTCGGCTTTTATACGCGCGCGGTTGAGTTGAAGCTCAAGGATCTGGCCGAAGCGTCGTGGAACATGGGCGATCCGTTCACCAATCTGCAGGACGGGTTGCGGCTCGCTTCGGATTTGCTCGGGCGCCATCCGTCGCACAATCAGCACATCATCGTGATCACCGACGGGCAGCCGACCGCGTACTTCCTGAACAAGCGGCTGTACTGCGAATGGCCGCTGTCGTTCGGCGGCATCAGCATGCGCGCGGCGCAGGAGACGCTGAAGGAAGTCGAGCGGATCACGCGCAAGGGAATCACGATCAACACGTTCATGCTTGACGATTCGCCCAGCCTGCACGCGTTCGTGGACAAGATGACGCAGATCAATCGAGGCCGCGCGCTGTTCACCCGTCCCGACCGTCTCGGCGAATACATGCTGGTCGATTATCTTGCCAAGAAGCGCAAGCGAGTCTGAACGCCGCGTGCGCCAGCGG
>Ga0207927_1001214_pt1 | contig 11061 bp, 9 predicted proteins | sample NGESurdeep072012_2_FD_184456 | JGI IMG/M metagenome (GOLD analysis project Ga0207927, IMG submission 184456) | Arctic peat soil microbial communities from Barrow, Alaska - NGEE Surface sample 210-2 deep-072012 (SPAdes) | ecosystem: Environmental > Terrestrial > Soil > Wetlands > Peat ... | reverse complement strand
TCAGGCGGTCGGATCGGGCGCCGGCATCACCGCGCTCGAGAGCAAGGTCGTCGACTTCGGCGCCAGCGACCCGCCGCTGAAGCCGGCGGATGAAGAAGCGATTGCCAAGAACGGGAGCCCCGCGGTCGAGATCCCGATGTTCCTGGGAGCGATCACGGTCTCCTACAACCTTCCCGGCGTCAAATCCGGCCTGAAGCTCGACGGCAAGACGCTCGGCGACATCTTCCTCGGCAAGGTCAAGACCTGGAACGACGCCGAGATCAAGGCGCTCAACCCCGGTGTGACGCTGCCGAGCACCTCGATCACGATCGTCCACCGCTCGGACTCCTCGGGCACGACGGCCGGCTTCACCGGCTTCCTCGCCGCGGTCGACCCTGAATTCAAGAGCAAGGTTGGCGAAGGCAAGGAAGTCCCGTGGCCCACGGGCACCGGCGCGAAGGGCAACGCAGGAGTCGCCGGCGCGGTCAAGCAGACCGTGGGTGCCGTCGGCTACGTCGAGCAGGCGTACGCGCTGCAGAACAACTTCACCTACGCGGCGATCAAGAACAAGGCCGGCGTATTCGTCGCACCGACGCTCGCTTCGGCCACCGCGGCCGCGCAGGGTGTCAAGGTCCCGGCGAACCTCGGAATCAAGATCAGCAACCCCGACGGGGCAGCCAGCTACCCGATCACCTCGCAGACGTTCATCATCACGAACAAGGACCTCTGCAAGGCGGCCACGCCCGGCGGCGAAGAAGCAGCCAAGAACGTCGTGAAGTTCATCCAGTACGGCCTCGGCGAAGGTCAGAAGATCCTCGGACAGGCTGACTACGCGGCGCTTCCAGCCTCGATTCTGGCCAAGTCGAAGGCCGCGGTCGCGGCGCTTCAGTGCAACGGCTCGCCGATCGGCGGCTGACACACATGACGCCGGCTCCGCGGATCAGATAGACAAGGCCCCGTGGAGGCAGCAACCGTACCCGGCGGCGACCGCGCGCTTCTCGCGCGGTCGCCGCTGGCTCGTCTTCCCGACCGGGTCCTCAAGTACGGCCTGTCGGTCCTCGCAGCGCTGATCCTGGCGCTGATCGTCTTCTTCTTCATCCGTCTCGTCGGCGAAGCACGACCGGCCTTCGCCAAGGCCGGCGTGCTGGGTTTCACGTTCGACAACAACTGGACTCCCAGCGCCGAACGCTTCGGCGCCCTGCCGCTGGTGCTCGGCACGCTGATCACCTCGGCGCTCGCGCTCCTGATCGGCGTCCCGGTCGCGGTCGCGGCCGCCGTCTACGTCAGCGAGCTGTGCCCGCCGCGCGTGCGCGGGCCGCTGACGATCCTCGTCGAGCTGCTCGCGGCGGTGCCCTCAGTCGTCTACGGCCTGTGGGGGATCTTCTTCCTCGCCCCCAAGCTCCAGGGCGCCGAGCAGTGGGTCGCAGACCGGCTCTCCTTCGTGCCCTTCATCGGCGGAGGCCTGGTGACGATCCCGAACTACTTCATCACCGGGCTGGTGCTCGCGATCATGATCCTGCCGATCGTCAGCGCAATCAGCCGCGAGGTCATGACGACCGTCCCGCTCGACCAGAAGGAGGCCGCGCTCGGCCTCGGGGCGACACGCTGGGAGATGATCCGCATCGCCGTCTTCCCCTACTGCCGCTCGGGCATAGTCGGCGGCGCGATGCTGGGACTCGGCCGCGCAATCGGCGAGACGATCGCCGTGACGATCCTGATCGGCGACGCCCCGAAACTCGGCAGCCACCTGTTCGGACAGGGCTACAGCCTGGCGGCCGTCGTCGCCAACGAGTTCGGCGAGGCGCAGGGCGTCCACCGCTCGGCACTGTTCGCCGCCGGCCTGGTCCTGTTCGTGCTCACGCTGCTCGTCAACGGGGTCGCCCGCGCGCTCGTCGTGCGCTCATCGCGCAGCACAGGGCAGCCCGCGCCGCGAGGCAGCCGAGGCGGGAGCGCTCTGGTGGCCGATACGGCGGTGGGCGCATGAGCGCCCCCGCACCATCTGTCGAGCTCGTGGCGCGCTTCGGCGTCAGCCCCGCGCGGCGGCGCAAGGACAGGGTCGCGCGCGGTGCGATCCTCGCGGCGACGATCCTCGCGCTGGTGCCGCTCGTGCTGATCGTCTACTACCTGCTCAGCAAGGGCCTGGGAGCGTGGAGCTCGAGCTTCTTCACGACGGACCCGACTGGCAACACGTTCTTCAAGAGCTCGAGCATCGGCGGCATCAAGAGCGCGATCTTCGGGACGATCGAGATGGTTGCGCTCGCGTCGGCGATCGCCGTGCCGGTCGGTGTCGGCGTGGCGGTGTGGCTGGTCGAGTACGGCAGGAACAGCTGGTTCGCGCACGCCGTCCGCTTCTTTGTGGACGTTCTGACGGGCGTCCCCTCGATCGTCTTCGGCCTGTTCATCTACATCGTCCTGGTCGTCGGTACGGGTAGCTCCTTCGCGGGCTACAAGGGCTCACTCGCGCTGTCGCTGCTCATACTTCCGGTCGTCATCCGCTCAGCCGAGGTGATCCTCCTGCTCGTCCCTTCCGGTCTGCGCGAGTCGGCGCTCGCCCTCGGCGCCCCCCGCTGGAAGGTGATCGCGAGCATCGTCCTGCCGACGGCGCTCCCGGGGATGGTCACCGGCGTGCTGCTGGCCGTCGCCCGCGCCGCCGGCGAGACCGCGCCGCTGCTGTTCACCGCGGCGGCGACGAAGAAGACGAGCTACGACCTGAACGGGTTCATGAACTCCCTCCCGGTCCAGATCTACAGCGACGTGACCTCGCCGACCACCTCGGTCGTCAACCGGGCGTGGGGCGCCGCCCTGACCCTCGTGACCCTGATCCTGCTGCTCAACCTGATCGCCCGCCTCATCTCGCGAAGGAGCCGACTTGCATGACACCCCCGCGACCGACCACTAACCTGAGCGACGTGGACCCCGAAGCCCGCCCGGAACTCGGCAGCCGCCCGCCTGACCCGGCGCTGCGAAGGCCGATCGTCGCCGAGCGCCAGACGCCGCCGGAGACGACGCCGGCGCCCGGCGCCACCGCCGCCGGCCTGAGCGTCCGGCTCGAGGGCCTGCGCGCTTTCTACGGCGACACCGAGCAGCTGCGGGGAATCGACCTCGACTTCCACGCCAACGAGGTGACGGCGATCATCGGTCCCTCGGGGTGCGGCAAGTCGACGATGATCCGCTGCATCAACCGCATGCACGAGGAGGTCGCCGGCGCCCGCGCCGAGGGCCGAGTGATGCTCGACGAGCTGGACGTCTACGCACCGTCGGTCGACGTCGTCGCCGTTCGCCGGGCGATCGGCATGGTGTTCCAGAAGCCGAACCCGTTCCCCACGATGTCTGTCTTCGACAACGTCGCGGCCGGGCTGCGCCTCACCTCCCGTCGCAGGGGTGACCTCCATGCACGGGTCGAGACGGCGCTGCGGGGCGCGGGGCTGTGGGACGAGGTCTCCCACCGCCTCCAGGAGCCGGGGGCCGGCCTCTCTGGCGGCCAGCAGCAGCGGCTGTGCATCGCGCGATCGCTGGCCGTCGAACCCGAGGTCATCCTGATGGACGAGCCGTGCTCAGCGCTCGACCCGATCGCGACCCTCAAGATCGAGGAGCTGATCGCGGAGCTGAAGACGAGGGTCACGATCGTGATCGTCACCCACAACATGCAGCAGGCGGCGCGCGTTGCAGACCGCACGGCCTTCATGCTCGACGGCCGCCTCGTCGAGGTGGGCCTGACCCAGGACATCTTCACCAAACCGACCGATACGCGGACCGAAGAATATGTCACCGGCAAGTTCGGATAGCGGCACGGGCGGCGCCCCGCTCGCCTCCGTTCCAGACCAGCCCGTCGCCGCCATCCCACCCTCCGGACCCCCGCACGGCCGCGCCCACTTCCAGGCTCAGCTACAGGAGCTCGAGGCCAACGCGCTCGGCGGCCTGGACCTGATCGTCGAGCAGCTCGACCGGGTCCTCGAGGCGCTGCGCCACCAGGACGTCGAGCTCGCCCAGATGGTCATCGCCGACGACGACCGCGTCGACGGGCGCTATCTGGAGGTCCATCAGGGGATTCTCTCGCTGCTGGCGCTGCAGGCGCCTGTGGCGGGCGACCTGCGCCTGGTGGCCGCGCTGCTGCACACGATCAAGCACATCGAGCGCATGGGCGATCAGTGCGTCAACATCGCCAAGATGATCCCGCTGTCGGGCCACGAGCCGCCGGTGCACGGCGACCTGCTCGAGGCGCTCGGCAAAATGGGCGCCTACGCCCGCTCGGAGGTCGTCCAGTGCAAGGCGGCGTTCGCCGGGCGCGACATCGGCCTGGCCGAGGATCTCGTACGCCAGGACCGTGAAATCAACCGCCTCAACCGCGATATCTTCAGGCTCGCGATCGAAATCGGCGACGACCCGGACACCCGTGAGTGGGCGATGCACATGACGCTGGTCGCCCGCGCGCTCGAGCGCCTGGGTGACAACGCCGTCGATATCGGCGAGCAGGTCGCGTTCGTCGTGACCGGGCTGTTCCGCGAGTTCTCGGACTCCTCGCGCCCGCCGGGCACCCCCGTCGCCTGAGCGAGCAGGGCTCGCCCACCGCTGCGGTGGCCTGCGCCGGGATCCGGTGCCCAGCCCGGCCGCAAATAGCGAAAGGCCACTGTGAACATCCTGTTACGTTCGCTCGCGTCGCGCGTCGAGGCGACCGTTCTTCGCTTACACTGGCCGGGATGACGGCAAGCGTGCGCGCCGAAGCTCCGGGGGACTCATCAGAGGCTCCCGAGGGCACGGCCTCATCTCAGGCCTCTCTGCGGATCGCCGTCCTGGACCGTGACAGTGGCTTTATCCAGGTCCTCAGCAAGCGGCTGGACCGGCTCGAATGGGAGCACCGCGTGCTCGCGAGCCCCGTGCCCGCCGACGCCGTGGTCTCGATGCGCCTGAGCGCCCTCGTCGTCGATCTCGCCGTCCTGGGACCCCAGGCCTGGGAGTGGCTCGAGCGACTGTGCGAGGCGCTCCCCGAGCTGGGAATCGTCGTCTGCACCGGCCCGTCGACGGTCGCCCAGCGCGTCCGCGGCCTGCGCCTGGGCGCCGATGACTGGATCACCAAGCCATGCCACCCCGAGGAAGTCATCGCCCGCGTGCAGAGCGTCGTGCGCAGGCGGCGACGCACGACCAGCCGCGCCGAGGTCAAGCCCATGATCGCGGGCGAGGTCGAGATCCGCCCGGATCGCTTCCAGGCCTACGTCAACGGCCACAGCATCGACCTCACGCGCCGCGAGTTCGAGCTGATCGAGCTGCTGGCCTCGGCCGAGGGCAGGGTGCTCGAGCGTGAGGAGATCTACTCGCGGCTGTGGGGCTACACGATGGTCCGCGGCGATCGCTCGGTCGACGTCTTCGTGCGAAAGCTCCGACAGAAGCTCGAGAAGGCCTCAGCCGACTGGCGCTACATCCACACCCACTTCGGCATCGGCTACCGCTTCGCGGCCGAATCGCTCGAGGTCGTCGACCCCAACGACGTGCCCTCCTCACTCCCCGCCGACTGGGACGGCGCCGAGCAGCAGCGCCGGGTCGGCGATCAGGGCGAGCTCCCGGGGTCGCATGAGCACAGTGAGCTCACCAGTCGCGCCGTCTAGGCGCACGACCGCCAGTCCGCCCTTCTTCAGATCCGCCCGAGCCCCTGTCAGCTGGGCGATCACTTTTGAGAGGTCCGGCTCGTGCCCGACCACCATCAGCCGGCCATCCGCACCCAGCGGAGCCATCGCCTCGAGCGCCTGTGCGGCTTCGAAGCCGCCCGCGAGCGGGGCATGGAGGGTCAGGAGGTCCTGCTGCTCGGCCGGCCAGAGCTCGCTGGCCAGTTCGGCTGTCTGGCGAGCCCGAACCTTGGGGCTGAAGAGGACCGCCTCGAAGTCCGCGCCCATGCGTGCGACAGCCCCGCCCGCGGTGCGAGCCTGCTGGGCCCCGCGGTCGGTCAACCGGCGTTGCGCGTCCTGACGTGCGCCGTGGGGCTCGGCCTCTGCGTGTCGAAGTAGCCAGAGCTGACGAGCCATCCGTAGAGACCCAGACTAGCGCGACCGAGAGCCGCCGTCGGCGACGGGCGCCCGCCCAGACGCCCAGGGTGTAGCGTGACGAAACCGATGGACGGCGACCTCGAACACCACCACGGCGAGCTCACGGCGAGCGCTCCGCGCCTACCCGACGGCGGCGATGACGCATCGCTGTACCTCAACCGGGAGCTCTCCTGGCTGGAGTTCAACGATCGCGTGCTGCAGCTCGCCGAGGACGAGTCGGTCCCGCTGATGGAGCGCGTCAAGTTCTGCGCCATCTACACGACAAACCTGGACGAGTTCTACATGGTCCGGGTCGCCGGCCTGCGCGACCAGATCGATGCGGGCGTCGAGAACCCGAGCCAGGACGGTCTGCTCCCCTCACAGACCACCGCCCTGATCCGCGAGCAGGTGCTCCAACAGAGCCGGCGCCTGACCGACTGCTTCGAAGGGCGCCTGCGCGCCGAGCTGGCCGGACACGACGTGCGCGTCGTGGGGGTGCAGGAGCTCGACGAAGATCGCCGCGCCGAACTGGCCAAGCACTTCCAGAAGGCGATCTTCCCGGCACTCACACCGCTGGCCGTCGCACCGGGACGGCCGTTCCCCTACATCTCGAACCTGTCGCTCAGCCTCGCCGTGCTCGTACGCGACCCGATCAACGACCAGACCGTCTTCGCCCGCGTCAAGGTGCCGACCGAGATCCTGCCCCGCTTCGTGACCCTGCGCCCACCGGCGCCCGAGCCGGCGCTGCTGGTGCCGCTCGAGGACGTCATCGCGAATCACCTCGACGCTCTGTTCCCCGGCATGGAGATCGTCGACTACGACGTCTTCCGCGTGACCCGCGACGCGGATCTGGAGGTCTCAGACGACGCAGCCGACCTCCTGCAGGCGGTCGAGGACGAGCTGCGGCGCAGGCGCTTCGGCGAGGTCGTCCGGGTCGAGGTCGGCGCGCGCTGCTCCAAGCAGCTCGGCGACGCGCTCGCGGGACTGCTGGGAGTCGAGGAAGAGGAGGTCTTCCCCGTGGACGGGCTCCTCGACATGGGCGCTCTGTGGCAGATCGTGCGCCTCCCCGGGCACGTCGAGCTGCGCGAGGAGGCGCTCGCGGTGATCACCCATCCCCGCCTTCTGCGTCACGAGGGCGAGCGCCCCGACGTGCTGGGGGCGATGCGCGAAGGCGATCTGCTCGTCCACCATCCCTACGTCTCGTTCTCGACCTCGGTCGAGCGTTTCGTCGAGCAGGCAGTGGCAGACCCCAACGTGCTCGCGATCAAGCAGACCGTCTACCGCACGAGCGATGACTCTCCGCTCGTCCCGGCGCTGATCGACGCGACCGAGCGCGGCAAGCAGGCGGTCGCGCTGGTCGAGCTGCAGGCGCGCTTCGACGAGCGCATGAACATCCACTGGGCGAAGGCGCTCGAGGAGGCCGGCGTGCATGTCGTCTACGGCCAGCCGGCGCTGAAGACCCATGCCAAGTGCGTGCTCGTCGTCCGCCGTGAGGGCGACGGGGTGCGCAACTACGTGCACATCGGCACCGGCAACTACCACTCGGCGACCGCTCGGCTCTACACCGACTTCGGACTGTTCACGACCGACGAGCAGATCGGCGCCGACGTGGCGGACATGTTCAACTACCTGACCGGCTACGGACGCCCGCTGCACTACCGCAAAGTGCTGATGGCGCCAAACCACCTGCGCGACGGCATCATCGAGCAGATCGAACGGACGATCGCCGCGCATTCAGAGCAGCGGCCGGCGCGCATCACCATGAAGATGAACTCGCTCGTCGACGGCCGCTGCATCCGGGCGCTCTACGCTGCATCGCGCGCCGGCGTCACGGTCGAGCTCAACGTGCGCGGGATCTGCTGCCTGCGTCCGGGCGTCGAGGGCCTGTCGGAGAACATCCGCGTGGTCTCGATCGTGGGGCGACTGCTCGAGCACTCCCGCGTCTACGCCTTCGAACGCGACGGCGCGCACACAATCTTCATCGCCTCCGCCGACCTGATGCCGCGCAACCTCGACCACCGCGTCGAGCTGGCCGTGCCGATCGAGTCCGCCGAGCTCCGCGGGGAGCTGCTGGACACGCTCCAGCGTGCCTTCGCCGACAACCTCAGCTCGTGGGACCTCGACGGCGACGGCGCCTGGCACCGACGCTCGCCCGGACCGGGCGAGCAGCCGCGCAGCCTTCAGCTCGAGCTCGCCGAGCTCTACGCCGCGCGGGCGTCGACCGAGCGTCCGGCCGAGGGGCCCGAGACCTCGCCGGCGCTCGGCTCTCGCTGAGCGGCCCCGTCGCGCCGCGCCGTCAGCGTGCCGCCGGGCTCGGCAGCTCGTCGAGGACGCGCTTGAGGTCGTCGACCGACTGGTAGTCGAGACCCAGCAAGTGGTCGTGACGGTGGCGGACGACGCCGTCCTCGTCGATCACGATGACCGCGCGCTTGACGCCGAGGCGCGGCGAGAACACGTCGAAGGCGCGAGCGACCTGCTTGTCGACGTCGGCCAGCAGGGGAACGTTGAGGGAGTGCTTGGCGGCGAAGCCCTCGTGAGAGGCGAGGTCCTGGGCGGAGATGCCCACGACCGTCGCGCCCAGCGATGCGAAGTCACCGGCTCGGTCGCGATAGGAGCAGAACTGTTTGGTGCAGACAAGGGTGTTGTCGCCGGGGTAGAACAACAGCACGACGCGCTCGCCACGATGATCGGACAGCTTGAACGTGCCCTCCGTGCCAGGTAGCTCGAAGTCGGGTGCCTGCTCGCCCACCTGTGGGGTCTTCGCCATCTCGCTCAGCTCCTGGTCTTGTGTTCGGCCCGCAGCGCGGGACCCGCGCATGAGCATATCCGGCGCCGTGAGCGGGAAACCGAGGCCACGGCCGGGGCGCCGGTGATGCGCTAGAACCACACGATGCCCGCCTGCCGACTCGCGCTTGCGCTCCTGGCCGCGATCGCCTGTGGCCTGAGCACCGGGTGCGGCAGCGTCTCCTCGGCCGGCCTCACGACGCCGACCACGAGCGCGACCGACATCCCGACGCCCGCCCGGACGGCGAGGACCCCCCTGCTCGACTGGCCCGAGTTCGGCCTCGACCCGCAGCGCAGCGACGTCAGCGAAGGCGGGACCTCGATCACCGCGGCGAACGCCTCGCACCTGCGCCGCGCCGAGGTGCAGGTGCCCGGCACGATCGACTCCTCGCCGATCTATCTCCACGCCGTCACCGTCGGGGGCGCACGTCACAACGTCATCTTCGCGACCACCACCTACGGACGAACCGTCGCCGTCGACGCCGACAGCGCCAGGACGCTGTGGACGTTCACCCCATCCGGGCTCGGACGCGTGTCCGGAAGCGCACAGATCACGACCGCGAGCCCGATCGCCGATCCCACGCACCTGTTCATCTACACCGCCTCGCCGGACGGGCACATCCACAAGCTCTCCGTGTCCGACGGCAGCGAGGACCGGAAGGGCTCCTGGCCGGTCTCGATCACCCGCGACGCCGGCCACGAGAAGATCGCAGCCGCGCTCAACATCGTCGGAGGGTCGGTCATCGCCGCGACGGGCGGCTACCTCGGCGACGCCCCGCCCTACCAGGGCCACGTGGTGCTGATCGAACGCGCCGGCGGACGCATCCAGCGGATGTTCAACACCCTGTGCGCCAACCGGCGCGAACTGCTCGTGCCGAGTAGCTGCTCCGCGAGCAACTCGGCAATCCTCTCGCGCGACGGCCCGGTCGTAGAGCCGGGCGGGAAGCGCATCCTCATCGACACCGGCAACGGCCCGTGGAACGGCACGACCGACTTCGGCGACAGTGTCCTGGAGCTCAATCTCCCCGGCCTCGACCTGCGCCAGTCATACACGCCGGTCAACCAGGCCCAGCTCAACGGCAGCGACAGCGACCTCGGCTCCAGCGCGCCCGTCCTGCTCGGAGGCGACCGGGTCCTCGTGGCCGGCAAGGACGGGGTCATGCGGGTCCTCGTGCTCTCCAGACTCGACGGGCACCCGCCCTCGGGCGCCCGCGCCCGAGTCCATCCGCTCGGCGGCGAGGTCCAGCGCCTGTCGATTCCCGGCGGCGGTCAGCTGTTCACCGCGCCCGCAGTGTGGCGAGCCCGCCGACACACGACGGTCTTCCTAGCCGACGAAAACGGGACGGCCGCCTATGTCCTGCGCGCCGGCCGGCTGTTCCGTGCCTGGCAGAACGGCACGTCGGGCACCAGTCCCGTCATGGCTGGCGGCCTGCTCTACGTGTATGACCCCTCGGCCGGCGCCGTCGAGGTCTACCGCCCGACCTCGGGCAGCCCGATCGCACGGCTGGCGAGCGAACCGGGGCACTGGAACAGCCCGATCGTCGTCGACGGCCACGTGATCGTGCCGGTCGGCAATGGCAACGACCATCACACGAGCGGCAAGCTCGAGATATTCTCGGCGCGCTAGCTCTGCACCCAATCCTCGCGCTCGAGCGCTTCGAGCAGGTTCAGCCAGACCTCGCTGCGGGTCGGAAAGCACGGGACAGCGTGGGCGAGGCGCTCGACGGGGACCTCACCGGCGAGGGCGATCGTCGCCGCATGCAGCGACTCGGCGACCTCGACGCCCGTGAAGGTCGCTCCGACGAGCACACCGCGATCGCGGTCGATCACGATCCTCGCGGTGCCGGGCGCCCCGTGGCCGACGTATGTGCCGCCGGCGTTGCCCTCGACCGACTGCTCGACAGCGTAAGCGGAGATGCCGGCCTCGCGAGCGCTCGCGAGGCTATGTCCGACGGCCGCCACCTGGGGCTCGGTGAAGATGACTCGCGGGGAGAGCCGGCCATCGCTGCGCAGCTCGCCCGGGCGGCCAAGGATGCGATCGGCCGCGAGCCTCGCCTGGTACTTGCCCATGTGGGTCAGCAGCACCCTTCCGTTGGCGTCACCGACGACGTAGAGCCAGTCTCGTCCCGGGACGCGCAAGGCATCGTCGACCTCGATCGAGCCGCCCGACTCCAGGCCGATCGACTCCAGGCCGAGTGACTCGGTGTTCGGCGTGCGCCCGACCGCGACGAGCAGCTCCTCCGCGCCGTGGCTGCGGCCATCCTCGAGCTCGACGCTGACGGCA
>Ga0207927_1001213_pt1:0-10000 | contig 11069 bp, 9 predicted proteins | sample NGESurdeep072012_2_FD_184456 | JGI IMG/M metagenome (GOLD analysis project Ga0207927, IMG submission 184456) | Arctic peat soil microbial communities from Barrow, Alaska - NGEE Surface sample 210-2 deep-072012 (SPAdes) | ecosystem: Environmental > Terrestrial > Soil > Wetlands > Peat ... | reverse complement strand
TTCAATCGCTAACCGGACGGGACGGCAAAGGTCGAGTCACAGACGAGGTTCAAAACCTCACTTGCAGACCCTACTATTCAGATTGTCGGAGCTTGAGCTCTCGCTTAACGGCGAGCGCGACAGGTTTCCGGTCGCCATGGCGAAGGTGAAACACCCGTTCCCATCCCGAACACGGCAGTTAAGCCCTTCAGCGCCGATGGTACTGTGACCGAAGGCGTCACGGGAGAGTAGGACGCGGCCGGGGAATCTCATAGGGGCGGATGCACGATGCATCCGCCCTTATTTTCTTCGCGTTTCTGCACCCCGCCGCAGCGATGCCATAAGCGAACGCGTCGGAGACCGTGCTACCTGACTATCAGCAGAATCTTAAAGACCTTGGCAGGCGGCGTGCCCTTCTCCCATGGGCGGATGTAACGCAGCTCGAGCGTGCCGGTCCCGCTCGCTTCGATTGAGAATCGGAAAATCTGATGTCCCGACGCGCCGGGCATCGCGTTGTCGAGCTTGAACTTCGTATCACCGACCGGCTTGACTAGCGCGTCGGCTATCGGCGCGGCCTGCCATGTGTACCCGGTCCCCGAAGTCGCAGGCAGCGATATCTCAAGCCGGTCGCCGCGCGCGAGCGTGAATTCGCGGCCGTTGTCGGATTCGGTAACAGCCATCATGCCTGCGCTTGCGCGCCTTGGCGCTGAGAGCGCGAATGCGGTTGCGGACGCGACCAGAAGCAACAGCAAATGTGATCGACGAAAATTCATGCGCGCTCGGACATCACCGTACCGCGACGCGCCGGACTTGTCATTCTTCGTGAATCCTGCCCCGAGGCCGGGATTCTGTCACGCGACTGAACTCGGCGCCGGCGGATGTTTCAAGCAGATGCGGACACGACAAAAAAGGGCAGCCCGCGCGGACTGCCCTTTTGGTCGCAATTGAAAATTAATCAGTGCTTGTTCTCGATGCGCCTGCCGTAGGTCACTTCGCCCTTGTCCACGCGCAGGCTGAAACCGCAATCGGGATTCGTGCAAACCCACGCCTTGAAGAGAACTGAAGCGCCCTCCTGCCCATAGTCGGACAGTGGAATCAGTGCGCCATTGTTACATTTTTGGCACTTCGGCCACTCCATCATCCGCGCCTCCTTGCAGCCGACCCGAACCGCATCGTCCATACTTGAAATTATCCGACCAACAAATCTAAAGCAACGTGCCGCGGTGCCCCGATGAAGCCGTCCAGGGGCGTCCCGGAGCGCGTACTCGACCAACCTGATACGGCGAGCAGATGGTTTCTACTTGAGCGCGCGCACGGAAAAACCGCGATCGTTGCAGCACAGCAGCGAGCGCTTGCCGTCGAGCACGGTCTCGAGCACGACTTCCCGGCCCCATAGCTGCTGCAGGTAGTTGAGACTCTTCTCGGCGTATTCGATATGCAGATCGCGGCCGTCGTGATAGTGCTTCACGTAGAGCGTGCGGTTCTGGCCGAAGTCGGCGTCCTCGACCTTCAGCACCGGTATCGAGTTGGTGCCGACGTTCTTGATCAACGTCGCCTTGACTTCCTGCCAACCCTCCTCGTCGGCCACCTTACTGACCACCAGCTCCTCGCCGCGCGCCTCGTATTCGAAAATATCCATCTCGCGCATGAGATCTTCGGTCAGATAGCGGCGGATGAACGACGCGTCACGCTCGACCTCGCGGACCTCGAAGATCTTTTCCGTGCCGGACTTCACCGGCGGGCCGTCGCGCTTGATTTCCTCCGCGGTCGGATTTGTAAAGCGCCGGTAGATGTCTTCCCAAATCTTCAGCCCGAGATGATATGGGTTGATCTGGCCGGGAATCGGGCGGACGACCTGGTTGTGGTTCACGATGAATTCGAGATGGAGCCCCTGCTCCAGCTCGAGCGACTCTAAAATCTTCTTGTGCCAGTAGCTCGCCCATCCCTCGTTCATGATCTTCGTCTCCATCATGGAGATGAAGTACTTGGCTTCTTCATCCACGATGGTGAGCAAATCCTTTTCCCAGTCGGCGAGAAACGGGTTGTGATCGCGAATGAAGAGCAGCAGGTCTTCGTCGGGTTCGAGCGGGACTTTGTGGAAATCGGGCGCCTCGATCTGCTTGCGCGCGTGGATTTTCTGAAACGGATCGGGCTGTCCTTGCGCGGTCTCTTCGGCCCGCGCCATCTGTTCCAGCGGCGTCAGCTTCTTGATCGCAAGATTGCGCCGGCATTGCCACGACAGCGCATGCGCTGCGTCCAGAATCCGCTCCACCTGTTCCACCCCGATCGACGGGTCCTCGACGTAGCGCCGCACGCGCATCGCAGCCGCTTTGAATGCCTCGATAGTCAGTTCGGCGCGCGTCGATTTGAACGTGAAATTGTTCTTGAAGAAGTCGTTGTGCCCGTACACGTGCGCGATCGTGAGCACCTGCAGCAGGAGCGAGTTGTCGCGCATCAGGTACGCGATCGCCGGATTGGAGTTGATCACCATCTCGTACGGCAGACCGCTGACGCCGTGATCGTAAAGCGTTTTGAGCTTCTCGTACGACTTGCCGTACGACCAATGCGGGTAATGCGACGGCATCCCCGAGTACGCCATGTACCCGAGCATCCCGGTGTGATCGCAAAGCTCGAATTCCTGCGGATAGCAGTCGAGCCCGAACTCTGCCGCCTTGTCGCGAATCCGCCGGTCCCACTCGACCAGGTCGTTCAGGTTCCACGGCGCGATGCGCGGCGCGGCGCCCGCGTTCGGAGTGGCGCTCATGCTTCCTTCACCCTGTCCTTGGCCAGGAAGGCTTTGAACGACGGCCAGATGTCTTCCTTGCGCTCGATTAGCACGGTGTGAAAGTTCGGCGCCTGAATTCGGCGGAACACGTTGAGCATCGAAGATTCGTAGTATCGCGACCCCAGCGGTTTGATTTCGCCGTAGCCGAACAGGTTGCAAATCCCGGCGAGTTCCTCCGCGTCCTTGAGCGCGGCGGGATTGTCGGAGTCGAAATTGTCGCCGTCCGAGCAATGGAACGCGTACAGGTTCCATAGCGACGGATGATATCGGGCGGCAATTATTTCCAGCGCCTTGGCGTAGCCCGACGAGATAAAGGTGCCGCCCGATTCGCCCTTGTGGAAGAACTCCTCCTCGGTGACCTCGCTGGCCTCGGTGTGATGCGCGATGAAAACGATTTCGACGTTGCGGTAGCGCGTCGAGATGAATTGATAGAGCAGGAAGAAGAAGCTGCGCGCCAGGTACTTCTTCATCGTGTCCATCGAGCCCGACGTATCCATGATGCAGATTACCGCGGCGTTCGACTCCTCCTTGGTGTCGATCTCGACGTGCTTGTAGCGCAGATCATTCTGATGGAACGGAAAGCGGCGATGCACGCGCTGGAATGCGGCGCCGGGCGAAGCCGCGAGCGCTTCCTCGTCCAGTGCGCCTTCTTCGAGCGCGATTTCATCGAGCGCGCCTTCGACGCCGGTATCGAGTTCGCGGTCGGCCTTCGATTCTTCCAGCGCGCGCGCCACTGCGTCGATCCGCTTGTCGGACGCGAGCATCCGCATCACGCGCTGCTTGGCGGTGCGCCGCTTGTCCAGCCTGATGCGGATGCCGACCTTGCGGTAGCCTTTGCGCCGCGACGAGTAATCGGACTGGATTTCGCGCAGCGCGCGCCGCTCGAGGTTGGGCAGTTCGAGATCCTCGAACATGATCTCGATCAATTCCTCGAGCGTTACATCGGTCTCGTAATAATCGACGCCCGGCCGGTCGCCGGCCTGCTCGTCGCCTTTGCCGGGTCGGTCCTTGCCGGTTTTGCCGACGACTTGCCCGGGCCGCGAGTCGCCGTCGCCCTGCGACGCACCGGGAGCGTTGTCGCCGTAAACGAAGCGGTATTCCTTGATTCCGCGCAGCGGAACCTTGATCACGCGATCTTTGCTTTTGCCGATGATCGATTCTTCGGCGATGATGTCGGCGATATTTTCGCGGATCGATTCGCGAACTTTCTGGCGATGGCGCAGCCGGTCGCCGGCCGAGCGGTCGGAGCGTTCGGCGTCGGAAATCCGGTATTCGCGAAAGATTGTATCGCCGCCGCTCATCGTCTGCTCAGCCTGGCGCGCTCAATCCTTCCACAGATTGTTCGCAGCGTACTTGAGCACGACGTCCACGCACGATTCGCAGTACCCGTTCTCGAGCAGGTTCTTCACCATCGAGCCGTACTTCTCGCCCTGCTCCTCGTCGCGGGTGCGCGCCTTGGTGATGATACGCGAGATGTCGCGCACCGACGTCATCAGCTTTTTCTCGATCGCTTCCTTGAGCGGCTCGTAGCTCTTGTAGCTGATCTTTTCGCCGCGCCGCGACGTTGCCCACAGGTACGCGATCACTTCCTGGCGAAATCCGTCGGCCGCCGATCCGATGATCGCTATTTGCTCCTCGATCGACTTCAGGAAGCCCTCGTCGGGCGCCAGTTCTTCGTTGGTGTTGTGATCGCGCACGCGGGTCTTGTTGACGTACGCCTCGGCGTGATCGAGGTAGTTCTGGAACAGCGACTCCGCCTGCTCCTGATACGAATAGACGAACGCGCGCGTGATCTCTTTTTCGAGCAGGTCGAGATATTCCTTGTGCAGCGTGTCCTGCAGGAACTCCAGATACTGCTTGCGCGTGTCGTCGGGCAGGTCGCCCTCCTTGGTCATCGAGATCAGCGCCTCGCGCACGTTGATCGGATTGATGCAGTTGCCGGTGACGTTGTCCGACAGCGCGTTGTCGAGCGCCTTCATGATGAAGCGCGTCGAGATTCCCGACATACCCTCGCGCTTGGTGTCTTCTTTCAGCTCCTGCACGTCGATCTTCTTGGTGCGTCCTTTCTCGACGACTTCCTCGCCGTTGTAGAGCCGCAGCTTGGTCATCAGGTCGCACTTCGCGGTCGGCTCCAGGCGCGACAAAATCGCGTACATCGAGGCCAGCTCGAGCGTGTGCGGCGCCACGTGCGCGCGAAAATCCGAGTTCCTGATGATCTTCTGGTAGATCTTCACCTCTTCCGACAGCCGCAGGTTGTACGGCACTTTCACCACGACGATTCGATCGAGGATCGCCTCGTTGGTGTGATCGGCCTTGAACTTCTGCCACTCGGCTTCGTTCGAATGCGCGACGATGCAGGTATCGACGTACACCATTCCGTGCCGCCCCGGCGCCGGAATCACCTTTTCCTGCGTCGCCGTGATCATCGCGTGCAGGTACTCGGTCTCGTTCTTGAAAACTTCGATGAACTCGACGATTCCGCGGTTGCCGACGTTCAGCGCGCCGTTCAGTTCGAGCACGCGCGGGTCGCCCTCGGAGTATTGGTCGAGCTTCGAGATGTCTTCCGATCCGATCAGCACCGAAGTGTCCTGGTTGTTCGGATCGACCGGCGGCACCACCCCGACTCCCACCCGGTTGCGCTTGGAGAAGCTGCGCCCGGCCACCGGAAATTCCTCGTAGCGATTGTTGTACTCGGACTTGAGCCGATAGCGGCATACCGGGCACAGGTCGCCCTCGATGTGCGCGCCGAGCATCTTCTCGAACTCGCGCCGCAGATGGCGCGGGACCAGATGCAGCGGCTCCTCGTTCATCGGGCATCCTTCGATCGCGAAGATGAATCCGATCTGCTCGAGCCCGCGCTGAATCCGCTCGACCAGCGAACTCTTGCCCGAACCTACCGGGCCCATCAGGTACAGTACCTGCCGGCTCTCTTCGCCCTTCAACGACGCCGAATGGAAGTAGCGGACGATCTGCGCGATCGTGCGCTCGATCCCGAAAAATTCCTCCGCGAAGAAATTGAACACCTTCAGCGGCTCATCCTTGTACAGCCGCTTGGTGCGCGGATCGTCGGTGTCGTGCAGCGAATGAAGGCCCGCTGAAATGATCAAGTCGTAGATTCGCGCGTGCGCGAGCTTGGTTATCATCGGGTCGCCCTTCACGACCTCCAGATATTCCAGCAACGCGCCGCGCCATTGCTTCGACTCGCGTGCCGCGCGGTCTTCTTTGATCACTCGCTCGAAGTTATTGAGATCCGCCATCGGCTATCTCCTTCGGATTATAGAGTGTTCAGCAGAGATACTGCTTTGGGAAGGTGAAAACGGTCGGGCCGTGCTATATCGGGAGCCCATCCTGATTTCGAGTATAACGGAGCGACTGATCTGCAACAAGCAACACGCCCGCGATCGCCGCTCGCGTGACAGATCGATTCTTCAGCAGCTCGCGAAGAAGTGCGCTCTTTTCTGAAAACTTAGTACGCTAACCGCTGGTGGGCTCGAATCCGATATGAAAAAGCAGGTTGTGCGCCCGAGGTTCCCGGCTCTCTTTTTACAGAGCCTAATATGCCTCGGTGGTTCGACGCAGCCTGCTTCCTGACCGTCGTCTAACACGGAAGCCCCCGGATAGATACTCGCCCAATTTGTTAGTTTGCGCTTTACTGAAATAACCGCTCGGACACCGGGATCGTGTCGCCCAGCACGATGCGCCCGCGATCGTTTCTCACCATTGCTGCGAACACAGTGTCGTCGTGCGCGAACGACAGCCACCACCGCTGCTCCGCCGCGAGCCCGAGGTAGTGCGCTTTCTGTTCCATCGTGCGGAGCACGTCGAGATCGTACGCCTGGTTCCACGGACCGCGGATGTGCGAGCGCGTCGGCACTATATCTGCCAGGTGCATGAAGCATGCGCCTCCGTCGCTGACGATCGCCGCCTGATGGTCCCGCGTATGGCCGCCGGTGACGACCGCGCGCACGCCCGCGATGATGTCGGTATCCCCATCGATTGCTTCGAGCATCGATCGCACCGGCGCGAGAACCTCCGCGCCGTGGCGATACGCCGCGCGGAGTCGTTCGTTGCGCGGATTGCCTGCGATTTCGAGTTCGCCTTTCTGTACGAAGATTCGCGCGCGCGGAAACGCAGCTTCCAGCGCGCCGGAATCCCGCCGGCGCACGATTCCTCCGCAATGATCGAAATGCAGATGCGACACGATCAGATGCGTCACGTCGCCCGCCTCCATCCCGAGCGCGCGGAGATGCTCGGGTAGCCATCCGTCGCCGTGATCGAAGATCTGGCGCTCGACGCTGCTTAGCCGGTTGCCGATTCCCGTATCCACCAGAATCGCGTCGCCCCCCTTTACGATCAGCGGACACGTCAGGTTCAGGCGGATACGGTTGTGCTTGTCGGGAGGATGGTTGTGTTGCCAGAGGTCGCGCGGAACCACCCCGAACATGCATCCGCCGTCGTTGCGCCAGAAACCGTCGGCAAGGAACGCCACCTCGAACGCGCCGACTTTGATCTTCGGTGGTGTCTCAGCCATCTCGTGTCCTCAACTTCCCACCAACCACATTCCCAGTATCAGCGCGATACCGCCCATCGCGACGATTGCGGCGTGTGCCTTCACCATTCGAGTCATCGCGCCCGCCGCCGCGTCGATACGCTCGCGCGCGATTACCGCTCTGACCGCCGCGCCGACTCTCATCGACCACATCATCACGGCAATCATAACGATAAACAGCGCAATCTTGATGGCAAGCACCGTCATGAATGTGGTCGAGAACGCAAACCCCCGCATAACTCCCGCCACTGTCAGGCTGATCAGTCCCGTCGCGAGTAACACCGCCGCAGCGATGAGGCCGAGCACATCGATCTTCGGCGCCGAGTTCGCCACAAAATTGCGCTGCTCGGCGCTTCCCGCCCCGAGCGCGAGGCCCGCGATCGCGAAGCATGCGCACGCGCCGATCCAAATCGCGCCGGCCACCGCGTGCGTCCACCCAATCGCCGTTTCCAACAATTTGAACCTCTTTCCCCGTCGAATCGCAAAAAGACTAACCCTGTCCCTCGCGCGATTACACCCCGCCCGCGCGTTGGCGGCTGGCGTCGTTTTGGGCTAACTAGAATTTTTGACCGCGGAGGTGAACGTGACGCTCAATCCATACATCGAGGCACACGAACTGCGCGAGCTTGTCCTCAAAAAGCAAGTCCGCCCGCGCGAGGTTACCGAGTTTTTTCTCGCCCGCGTCGAGCAACTGAATCTTAAGATCGGCGCATTCATGACCGTCACCGCCGATCGCGCGCTCGCGGACGCATCCCGGCTCGAAAAAATGAACGCTTCGGATGCGGCCATGCTGCCGCTGTTCGGCGTCGCATATTCGCTCAAGGACCTGGTCTGGACCAGGGATATTCGCACCACCTTCGGCTCGAAGAATTACCAGAATTGGCACGCGCCCGCCGACGCGGAACTCGCCGTCCGGCTCGCCAACTCCGGTGGAATTCTGCTCGGCAAAACCACCACCCCCGAATTCGGCCTGCGTTCCTACCACCGAGGGCGGTCTCTGTCCGCCCGCGCGAAATCCCTGGAACCTCGAACATACCGCCGGCGGCTCCAGCGGCGGCGCCGCCTCTGCCGTCGCCTCCGGACTGCATCCCGTGGCGCAGGGCAGCGACGGCGGTGGATCGATTCGCATACCGTCTGCATGCTGCGGCGTGGTCGGAATCAAACCGTCGCGTGGGCGAATCACGCGCGCTCCGCAGGAGGGCGAAGCATGGGCCGGACTTTCCACTACCGGCCCCATCGCGCGCACCGTCCGCGACGCGGCGTTGATGCTCGATGCGATGGCGGGGATGATGCCGGGCGATCCGTACGCGGCACGCCCGCCGGCGCGTCCGTTCGTCGAGGAAGTTTCGGCCCATCCGAAAAAACTTCGGCTCGCCGTTATCAACCATAGCGCGCTCGGCCCGGTGGAGGCTGAAACTCTCGCCGCGCTCGAGTCCGCATGCGGCGTGTTCCGCGAGATGGGGCATCGCGTCGAGCCGCTCACGCTCGATCCCGGCGCGATGCTCGGCAAGTATGCGCGCGTGATCGTCGGCGCGTCGGTCTCGGCGCTGAACATCCCCAACCCGGACCTGCTCGATCCCGTGGTGCGCGGAAGTTACCAGTGGGGCGCCAAAATTTCCGCCGCCGACTACATCCGCGCTGTAACCGCGATGCACAATACGTCGCGCGAAATCGTCCACGCACTCATGCCCTACGACGCGCTGCTTGCCCCGACGCTCACCCGGCCCGCAGTGCGGCTCGGCACGCTGCCGTCCAATCCCGACACCGCCGCCGATGAAATCTACGGATGGATCGCGTTCACCTTCCCGTTCAACTCGACCGGTCAGCCGGCCATCTCGCTCCCCAACGGATTCAGCAAGGCGGGATTGCCGCTGGCGATTCAAATTGTCGGCCGTCCCGGCGACGAAGCGGGCATAATCGCACTGGCGGCCGAGTTCGAACGCGCCCGCCCCTGGAAGCACAAGCATCCTCCAATCTAGTTGTTCGTTGTTCGCGGTAGGAGTAGCATGACGGCGTGCGGTCTATCGCTGTAATCCTCATCGCCCTGCTGCTTCCGCTAAGCCTGTGTGCGCCGTCTGCGATGGCGTGTTCCACGGCCGCGGCGTGCTGTGCGAATTGCCCGAAGACCGCTCCGATGAATCAGTTGAACTGCTGCAAAACGCCGACGGCGCCGGCTAAAGCGACCAGCCAGGCGCGAAACGCGGATCATTTCGACTCGATCGGGAGTCTGCCTGCCACCGCGGTGATGACCGCGATTTCATACGTTCGAAGTACCGTAATCACTTCTGGGTACTCGCCGCCCAGCCGTCTCCTTTCGTTAGCACTCCTCTGCTCCCGTCAAATCTGAGCCTTCCATAAGCGCGTGAGTTGAAGCGCGGATGCTTTGCATCCGTCGCAGACGCTCGCGTGATGCTCGCTCGCGACAATTGGGAAAGACATTTGCCGATACGATCGGCAGATAAAGACGCGGGTTTTCAAAAAAACCTGCGCAAACGCAGCAGCGCCGCGATCGATCGCGGCTGGAAGGTTAGATTTTTGTGAAATGCTATACCCAAGCATTCGCCGCATAGCGGCGCGAAATTTAGTAGCCATCCTGATTGCGATCGCAATTCTGATCGGCATTCCGTCGTCAGGACGCGCCCAGGACAGCGCCGCTCTGGCGACTGAGCAGGATGTCGCTCAACCTG
>Ga0207927_1001212_pt1 | contig 11083 bp, 12 predicted proteins | sample NGESurdeep072012_2_FD_184456 | JGI IMG/M metagenome (GOLD analysis project Ga0207927, IMG submission 184456) | Arctic peat soil microbial communities from Barrow, Alaska - NGEE Surface sample 210-2 deep-072012 (SPAdes) | ecosystem: Environmental > Terrestrial > Soil > Wetlands > Peat ... | reverse complement strand
AACGGCTGGCCCGTAGCTGTGGACGGTGTTGCGCGTGATGCGCTGCGCCGCCCGGACGACCTCGGGGTGCGGCGCGAAGTCCGCGTTCTTGTAGTCGCCCTGCGTGAGGTCGAGAGCGCCCTCCTGCTGCACGCGGCGCGAGAAGGCGCGCACCAGCGGCTCGGGGGTCGAGAGCGCACGGGTGGAGAGGCTCCGGGGCGCGGCAGAGGGATCGGGTTTTCCAGCGGCGTTCGTCGAGCTCGAGGCAGTGACCCGTGTGGAGCTCATGGGCCGCGTTCCGGGGTCAGGTGCGGCCGAACGGGAACGGAATGACGTCGCCGTCGCCGGGCGCCTGGGGTTGCTCCACGGCGGCGGGACGGTCGGCGCGCGCGCCGCGCCGCACCTCGAGGATGAGGTCGCACAGCTCGCGCACCGCGCCGGCGCCGCCCGGTTTCGTGAGCTGGAGGGCGGCCGCTTCGCGCACGATCCCGATCGCGTCGGCGGGCGCGGCCCCGACCCCGGCGCGCCGCAGCATGCCAAGGTCAGGGAGGTCGTCCCCGACGGCCACGATCTCGATCGCGTCGAGCCCCCAGCGCCTCGTAAGAAGGTCGAACGCGGCCACCTTGTCGCGCTCGCCCTGCAGAAGGTGCTCGTCGGGGATCTTCAGCTCGGCGCAGCGGTGCGCCACGACTTTCGACGTGCGGCTCGAGACGATGCCGATCCGGTAGCCGAGATCGCGCAGGAGGACGAGACCGAGGCCGTCCTTCACGTCGAACGTCTTGGTCTCGTGTCCGCTCTCGTCGAAGGTCATCGAGCCGTCCGTCAGGACGCCGTCCACGTCGAGGACGATCCCGCGGACTCGGGCGAGACGACTCTTCAGGTCCTCGGGGACGATCGGGGCGGCCGGCATTTCCAAGGAGATTATGCCCGGGCGTAGGGACTAAATCGATTCGACTCCCCAGAGGTCGTGAAGGTGGAGTATCCCCGTGGGAGCCCCCGCCCCGTCGAGAACGAAAAGCGACGTGATTTTCCGCTCCTCCATGAGGCGCAGCGCCTCGGCGGCGAACGCGCTCCCGACGATCGTCTTCGGGCTTCCGCTCATGGCGTCCGCGGCCGTGTCTCCCATGATCTTCGGCCCGTCGCGCTCGAGTAGGCGGCGCAGGTCGCCATCCGAGACGACGCCCACGAGCTTTCCGGCCTGGTCCGTGACGCCCGTGATGCCGAAGCGCTTGTGCGACATCTCGTAGACGACGTCCTTCATGGCCGCTCCCTTGGGGACGAGCGGAATCGCATCGCCGGTGTGCATGAGGTCCGCGACCTTGAGGAAGCGCTTGCCCAGCTTGCCCCCGGGGTGGAGAGCGGCGAAGTCCTCCGGCTGAAACCCCTTCTCCACTGACAGCGCCATCGCGAGCGCGTCGCCGAGGACGAGCTGGGCCGTCGTGGAGGCCGTGGGCGCGAGGTTGAGCGGGCATGCCTCCTCGCGGATGACGACGCAGACGACGATGTCCGCGGCCTTGCCGAGAGTCGAGTCGCGCTGGCCCGTCATCGCGACGAGCGTCGCCCCCCGGCGCTTGACGTGCGGGATGAGCGCGACGACCTCTTCCGTTTCGCCCGAGTGCGACAGCGCGAGGACGACGTCGCCTGCGAGAATCATCCCGAGATCGCCGTGGATCGCCTCGGACGGGTGCAGGAAGAACGAGGCCGTGCCGGTCGAGGCGAGCGTTGCGGCGATCTTCTGGCCCACGATCCCGCTCTTGCCGATGCCCGTCACGACGACGCGACAGGAGGTTACGGCCGTGGCCTTCATCGCCTCCACGGCCCGGTCGAAGCCCTCGTCGAGGCCGGCGGAGAGGCCGCGCACGGCCTCCGCTTCGGTTTCGATCACGCGGCGGGCTTCCCGCCGGGCGGACGTGGTCATTCGACGGATCTTAGCGTCTGCCGCCGAGGAGGACCTCCCAGCTTCCACCTGCGACCCACAATGCAAGACCTCCGAGAATCGCCGCGAAGACGGCAATCAACCCCCAGAGAGTCGCCGACAGTGCACCGTGCGAGCGGCGTGCATCCGTGCGCCCGTCGGCCACCTGCACGCAGCTCGCGGCGAGAAGAATCGCGATCAGGGCGACAGGCGGCCACCAGAGAGAACGCACGGGCGAACGCCACGGCTCATAAAAACTCCAGAAGCCGGCGAAGAACAGGCTTCGAATGGAGAATGTGATCGCGACGGCGAAAAGGGCGGCCAGGAAGAAATCCAGAACGATCCAGGCCGACCGCAGCCGCGCCATCGAGGCCACGACGTGCGCGAGAAGAAAGAGGAGGAGAACGCCTGGAAGGGTCAGGACGAGAAGGCCTCGCGAATCGAGGCCGCCCGTCGCGAGCGAAAAGGCGCGTTCACCTTCCAGGAGGAAAACCGGCGCTGCGGCGAGGATGGCGCAACCGATGGAGATCAGAAGCGCGGCGAGAAGCTTTCCGGCCCAGATCGAGGCCCCGGGCAGGGGCCGCGAAAAATAGAAGGCGAGGCGTTTCTGGGCGATGTCGCCGACGAGGATCGTGGCTCCGAAGGCGAGCGGAAAGGCCACCACGATATCGGTCGCCAGAAGGAACATGGCTACTGACCGCGCGCCATGCGCATTTCCCCGTAATACGGGAAGAAGGGGAAATCCGAGCGGGAGGAGTCCCGCGACGAAGGCTCCGAGAAAGAGGAGCTTTCTCTCCGCGATCTCCCGCGCGGCGACGGCGAGAGTGCCTCTCATGCATTCTCCTTTCCTGCGGGAGACGCTTCTCCCACGACGGCGACGAAGATCTCCTCGAGGGAGAGCGCCGACGCCTCGGCGTCCACGACGCCTTCGAGCGCGGCGAAGCGCGCGAACGACTCGTCACCGTAATTCGAAACCACGGCGTCGATGCCCCAGCCGCGCACCTTCACCTTGACGGCCTCGAAGGCCGAAAGCTCCTGCCCATACGAAGCCGGGTCTTCCGTCGCCTCGTTTCCGTAGCGCAGGCGCCGGAAGCGCCTCTTGAGGCTCTCGAGGCTCTCGTCGAGGACGAGCCTGCCGCCCTTCAGGATCCCGACGCGGTCGGCCATCTTCTCGACGCCCACGAGGTTGTGCGACGTGAGGAAAACGGTCGTCCCGCGGTCGGCCAGCTCGCCCACGAGCTCGTCGAAGAAGGCCGCGCGCGCCAACGCGTCGAGGCCGAGCGTCGGGTCGTCGAGCAGGAGGAGGTCGGGTGCGGAGCCGAGTGCGAGCGCAAGCGACACGAGCGCCCTCTGACCCTTCGACAGGCTTCCGAAGGCGGTGTCGGCCGGCACGTCGAAACGGCGCAGCCGGTCGAAGACCGAGGCGCCGCTCCACGCCGGGTAGAGGCGCGAGAAGAAGGCCGCGAGCTGGCGCGCCGTCATCGCCGGCGGCGCGTCGGGGTCCTCGGCCACGACGCCCACCTTCGCCATCAGTCGCGCGCGGTTCTTCCAGACGTCCGCGCCAAAGAGCGCGCACGAGCCCCCCGTCGGCTTCTGCTGGCCGAGGAGGCAGCGTACGAGCGAGGACTTGCCGGCGCCGTTGCGCCCGAGGAGCGCGTACACGGAGCCTCGGGGGACCGAGAAGGAGATTTCTTCGAGTGTGGGTTTCGGGTTGCCGCCGTAGCGCACGAGAAGGCGGCTCGCCGACACCACCGCCGCGGACGCATTGGATGCGGATGCGGCCGTCGCGGGATTCGCGCTCATCGCGTGCCTCCGTTCTTCTTCCTTCTAAGAATCTTCATTTCTCTTCTTTCTAAGAGATCCCAAACTGCCTTTCACCCGCTCCACCGCCACCTCGTTCGAGACGCCGAGCGTGACTGCGAGGCTCGCGTACCGCATCGCGCCTCCTTCGAGCTCCTTCTCGCGTTCTCCGCGCGGGAGCACCGGCGGTTTTTGTGCGACAAACGTTCCTTCGCCGCGCTTCACGGCGAGGATTCCCGCGTCCACGAGGCGCTGGTAGCCCTTCGCCACGGTCGCGGGGTTGATCGACAAGTCGCGCGCGAGATCGCGCACGGACGGCATGGCCGAGCCCGGCTTCATCGCGCCCGAGGCCACGAGCCGCCGCACGTTCTCCTCGATCTGCTTCCAGAGGGGAACGGCGTCGGACGGATCGACGGAAAGGCCGCGGCTCATCCTCTCACCTGGTGAAGGGCTGGTTCACGAACTGCCCGTCCTTCATGACGATGTCGAGGTCGAACGCGTCACGCGTGGCGAACGTGATACCGGCGGAAGGCGCGCCGTCCCGGCCGAGACACGTGAGCGTGTACGTGTCGCCTCCGCCCGAGTAGACATAGAGATGTCCCCACGGGTCCTTGCGCTCGTAGGGCACCCACGCGCAAGTCGGGCAGCTCCGGATCGTGAGCGGGTTCGGGTACACCCCCAGGATCGACAAGCGCACGGCGATGTACTTGGCCATGTCGCCCATGTCGTCCATGGCCTTCGCCTGCTTCGCGCGCTCCAAGGCCTTGAGCCCCTGCGTGATCGCGAGGCCGGCAAGGATTCCGACGATCGCTACTGCGACCGTGATCTCGACGAGGGTGAAGCCGGCCGCAGATCTACTGTATCGCAACACTAATACAGTAAGGATGCCTGGGCCCGGTTGTCAAGGGCGCCGAAGAGAAATTCCAAGCTCCTAGGCCGGAGCCCGTCACGTCAGGAACCGGTCCTCCGCCTCAGCGCGTCGAAGGCGAGGAGGTCCGACAGGAACTTCGGCAGGCTCGCGAGGGGAAGCTGTGTCGCCCGGTCGGACTTCGCGTGCGCGGGATTGTCGTGGACCTCGAAGAAGTAGCCGTCGACTCCCACCGACGCCGCGGCCCGCGCGAGCGCGGGCGCGTACTCGCGGGAGCCGCCCGTCTCTTTTCCGAGGCCGCCGGGAAGCTGCAGGGAGTGCGTCGCGTCGTAGATCACGGGCACGCCGAGGTTGCGCATCATGGGAAGGCCGCGGAAGTCCACGACAAGGTTGTGATACCCGAAGCTCGTCCCGCGCTCACAGAGCATGACGTTCGTGTTCCCGGCCGCGTGGCACTTGTCGACGATCTGCTTGCAGTCGTCCGGGGCGAGGAACTGGCCTTTCTTCACACTGACGGCCCTCTTCGTCGCCGCGGCCGCGAGAATGAGATCGGTCTGTCGGCAGAGAAATGCGGGGATCTGGAGGACGTCCGCGACTTCGGCCACGATCGCGCACTGCTCGGGCTCGTGGACATCCGTCAGGATCGGAAGGTCGGTCTTCTCTTTGACTTCCGAGAGGATCGCCAATCCTCTCTCGATGCCAGGTCCCCTGAAGCTCGCTCCCGCGCTGCGGTTCGCCTTGTCGAACGAGGACTTGTAGACGAGCCGGTCGGCGACGCCGGCATCTTCGAAGACCTTTTTCAACTCTTTCGCCATTTTCAGGGCATGCGCGCGCGACTCGATGACGCACGGGCCCGTAAAGAAGACGGGACGGCAGCGGTCCCCGACGGAAAGGTGCGGCGTGATCGAGGCGAAGACCTTCACCGTGCCGATGTTACAGAATGAGGGGAGGGAGGTCCGAGCCGATGGCGATCCGCATCCTCGTGACCGGCGGGACGTTCGACAAGGAATACGACGAGCTCACGGGCCGCCTTTTCTTCAAGAACACGCACATTGAGGAGATGCTGCGTCTCGGCCGCTGCCGGGTGAGTGTTGCGGTCGAAACGGTGATGATGATCGACAGCCTCGAGATGACCGCCGCCGACCGCGAGAAGATCGTGAGGCGCTGCCGCGAAGCGCCGGAGGAGCGGATCGTCGTCACGCACGGAACGGACACGATCGTGGAGACCGCGGCAGTTCTCGGCGCCGCCGCGACGGGGAAGACGATCGTCCTGACCGGGGCGATGGTGCCGTGGGCGTTCGGCAGCTCCGACGGCCTCTTCAACCTCGGGAGCGCGCTTTCCTTCGTCCAGTCGCTTCCCGCAGGCGTCTACGTCGCGATGAACGGACGCTGGTTCGCCTGGGACGACGTCCGGAAGGACCGGGTCTCGGGGGTTTTCGAGAGCGTCCGCTGAGCGGGCCTCAGAATGGGCCCATGCACAAGATCCCGACGTCTCCCTTCGCGACCCTCGGCCTCGACGGGCGCCTCGTGCGCGCGCTCGCCGCCCTGGGCTACGAGGAGCCCACGCCCATCCAGAGCGCGGCGATCCCGCCGCTCCTCGAAGGGCGCGACGTTTTCGCGCAGGCGGCGACGGGCACCGGGAAGACCGCCGCGTTCGCGCTCCCGATCCTCCACCGCATCGGAGCGGAGGCCGAAAGAGGAGTCGCGCCCACGGTCCTCATCCTCGTACCGACCCGCGAGCTCGCGATGCAGCTCGCCGAGGCCGTTCACCGGTACGGCCGGGAGATCGGCATCCGCGTCCTCCCCGTTTACGGGGGCGCGTCGATGGAGACGCAGCTCAGGGCCCTGAAGCGCGGCGTGGACGTCGTCGTCGCGACGCCCGGGCGCGCGCTCGACCACGTGAACCGCCGCTCGCTCGCCCTCGGCAGCCTCCGCACGCTCGTCCTCGACGAAGCCGACGAGATGCTCGACATGGGCTTCGCCGAGGACCTCGACGCGATCCTCGCGGCGACTCCGAAGACGCGCCAGACGGCGCTGTTTTCCGCCACGCTTCCGCCGCGCATCGCGACCCTCGCGTCGCGCCACCTTCGAGAGCCGGTCCGGATCGAGATCGAGAAGGAGAAGACCGCGCCGGGGAAGATGCCCAAGGTCCGGCAGACGGCGTACGTCGTCGCCCGCGGCCACAAGCGTGCGGCGCTCGGACGGATCCTCGACCTCGAAAGTCCCGCCGGGGCGCTCGTCTTCTGCCGCACGCGTCTCGAGGTCGACGACCTGACCGAAAGCCTGAAGGGCCGCGGGTTGCGCGTGGAGGCGATGCACGGCGGGATGTCGCAGGAGCAGCGCGACCGCGTGATGAAGAAATTCCGCGCGGGGACGCTGGAGCTTCTCGTCGCCACCGACGTGGCGGCCCGCGGCCTCGACATCGGGCATCTCTCGCACGTCGTCAACTACGACGTGCCGTCCTCGCCCGAGCTCTACGTCCACCGCATCGGCCGGACCGGCCGCGCCGGGCGCGAAGGCGTCGCCATCACGCTCGCCGAGCCGCGCGAGCACTGGCAGCTCCGCAACATCGAGCGCCTGACGAAGCAGAAAATCGAGGTCGCGAACGTCCCCACGGTCGCCGACCTGCGTGCCAAGCGCCTCGAGCTGACGCGGGCGTCTCTCCGTGAGTCGATCCTCGCGGGCGGGCTCGAGGACTATCGCGTCGTCGTCGAGTCGCTCGCGGAGGAGTTCGACCCGATGGACGTGGCCGCGGCCGCCGTGAAGCTGGCGGACCCTTCGGCGGCGGGTTCGGGCTCGGTCGCGGACGAGCACGAGATTCCCGCGATTGCCGCACCCCCGCCGCCGCGTGCGGCAAAATCCGGGACGAAGTACAAGTCTGGGGGGAGAGAGCCGGGCAACTCCGCGAGTATTTTCGTCGGCGCCGGCCGCGCCGCCGGCGTCCGGCCCGGAGATCTCGTGGGGGCCATCGTCAACGAGGCCAAGGTGAGCCCCCGCGACGTCGGCTCGATCCAGATCGCCGAGCGGTTCTCGCTCGTGGAGGTGCCGGAGAAGATCGCCGAGTCGGTCATGCGCGCTCTCCGCGGCACGATGATCCGCGGGCAGAAGGTGGTTGTGAGGCGCGACAAGGACGCTGGGCGCTGAGGCGCGGGTTTCAGAGCGCCCGGGGCCAAATGTGCCTGATTCATTTGCGGCATACCGCCTGACGCGCCGCGCGGGTAACTTGACATTGGAGGTTCCCGGCATGCCAACTGCCCTCAGGGAACGCCCCAAGCCCTTCCTCCTGCCCGAGTTCTGCAAAGGCTGTGGCCGCTGCATCGACGCCTGCGCAAAGGACTGCATCGGGCCGGGCCGCGAGATCGATCCGCGCACGGGCCTCGTGCCCGTCACGCTGAATCTCGAGGCCTGCAACGGTTGCGGTCTGTGTTTCGACGCATGCCCCGAGCCCTACGGCCTGAGGCCGCAGCCGGAAGGCGACTTCGAGCTTCAGGACCCGGAGAAACTGTTCGGTGAACGGGCGGCCCCACCCCGGCCGGCGCCCATTCCACCTCGAGCGATTCCCCTGCCGCCCGTCGCGCCGCTCGTCCTGAAAGGCAATTACGCCGCGGCGATCGGGGCGCTTCTCGCGGGCTGCCGGCACGTCTTCGGCTATCCGATCACGCCCTCCACCGAAGGCGCCGAGCTGATGGCGAAGCTCCTGCCGAAGCTGGACGGCATCTTTTTGCAGGCCGTGAGTGAGGTCGCGACCGTGAACATGATGTACGGCTGCGGCGGCGCGGGCCTTCCCTGCATGACGTTCACCTCGTCGCCCGGCTTCAGTCTCATGCTCGAAGGCATCTCGTACATGATCGGCGCCGAGGTGCCGGGCGTGTTCGTGAACGTCATGCGCGGCGGGCCGGGCCTCGGAAACATCGCCCCGGAGCAGGCCGACGTGAAGCTCGTGTGCCGCGGCCTCGGCCACGGCAACACGCAAGCGATCGTCCTCGCGCCCTCGACGCCCCAGGAGATGCTCGACCTCACGCGGCTCGCATTCGAGCTGTCGTTCCGCTACCGGAATCCGGTCGTCGTCGTCGCGGACGGTTACCTCGGACAGATGACGGGCAAGGTCGTGCTCCCGGCCACGATGATGGAACCCGGCCTTCCGGACTGGGCGGTCTTCGGCGACGGAGCGCACCGCGGCAACCTCATCAATTCGATCTACCTCGACGAGAAGGACCTCGAGAACCACAACGCGCGCCTGAATGAGAAATACCGGCGCATGGAAGCCGAGGAGCGCTCTGACGCGTTCTCGTGCTCGGATGCGACGACGCTCGTCGTCGCGTTTGGCACGCCGGCGCGAATGGCCAAGGGCGCCGTCGAAGCGCTGCGCCGCGAGGGCGTGCGGGTCGGCCTCTTCCGGCCGCTCACGCTGTGGCCGTTCCCCATCGCCGCGCTGAAGTCGTTTCTGCCGAACGCGAAGAGGATTCTCGTCGTCGAGGCCAGCAACGGGCAGCTCGAGGACGAGCTTCGCCTCGCTCTCTCGAAGGCCGGCGTGGCGCCGCCGCTGATCGAGAGCGTCCGGCACGCGGGCGGCATCCTGCCGCAGGCAGCCGAGATCGCCGCGGCCATCCGGGCTTCTCAGGAGGTTCTGGCATGAGCGTCTTCTACGAGAAGTTCGAGCGCCACGCGGGAGGGGAGGGGCTGAAGAGCCACGCGACACACTATTGCCCGGGCTGCGGCCACGGGCTCGTGCACAAGTACCTCGCCGAGGCGATCGAGGAGCTCGGCATCCAGGACCGTACGGTCGCGATCTCGCCTGTCGGCTGCTCGGTCTTTCTCTATTACTACCTCGACGTCGGGAACTCTCAGGCCGCGCACGGGCGCGCGCCTGCGGTCGCGCTCGGCCACAAGTACGCGAATCCGGATTCCATCGTGATCAGCTATCAGGGCGACGGCGACCTCGCCTCCATCGGCCTCGCCGAGATCGTCTCGGCGGCGCAGCTCGGGACGCCGATCACCGTGATCTTCGTGAACAACGCGATTTACGGCATGACCGGCGGCCAGATGGCGCCCACGACGCTCATCGGCCAGAAGAGCGCCACGAGCCCCGAGGGCCGCACGGCGCTGATGGGGCAGCCGATGAAGATGGCCGAGCTCATCGCGGGGCTCGACGGGCCCGTGTACGTCGAGCGCGTCGCGCTCTTCGACGCGAAGCAACGCATGAAGGCGAAGAAGGCCGTCCTGAAGGCGGTGAGGCTCCAGGCCGAGAACCGCGGCCTCGCGTTCGTCGAGGTGCTCGCCGAATGCCCGACGCATCTCGGGATGACGCCCGAGGAGACCGAGGCCTGGGTGAAGGAAAAGATGCTCCCGGTCTTCCCGCTCGGCGTGAAGAAGGATGTCGTCCCGGAGCCCTGGTTCCACCGCGAGAAGCCCCGCTTCGACGCCGAGAGCCTCGTCGCGGCGATTGGGGCTACCGCCGAGCGCCCCCCGCGCTTCGCGACCGGCTTTCCCGCGCACCTCGGTGGCACGGACATCGCGCTGAAGCTCGCGGGCGCGGGAGGCGACGGCGCGCAGACGGCCGCCATGCTCCTCACGCGCGCCGCCATCCACGAAGGCTATGACGCGACGCACATCCCCAGCTACGGGCCCGAGTCCCGCGGCGGCACGTCGTACGCCGACGTGCACGTGAGCGCCGACGAGGTTCTGTCGCCGGCCTCGCCGCATCCGGCAATCCTGGTGGCGTTCAACGCCCCGAGCCTCGCAAAATTCGCGCCCGACGTGCCGGCGGGCGGCACCATCCTGTACGACAGCTCCGTCGTGAAGGATCCGCCGCCGTTCCGCGCCGGCGTGCGCGTCTTCGGCGTGCCCTTCACGGAGATCGCCGTGGATCTCGGCAAGGCGATGGTGAAGAACATCGTCGCGCTCGGCGCTCTGCAGGCCGCGACGAAGCTCTTCCCCGAGGAGACGTTGCGCACCGCGATCCGCCTCGCCCTGAAGGACAAATGCGCGCTGATTCCCCTGAACGAAGAAGCTTTCTCGTGGGGGATGCGCGCCGTCACGCCGGCTCCGAACTGACCGCGGAGGACATCATGAGTCAGGACCTGATCCCCGTTTCGCTGACGCCTGCCGAGTACCGCCTGCTCATGGGCTTGCGCGACGTGCCGGAGTCTTCGCTGAAGACGCGCGTGAAGGCGCTCATCGAAGCACTCTTCCGGATGGCCCGCGAGCCGCGTTGCCCCGAGCACCAGTCGGACGGCGTGCCGTGTGAGAGCGTGCACGCGAACTGCGACCAGTGCGTCGAGGTCACGCGCATGCTCGACGGCCTCGAGGCCATGGAGCTTCAGATCCGCGGCTTCCCGGGATGAGCGGAGCCGTCGCGGCGACAGCCGCCCGGCCGGCAGAGGTCTTCCGTTCGGCGCGTGACAGCGGCCGCGCGACGCTCCTCGAGCACGAGGTCTACGCGGTGCTCGCGGCCGCGGGATTCGACGTCCCAAAGTACGTGTTCTGGCCGGGAGCGCCGGGCGAGGGCCTGCCAGGCGACG
>Ga0207927_1001211_pt1 | contig 11084 bp, 10 predicted proteins | sample NGESurdeep072012_2_FD_184456 | JGI IMG/M metagenome (GOLD analysis project Ga0207927, IMG submission 184456) | Arctic peat soil microbial communities from Barrow, Alaska - NGEE Surface sample 210-2 deep-072012 (SPAdes) | ecosystem: Environmental > Terrestrial > Soil > Wetlands > Peat ... | reverse complement strand
TGGGGTCCTCGGCGAGTGATTTGGCGATGAATTCGAGTACGGCGGTCGCCGTCTCGGCACCCTCGGTACCAGATGAGCCCTCGTTGACGTCCTCGTCGCGGTTGACGTCCTCGTCGCGGTTGACGTCCTCGTCGAGGTTGACGTCGTCGCGGTCATCGGCGTCGATCGTGTTGATGTCACCGGCCTCGTAGTCGTCGTGCACGTCGCTCATTTGGCAGCCTTCACGGTCTTGGCGGCCTTCACGGCCTTGTTGGGCTTGGCGGCCTTCTCGACCTTGGCCGGCTTGGCGGCCTCGAAGGCGTCGAGCGCCCCGCTCGTCTTGAGCAGCTTGGCGACGCGCTCGGTCGGCTGGGCTCCCTGGAGCAGCCAGGCCACGACCTTGTCGTTGTCGACCTTCGTGACGGTCTCGGGTTGCGCCGCGGAGATGCCGCGCGGTTCGTAGGTGCCGACGATCTCGAGGAAGGCTCCCGAACGGGCCCGGCGGCTCTCAGCCGCCACGATGCGGTAGGTCGGTTGCTTCTTCTTGCCCATCCGCACCAAACGAAGTTTCACAGCCACGACGAAATTCCCTTCAAACCTTTTGTCCCGGTCCACCGGGACTGGGCGATATACCCGAGCGTCAAAGTTTAGCGTTGTTTGGGAGGGGTCACCCTCCCGCCCTTCTTCTTCTTGTTTTTGCCGCCGGCGCGAACCGGCGCCGCGCCCGCCTTCATGCCCGCACCGAGTGCCTCGAACCCGGGCGGCAGTGCCTCGCCACGCGCCGCGCCGGCACGAGCGGCGAGTCCCGCCATGCGTCCCATGCCGCCGGGCAGGTTCGCGGCTCCCCCTCCGACCATCTGCTTCATCATCTTCTTCATCTCTGTGAACTGCTTCAGCAGCTGATTGACCGCCTTCACGGTCGTGCCGGATCCGTCGGCGATGCGCAGGCGTCGCGATCCGTCGATCATCACCGGTTCGCGACGCTCGCGCGGCGTCATCGAACGAATGATGGCTTCGACCTTGTCGAGCTCGCCGTCGTCGACGTTGGACGCGGCGCTGCGCATCTCCTTGGTGACGCCGGGCATCAACTTCATCAAGCCGCCGAGCGAGCCCATCTTTCGCACCTGGTTCAGCTGGGCGAGGAAGTCATCGAGCGTGAAGGTGCCGCTCATCATGCGTCCGGCCGATTCGGCGACGACGTCGGCGTCCATGGTCCGCTCGGCCTGTTCGATCAAGGTGAGCGCGTCGCCCATGCCCAGGATCCGCGACGCCATGCGGTCGGGGTGGAAGAGGTCGAAGTCGGCCATCTTCTCGCCCGTGGACGCGAAGACGACCGGACGACCGACGACGCCGCGCGCCGAGAGCACCGCTCCGCCGCGCGCGTCGTAGTCGAGTTTCGTGACGATGATGCCGGAGAGTTCGAGCGTCTCGTGGAAGCTCTTGGCGGTCAAGACCGCGTCCTGACCGGTGACCGCGTCAATGACGAGGAACGTGTAGTGCGGTGCGGTCGCGTCACTGATGTCGCGCACCTCGCGCATCAACGCCTCGTCGATGCTGAGACGACCGGCGGTGTCGATGATCACGACGTCGCGGCCAATGCGCGTCGCCTCACTCAGCCCGCGGCGCGCCACTTCGACCGGGTCGGTCGCCTCGCTGAAGACGTCGACGCCGATCTGGGCGCCCAGGACGCGAAGTTGCTCGACCGCGGCCGGTCGCTGGAGGTCCGCCGCCACGAGGTACGGCTGGCGGCCCTGCTGCTTGAACCACGACGCCAGCTTCGCCGCGGCCGTGGTCTTGCCCGCGCCCTGGAGTCCGGCGAGCAGGATGACCGTCGGTGGACGTGACGCGTAGGTGACCTTGAGGGCCGACCCGCCGAGCACCTCGACCAGTTGCTCGTGCACGGCCTTGACGACCTGTTGTCCCGGCGACAGACTCTGGTTCAACGCCTCGCCGCTCAGGCGCTCGCGCACCGCCTCGAGGAACGCCCGCACGACCGAGAGCTCGACGTCCGCCTCGAGCAGTGCGGCGCGCACCTCGTTGAGGGCTTCGTCAATGTCGGCGTCGCTCAGTCGTCCGCGCGAGCGCAGTGACGAGCCGAGGCGTTCGAGTCGTTCGGTCAGGGCGTCAAACATCGTGCTTCAAGGCTATCGTCAGGCGTCGAGCAACGATTCGACGAAGGCCCTCGGGTCAAAGACGATCAGGTCGTTGACACCCTCACCGACGCCGACGTACTTGACGGGAATGCCCAGTTCGCGCTCGATCGCGATGACGATGCCGCCGCGCGCGGTGCCGTCCAGTTTGGTGAGAACGATCCCGGTCACGCTCGCGGCGGCGAGGAACTCGCGGGCCTGGGCGACGGCGTTCTGTCCGGTCGTCGCGTCGAGCACCATCAAGGTCTCGACGACCTGACCCGGTTCGCGGTCGGCGACGCGGCGGACCTTCGCGAGCTCGTCGAGCAGGTTGGTGCTGTTCGCGCGACGTCCCGCGGTGTCGGCCAGGACGATGTCGATACCGCGCGCGGCGGCGCGGCCCAAGGCGTCGTGGACCACCGATCCGGGATCGGCACCCTCGGTCGAGCGCACGATGTCGGCCCCGGACCGCTCGGCCCACTGGGCGAGTTGGTCCACGGCCGCGGCGCGAAACGTGTCGCCCGCGGCGAGCAGGACCGTGCGTCCCTCGTTCACGTGGCGCTGGGCCAGTTTGCCGATGGTCGTGGTCTTGCCGACGCCGTTCACGCCGACGAACAGCCACACGGGCACCCGTCCGGGATCGGCCGACGTCCTCACCGAGCGCGGCGCGTCGAGCGAAGCGAGCAGGATCTCGCGCAGGCGTGCGGCGACCCCGTTCGCGGCGCCGTTCTCTCGAAGGTCCTCGAGGACGGCCTGGGTCGTGACGACGCCGACGTCACTTCGCAACAGCACCTCTTCGACGATTCCCAGCTGCTCGGCGTCAACGGTGCCCGCGCCGGTCATGGACCGTACGCGCTCGAAGAGACCGCGCGAGGCGCCGAGGCGATCGGCGAGCGTGACGACGTCATTGAGGGTGGGGCGAGTCGTCAGTTCTTCAACGAGGACCTCAGGCATCGCCGCTCGAGGCGCACTGGTCAGCATTCGCTGCGAACGCCGTCTCCGGGCTCGAACGACCAGCAGTCCGGCGCCCAGGATCAGCACGACGGCGGCGATGATGAGGTAGATCACACCACCACGCCACCCTCGCGGCGAACGCGCTGGCTGAGCACCTTGGACGATCCACCGGGAACCATCGTGACGCCGTAGAGCGCGTCCGCGGCCTCCATGGTGCGCTTCTGGTGGGTCACGATCAAGAGTTGGGCCTCGTTGCGGAACTCGTCGACCAAACTCAAGAATCGCTGCAGGTTCACGTCGTCGAGCGCGGCCTCGACCTCGTCCATCATGTAGAAGGGTGAGGGCCGCGAGCGAAACACCGCGAAGAGGAACGCCAGCGCGGCCATGGAACGCTCCCCGCCCGACAAGAGCGAGAGTCGACGCACGTTTCGTCCCATGGGACGAACCTCGATCTCGACGCCGGTGTTGAGTGGGTCGTCCGGCTCGGTGAGGATCAAACGGCCCTGTCCGCCGGGAAAGAGCATCCCGATGAGGTTCGAGAAGTGCTCGTTCACGTCCGCGACGGCACTCGAGAAGCTCGTCATGATCTCCTCATTGAGTGCCCGGATGACCTCTTGCAGCTCGCGTCGCGCGTGACGCACGTCGCTCACCTGCGCGTCGAGGTCGCGGTAGCGCTCCTCGAGCTCGGCGAGTTCGTCGAGCGCGAGTGGATTGATGGGCCCGAGCGAGGTGATGCGCGCCTCGAGCTCGCCGACGCGCTGTTCGATCGACACGCCGTCGGCGAGTTCGATCCTGGGCGCCGGACCCAGGTCGCGGGCGTCGACACCGAGGTCACGCAGCACGACCTCGTGAAGGTTCGTGAGCTTGACCGCGAGCTCGGCCTGCTCGATCTCGCTGCGTCGCTTGATCTCGCCGACCTCGGAGAGCCGGGCGTCGACCATGTTGCGCGAACGTCGCACGTCCTGGAGTCGTTCGGCACTGGCCCTCGAGGACTCGAGCTGCTCGCGGTAGGTCGAGTCCATCGCCTCCTGGGAGACGCGGATGTCCTCGGCGGCGCGCGCCACGAAACCGGCGAGACGTTCGAGGACCTCGAGGTCGAACTCGAGCAACTTGCGCCGCGTCGCGGCCTCTTCGCGCTCACTCGATCGTCCGGTGAGGCGCTGCTCGATCTCGGCCCGGCGCTCCTCGATGAACCGACGACGCTCGCCGAATTCGGCCTCACGACGCGACAACGCCGTCGCGATCTCGTCGACGCGTACGCGCTGTTCGTCGAGCGCGGCGCGCGCGCTGGCGACGAGGTTCGCGCGTTCACCCGCGTCGGCGACGGCGCGTCGCAGTTCGGGTACCAACGAGCGCAGCGTCGAGAGCTCCTCTTCGATCGTCGCACGTTGGGCCACGACGTCGCTCACCTCGTCGGCCAACGTCGTCAGACTCGGCTCGAGGTCGTCGACGACCTCGCCGAAACGAAGCGTCTCGCGCTGGCGTCGATCGACCTCGGCCTGGGCCTGGGCGAGTTGCGCCGTCACGTCGTTCAGGCGTTGGCGCGCTTCGACCGCCTCGGCAGCGGCGCGCGAGCGCAGTTCCAGCAGCGGTTCGAGCGCGTGACCGGCCTTGGTCGCCGCGCTCTCGGCCTCTTCGACGGTCGAACGCGTGACGACGGCTCGACCCGACGCCACGCGCCAGCCCGACGCGGCGAAGCGGTCGCCGTCGCGCGTCACGATGACCAGATCGGGATTGGCCAACGCCACTTCGATGCCCGACTCCCAGTCGTCGGCGACGAAGGCGCGCGAGAAGAGTGCGTCGAGCACGCGCGTGACGTGCGCGGGCGCCGCGGAACTCGCGCGCACCATGGTGCGAAGCGCGACGGTGCCGTGGGGTGTCGCACGCGTGGCGACGTCGGCGTCGCCGACCGGCAGGATCAGGCCGAACCCGCCCTCTCGTCGAAGCGCCTCGAGTGCCGCACGGGCCGACTTCCGTCCTTCGACGACCATGGCCCCCACGGACGCGCCCGCGGCCGCGTCGACGCAGCGCTCCCAACCGTGGTCGACGTCGATCAGATCGAGAAAGGTGCCGAGCACGCCGTCGAGATCTTCGATGATCGCGCGGCCTCCGGCGCCCGAGAACTCCTCGAGCGCCCGGGCGAGCGCCTCGGCCCGGGCGTGCGTGCGCGCCGCGACGTCGCTCGCTTCGCGCAGTGCCTCGTCGGCGTTCGAGCGTTGCGCCTCGGCCCGCTCGGCCTGGGCCGCGGCTGCGTCGCGTGCGGCGCTCGCCGACTCGATTAGTGAGAGCGCCTCTTGATGTGCGCTTACCGCCAACTCCCTACCGGTCATCGCCTCTCCGTAGCGCTCGCGCACGTCCTCGAGGCGGGCGTCGCTACGGGTCTCGGACGCGCGCAGCGAGGTCAGGGTGCGTTCGAGCAGCGCCAAACGCTCCTCGGCGGACGCGAGGGCGAGTTCGTCGCCTTCGCGCGACGAGGAGCCGACAAGGGCCGCGAACTCGGCCTCGGCCTCGGCGAATTCGCCACGCACCTTCTCGAGGGCGTCGCGCTGGGTGTCCAGGGCGGTCTCCTCCTTCGACAAGGTCTCGAGGTCAACGGCCAACTTGGCCGCGTCCGCCTCGAGGGTCGCGATGACGTTCTCGTCGGCCGAGGCGACGAGGGCCGTGCGCAGCGAGCGTTCGCGCTCCTTGATCAGCGTCGCCGTGCCGCGCGCGCGCTCGCCCAGCGCCTGCAGAGTACCGAGCGTGGAGGCCATCATCTCCTCACGACGACTGGCCATCTCGGCGGCCGCGGAGGACGCCTGCGCGTCGAGGGTCGCGAGTTCGTGGCGCAGTTCTCGTTCACGCAGCGAGGACTGCGCGAGGTCGGCTTCGAGTTCGCGTCGACGCGATTCGAACGTGGCGAGACGCTGGGCGAACAGGGCGTGTCGTGACCCGCGCAGGTCACCCGCGACGTCGGAGTAGCTGCGCGCCGACGCGGCCTGTCGTTCGAGCGGTCGCATCTGTCGACGGACTTCGCGAACGAGGTCGCCGAGTCGTTCGAGGTTCTCCTGGGTCTGGGCGAGGCGTCGCTCGGCGCGCTCCTTGCGCCGGCGATGCTTCAACACACCGGCGGCCTCTTCGATGACGGCGCGGCGGTTCTCGGAACTCGAATTGAGGATCGAGTCGAGTTGGCCCTGACCGATGATCATGTGCTGCTGGCGCCCGACGCCCGAGTCGCTCAGTAGTTCCTGCACGTCGAGTAGTCGACAGGTCGTTCCGTTGATGGCGTACTCCGAGTCACCGTTTCGAAACAGGGTGCGAGAGATCGTGACCTCGGCGCCGTCGATCGCCAGGCGCCCCGAGGAGTTGTCCAGCGTGAGTGCCACCTCGGCGCGACCGAGCGCGGCCTTGTTGGTCGTGCCCATGAAGATGACGTCGTCCATCTTCGAACTGCGCAGCGCCCTCGTGCTCTGGGCCCCGAGGACCCAGGTGACGGCGTCGACGACGTTGGATTTCCCCGAACCGTTGGGACCGACCACTGCCGTCACGCCGGGCTCGAATTCGAGGATGGTGTTGTCGGCGAAGGACTTGAAGCCCTTCATGGTCAATCGCTTAAGAAACACGCGTAGACGCTAGCAACCTTCCGACCTCGTCCCCGTGGCTAGCTCTGACACTTCTCGCAAAAGAAGGTGGAACGTTGGCGCACCGTGACGCGCTTGATGGGTTGGCGGCACTGGAAGCACGGCAACCCCTCGCGGTTGTACACCTGATGGAACTGCTGATAGGTCCCGGGCTTGCCGTCGGGGTCGACGAACTGCTCGTCGGCGAGCGTCGATCCGCCGTACTTGATGGCGTCGGTGAGGATCTCGGTGATGGCCCGGTGGAGACGTCGGATCTCGATCGTCGAGAGCGATTCGGCCGGCCGGTCGTAGCGCAGCCCCGAGGCGTAGAGGGTCTCGTCGGCGTAGATGTTGCCCAGTCCGGCGATGATGTCCTGGTCGGTGAGCACGACCTTCAAGGTCGTCGAGCGGCTGCGCAGGATCGCGGCGAACCGGTCCCAGCCGATCTGGTCCTCGAAGGGGTCGATCCCCAGGTGCGCGAGCTCGGGGATCTGGTGGCGCAGCGTCAGCCCCTCCCCGCCGATCGAGAGTCGCGCGAACTTGGAGATCTCCACCTCCTCGCCCTCGTTGGGCGGAAGCGAGACGTACAGTTCGCCAAAGGTCCGCGGGTCGACGTAGCGCAACTCGCCGCCCTGGGCGAAACTGAACACGACGTGGGTGTGCTTGGGCTTGGGGTCCTTGGGGCCCTTCGCGCGCAGCAACTGACCGCTCATGCCGAGATGGATCACCAGGTGCGTCGCGTTGTCGAAGCCGATGATCAGGTTCTTGCCGAGGCGCTGCACGGACTTGATGGTGTGGCCCTCGACGAGCGCGCGAAAGTCCTTGGCGGTCTTGTGGCGGCGAACGACGCGACCGTTGGTGACGGCCGCGGACTTGATCTTCTTGCCAATGAGGTCACGCGCCAGTGACGCGCGCACGGTCTCGACTTCGGGCAGTTCAGGCATCTCGTCGCTCCCACGCCGCGCGGGCGGCCTGCGTCTCGGCACTCTTCTTCGATCGACCCGAGCCCTGCGCGCGAAGTGACGGCCCGACCTGCACGGTCGCGTCGAACGTCGTCTGGTGCGCGGGACCCTGCGCCGCGACCTCGTAGACCGGCGTGCCGAGACCCGTCGCCTCGGCCCACTGGCGTAGTCGGGTCTTGGGGTCGACGTCGTCGGGGCTCTGCGCCGCGGCGTCGACGTCGTCACGCAGCATGTCGTGCACGAACGTCTTGGCGGCTTCGTAGCCGCGCTCGAGGTAGAGCGCCGCGACGACGGCTTCGAAGGCGTCGGCGAGCAGCGACGGGCGTTCGAGTCCGTGCGACTTCACCTCACCACGACCGACGCGGATAAAACTGCCGAGGTCCATGCGCAGTGCGGCGCCGGCGAGCGACGCCTCGTTCACGACGCGCGAACGCACGAGCGACCCGGACCCTTCGTCGAGTGCGGGGTACTCGGTCACGATGAGGTCCGCGACGGCGAGATCGACGACGGCGTCGCCGAGGAACTCGAGTCGTTCGTTCGAGTCGCAGTCGTGCTCGGCGGCGTAACTCGAGTGGGTCACGGCCACGGCCAGCAGCGCACTGCCGGGACCGAGTCCCAGTTGTTCGGCTAACGAATCAAGGGGCGAGAGCAACAGGCTCACGGACCTCGTCAGGCCACCTGCAACTTGGCCGACACGTAGTCAACGGCGTCGCGCACCGACAGGAGATTTTCGAGGTCCTCGTCGTCGATGTGAAAGCCCGCGACGTGGGTCGCCAAGTTCTCCTCGAGCGCCTCAACGAGTTCGATCAGCGCCAAGGAGTCCGCGCCGAGGTCGGCGAAGGGAACGTCCTCACCAATATCGGCGGGGCTCTTCTCAAGGATTTCGGCCAGTTGTTCGCGAACCAGGTCCAAGACTTGGGCCCGGTCGAGAGAGGATGAGTTCACTGCGTCAGCGGTCATAGCCACTCCTTTGTGTTGCTGCTCTAGAATACCGAGCATCCACCCAGGTGGGCCCGCTTCTCAGCCCTGATCAGGTCGGATGGTGAGACGCATCTTCTCCACCACGCCGTCGCGGTCCATTTCGCTCGCGACGCGCAGCGCGTTCATGATGGCGGTCGCGTTACTCGAACCGTGGCTGATGACGCAGATGCCGTTCAGACCCAGCAGCATGGCGCCGCCCTGGTTCTCGGGCGTCAGTTGACTGGCGATCGGTAGCAGGTACTCAAAGAGCACGTCGCCCGCGGCCTTGGTGGCGTCGTTGGTCGCAACGGCGCCGAGGACGGTCGCGAAGATGAACTTGAGCGCCCCCTCGAGCGTCTTGAGCGCCACGTTGCCGGTGAAGCCGTCGGTCACGACGACGTCCACGCGTGAAGGGATGAGGTCGCGGCCCTCGACGTTGCCCACGAAGTTCAGGCCCGGTTCGGCGGCGAGCAGTTGGTGGGTCTCCTTCACGAGCGGCGTGCCCTTGGAGGACTCCTCACCGATCGAGAGCAGTCCAACGCTGGGGCTCTTCACGCCGTAGTGGGCCTCGACGAAGGCCGACGCCATCTGGGCGAACTGGACCAGCATCTCGGGCGTGCACTCGGCGTTGGCCCCCGCGTCGACGAGCACCGTCGGGGTGCGACCGGGATTGGGGATGGGCGTCGCGATGCAGGGGCGCACCACCCCGGGCAGGCGTCCCATGCGCAGTAACGCCGAGGCCATCGTGGCGCCGGTGTTACCGGCCGAGACCATCGCACTCGCCTTCTGGTCGCGCACGAGTTCGGCGGCGCGCACCAACGACGAGTCCTTCTTCTTTCGAACACTCCCCGCTGGGTCGTCGTCCATGGTGATCACTTCGGTGCAGGCGACGACCTCCAGTCCGAGGGGGTCGCCCATGAGATCGGGCACACCGACGAGGATGACGCTCAGACCCAGTTCGTCGACGGCGCGCCGGGCGCCCGCGATGATCTCGCTGGGAGCAAAGTCACCACCCATCGCGTCAAGGGCGATGGGGAGGGTCAACTCAGTTGACCTCTACCGCGACGCGTCCCTTGTACCAACCGCAGTTGGGGCACACGATGTGGGGCAACTTGGACGTCGCGCACTGGGGGCAGACGCTGCGCGCGGGACGCGACAGCGTCCAGTTCGCCGCACGTCGGCTGCGGGTCTTGGCCTTGCTGGTCTTGCGCTTGGGGACAGCCATCGATCTTCACTTTCAGCTCAACGGGCCAAACCCGTCACATTTCTTTGGATTCACCGGCGCGAAAGTCCGTGAATCGGAGTTCGTCAAGTGTAGCCCAGCGCGCGTCGACCGGTGCCGAGCAGTCACAACTGTCCTCATTTCGGTCGATTCCGCAGTAGGGACAGAGCCCCCGGCAGTCCTCACGGCACAGGGGCGCGAGCGGCAGGTCGAGCAGGATCGCGTCGTGCACCAGCGGCGCCAGATCGGCGAAATCGTTCTCGACGAGGTACGCGTCGTCGTCGCCCGGTCCGCGCTCGTCGACGAATCGCTCGTGCACTTGAACGCTCGAGAGCCCGAGGATGGGGTTGGAGCAACGCCGACAGATCGCGTGCCACGGTGCCTCGATGGTGCCCTTCGCGCGCAGTCCCCCGCTGAAGCTCTGCAGCGAGAGCGCCACCTTCACGGTCGCCTCGGCAAAGACGTCGGTTTCGGCCGACCCGCGCGGGGCGAATTCGTGCGCCTCGTCAAAGGGCGCTTCGAAGGAGACGATCATGGAGGAGGGAACGTCGCGCAGCAGTTGGGCGACCGGCACGAGGTAGGGCGAGGCCACGGCGGTTAGTAGGCGTCCTGATCAAAGAAGGACGACTCGTCGGGTCGGTGTGCTTCGACGTGGGTGGTGCCGTCGTAGGGCGGGGCCGCGCCGGGGTACTCCGCGTCGACGGGGGCCGATTCGATCATCGAGGTGGGCAGACCCTGGGCGCTCAGGCGCTCGCGGCCCGAGTGAGCGGTCTTGAGCAGGCGCTCGAGCACGATCTCGAAGTTTCCCAGTTTGCCGTCGATGAAGTCCTCGGACTGGTTGATGAGCTGGCGGGCCCGGGCCTGGGCGTCGGAGATGATCTCGGCCGCCTTCAGTCTCGACTGGCGCACGACTTCGGTCTTGTCGACCATGCGCGCGGCCTCGGCGCGGACCTGGTCCATCAGCTGTTGGGCCTTTTGGACCTCGGCGGCCATCAACTCCTCGCGGTCGCGCAGCGCCCAACGGGCCTCGCGTATCTCGTCGGGCAGGTTGCGCAGCGCCTGCTCGAGCAGGCCCAGGACGTCCTCGCGCGGGATCAGGGCCGAATTGGACAGCGGCATCTGCTTGGCGTTGGCGATCACTTCGATCAGGTCGCGCAGGTCCGCCTCGATGTCACGGCGCGCGTGATGACCGGCCGTGCCGTTCGGCTCCTCTGGCTCGTCGTATCCCTCAAAAGACGTCACTCGTCGCTACCTCCGGCGTACTTTTCCTTCAGTCGAA
>Ga0207927_1001210_pt1 | contig 11090 bp, 8 predicted proteins | sample NGESurdeep072012_2_FD_184456 | JGI IMG/M metagenome (GOLD analysis project Ga0207927, IMG submission 184456) | Arctic peat soil microbial communities from Barrow, Alaska - NGEE Surface sample 210-2 deep-072012 (SPAdes) | ecosystem: Environmental > Terrestrial > Soil > Wetlands > Peat ... | reverse complement strand
GATCATGGAACCGAAGCCGCTCATCTGCCGCTTGGCCAGTTCATGCTGTGGGTGGGATTCCAGCCCGATGTAAAGCACCTTACTCACCTCAGGCTGTTGTTCAAGCCAAAGCGCAATCTCCATCGCGTTTTGCTGGGCCCGCTCAACCCGGATTCCGAGCGTCTTGAGGCCGCGCAGCACCAGGAATGCCTGGTGGGGGTCCATGTTGCAGCCAGAGTTAATCATCGTCTTGCGGAGACGCTTGTAGATGTCCATCTCCTTGGCCACAATGATCCCGCCGACAACGTCGGCATGGCCGTTAATGAACTTGGTCACGGAGTGCAGCACCACATCTGCCCCCAATTCCAATGGCCGCTGCAGGTAGGGGCTGGCGAAGGTGTTATCCACCACCACAAGACAGCCATGCGCGTGCGCAAGCTCCGAGATTCGTGCGATGTCGTTGACTTGCATGGTGGGATTGGCTGGGGTCTCCAGATACACCAGCCTGGTATTCGGCCTCAATGCTTGCTCGACTTGCGCGAAATCGGAAGTGTCAACGTAGGTGGCGCTTACTCCAAAGCGCGAGAAATCTTTCTCCATCAATCCCCGGCTGGGGCCATAGACAGAAGCTGTGCTCACGACGTGTGCGCCTGCCTCAAGCAGGGCCAGATATACGGTGCATACCGCACCCATGCCGGAACTGGTGGCGATGCCACCGCAGCCGTGCTCCAACTCGGCGACGTTGTCTTCCAGAGCGGCGATGGTGGGATTCCCGATGCGCGTATAGATGTAGCCTTCTTCCTCGCCGGCAAAGAGCGCCGCACCGTGGGCAGCATTTCGGAAAGCGAACGTGGACGTTTGATAGATGGGAACATTGACCGAACCGTTCGCATCCGCCTTGTGCCCTGCATGAATCAGCTTGCTGTTGATGCCTAGATGTTTCGTGTCCATGAGTATTCCTTCCGGTTCCCTGGCTGCGTTCGCGTTGACGCACGTCTTCGCCCTTCCCGTAGCTCGGGGAAACCAATCAGTATCACCCACATCTCGTTAGCAAACAGTGATTGTGAGCACAAAGTCCGGTGACCGCCGGACCACGGCAGGAAATTGGCCCACGCGACAGGGCCTGCGATTCCGGGATACTAGCTTCCGTCACGAATGATTCGGCACGATTCGATATCGAAGGTCACGGCTCCGATGGCAAGCCGCGTCTGATCGCGGAGGCCGGCGACGAATTGCAGGAATCGCCACACATCGGCGAAATTGCTGACTAAGCCAATCGAAGCGCGAAGTACTCCAGCGCTCTTGTGCCCGCGATCCTCCATCAATTGCATGAAACTGGTCAGATTGGCCTCGTCACCCAACGCGGCGGCCGCCCGCATATCGTCTTCGGTCAGGCCCTCGGCAATTTCTCCAACGCCGGGATTGCAGAAGCATCCGCTCCGCAGTGAGATTCCCTCGTTGCCGGCAAGTTCCTCGACCCGTCTATAGTCCAGCAGATGTCCATGAGGGTCGTAGAGGTTGAACGTCACGGTGCCGCCACGCGCTTCGGTTGTGGTTGGTCCGTAAATGCGTACCATAGGGTGCCCGTTGCTGTGCCGCAGCGCTAACAACTCATCCAGCATCCAACCAGTCAAGCAGCGAACACGTTGTGTGATCCGATCCATTCCGATCGCCTGAATGTGGCGCAACCCGATTTCAACAGCGGGGATGGAAAGGTAATTCAGGGTGCCATCTTCGAAAGCGGCTTCGCTCCGGGCGAGCACATGGGCCCGGCCTTGAACGGACGCGAAGTTTACCGTCCCACCTGCGAACCACGGCCTTCTCAACTTCGAAAAAGTGGACCTACGAATGAGCAACGCGCCGACGCCGGTTGGATAACCGAACATCTTGTAGAACGACAGCGTCACAAAATCTGGTTGCACTGCTTGCAAGTCCAGACGATTGGTAGGCACGTAAGCCGCCGCGTCCAGCAGCACGCGCCAGCCTTTCTCTTGTGCTTTGGCCACAAGATCGAAGGGATGCTTGACGCCAGAGAAATTCGATTGCGCCGGATAGGCAAACAGATTTTCACGGGCCGGATCGGCCTGATCCAAAAGGGTGTCGAGCTGATTTCTGTTGAGACGTAGAGTTGGAGCAACCAGTGGCGCGTATGCCACGGAGGCGCCTTTGGCCAGCGCAAACTCGCGAATGCCATTCACCGAGTTGTGGTTGTCGAATGTGAGCAGCAGGCGGCTTCCGGGCGCAAACGGGAATGACTCGCCGATCAGTTTGAGCCCGCCAGACGCATTTTGAGTGAAGGCCAGAATGTAATCTTCCGCACTGGTCCCGAAATAGGCCAGTACGGACCGGCGCGTGCGCTCGAGGTGCTCGGTCATTGCTGTGGAGGTCGGGTTGGTTGAGTGCGGATTGCCAAAAACGCCGGAGCGCAGCAAAGCAAAGTGTTGCACCACTTGCGACTCCGCGTAGAGAGAACCACCCGTGTAGTCGAGATAGACATGGCCCTGTTCCTCCAACCGGCGATATTCCGCAGAGCGCAGCCTGTCTAACGCGGTGGTTTCGGCATATTCGGGATATCGATCGAGGAAGCGCTCGTAAGCCCCCTCCATCTGTTGCTTCTCGTTGGCGGTACTGGTAACCATATTGATTATCTTACGGGTAAATCACTATTTTCCTAGGGCTGTACTCGCCACAATTGCACAAGGGAGCACCAGCGGGTACGGCCGGTGCCGGTTAGAAATCGCCACCAGGCACACCAATCGCGCTCGCAAATACATTACAGTCGCGGCGACTTACTGCCCCACGTACATTCCTGTAACGGTTGGGTAATCCGGTGCGCTTAAGGGATGCAACGAGGACCTGAGCACGATAACCAGCCTCGCAGGCCTGCGCTTTCACGATCTGCGTCATCATGCCGTCACGGAGCTGGCGGAATCCCAAACCAGCGATGAGACCATTATGTCGATCGCCGGCCATGTCTCGCGGAAGATGCTTAATCACTACTCGCACATTCGCCTGGCAGCAAAGCGAAAGGCACTAGACCAACTCAGTGCACGAAGTCCCCATCCTCAGCCGACCTATGCCACAAATGCCGGTTTGGACCGGGGCGACGGACCGTATGTTCTTGAAAAGATGGTGGACCTGAGCGGGATCGAACCGCTGGCCTCCTCGTTGCGAACGAGGCGCTCTCCCAGCTGAGCTACAGGCCCATCTTTGGCTGGATGCAAGGGTTAGCCGAAACCCACACCGACTAGTCCCTACTCGTCTCATTATACAAACAATCATCATCGCATGAAACTACAACGGTCAAGCCATGCGACCGTGTTGATCCAACGCCAGCCCGAGCCGCTCCAGGCCCACGCGCGTCACCTCGGGATCACCGCCGATGCCGACGCGAAAATGTTTTGGCATGTCGAAGTAGGCACCAGGAACCACACTGGTTTCGTATTTCTCCCGCAGCAGACCCACTAACCCATCAACATCGCCCGAGCGTAGTTTCGGAAACACAATAGTCCCCTGCTCCGGACGATAAAAATCGAGATCATTCCTCGAATCCAGAAAGGCATTCAACGATTTGCGATTTTCCGCCAGAAGTATTTTCGCGCGCGCCGCGACTTTGCCCAAATGGTCCAGCGCTATCACGCTCAGCAACTCCGCGGGATGCGCCGGCGTCGCAGCATACAGATCGTTAATGCGCCACATCCTGTGTACTACGTCTTGCACGGCGAGGACCCATCCACATCGCAGACCGCTCAATCCAAATGCCTTGGTCAAACTGCTCGTCACCACAAACTGATCGCCAAAATGAAATGCCGGGCGCGGGCGATCTTCATAAAATTCCTCCAAATAGACTTCATCCACCAGCACCCGTGCGCCGTGCGCCTTTGCGATTTCTCCCACTGCGCGTACGGTGGCTTCGTCGGCATAGGCTCCGCTGGGGTTGTGCAGGTTGGTCAAGATGATCAGCTTGGTGAGCGGCGTAATCTGGCGCTCGACTTCGGCCGGATCGATTCGAAAACCATCTTCAAGTCGGCGCTCGAATCGTCGGATCTTTGCGCCGAGATAAACCGCCGTCGATTCAAGCAATTCGTACGTTGGATGCTCGATCAGGACCTCATCGCCCGGATCAAAGCAGGCAGCCATGGCCATGTGATTCCCAGAAGACGTTCCTGCCGCTGCAAATACACACTCGGGCGGCACCCCGTTGTAGCGCGCCAGGCGCTCCTGCAGCGGGGCATAGCCATAGACCGTCGGGCCATTGATCTCGAGATCTGTGATCCGCACCGGCAACTCCGCCAGCGGATAGCTCATGATCCCGCTCGTAGCCAGGTTATATTTCGCGCCGGAGCGCAACTTGGCAAATTCCATGTAGGGCGATTGCATTTGCGTCCTTGGTGGCATTTGAGTTCCTTATTCCAATCCCCTTTTACGCCGTGCCCAGAATCCAAACACCGGTAACCCAAGCGCTAGAATTCCCATTCCCAACAACGTGTTCGCGGGATATTTATAAATCGTATTAATCACTACCAGCCAGCAAATCACGACAAAAAGACCAGTCGTGTACGGGTGGCCCGGTACGCGATAGCCACCAGTCTCCGTGCGCTGAGCCGAATCCGACCTGCCCTCTCTGCGGCGAAAAACGAACAGAGTTGCGCCGGTCAGCCCAAAGAAGATGAAATCCATGGACACAACATAATTGAGAATCTTCTCGTAGCTGCCCGACAGTGCGATAACCAGCGTCAAGACGCTCTGCATCACGATGGCCAGCGCCGGCACATGTGACTTCTTGTTGACCTGCGCAACCGCCTCGAAGAACAGCCCGTCGCGCGCCATCGCGAAGTACACGCGCGGCGCCGTCAGGATCGACTGGCTCAGAAAGCCGAGGGTTGAAATTGCGATTCCCAAGGCGATCAGGCGCGCGCCGGTGTTTCCCATGGCCATGTGCATGACCGCGGACGCCGGAACCGTGCTAGCCGCCAGTCCCTCCGCGCCGAGCGCCCGCACGCAAACGAAATTCACTCCGAGGTACAACACAATTACCCCCGGTCACACCCATCACCAGTGCACGTGACAGGTTGCGTTGCGGGTCTTTGATCTCGGTTGCAATAAAGTTCGCGGTCTGCCAACCCCCGAAGGCAAACAGTACTGGGACCATTGCCGCACCGATCGCCGTGACCAGATCGATGGATGGCTCGCGGTCCAGCACTGGATGCAGCAGGGGATAAGGTGAGCGGATCAGGAATAGACCCGCCAATACTAGGATCGCAATGGCTCCAATCTTCAGCAGCATCAGGATGCTTTGCACCCGGCTTCCGGCCCGAACGCCGAGACAGTTGATGGTTGTCAGCAGCACAATCGTCATCACCGCGACCGCGCGTTCCGATACCGCCCAGTTCGTCAGTTCCAGCAGATAGCGCGCGAAAGTTACGGTCACTGCGGCCATTCCGCCCGTCTGGATGACCAGCAGCAGCACCCATCCGTACAGGAATACCGCAACGGGGTGAAACGCCTCTCGCAAATACGCGTACTGTCCACCAACGTCGGGCATTCGAGCGGCCAGCTCCGCATAGACGAGTGCTCCCAGCATGGCCACAACGCCACCTGCGCTCCACACTCCGAGGATCAGCATGGGCGTGTGCACCTGGCGCGCAACCACGTATGGGTTTATGAAAATGCCCGCGCCCACGATTCCGCCCATCACAATCATCGTGGCGTCGAACAGTCCGATTTGGCGCAACAGTTGGACTGGCGCTTCTCTTGGCGATCTTGTTGGGTAGGTGGTTTTGGACGTCATCGTTTTCGCAGGGCTGTGCGAATGTAACACGGGCAATGCGATGCCGATCGTTCGACAGCATTACCCTTCGAAAGTCGCTGCGCGCCGCAATCGATCGAGCACGCCTTCCCACTCCGCCTCGGGTGCTGGGGCCTCGACCGCAATCCAGTCGTAGCCATGCGCGTCAAGCGCATGCAGCACACTGTAGAGTCGCGCAGCATATTCGGCGGCGTTATTCGGCATGGCGACTACTTTCCGCACGGCCGATAGGGGCGGATATCGAATCTGCAGATACGCTCCCGCCCCTTGCCGCGGCACCCGACCATCATGCCCGAGATAGAGCGCAGTGTGTGGGCTGTAGTGACGCGGATGCATCCCCGGTGACGGATGTGCTCCCGTCGGCTCATGATCCGCTTGTCCGATTGCGCCAATCAACTCTTCGATCTGCTTTCGCGAAATTCCTCCGGGCCGTAGCAGAATCGGAACCTCCCTTGCAAGCGATAGCACTGTTGACTCGATGCCCACCTCGCACGGGCCGCCATCGAGAATGTAATCCACGCGATCACCGAGACCTTGCCGCACGTGCTCCGCAGTGGTCGGTGATATCTGCGTAAATCGGTTTGCACTGGGTGCAGCAATTGGAACCTGGGCCGCCTCAATCAACGCTAACGCCACCGAATGCGACGGCATGCGCACACCCACAGTCGGCAAACCAGCTGTCACAATGTCTGGAACTTCGGTTGTTTTGGGAACGACCAGCGTCAACGGTCCCGGCCAGAATCGCTCGGCCAGGGTGCGAGCCTTTGCGGGCCATGACAGCGCGACCCGGCCGACCATCTCAAGATTGCTGACATGCACGATGACAGGACTTGTTTTAGGCCTCCCCTTGACTTCAAAGATTCGTGCCACCGCTTGCGCGTCGAGCGCATTCGTGCCCAGCCCGTAAACCGTCTCGGTTGGAAATGCGACCAGCTTTCCGATTCGAAGTAATTCGGCAGCGTGCTTGATGCCGTCTTCGGATAAGCCGAGTTGTTCAATGAAATTCACTCGAGCCCGCCATCCATCAAGCTGACTACTGGCTGCGCCCGTGCGAGGGGTCAGCTGTATCCGCCGTATCGACATCGATATGCAATCCAGAACTCGGCGCAACACCCGGCGGATAACAATTGTTGTCTGGCGCATACGTCTGCCGGCACACGGCTGTCATCTCGGGACGTCGCGGCGATTGCGCATACTGCCAAATTTTGGCGAACGTAACTCCGCTCTTGGCCGGAGCGGGTGGCGCATCAGGAAATACACAACCTAGCGCCGGGCCGCAACGATCGTTGCTGATGAAAAAATGAATGTCGCGCCCTGCGGCATTCTCGCGGATATCGTCGGCGGTCACGACCGACACCTTGCTCGATTCGCGAAAGGCGATTCCCGAACAATACACGCCTCCGCCATAGCCACCCTTCGCAACACCGTCGATCCACGCATGAATATAAGCGCGCTGCTCGGGAAGCATCCTTCCTCCCTGCTCCTGGTCGAGAAAAATGATCGCTCCCTTTGGAAACACTTCCGATGTGGCCGCGCGCACCGCCGCAGCCGCATCCCGGGCACCCACGTTGGCTGCGTTGCCCGAGGCTTGCAGCTCCTTGTACTCACGCCCATTGAAAAGTAACAAGAACCCGTAGCCCATCGCCTGCAACCCAGCGCGCTTCCCTGCCCACGTATTTCGCTCGGCTCCCGGCGGATTGTTCAGCCAGTAGCCGGTGAACACAAAGGTCTTTCGCAGCGCCTGCATATTGGCATCGCCCGGGTAGTCATTGCGGTCCATGCCCAGGTACGTTGCATGCTGCTGCGCCACGGCAAATTGCGGAGAGGCCATTCGCCCCAGAACCGCGGCGCACAATAACAGCACTCGCAATCTGACCGGATAACACATGGATTGAATATCGCACGTCCGCGGGTTGCGATCACAGGTGAGTTGACGATTCGTCAGTACGGCCCAATGATGCCACCGATGTTTCTAGAAGCCGGCAATTTGATCGGCGGTGCCCACCCCTCAACTCCCCAGTACTTCGCAAACGTGTCGAGATACTTGTAGCCGGATCCGGTGTTGAACAACACGACTCGGTCACTCTCCTTCAGGAATCCATCCTCAACCAGCCCTTGATACGCCGCCAGCGCCGCACCGCCTTCCGGAGCTGCGAAGATGCCTTCGGTCGAAGCCAAAACCTTCACCGCCGCCATAATCTCATCGTCGCTGACCGCGACCGCCATGCCTCCACTCTTGCGAATGATATCGAGAATGATGAAGTCACCGTATGCCTTGGGAACACGCAACCCTGCCGCCAATGTTTGTGCGTTCGCCCACATTTCCGACACATTCTTTTCTTCACGTAATGCTTTAATAATTGGCGCGCACCCACTGGCCTGAATCGAGATCATCTTTGGTCGCTTCCCGGCTTCGATCCAGCCTAACTCCTCCATTTCCTCGAACGCTTTCCACATCCCGATCAGTCCAACTCCGCCGCCGGTGGGATAGAGAATCGCATCCGGCAAACTCCAGCCCATTTGCTCGGCCACCTCATAGCCCATGGTCTTCTTGCCCTCGACGCGAAAGGGTTCCTTCAACGTTGAAACGTCGAACCATCCTTCCGGGTCTTTGCGCTCGGCCACCATTCGTCCGCAATCGCTGATCAGCCCGTCCACCAACGTGAGGTGAGCGCCGCAGGCTTCGACCTCTAGTCGATTGGCTAACGGGACATCCTTCGGCATAAAGACGTAGGCCTCGATCCCCGCCGCCGCGGCGTAAGCAGCCAGCGCTCCACCTGCGTTCCCTGCTGAAGGAGCTGCCAGTTTCTTCAATTCATAATGACGTGCCATGGTGAGGGCGGCGCTCATCCCGCGCGCCTTGAACGACCCCGTAGGGTTCAGACCCTCGTCCTTGATCAGCAGGTTGCGGTATTTGCGGCTGGGGAGCATGGGAGTCAAACCCTCGCCCAGAGTTACCGGCTCCACATCAGGGAGAACAGCAGAATACCGCCACATGCTCGTGGGACCGTCGCCGACAGATTCACGCGACACATGCTGACGAACGTCCGCTAAATCGTAGCGAACGTACAGCGGTCCGCCGTCCTTGGGACACACATTGCGAGCGACATCAGCGGTCAGCCGGTCCCCGCATTTACTGCATTCGAAACAGAGTATTTTGGCCAATGGAGTATTGCCTCGGAAACCTCGCAGTGTAGCACTCCGCATCGGCCATCGCGAACCTGTGGCGACAAGCCCGGCTGGTATAGACTTTTGCTTCAATGAGCGAGCCTTCCACTCCCCTGATGCGGCAATATGCCGCGATCAAAAGGGACCACCCCAGCGCCCTGCTGTTCTTTCGTCTTGGGGACTTCTACGAGCTGTTCTTCGAGGACGCGCAAGTCGCCGCACGCGAACTCCAGATCACGCTGACCTCGCGCAACAAGGAAAAAGGCGTCGCGATTCCCATGTGCGGAGTTCCCTATCACTCCGCCGAAGGCTACATCGCCAAGCTCATCCGCAAGGGCTTCAAGGTCGCTATCTGCGAGCAGATGGGAGATCCCCGCATCGCCAAGAAGTTGGTGAAGCGCGAAGTCACTCGCGTGGTAACTCCGGGAACCGCGGCTGACTCGCAACTTGGCGCCGAGGAAAATAACTTCCTCGCCTGCATTGCGGGCAGCAAGGACGTAATCGGCTTTGCCGCGCTCGACCTCTCCACCGGAGAATTTCGCGCCACGGAATTCCGCGGCAGCGACGCCGACCGGCGGATTCGCGAAGAGCTGCTCGTCCTTCGTCCCCGCGAAGTCTTGTTTGCCTCTTCGATGCCGCTCTTCGACCAGCCGCGGCAGCAAACTGCCGCTCCCACTGCAGCCGCGGCACCGCGATTGGCCAGCTTGGAGAACGCAACCTGGGCTGAGACCCCGCTCGAAGACTGGGTCTTCGCTCCGGACTATGCGATTCCGGTGGTTGAGAATCACTTCGGCGTGCTTTCGCTCGAAGGCTTCGGACTTGCTGACCGCACTGCCGCCGCCACCGCCGCCGGGGCCATTCTTCACTACGTTCGGTCCACCCAGCGCGGCTCCCTTGACCATGTCGATCGCGTCGGTTACTACGAGCGGCAGGATTGTCTGGTACTCGACGCCGTCACCGTCCGCAACCTCGAAATTCTCGAACCGCTTTTCTCGGGCGCCGGCGACAACATCACTCTCTTCCGCTCGCTCGATCGCACGGTGACGCCGATGGGCAAGCGCCTGCTCCGGGCCTGGATGCTTCGCCCTTCGACCGACCGCGCCCAGATTGCACTGCGACTGGATGCAGTCGAGATCATGGTGAAAGATCTGGTCGCCCGCGAGGAACTACGGCGCTCGATGGACGGCATCCTGGATCTCGAGCGCTTACTGAGCCGCGTGACTCTCGAGACCGCCAATCCTCGCGACATGCTGACGCTGGCTGCGTCGTTCGCTCGGCTTCGGGCCGTTCGTGCGACGCTCGCGGGATTCTCTGCCACGAGATTGCGAGAGTTGCACACGCAATGCGACGAACTCGCCGATTTGCGGGACCGAATCGCCGCGACGCTGGAAGACGAACCGCCTATCACCCTGAACGAAGGCGGAGTGATTCGCGCTGGCGTCGACCCAACGCTGGACGAGTTGCGCAACCTTAGCCGCAACAGCAAGCAGTACATCGCGCAGATCGAGCAACGCGAACGCCAGCGCACCGGAATCGGATCGCTGAAGGTCAAGTTCAACAGCGTGTTCGGGTATTACTTGGAAATCTCTAAGGCCAATCTTCAGCACGCCCCTGCGGATTACGAACGCAAGCAGACCCTGGTTAACGCCGAGCGCTTCACCACGCCCGAGTTGAAGGAGTACGAAACCAAGGTGCTCGACGCACAGGAGAAGATGGTCGAGATCGAGCGCCGGCTGTTCGCCGAATTGCGGGCTGCAATCGCCGCTGAGGCGCGGCGTATCCGGCAGACCGCGCTGGCTCTTGCCGAGATTGACGTTCTCGCCAGCTTCGCCGCGCAGGCCGCCAACTGCAATTACTGCTGCCCTCGCTTTGACGATTCCAACGACATTGAAATCGTCGACGGTCGCCACCCCGTCATCGAGCAGCAGGACTTATCTGGCGTCTCCGATCGCTTCGTCCCCAACGATCTCTTCCTCAACGGGACCACGCACTCCGTGCTGGTCATCACCGGACCGAACATGGGAGGCAAGTCCACCTACTTGCGCCAGGTCGCGCTCATCGTGTTGATGGCGCAGATGGGGTCGTTTGTTCCGGCACGTTCGGCACGACTCGGTCTGGTCGATCGCATCTTCAC
>Ga0207927_1001209_pt1 | contig 11091 bp, 8 predicted proteins | sample NGESurdeep072012_2_FD_184456 | JGI IMG/M metagenome (GOLD analysis project Ga0207927, IMG submission 184456) | Arctic peat soil microbial communities from Barrow, Alaska - NGEE Surface sample 210-2 deep-072012 (SPAdes) | ecosystem: Environmental > Terrestrial > Soil > Wetlands > Peat ... | reverse complement strand
CCTTCGGGTTGGTCAGTCTCCGGCATGGACAGGTACCGCTACTTCCGCGCGCACTCCTGTTACTTTTCGGATCGCCGGCAAGTGGGCCTTCTCCTCGGGAAAGATGGGCAGGAACCTGGCGACGAACCCGAAGATGGCGAAGCCGAGGGCGACGAACATCGCCGTGATCACAACTTCCGTCCACTTCGGGGTGTAGCGCGCGCCGACTGCGTTTTCGACTCCGGTGATCGCGATATTCAAGCGATTGGTAACGAATCCCAACAACGTCAGAACGGCCACCAGGTAGAGCCCATGGGCGCTGTTGAGTACCTTGGGGAACATCAAAAGCGCCAGCGGGATGAGGACTGACAAGAAAATCTCCACCAGGAAAAGGCCTTGCTCGTAGCCCGGCACGAAGACCAAGTGAAGAACACCGCGATGAAGGAGGTCCTCGAAGCGCAGGATTCCGTAGATGGCCAGTACCACCACCAGCACGCGACCCATGTCGCGCAGGATGGGAAGTTCGAGCTCGCGGCCGAAGTACTTGGAACTCATCGAGGACTCGAAGATGATCATTGCGAGTCCAACCGCGATCGCCGAAATGAAGAAGAACACCGGCAGCAGCGGGCTGTACCAGAAGGCATGCAGCTTGTTGGGCATGATCAGATACAACGTACCCAGCGAGGACTGATGCAGAGTGGAGAGCAGAACGCCGAGGATGACCAGCACGATCATTATGCTGCGCACTGCCTTGAGGGCGCGCTTCCAGCCGAGGTGCTCAAAGAGTATGGGGGAAAACTCCAACGCCAATACCGTGGTGTAGAGCATTACGCAATAGGCAACTTCGAACATCACCGAGTGGGGATTGCGCATGATGAGCGGATGCCAAATGTTCCAAGGCAAACCCAGGTCGTACATGAGAGCGGCACAAACCAGCAGGTAACCCATGAAAGCAGTCAGGATGGTAGGCCGCATGATGGAGTGCCAACGTTTGATATTGAAGATCTCCACCGCCGCCGTCAGGGTGAAACCGCCGGCGGCGAGCATGACGCCGCACATCACATCGAAGCCGATCCAAAGGCCCCACGGAAACTGGTCACTCAGATTGGTCGAGGCTCCCAGTCCTTTAGCAAAGCGAACGTAGGTGGCATAGACCCCGGCCGCCATGATGACGAGGAAGACGGCCTTCCAGAAAGTGAAGCGGAACTTGGGAAGTGTCATCGCGCACCGCCTTGATCTTGAGTTGAGTGCCGGTCTTTGTCTTTCTCTTGACCTTCGGCTTCGGCCACATCTTCGCGGCGATGGGTGATCCAGTAAACACCGCCAAGGAGAACGCCGAAGATGGGAACGAAGTCAGGAATGCGCGATAGCACTTGATAGGTGTAGAGCGGCAAGGCGCGCTCGGTCAGATCGTTGCGGTAACCGAACTTCTGGAAGTCGAGCGAAGAGAGCAGCAGGACCGAGGTCCCGCCAACTTCCGTCTCTCCGTAAATGTGCGGCAGGTAGGTTCCGGGATTGTCCTCGATCCGCTTGCGGGCTTCCTTCAGCAACTCGTCGCGGTCGCCGAACTTGGTGGCGCCGGTGGGACAGATCTCGGCACAAGCGGTGGGTTTGCCGGCGGCGACGCGGGGAGAACACATGATGCACTTGCGGACCCCAGGGACTGCTCTGTCCCATTCGTACTTTGGAACTCCGAATGGGCAAGCAGCCATGCAATAGCGGCATCCCATGCATTTGTGTTTGTCGTAAGTGACGGGGCCAAGAGCCGTCTTCTTGAGAGCCCCCACAGGACAGACCGAAGCGCAGGCTGGGTCGTCGCAGTTCATGCACAACTTACGCATGAATTTGTCGTCCTTGGTAAGGACGGTGGTGTACTTGTGCGCTGACGTGACATCCTGAGCTGCAATTTTGTCGTCGTACGGCAGGCCATTTTCAGTTGCGCAGGCCTGCTCGCACTGCTTGCAGCCGATGCACATCGTGGCATCGTAGAGAATTCCCTTGCTCATTGCTTACTCCAGGCGAGCCCGAACGGTGTACGGCCGAAGACAGCGGCGCGAAAAAGGACGCCGTTGGGCGAAAGTTGAACGGACAGAAGAAATCCCGTCGGGGCGAAGTGGCGCTCGCCAGAAGACGGGATTTCACGGCCAGAGATCGAATTGTCGGTGAGGAAACCGCTTGCCGGGCGGGCCTTAGAAGGCTGGTGCCCGGGGGCGCTGCTCCGGTCAAGAATAAAGATACGGCATTCCCCGGAGCTTCGCGCAAGACTATTTTGCGCCGCAGACCGCGGGGTCCGAAACTTGCCGCTGTAACGCACGACCGACCCTGATTCCATCAAGAGGCAGCCCCACGAATTGGGGCGCCCCGGGTGATGGCGCCGGTTAGAACTACTGCTTACTCAACACCTTAACGTCAGCCGCCAATTTAGGCGCTCGAGCCTGGCTCGAACGCCTTGGGCGAACTGGGCTGCTTCGGCGAACCGTCGGGTCAGATGCCCCACGACAGGTTCGGCAAAATCAGGAACAGCGCCAGCGCGGTAAGCATTACAGCTAAGATGACTTTTTTCATTACATCCCCTTCGAGAGGTACGGCTTATCAAAAAACGGACCAGGAATAACCGTGATGCCTTCTAATTATCTGAACTTCTATACGAATGGCCCGTGCACATGGATTTATATCTGTGCATGTTCAGTGTGTTCCCAGGGGACGGACGACTTCTGTGACGGGCGTCACTGGTGGGCGTGATGCATTTCGCAACATCGGTGTAAGGAAATGTTGGGGTTTTCATCGGCGGATTGGGTGGAAGTGCTAAGAAACGCCTCGGTTTCGGTTCAGAATCAGGCCAAGCGATGAGGAATGCATCGGGATGACTCGCCGGCAGGACGACGGCGCACAGTAGCGGCGACGGAGGTTATTGTGGAAAAAGGGGTCTTTCGACTCCGGCTGCCGGGCCGCCTCCGCTCAAGATGACAAATCTAAAGGTGGACTGCGCGAGCCTCAGTCGCCGCTGGGGGAGGGGGCAAAATTGGGGGTCCGGGTTGGCTTCTTCTGCTTTCGGTCAGGATTGAAGAAATAAAGGATGCCGCAAACCGCCCAATAGCCTAAAGAGATCCCGAAAACGAAAGCAACAACGATGGTGAAGAGCAAAAGGAACGATAGCAGGAACGGCGTCACATCCCTCTCATTCTACAGGCCAACCACGGAAACTGGGAGCGCTCGCGTGCCGGTAAAGGGCTCTGACCATTCAAAATTAAACCTTAATGGACGGCCACATCCTACTTTAGCGCGCGTTGACGCTCGTGGCTGTTGCCAAATAAGATACGGGAGTTGAGCTACGTCTTCCCCCTTGTGGACTCTCTAGTGCAATCGGGGATGGATATTGGGGATTCGGGACGCCATCCCGACCCAGGTGTGGGACTTTTTAACCTTGAAACCAGGGAAAGCAGATTCCTCGTGGGGCTAACGCCCACTCGGAGAGACAAAAAGAGAGGTTTGTACCGCATGGCTTGAAGCCATGCCCTTTCAAAACCTTACGATTGTCGTCTTTTTCTGCAGCTTGTAAATGCGGGCCCGTTCAAACCATGGGAATCACGAACATCACAGTCAGGGGAGCACGGCAGCACAACCTGAAGAACATCAGCGTCGAAATCCCACGCAACACTCTGACCGTGATCACGGGGCTGAGCGGCTCGGGCAAGTCGTCACTGGCCTTCGACACGATCTACGCTGAAGGGCAACGCCGCTACGTGGAAACGTTGTCGGCCTATGCCCGGCAGTTCCTCGATCAGATGGAGCGGCCCGATGTCGATAGCATCGATGGGCTAAGTCCTGCGATCTCGATCGAGCAGAAGACGACGAGCCGCAGTCCGCGCTCGACGGTTGGGACCATCACCGAAATTTACGATTACCTGAGGCTGCTTTACAGCTCGATTGGGCAGCCGCATTGCCCGAACTGCGGACGCGAGATCTCGCGCCAGTCGGCCGAGCAGATTGTGCAGCGGGTGATGGACCTCAAACCGGAGGACCGGGTGATGATCCTGGCGCCGATCGTGCGAGGACGCAAGGGCGAATTCAAGAAAGAGATGGATAAGCTGGTACAGCAGGGATTCGTCCGCGCCCGTATCGATGGTGAGTTGCACCACCTGGCAGACGAGGAGATCAAGCTCGATAAGCGTAAGAACCATACCATTGAGGTGGTGGTGGACCGGCTGCTGGTGAAGAACGGAATCGAAGGGCGACTGGCGTCGGCGGTGGAAACGGCGATGAAGCTGGCCGGCGGGCTGGTGCTGGTGGCAGTGGTGGGCGGAGAGGAGCGGTTGTACTCGTCGAAGCTGGCGTGTCCGGAGTGCGGGATCAACGTTCCGGTGTTGGAGCCGCGTTCGTTTTCGTTCAACAGCATGTACGGCGCTTGTCCGGAGTGCAATGGACTGGGCAGCAAATACGATTTCGATCCTGTAAAAGTGGTTACCGACTGGTCAAAGCCACTGCTGGACGGAGCCCTGGGGCCGGGATCGGCTTCGCAGAACCTGATCCACTCGCTGCAGCTTGCGGCGGCAGCCTATGGCTTCGACCTTGCGAAACCGTTTGAGGAGCTTCCGCGCAAGACACAGAACCTGATTCTGTACGGACCGGAGCAGAGCGAGAAGAAAAAGCGCGGCGGCTTCCTGGGCGTGTTCGCGTATTTGCGGCAGAACATGGAAGACAGTTCGTCGCAAGCTTATCGCGACTGGCTGCTGGATCATATGTCGGCGACGCGCTGCCCGGCGTGCGAGGGCAAGCGGTTGCGGCCAGAGAGCCTGGCGGTAAAAGTGAACAGCTTGTCGATCTCCGACTTCACGGCGATGCCGGTGTCACGCGCGGTGGAAGCGGCGCGCCGCATTAAGCTCAACGAGCGCGAAGAGAAGATTGCCGGGCGCATCAAGAAGGAAGTTGCCGAGCGGTTGGAGTTTCTGAACGCGGTCGGCCTGGGATACATCTCGCTCGACCGCTCGGCCATGACGTTAAGTGGCGGCGAAGGCCAGCGCATCCGGCTGGCAACACAAATTGGGTCGAAGCTGCGGGGAGTGTTGTACGTGCTCGACGAGCCCTCGATCGGACTGCATCATCGCGACAACGACCGCCTGTTGCAGGCATTGGAATCGCTGCGCGACCTGGGCAACACGGTGCTGGTGGTGGAGCACGATGAAGACACCATCCGCCGCTCCGATTACGTGATTGATCTGGGGCCGGGGGCTGGACGGCATGGCGGCGAAGTGGTGGCGAGTGGCACGCCACTCGAGATCGAGAATTTTCCGCGCTCGCTGACCGGTGAATACATTTCCGGGCGAAAGCAGGTCATGTACCGGTTTGCGCGGCGGCAGGCGAATGGCAACGCGATCACGATCCTGGGCGCGAGAGAGAACAACCTGCAGTCGATCGATGTCAGCTTTCCGCTGGGCGTAATGACGGTAGTAACCGGAGTGTCGGGCTCGGGCAAGTCAACGCTGGTAAACGACATTTTGTATCGCGCCCTGGCGAAAGCGATTTATGGTTCGCGCGAAGAGGCGGGCGCGCATAAGAGCATCACGGGCACGGAGTTTATCGATAAGGTCATTCGCATCGACCAGTCTCCAATTGGGCGCACGCCGCGTTCGAATCCGGCGACGTACACCGGGATGTTCACGCAAGTCCGCGATCTGTTTGCCATGCTTCCCGAGTCGCGGGAACGAGGATACAAGGCGGGACGGTTCTCGTTCAACGTGGCCGGTGGGCGTTGCGAGGCCTGCCAGGGCGATGGACAGCGGCGCATCGAGATGAACTTCCTGCCCGATGTGTACGTGCAATGCGAAGTGTGCGGCGGCAAGCGCTACAACCACGAGACCTTGGCGGTGAAGTACAAGGGCTACTCGATAGCCGACCTGCTGGAGACGCCGGTCGCCGATGCGCTACCGGTGCTAGAGAACATTCCGCAGATCAAGCAGAAGCTGCAGACGCTGGTGGACGTTGGCCTGGGATACATTCACCTGGGACAATCGGCGGTGACGTTGTCGGGCGGCGAAGCGCAGCGCATCAAGCTGGCGCGCGAATTGAGCAAGCGGCAGACGGGCAAGACGCTCTATCTGCTGGACGAGCCCACCACCGGCCTGCACTTCGACGACGTGAGCAAACTGCTCGAAGTGCTGCACCGGCTGACCGACCTGGGGAACAGCATCATTATCATCGAACATAATATGGACGTGATTCGCAACGCGGACTGGATCATCGACCTGGGACCGGAAGGCGGCGAAGAGGGTGGCCGCATCGTGGCCCAGGGTACGCCGGAGCAGGTAGCGCGGACGAAGGAGTCCTATACCGGACAGGCGCTCGCCAAGTTATTGCTGGGAGCGTTCAATGGAAAGACTGCGTAAGCAATCAAAGACGTTCCGCAACATATAAAAATGATTGATCCTGAGCAAGAGCCGCTGGAACGGCTGATCCCGGAGACGGAAAATGTAACGCCATCGAGCGAAACGCTGACGAGCATGCAGCCAGCGATTGCGGATGGAGCGTTTGTCCCCCCGCGCCGCGATGTGTTCCCATCATGGTCGGTCTGGGACGCGATGGCCGTTTTAGGATTCACCGTGGCGGCGATTGTGCTTTTCAGCATTATTGCCCTTGGGATCGCGCACGTGGTCACCAGCAAACATCATGTGTCCGTGGGCGATCTCGCGACGAACCCCATCGTCGTTATCGGATCGCAGCTGGCGGCGTATCCCGTGGTAATCGTCTTCATGATCGCGGTGGTGGGCGGGAAGTCGGACGAGAGTTTCTGGCGGGCGATCCGCTGGAACTGGCCGGGACCGGCGGCCCTCGGCTTTTTTGTCGCGGGAACCCTGTTTGCTGCGGTGGTGGAGTTTGCCTCGCGATTGATGCCAATTCCCAAGTCGCTTCCAGTGGATAAGTTCTTCAGCGATGCCACGGGGGCGTACCTGATGGTCGCGTTTGGAGTCACCCTGGCTCCGCTGCTGGAAGAATTGTTCTTCCGCGGATTGCTGTACCCTTTGCTCCGCCGGTCATGGGGTGTGACGGCGGGCGTGGTGGTCACAGCGGGCGCGTTCGCCTGCATTCACGGCATACAACTGGGATGGGCGTGGGCGCCGGTGCTCGCTATCTTTGTAGTTGGGATTGTGTTGACGCTGGTACGCGAACGTAGCAATTCGGTGGGCGCGTCATTCCTAATGCATTGCGGCTACAATGCCACGCTGTTTGCGCTGCTGTGGGTCGGCAGCGATCACTTTCGCCACTTGGAAAGAGTCGCTAACTGAAAATGGTATCGTGGAGAAGTATGGGAAATGCGCGTGAAAAGTTGCTGTCGATGCTGGCGGAGAAGTCGTTTCGCCTGGGAAATTTCAAGCTTTCCAGCGGCGGAACTTCAGACTATTACATCGATTGCCGGCTGACTACGCTGGATGCGGCGGGAGCGGTAGCCACGGGCGAAGCGGTGCTGCAGGAGATCCGCGAGCGTGGTTGGGAGGCGGATGCGATTGGCGGGCTAACCATGGGCGCCGATCCGATCGTGGTGGCGACTTCGGTGATCAGCGCGCAGCAGGGGACGCCGATCGATGGCTTCCTGGTGCGCAAGGCAGAGAAGACCCACGGTACCGGGCAGCGCATCGAAGGTTTCCGCGACAAGGGAGCGCGTGTGGTCATCGTGGATGATGTTTGCACAACCGGAGCGTCCACGGTGCAGGCGATTGAAGCCGCGCGCGAGTATGGATTCACAGTGACAGGCGTATTGTGCCTGGTGGAGCGGCAGGAAGCGGGCGGTCGCATCAACGTGGAACAGGCCGCGGAGCCGGCCCCATTTATCGCGCTGTTCACGGCCAACGATGTGCGCGCGGAACACGTGAAAATTCTCGAAGCGAAATAACTCATGATCAAAACTCTGGAATGGACAGACGCGGGCGTGCGCTTCATCGACCAGACGAAGCTGCCGCTGGAAGAGACGTACGTCATCTGCAAGAACTACGAAGAAGTTGCCGAGGCGATTCGCACTATGATCGTGCGTGGGGCACCTGCGATTGGTGTAGCCGCTGCGATGGGTGTGGCGTTGGGTACGCTGCACTCAAAGGCGAACACGCTGCCGGAGTTTGAGCGCGAATTCGATACGATCTGCAATGTGCTGGCCGGAACGCGTCCCACAGCAGTGAACCTGTTCTGGGCGATTCGGCGCATGCGAGACAAATTCGAGCAATTGCGCTCGCAGCCCGTGGAGACAATCCAACAGGAGTTGGTGGCCGAGGCGCAACGCATGCTGGTGGAAGATATCGCCTCCAATGAAGCCATGGGCAAGCACGGCGCGGTTCTGATGCCCAGCAGTGGCGGAGTTCTCACGCACTGCAATGCCGGCGCGCTGGCGACTGCCGGTTACGGCACGGCGCTGGGTGTGATTCGCGCAGCTGTAGAGTCGGGCAAGCAGATCCAGGTATTTGCCGACGAAACACGCCCATTTCTACAGGGATCACGTCTGACAGCGTGGGAGTTGATGAAAGATGGGATACCGACCACTTTAATCGCGGACAACATGGCGGGCGCCATGATGCGACTGGGTAAGATTGACGCTGTGATCGTTGGCGCCGACCGCATCGCGGCCAACGGCGACGTCGCCAACAAGATCGGTACGTACACAGTCGCGGTACTAGCCAAGGAGCATGGCATCCCTTTTTACGTGGCGGCTCCGATTTCGACGGTGGACCTGAACACGACGGATGGCAGCAAGATTCCCATAGAGCAGCGAGCGGCAACCGAGGTAACGCACCTGGCGGGCAAGCAGATTGCGCCCGACGCGGTGCGGGTGGAAAATCCCGCGTTCGACGTGACTCCGAGCAAGTACGTGACGGCGATCATCACGGAATTCGGCGTGGCTCGGGCCCCTTATCAGGAGTCATTGGCGAGACTGGTGGCAGGAAAAGCCACCGCCTGATCCTGACAGACGTAACGCGTGAAACGGGCGTCCTCACTGGGACGCCTTTTTTGTGGTGCTGAAGAATCGGTCGAACTATTGCGACTGCGGCGCGATCGGCGCTGGCTGGCTGGGGAACGGTGTCGGCTGTTGGTTTGCAGGATTGAGTTGCTGCTGGAGTTGTTGCTGTTGCTGCTGCATCCTCTGCAGTTCCTGCAGCATTTGCTCGGGCGTGCGCTGTCCAGCTGGGCCTTGACCCGGCGTGGTATTGATCACGTCAGGCGTCAGCCCCTCGCTGCCGGGCATTCCGGGCTGTCCCGGCTGCTGTTGATTCTGATTTTCGGTTTCCTGTTCAGGCGGAGGATATTCATCTTCGGGGGGCTCCAGTGCCTGCGATTGCGCCGGGGCGCGAAAATTGTTTTGCGCAGTGGTCGCAGGGACGCTGTCCCCGGCCGAGGTGTTCTTCGACAGCAGGATGATCTTCTGCACACTTCCGGAATTATTGGACTCGCCGAGGATCACGTAGTTGAACTTCGAACCGTTCAACAGCGAGGCGAGAATATCCTTGGGCTTTCCCGGCCCGAGCCTAGCTACGACGCGCTCACTTCCGGCGCCGGATGGCATGTCAATTGAAGCACCGGTCTGCACCTGTACTGCATGTAGCACTTGAGAAAGAGTCGCGTTCTGAGAATCGATCGTCAACTGGCCGTTCTGGTACGCGACCCGGGGCGGAGTGGGCGGCTGCTGTTCCAGCGTGGGTGGCGGAGGAGGCGTCTGCGGGACCTCAGCCACCGGAGCGGATTTCCTGGCGTGAGCCTTTGACTTGTGCACGGGAGTCGTGGCGGCAGACGATGCAGCCTTACTCGAAGAAGCCTGTGCGGGTTGTGCGACCGGCGCCTGCGCACGGCTCTCGCGTGCCGAAACCATGCAGCTAGCTAGCAGCAACAATGCCAACCCGAGTCTTCCACTGGGGCGTAACATAAAATCGTGGGACGAGCCCGGCGCTCGCGTCTCTCCCGGAATGCCTATTCTAACCCCGCTGTGGGAAAAGGGTTGCTTCCGCGGGGAAATTCTGCCAGCGGGTCGTTCCGATGACAGACTGGACGCGAATGAATCCCCATCTGCGAAATCTTCACTATTCTCTCCTGAGAGTCGGATTGTTGCTGTTGGCCATGGTGGGCAGCACGCTGGCGCAGACCTGCTACATCAGCGCGGAAATCGATGGGGCCACGGCCAACGCGGTTGAGGCGGCAGCCCAACAGTACTTCAACATGTCGGCGCACGGAGACGTGGCCGGCCTGCGGGCGAACGCAATGCCTGAGATCGCGGGAAACTTTGGAGGTATCGAGCGGGCGGTCGTGGACAACCAGATGTACTTCGCCCAGGGAAGTCCGTCGGACAAGCGGATTTTCGTTTTGGACGCCAGCGAATCCAAGAACCCGCTGCCGAGGACCGACTTTTATTGCGGCATCTATAACTCGCCGGATCGTGTGGGTTTTTCGATTCCCAGCCTCCCAAGCGGCCGTTATGCCGTGTCGATTGCCAAAGTCACGGGTCAACATCCGATCACGCTCACCATGATCCTGCAGGACGCGGGCAAGAATTCCTGGAAGCTGGCCGGTTACTACGTGCGGTTAAACTCCATCGGCGAGCATGACGGGCAATGGTTCTTGAGCAAAGCGCGCGAGTACAAGGGAAAGGGACAGCGTTACAACGCCTGGTTTTACTATCTGACAGCGTGGGACTTGACCGCTCCGGTCGATTTTATGGGGACGCCACCGCTGGACAAGCTGGCAGACGAACTACAGGCCGCGCGACCGGGCGATCTGCCGACCGCGAACGTCCCCCTGGAGTTGGCGGCGGGCGGAAAGACGTTCAAGATTACCGACATGGCGGCGGTCCCGGTGCCAGGAGATTTCGATTTACGAGTGCAATACGAAACTGCGGATGCGGTCAATTCGACGCTGGCGGTGCAGGATAACCTGGCGGTGAGCAAAGCGCTCCTCACGAAATATCCCGAGTTCCGCACTGCGTTTGGCGCGGTGATCGCGCAGGCGGCAGACGACAGCGGCCACAGCTACACGACGTTGACGCCCATGAAGGACGTGAAATGAAATGCGGCGGTGATTCTGTGGCGAGCTCAGCGCCGGCGGCAATCAGGCGCGAAAGAGAATTTGTTACAATCTGAGTTACCG
>Ga0207927_1001205_pt1 | contig 11120 bp, 4 predicted proteins | sample NGESurdeep072012_2_FD_184456 | JGI IMG/M metagenome (GOLD analysis project Ga0207927, IMG submission 184456) | Arctic peat soil microbial communities from Barrow, Alaska - NGEE Surface sample 210-2 deep-072012 (SPAdes) | ecosystem: Environmental > Terrestrial > Soil > Wetlands > Peat ... | reverse complement strand
GCATCGGGAGGCGCCGAGCCGCCCCGGGTGCGACACCGTCTCGCTTCCTTTCCTGCCCGAGCCATGAGAGCTCCCGGGCGAGGTCGCCGGCGCTCTGCCAGCGATCGCGGGGATCCTTGGCCAGGCACGTTCTGACGACGCGCTCGAGAGGGGCAGCCATCTCCCGCACGGTGGTGGGCAGTTCCGCAGGCTCGTCGCGCAGGATTGCGTGCATCGTCTCGACGGCGGACAGACCCGAGAACGGCCGCCGGCCCGAGATCAATTCGTAGAGCACGCAGCCGAACGCAAAGATGTCGGCGCGGTGATCCACGGGGAGGCCTCGCACCTGCTCCGGCGACATGTAGGCGACGGTTCCGAGAATCACGCCCTGCTCCGTCGGACGCGCCAAGGTCGGAGACGTCGTGTCGCCCGCATCCGCAGGCAGGGCGACCTGACGTGCCAGGCCGAAGTCGAGAATCTTGACGTGGCCGTCCCTCGTGACGAAGAGGTTCTCGGGCTTGAGGTCTCTGTGGACGATCCCTTTCTCGTGTGCTGCGGCGAGGCCGCGCGCGATCTGGGCCGCGTACTCGATCGCCTTTAGTTGCGGGAGGGGGCCGGAGGCGAGCTTCTGGCGGAGCGTTTCGCCCTCGAGCAGCTCCATGACGGCAAACGCAATCCCCTCGTGCGAGCCGAAATCGAAGATGGAGAGGATGTTCGGGTGGGAAAGGGCGGCGACGGCCCTCGCCTCGCGCTCGAAGCGGGCGAGCGCATCGGGATCTCGAGCGAAGGCCTCGGGGAGGACCTTGATCGCCACATCGCGGCCGAGCTTCGCATCGCGTGCGCGATACACCTCACCCATGCCACCCGCCCCGAGCGGAGACACGACCTCATAGGGACCGAGATGCGAACCAGGAGCGAATGTCATCGTCTCGACCAGATTCTACGGCCCCGAGGCCCACGACTCAGATCGACGAACCGTCCCCGGCGCGCGGCTTGCATCTCTCCGGTTTGGACCCCCAAGGAGAGATCAACAGATGAGAAAATGTCTTCTTCCCCTCCTCCTCGCCTTGGGTGTTTCGCTCGCGGTGCCCCTGCGCCGCGCGGACGCGAGCGGCGGCGTCAGCATCTCCACCTTCTACGACGAGCTGAGCCCTCACGGTGACTGGGTCACCGTGGGAAGCTACGGCCATTGTTGGCGCCCCCGAGGAATCGATCGGAATTGGCAGCCTTATCTGAACGGGGAGTGGCTCTACACCGAGGACGGCTGGACCTGGGTGTCGTACGACCCTTGGGGCGGTGACCCGTACCACTACGGCACGTGGAGCCGGTCGGACGCCTACGGCTGGGTCTGGATCCCGGGCACCATCTGGGCTCCAGCATGGGTGACGTGGTACGTCGGGGACAACGACATCGGGTGGGCGCCGGTTCCGCCGTCGTTCAGCGTCGGGGTATCCGGGTACGTCGGGCCTCCGGTGACGGTCTCGCGCTCGTCGTACATCTTCGTGCCCGCGACGCGGTTCGTCGGCGTGAACGTGGGGACGGTGCGCCTGCCGGCAACGCAGAACGCCACACTCCTCGCCCGTACGAAGCCCGTGACACGGTTCGCCGCCTCGGGCGGCGTGCTGACGAGCGGCGGCCCGACCGTCGTGCAGGTGGAGCACGCCACGCAGAGAAAGATCGCGAGAGTCAGTGTCGGGGACGCGCACACGAAGGCCGTGCCACTCGACGCCGGGCTCCGGGGTGGGCGGAGCAATGTGATCGCGTCGGCCACTGAGCGAGCGAAGTTCATAGCGTCGCCTGCGCCGCACGCCGCGAAGGTCGCTCACGAGACCGCCAAGGCGCCGCCTCGGGGCGCGACGGTGAAGCACGAAGGACCACAGGCGACGCACGAGACGGCGCGAGTGGCCCACGCCCGGACGGCAGAGCCGACGGGATCGATCGCGAAGCCGGCCACGCCCGCGCGCGAGAAGAAGGAGTCGCCCGCTTCTCGAATCGAGGCTGTCGCTCTGCCCCACGGTCACGAGCCCGTGGTCACGTCGTCCGCACACCCGGCGCCCCCCCCAAAGGCGGCACCTCCCCAGCATGTGGAAAAACATCAGCCTGACGCGGTCCCGCAGGGCGGCGAGGCTCAAGTACCGAAGAAGGAGCAAGGCCGCGAGAAGGCCGAGTAGGTGACCGAGGGTCTCGAGGCGCAATGGAGTGGCACGTTTTTCCGAGGAGATCGGCAAAGCGTGCCGGTCGCCTGGACTCTCACCGACCTTTGAAGAAGCGATGGGCGCGGTTGCCCAGCCGGGCGCTGGCAGGAAGATTGCGCTGAAAGAGCCGAGGAGAAACCAGAGGGTCCGATGAAAGAGAGCCCTGTCAGGACTTCTGGATCGGAACCGCAAGTGCTTCGCGCCACCCCGCCGGCTCCCCTGATGCACCCCGCCGCCAGCGGCGATGGAGCGCGTCGTGTGCGCTTCGAGCTATCGCCCAAGACGATGGTGGCGCTCGTTCTCGTCGGCGCCTCCCTGTGGCTCCTGATCCAGCTCTGGCCCGTCCTTCTCGTGCTCGTCGTCGCTCTCCTCGTCGCCGGCACGTTGAGCCCGGTCGTCCGCTGGCTCGAAGCGAAGCGCGTGAGGCGCGGGTTCGGCATCGCGATCGTCTTCACGGTCTTCTTCATCCTCGCGCTTCTCGTCGTCGCCCTTACGATCCCGACGCTCGTGTCGCAGGCGGCGGCCCTTCTCGAGCACGAGCCCGCGCTGCGCGCGCGACTCGCGGACCGTCTCGCCGGCTCTCATCTGAGCGCCCCGCTCGCGCATTGGCTTCGCGGCCTCAAGTACGACGCGCTGACGGGCACCCTCGGCGCGACGGCTTTCGCCCTCTCGGTACGCGTCTTCGGTGCCGCCGCGTATGGGATGAGCGCCCTGTTCCTCGGGCTCTACATCATGATCGACCGCGATCGGCTCCGAGGGGGGCTCTTCGCCGTCGTCCCCCGCTCGCACCACGTCCGGCTCTCTCGCATCATGATGAATCTCGAGACGATCGTCGGCGCGTACATACGTGGACAGATGTTCACGTCCCTGCTGATGTCGATCTTCACGTTCGTGCTTCTGACGGCGTGCGGCGTGGAGAACGCTCTGGCGCTCGCGGTCTTCGCCGGCCTCGCGGACGTGCTGCCCTACATCGGCGCTCTTCTCTCGGTGGTGCCGGCGGTCCTCGCGGCACTGTCGCGTGGGCCGGTCGTTGTCTTCGTCGTTCTCGTCCTCATGCTCGCGTACGAGGAGTTCGAAAGCCGTGTGCTCGTTCCTCGGATCTATGGCCGGGCGCTGCGCCTTCCCGCGTCCGTCGTGATGTTCGCGCTTCTGGCGGGCGGAACGCTGATGGGGATCCTCGGCGCGCTCCTCGCCCTGCCCGTCGCGGCCGCGGTGATGATGCTCATCGAGGAGTTGCGAGTGGAGCTGCCCGGTGAGCAGGAGCAGCCCGTGGATACGTCCCTGCGCGAAGCCGACGACCGCGGCGAGGAAGAGTACGAACGCAGGACGGAGGGTGTGGGCGCGGAGGAGGCCGCCGCCATCGCCGTCGAGATCTCGGCAGACCGGCGGAAGGACGAGAAAGCCGCGGTTGAAGGATGAACGGAAGGACGATGCGGCGTGATCGTGGCTGGTGGGTCGTGCTCTCTGGCAGGGGAATTGCACCTCGATGGCAGCAGGAGACTCAGATGAAAAAGAACCCGGTCCCGATCCTCGCGGCGGCCCTCTCCCTCACATGGCTCCTCTTGGCGTCACCAGCGAATGCCGCGGCCGAGCCCGAGGCGGTTCCCGCGGAGGTTTCCGAGGCGCTCCATGCCACCCACGTCAAGGCCAAGCTGATCGACAAGCTCGGCGCCGACGCCCTTCGGATCAAGGTTTCTGTCTCAGGAGAGACGGCAACCCTCACCGGTGAGGTGGCGAAGTCGCCGAGCCAGGGGCTCGCCGAGCAGGTCGCCCTGTCGGTCGAGGGGATCAAGAAGGTCGACAACAAGGTGACGGTGAAGGAGGCCGCGGGGCCGATGGCCGCGAGCGAAGCCTCCGTGAATAACGTGGCGCTCGAGATGAAGGTGAAGGCCATCCTTCTGACCGAGATCGGCACGAACGCACTCAAGATCGAGATCGAGGTCGTCGACGGCGTCGTCAGCCTGCGCGGCAAGCTCGATAACGCCGAGACCGCTAAAGCCGCGATCGAGAAAACCCGTTCGATCAAGGGCGTCAAGAAGGTCGTCAACCTTCTCGGCTGAGTCCCACGAAGAAAGGAAATACCATGCTCTGGACTATCTGCTTGATCCTCCTGGTCCTCTGGGTTCTCGGGATGGTGACGTCGTACACGATGGGCGGCCTCATCCACATCCTGCTCGTCATTGCCATCGTGGTTGTGGTGATCCAACTCATCCAGGGGCGAAGGGTGGTCTGACGGACATCGGAGACACTCTCCTCGAGCTCGTGGACGCACGCCCATTGCGTTGACGTAGTCTCCAGAACGATGGGCGTCTACGATCACATGAGGCGATCCTTGTTCGGACGGCACCGTCCCGAAGTAGAAGTGCCTCTCAGAGGCGAGCTCCTGGGCCTCGAAAGCCTCGAGGAGCGCGCGAAAACCCTGGCCGGCGTCTTCACGTTGGCGCGAGACTCCGGGGCGGGTAGGCACGATATCCGGACGCGGCTGGACGCGAACCTCCGAGTCCTTCGCGAGGCCTATCGCCTTCTGGCGGGCGACGTCCGCCGGGGTGACGCCGTCGACCCGGCGGCCGAGTGGCTCCTCGACAACTTTCACCTCGTCGAGTCGGAAGCGCGGGCCGTGCGCCACGACCTCCCTTCCCGGTACTACCAGAAGCTCCCGAAGCTCGCCGCGCGCGAGCTCTCGGGCAAGGCCCGCATCCACGCGATGGCGCTGGAGCTGATCCGGCACGGCGACGGGCGGCTCGACGCGGAACGACTCACGCGTTTCGTCCTCGCCTATCAGACCGTGGCCCCGTTGACGATCGGCGAGCTCTGGGCGTGGCCCAGCATGCTCAAGCTCGGGCTCCTTGAGAATTTGAGAATCCTGGCGGCGGGGATCCTGTCCGGGCGAGCCGCCAGGCGGGAGGCGGACGCCGCGCTCGAGCGGCTGGCTGGCGGCGGCCCTCCCGAGCCGCTTCCCGAGCCGCTTCACAGCGCCTTCGTCGCGCAGATCCGGCAACTGATGCGCGAGTCCGACCCTCGCGTCTCCTCGCTCCATGCCCGGATGGAGGAGGCGTTCCCGGCGGGAGGTCCGACGTCCGAGGACGCCGTCCGCGCCGAGTACCAGCGCCAGGCCACCGACCAGGCCTCTACCGGCAACACGATCACGAGCTTGAGGCTCTGTGCCACGCTCGACTGGAGCCGCTACGTGGAGCGGGTCAGCCTGGTGGAGCAGATCCTGCGGCGCGATCCGGCGGCGGTCTATACGCGCATGGATTTCCAGAGCCGCGACCGCTACCGCCAGGCCGTGGAGGAGCTCGCCGAGCCCACCGGTGAGGCGCAGGTGCGCGTCGCCCTGCGCGCCATCGAGAGCGCGCGCCAGGCGGCGGAGCGGGAGGGAATCGGCGAGAAAACCGCGCACGTCGGTCATCACCTGATCGGCCCGGGCCGGCCGGGCCTGGAGATCGACGTGGCGTACCACCCTCGGCTCGGCCAGCGGCTCCGCCGGTTCGCCTTCTCCCACGCGACGACCGCATACCTGGGCGGCATCGGCCTCCTGACCGGCCTCGGCGTTTACGCGGCGATCGAATATGTCCGCGCCTCGGGCGCTCCCGAGATGGCGACTGTCGCGGCGCTTCTCGCGACGATCCCCGCGAGCGAGCTCGCGGCGCTCATCGTCCAGCGCCTCGTCGCCGCGCTCGTGCCGCCGCGGCGGCTGGCCCGCCTCGATCTCATCGAGGGCGTCCCCGAGAGCGCCCGCACGATGGTGGTCGTGCCGGCGCTCCTCGGAAGCGTGAAGGGCGTCGAGGCTCTTCTGGAGCATCTGGAGGTGCAGGCCCTTGGTAACCTCGACTCGCACATCCACTTCGCGATCCTCGGCGACTTCAAGGACGCGACCGCGCAGACGATGGAGGGCGACGCGGAGATTCTGGCCGCCGCCGTAACCGGAATCGAGGCCCTCAACAGCCGCCACGCGCCCGACGCCAGGGACCGTTTCTTCCTCTTCCACCGGGAGCGCCGATGGAACCCGAAAGAGGGCGTGTTCATGGGCTGGGAGAGGAAGCGGGGCAAGCTCGAGGAGTTCAACCGGCTCCTGCGCGACGCGAGCGACACCGGCTTTACGGTACAGCGGGGAGACCTTTCGATCCTGCCGTCGGTGCGCTACGTCCTTACGCTCGACGCGGACACGCGGCTTCCGAGGGGCGCCGCGCAGACGCTGATCGGGATCCTCTCCCACCCGCTGAACAGACCCGTCTTCGATCCGTCCGTCGGACGGGTGACGGAGGGATACGGCATCCTCCAGCCGCGCGTCAGCGTCACGCTCGCGAGCGCCGCCGGATCGCTCTTCGCGCGGGTCTACGCGGGCCATACGGGCGTCGATCCGTACACGACGGCCGTCTCCGACACCTACCAGGATCTGTTCGGCGAGGGCGTCTTCACGGGCAAGGGGCTTTACGACGTGGACGCCTTCCGCGCGGCCGTGGACGGGCGCGTCCCCGAGAACGCGCTCCTCTCGCACGACCTCTTCGAGGGTCTGCACGCGAGGACCGCGCTCGTCTCCGACGTGGAGGTGGTGGACGACTATCCCGCCAACCTCCTCGCGCATGCGCGGCGGCAGCAGCGCTGGGTGCGCGGCGACTGGCAGATCCTCGGCTGGCTTCTGCCCATGGTCCCGACTTCGAAGGGTTTCGCGAAGAACCGCCTGCCGCTCATCAGCCAATGGAAGATCCTGGACAACCTGCGGCGGAGCCTCGTGGCGCCGTCGCTCCTCGCTCTCTTCGGATCGGCCTGGACCATCCTGCCCGGGAACCCGCTTGCGTGGACCCTGGGTGGACTCGCCGTCGTGTCGTTTCCGCTCGTCACCTCTCTCTTCCACCTGCTGAAGCTGCCGCCCGCGCACGAGCCGGCCCGTGTCCACCTGCGGGGCCTTCTCGAGGAGCTGAGCACGGCCTCCGCGCAGGCATTCCTGACGCTCGTCTTCCTCCCGTACCACGCCTGGGAAATGGTGCACGCCATCGTCCTGACGCTCGTGAGGCTCGTCATCACGCAGCGCCGCCTGCTGGACTGGGAGACCGCCGCCGCGCAGGCTGCACGGGCCGCGGGCCTCCTGCGCGACGGAGTCCGCTCATTCCTGGTGCAGATGGCCGCGAGCCCGATCGCCGCCGCCGTTCTCGTGGCTCTCACCGCCGCGGCGCGTCCGCGTGCGCTCCCCCTTGCAATAGCGTTCGGCGCTCTCTGGGCGATCGCGCCCCTCCTGGCCTACTGGCTGAGCCAGCCGGCCGCACCGCGGCGGCGCGAGCTGTCACCAGCGGATCGCGAGCTCCTCCTCGCGGTCGCGCGGAAGACCTGGCGCTACTTCGAGACGCTGGCCGGCCCCGAGGACCACGGGCTCCCTCCCGACAACTTCCAGGAGGAGCCCACCCGCGTCGTGACGCACCGGACCTCGCCGACCAACATCGGGATGGGCTTTCTCTCGGCGCTCGCGGCGCACGATCTGGGCTTCTTGCCGGCCGACGCCATGCTCGAGAGGCTGGAGCGGACGCTGACCACCGTCGAAGGGCTGGAGAGGCACGAGGGGCATCTCCTGAACTGGTACGACACGCGGAACCTCTCGCCGCTCTTTCCGCGCTACGTCTCCACGGTCGACAGCGGCAACCTCGCGGGGGCGCTGCTCGCGCTGGCCGAGGGGTGCCGGCGGCTGGCCGCGTCGCAACCGGAGTTGGCAACCCGCCTCCACGACCTTGCCGCGCGCGCCATGACCTTCGCCGATGGAATGAGCTTCGGGTTCCTCTACGACCGCGAACGCCAGCTCTTCTCGATCGGCTACCGGCTGGCCGATGTGATGGGGCCCGGCCGGTTGGACAGCTCCTATTACGACCTCCTCGCCTCCGAGGCGCGCCTAGCGAGCTTCTTCGCGATTGCCAAGGGAGACGTGCGGCAGAGCCACTGGTTCCACCTCGGCCGGCTCGTGGTGAGCGTGGACGGCGTCCCGACGCTCGTCTCGTGGAGCGCGTCGATGTTCGAGTACCTGATGCCGCTCCTCCTGATGAGGACGTATCCCGGGACGCTCCTCGACCGGACGTGTCGCATGGTCGTACGGCGGCAGCGCCAATACGCCCGCGACCGCGGCGTCCCCTGGGGCATCTCCGAATCGGCGTTCAACCTCGTCGACCGGTTCGGGAACTACCAGTACAAGGCCTTCGGAGTTCCGGGCCTCGGGCTGAAACGCGGGCTGGCCGACGAGCTCGTGGTCGCGCCCTACGCGACCGCCCTGGCCGCGCTGGTGGACCCGGCCGAGGCCGCGCGGAACCTGAGGCGCTTGGCGAGCGAGGGGGCTGAGGGATCGTTGGGCTATTACGATGCCGTCGACTACACGCCCCGCAAGCCGGACGACGGCGGCGCCTCGCCCGCGGAGCCGCGCGGCGCTGGTGTAAACGCAGGCGTGGTCGTCAAGACGTACCTCGCGCTCCACCAGGGAATGACGCTCGTCGCCATCGCGAACGTCCTTCTCGGCGACATCATGGTCGACCGGTTCCACGCGGACCCGAGGATCCAGGCGACCGAGCTCCTCCTGCAGGAGCGGGTGCCACGTGAGGCTCCTGTCATCCAGCCGCGTCCCGCCGAGGAGACCCACGTGGCCCCCCCGCTCGCTCGCGCTCCGCGCCGCCTCCGCTCGCCGCACACGCCTTACCCACGCGCGCAGATCCTGTCGAACGGCGCCTATGTCGCGATCGTGACGAACGCCGGCGGCGGAGCGAGCTTCTGCCGAGGCCGCGCCGTCACTCGGTGGCGCGAGGACCCCACGCGCGATCCGGGCAGTCAGTTCCTCTATCTACGCGACGTCCACGGCGGCGCGGTCTGGTCCGCTGCCTATCAGCCCGTCGGCGTGGAGCCGGAGGACTACCTCGTGGAGCTCCTCCCCGAAAAGGCCGTCATCCAGCGACGCAATCATGGCATCGAGACTCGCCTCGAGATCGCCGTCTCGCCGGAGGACGACGCCGAGGTGCGGCGCGTCTCCGTGACGAATCGGAGCGACCGGCCGCGCGAGATCGAGCTGACGAGCTACGTCGAGATCGCTTTGGGGTCCATCTCCGAAGACGTCGCGCACCCCGCCTTCGGGAAGCTCTTCATCGAGACCGAGTGGGTGCAAGAGAGCACGGCCCTTCTCGCGCGGCGCCGCCAGCGCAGCGCGGACGACCCGGCGCTTTTCGCCTTTCACGTCCTGTCCATCGACGGGCGAACGCAGGCACCGGTCGAGTGGGAGACCGACCGGATGCGATTCCTGGGACGCGGGCGCGGCCCCGACGATCCCGTCGCGCTCGATGGGCGTGCGCTCTCCGGCACCACGGGCGCCGTCCTCGACCCGATCCTCAGCCTGAGGACGCGGCTGCGGCTCGCGCCCGGCGCCTTCGCCCGCCTCTCCCTCGCGACGGGCGTCGCGGCGGACGAGACCGCCGCTCACGCCCTGGCGCAGAAGTATCACGACCCCGGCGTCGCCGCCCGCACGTTCGCGCTGGCCTACACGCACGCGCAAGTCTCGCTCCGGCACCTGGGTATCTCCGTCGAGGAGGCCCAGCTCTTCGAGCGGCTCGGCTCCCGCGTCTTCTTCTCCGACGCGTCGCTGCGCGCTGAAAGGGAGATCCTGGGAAAGAGCACGCTGGGCCAGGCGGGCCTCTGGGGGAACGGCATCTCCGGCGATCTCCCGATCGTCCTCGTCCGCGTGACCGAGCCGGACGACCTGCCCCTCGTGCGGCACGTCCTCATGGCGCAGGAGCTCTGGCGCCTCAAGGGGCTGAAAGCGGACGCCGTGATCCTGAACGAGCACCCCGCGAGCTATCGCGACGAGATGCACCAGCAGCTCGTCGAGCTCGTCGAGGGCGGCGCCTGGGGCGCATGGAAGGAGAAACCTGGAGGAGTCTTCCTTCTCCGGGGCGACGCGATGCCGGACGCCGAGCGGCTTCTCCTCAATACGGTCGCCCGTGCGGTCCTCTCCGGCGAACGCGGGGATCTGGCGGAGCAGCTGGACCGCCCGGAACCGGAGCCTTCGCATCCTGTCACCGTCGTGCCTTACGAGCAACCAACCGACGAGCGGCCGGAGGCGCCGGTCGAGCCGCCTGCGCTCGTCATGGAGAACGGGCTCGGCGGCTTCACGCGTGACGGCCGCGAGTACGTCGTCGTCCTCGAGGACGAGCGGGAGACTCCGCTCCCCTGGGTCAATGTCCTCGCGAACCCGGGCTTCGGAAGCATCGTCACCAGCTCGGGCGCGGCCCACACCTGGTGCGAGAACAGCCGCGAGAACCGCCTCACGCCGTTCGCGAACGACCCGGTCACCGACCCGACCGCGGAAGCCATCTTTCTGCGCGACGAGGAAAGCGACGCCTGCTGGGGCGCCACGCCGGCGCCGCTCAGGCGGGCGCCGCGCTCACCGCGCTGGGTGGTGCGCCACGCGCCGGGCGTGACGCGCTGGGAGAGCGCCACGCGCGGCATCGCGCATCAGCTGGCCGTCTTCGTGGCGCGGGAGGAGCCGATCAAGCTGTCGCTCCTGACCTTGACGAACCGCTCGAATCGGCCTCGCCGCCTCAGCCTCTTCGCGTACAACGAGTGGTCGCTCGGACCCCCGAAGCCGGGCGTTTCGCGCTTCGTCGTGACGGAGCGCGACGGCGACACGGGCGCGGTCCTGGCGCGCAATCCTTACAACGAGGTCTTCAGCGGCCGCGTCGCGTTCGCGGGCGCCGGCGAGGCGCTTCTCTCGGCCACCGGTGACCGACAGGAGTTCCTGGGCCGGAACGGCTCGCTCCAACGCGCGGCCGCGCTCAGGCGCATGCGGCTCATGAGCCGCTTCGGCGCGGGCCTCGATCCGTGCGCCGCATTGCAGGTGGGTCTGGACCTCTTGCCTGGCGAGACGCGGCGCGTCGTCTTCGTCCTCGGCCAGGGGCGCGACCTCGACGAGGCCCGTGCGCTCCTCCG
>Ga0207927_1001204_pt1 | contig 11123 bp, 9 predicted proteins | sample NGESurdeep072012_2_FD_184456 | JGI IMG/M metagenome (GOLD analysis project Ga0207927, IMG submission 184456) | Arctic peat soil microbial communities from Barrow, Alaska - NGEE Surface sample 210-2 deep-072012 (SPAdes) | ecosystem: Environmental > Terrestrial > Soil > Wetlands > Peat ... | reverse complement strand
GGGAGCCCCCACCAGCGAGGTGACGTGGAAGGTGGAGGAGGGCGAAAACGCCGGCGAAATCCGGACACGCGGCGCCTACGCCAAGGAAGGCGCAATCTCGCTGTATTGCACCTACACAGCCCCCAAAACTCCGGGCACGTATCACCTGGTGGCGACCAGCACTGCCGATACCAGCAAGTCCGCGTCAGCCGAGATCACGGTGGTTGAGAAGTAGGTTGCAACCACGCCGGATTACCGAGGTTTAGCGGGCTTGCGCTGTCATCATGGCGTGGGCTTCGGCGATGCTCCATTCTGGAATCGCACCGGAACGGCTGGCCACCAGCGCGCCCACGGCGTTGGCGCAGTGTGCAATGCGGTCAGATTTCCATCCCTGGCTGAGGCCATGCACAAATGCCGCTGAGAAAGCGTCACCTGCACCCACCGTGTCAGCAACGATGACGTGATAACCGGGAGCCTGGCTGAATTTTCCGTCCTTAAGTATGGCGCACCCGCGCTCGCCAAAGGTGACGCACATGGTCTCGCAGCCGAATCGGTCTGCCCAGCGTCGGCAGAAGGTCTCGATCGAGTGGCCCGGCCCTTCTGAAGCATCCACCGAAGCGTCGAGGGACTCCGCCTCCGAATCGCTGAGCTTGGTGACCACCGCCATCGACGATAGCTGCTCGATGGTGGCCAGGCTCCAGTGGCCCGGCCGCAGATTCACGTCGTAGAAAACTTTGGCTTTGGGAACGGCCCGCAACAACTTCTTGGTCGAGGCGAGGGCCTGCGCCGACATGTGGAACAGCGTGCCAATGTAGATCCAGTCTGGCTGAATTTCGGCGATGCGCTTGAGTTCCTGGTCGGTGAGATCGACGAAATCGTAGGCAACGGGCCGCACGATGCGAAACGTGGGTCTGCCCTCCATGTCGAGTTCGACTTCCGCGGTTCCGGTAGGTTTGTCCTTCAGCACCTGCACGAACTCGGTGGACATCCCGCGCGCCTTAAGCAGTTCGAGGGCCTTGCGTCCGCGGGCGTCGGCACCGACCGCGCTAAGCGGAAACACTTCGTGGCCCAATTTCTGGGAGTGTGCCGCAAAGTTCAACGGCGCTCCGCCGAGGTATTCGTTCTTGCCAATCACGTCCCAAAGGATCTCGCCAACACTGACGATGCGCACCTGGTGTGCCTCCTGGCCTGAACTCGGGCTGCGGTTACCGTGTTCCAAATGGCCATCAACCCGAGCGGAGAAACTGTAACAGACTGTGAAATATTCGCAAGCGGGAGATGGCGATCAAGCCGAGTCTTGCAATTGCCGACAGTAAGTTTATGATCTAAGTCTTTCCGGGGCGGTGGAGATGAGATTTTCCTTCAAACGAGATGAGCCGCAGGTTCTGGACGCCGAACCCACGCGTGCGGAGTGTCCCCATCTGGTGGGGGCCGATATTGCCGGAGTGGTCCACGGCGAGAGGGTCGGGGGCGACTTCTATCAGTTCGCGCGTGCCACGCCTACCAGGGTCCTGTTCGGGCTGCTGGATGTGGCGGGAGCGCACAAGGAAAACCACGGCATCGTGGAGGCGGCCAACCAGACCTTCCGGGAGAAAGGACCGGAGTGCCTGGCCAGCGATAGGCTAAATGAGGCCGACGCGATGATGGAGTTCTGTCACGAACTCAACGTCACCATTGTGCGGGCGGCTTCCGGTGTGAGGACCTGCGCCGCTTTTGTCGGCTGCTACAACGAGGACCTCGGCACTTTCAGTTACGTCAATGCCGGCCACACGCCCGGACTGCTGCGCTACGGCTCAGACGTAAGCGAATTGGCGGCCACGGGCATGCCATTCGGATTGTTTGTCGGCTCGACTTACGAAGCTCCGATAGCAGCGGTTCCGCGGGGCGGCGCCTTGCTGCTGGTGTCACGGGGCGTGGTGGAGGCAACCCATAAGAAAGAAGAGTTCGGGCTGGAGCGGCTCAAACAACAGCTGGAGCAAACCCCGCTAACCAACGCTCACGACGTCGCTTCGGCTGCGCTACAAGCCGTTCGCCAATATGCGCATTCGGCTGCCACGAAAAATGACCTCACTACCCTGGCGCTGGTCAGGCCGCGACCTTCCAAGGGTGCATAAACTCATCGCCGCGTTACATTTCTTAACTGCCTAAATCGCTTCGAGAACGGCTGGTAGCAGCGCCCCTCTGGTAGTCTTAAAACAGCTCAAATTGTGGGATACTTTCGGGTCATATTGGAACCCCAGCCCGCTTCGAATATGAATTACTTGATGAGCGATTTGTCCCGTATGAGATTTTGCCGCCACATGATGTTCGCCACAATGTTGTTATGGGCGCTTTCCGGGATCGCCCAGACACCGGCGGCCCAGACATCCGCGCCAGAGGCTCCTGCGGCGCAAGCCCCAGCGGCGCAGACGCCGGCTGCCGCGGCGCCAGTGTCCGAAACTCCGCAGCCGCAAGCCGCCACGGAACCACGGCAGAAGACTGCGGCGGAAATCCTGGCGGAAGAGAAGAAGCAGAGGATGCTCGGCATCGTTCCCATGTACGGCGTGACCAACTATCAATACGCCCCCGCATTAACCAAGGGGCAGAAGTTCGACCTGATGATTCGCGCGTATGCGAGCCCGTTCCCATACTTGTCGGCAGGATTTCAGGCCGGTCTCAGCCAGGCTTTCAATTCCTTCGAGGGCTACGGCCAGGGAGCTGCTGGCTACGGCAAACGCTTTGGCTCTGCGTTCGTTGACGGGTTCGATTCGGGGTTCTTCAGCAATTACTTGTATCCGGTAATTTTCAAACAGGATCCTCGCTACTTCCGCCTGGGTGAAAGCGCTACCAAGAAACGTCGAATGGTCTCGGTCCTGGAACAGGAATTCGTGACCAAGAAGGACTCGGACCGCAAGCCGGTCTTCAGCTATTCGAACGTGCTGGGAGCGCTGACTGCGGGGAGCATTTCCAACGCGTATTATCCGCAGGAAGAGCGAGGCTTCGGGTTGACCATGAGCCGGACGGCGGTGTCATTTGGCTGGGGCATGGTGGGGAATTTCGTGCTCGAATTCTGGCCCGACATCTCGAAAGGACTCCTGCACAAACACAAACCGGATGACGTGACGGTGAAGTAGACGCTATCCCGGCTGTCTTAACCTCTCCAAAGCAAAAGACGACAAGTTAATTTTCGAGGGCAGTCCCAGTGCCCGTTGCGCAAGAGCTTCTCCCACCGCCGGCGAATGCTTGAATCCGTGTCCTGAACACGCCGAGGCGAACAGGATGTTTTGGGTGGAGTCGGCGTAATCGATAACGAATTTCGCGTCCGTGGTGACCGTGTAGAGACAAGTCGCAGTTCTGAGGCATTGACTGCCGAGGTCGGGGAAGCGCGGCGCGACATACTCGGAATACATCTCGGCGACCGACTCGACGTTTACCTCTCGCGGAACAGCGTCGGGGTCGACGGTGTTTTCGTAGCGCTCGGTCGCCACCTTGAGCCCGCCCGCGGAACCATCGATCGCAGGAAATCCGTACAACATATCCTGTACGCGACTGCCCGTGATCCAGATGAATACCGGAAAGCGTTCGGACGTGTATCGCTCGAAGTTCTGTTGCAGCGCGAACCAGCACAGTGTCTGGCGATAGACACGAAAGTGACTGGCGTACTCAGGCGGAAGCAGCTTCGCCATCCACGGGCCGGACGTGAGAATTACCTTGGCTGCCGAGTAGCTCGCCTTGTCGGTTTTCAGCTCGACTGCGTCGCCTGCAGCTCTAACCTCTAGCACCGTTTCTGACGTGAATACCTTCGCGCCTAATTTCTTCGCTTCCTCGAGTTGTGTTTCCACGCAAGCTTCAGGTCGCAGGAATCCGGCTCCCGGCTCGAAGTATCCAACTTCGTCAGCTGTCAATCGAAATTGCGGATAGAGGCAGCGAATGTCATCGCTGCTGAGCTGTTGGTGCGGTATGCTAAATTCCCTCGCGGCGTTGATCGTGTCCAACAGAAACGAACTCGATCCGTGATGGCTACCTCCTAGCCCGGGCGCGGCCAAAACTACCCCGCCGCAGCGCGTCATCAGGCTGCATCCTGTGCTCGCCTCTAATTCTTGCCAGATTTCGTTGGAGCGCAACACCAGCGGCACGAACTCGCGGCCCTCGCCGATCGCCTGGCGGGTGATACGCGTCTCACCGTGCGATGACCCCTGATCGTGCGGCGGCACAAAGCGATCGATGCCGATCACCTTGGCGCCCAGCTTCGCTGCCTGGTAAAGCGTGGCGCTGCCTACCGCTCCCAATCCTATGATTGCGATATCCGCGATGATGGCCATCCCCGCCATGATGCCACACACCCCAAATCACAGCGAAAATTTGGGCTCGCGTGAGAGACTGTTTCCCGGTAACGATTCATGACGATTCGCCAGTTGAGTTCGCGCGTGGTGTATCGCAATACCTGGATGACCGTACGCGAAGATGAGATCGAGCGCGATAACGGCGTGCGCGGCATCTACGGCGTCATCGAAAAATACGACAGCGCCATCATCCTCCCCATCGACGACGATCACATCTATCTCGTCGAGCAGTACCGCTATCCCATCGGCGAGAATTCGCTGGAGTTTCCCCAGGGCAGCCTGGAGAAGAATGACATCGATCCGGCAGAGATCGCGCGCGACGAACTGCAGGCTGAAACTGGACTAGTGGCTGCCAAACTTGAACACCTGGGCGAGATCTATATTGCCTGCGGCTATGCCAATCAGAAGACCCATGCGTTCGTCGCGACTGGGCTGACGCAGGCTGCGCGACACCCTGACGTGGAGGAGCACGACCTCGCGGTCCGCAAGGTGAGTCTGGCCGAACTGCAGCAACTCATTCGCGACAACGTCATCAAGGACGCGCAGACCTTGGCGGCCTGGGCGTGTTACATGGCGCGCGCCGCAACGCATGGCCACTGTGAACAACCATGAGACACCGCTCCGAAGCCTGGCGAAAAATCGATGGCGCGAGCTTCGATGTCTGCGTCATCGGAGAGGCGGCGCCACCGGTGCAGGCTGCGCTCTGGACGCTCAACTGCGCGGCCTCAGCACGGTGCTGATCGAAGCCGGAGACTTCGCCTCCGCCACGTCCAGTCGGTCGACCAAGCTGATTCACGGCGGGGTGCGCTACCTGCAGGAAGCGGTCACCGACCTCGATCCCGGGCAGTACAACGTGGTCAAGCGTGCCCTGCGTGAGCGTCGGTTCATGCTCGACAACGCGCGATTTCTCGCCCATCCCATGGAGTTTCTCGTCCCCTGCTACTCGCGCTGGGACGTCTTCTACTACGGCGTCGGCGTGAAGATCTACGACCGCATAGCCGGCAAGCAAAACTTCTTCTCCAGTCGCTATCGCTCGCCCAAGGATTCGCTGGCGCGCTGGCCGCTTTTGCAGGGCAACGGCCTGAAGGGAACCATCGCCTACGCGGACGGACAGTTCGACGATGCGCGCTACTGCGTTGCGCTGGTGCAGACCTTCACCCAGGCGGGTGGCGAGGCGATCAACCATGCCCGCGTCGTCCGCCTGCAACAGGATGCCGGAGAAAAAGTGTGTGCGGCCGAGATCGTAGATCAGCTAACGGGCGCGAAGACGACGGTACAAGCGCGCATCTTCGTAAACGCCACGGGCCCCTAGTCGGACCACATCCGCGCCATGGCCAATCCGGATGTAGAGAAACGGCTGCGCCTGAGCAAAGGTGTGCACATCCTGCTGCCGCTCGACGATCGCGTGACCGACGCAGTCGTGGTGCCCAAGACCGAGGATGGGCGCGTGATCTTTGCCATCCCGTGGCTGGGGCGCTTGCTGGTCGGAACCACCGACGATGAAGTCACGCAAGAAGACGAGTTGGTGGTGAAGCGCTCAGAAGCTGAATATCTCCTGCGGCAATTGAATCGCTACCTCTCCCGGCCCTTCGCGGTAGAGGACATAGTTGGAGGCTTCGCCGGCGTGCGTCCGCTGGTAAGTTCGGGCAAGGCGGGAAAGACCAAAAAGCTGATTCGCGAGCACGAGGTCGAAGTCGATCGCGAGAGTGGCCTGATCAGCGTGCTGGGCGGCAAGTGGACCACCTATCGCGCCATGGCCGAGGACGCGATCAACGCGGTGCAGCAGCAACTCGGGCTGCCGGTGGGTGGATGCGTTACACGCGAGCAACATCTCAGTGGCTCCGATGGCTACAGCGCAGACTATCCGCAGACGCTGGCGGCGACCGATAGCGTGCCGGAGGCGAGCGCACGGCACTTGTCCGAGAAATTTGGGACGAACGCTACTGCGGTGCTCGATCTGGCACGGCAGCAAGCAGAGTTGGCACAGCCAATTGTGGTGGGATTTCCCGCGATCCAGGCGGAGATCGCCTATAGCGCCCGCAACGAGATGGCAGCTACTCTCGACGATGTGCTGGAGCGCCGCACCGGCGTGCAGTTCTTTAGCTGGCAGACTGCCATGGCGGCTGCTCCCGTTGCTGCGGCAGTAATGCAAAAAGAAATGGGCTGGGATTCGGCCCACGCCCAACACGAGGTCGAGGACTACGTCCGCACCATTTCCGGATGGACGCAGAAAATTGCTGTGGCCAAGGGCGACGCGAAGGCGTAGAACCTTTCTCTTGGACTGAATTTCATCTGCACTAAAAGGACAGCGAAATGCCGGACTACGTCGGCGCCATCGACCAAGGCACAACTAGCACGCGCTTCATCGTCTTCAGCCGTTCGGGGCAGATCGTTGCCACTGCGCAGGAGGAACACGAACAACTCTATCCCCGGCCAGGATGGGTGGAGCACAATCCGCAAGAAATCTGGACGCGCACTCAGGAAGTCATCGCCGAGGCAATGCACGCCAATGGTCTGAAGCCGAGCGACCTCGTCGCGGTGGGCATCACCAATCAGCGCGAGACCACGCTGGTATGGAACCGCAAGACGGGACAGCCGGTGTACAACGCCATCGTCTGGCAGGACACACGCGTCAGCAGCTACGTTGAAGAGTTGTCGAAATCGGGCGGGCAAGACCAACTGCGCGGCAAGACCGGCCTGCCGCTGGCAACGTATTTCAGCGGAATGAAAATTCGCTGGATACTGGAGAACGTTCCCGGGGTGCGCGCGCTAGCCGAGTCCGGCGAGGTCATCTTCGGCAACATCGACACATTTCTCCTATGGAACTTGACCGGTGGGACAAACGGAGGCATCCACGTCACTGACGTCACCAATGCCAGCCGCACTCAGTTAATGAATCTCGAAACTCTGACGTGGGATGAGGAGATACTCGAACTGTTCGGGATTCCCGCGGCGATGCTGCCGCGCATCGTCTCCAGCAGCGAGGTCTATGGACACGTGGCGGCTGGTCCGCTCGCCGGCGTTCCACTGGCGGGAGATTTGGGCGATCAGCAATCCGCGCTGGTAGGACAGACCTGCTTTGAGCCGGGACAGGCGAAGAATACCTACGGCACCGGCTGCTTCCTGCTGCTGAACACGAATCGCGAGCCTGTACAGTCGAAGTTCGGGTTGCTCACCACCGTCGCCTATCAATTCGGCACGCAGCCGGCGCATTATGCGCTGGAGGGCAGCGTCGCCATCACCGGCGCCCTGGTGCAGTGGCTACGTGACAACCTGAACCTCATCAGCACCAGCGCGGAAATCGAGACGCTTGCGCGCCAGGTGGACGACAACGGCGGCGTCTATTTTGTGCCGGCGTTCTCGGGTCTCTATGCGCCGTACTGGAAGTCCAGCGCGCGGGGCGTGATCTGCGGGCTGACGCGCTATGCGAACAAAGCGCACATCGCGCGAGCCGTACTGGAGGCGACGGCCTTCCAGACGCGCGAAGTGGTAGAGGCGATGGAGAAGGACTCCGGCATTGCGCTCGACGTCCTGCGCACCGACGGCGGCATGATCGAGAACGATCTGCTGATGCAATTCCAGGCCGATATTCTCGATCGTCCAGTGGTGCGCCCTGCCATCAAGGAGACGACCGCGTTGGGAGCAGTCTGTGCGGCAGGGCTGGCGGTGGGATTCTTCCTCGACGTCGACGATCTGCGCAGGCAATGGTCGGTGGACAAGACCTGGAACCCCAGCATGTCAGCGGACAAGCGCGAGCGCATGTACCACTTGTGGAAAAAGGCGGTCACACGCAGCTTCGATTGGGTTGAGGACGGCACGTAGTCTCGCGTGGAATACCAGTCTGCGTGCGACGACTCGTTACAGGCTGCCAAGCGAAGTGAACCGCCACCAGAGCAGCCCCGGAGGGGCCGAAGATCTTAGCCCAGAAATTCAGCGCTGGGTAGGCTCGCAAAGTTGCCGCAGAGTCCCGGAGGGACGACAGATGCCGGAGCCACGCGGAATTACCTCGGCGGCTAAAGCCGCGGGTGGGGCGGAGAATGTAATGCACCGCTGAAGCGGTGCTCCACCCAAGAGTCTGATTTGGGACTTCGTGGTTAACGGAAAGAACGAGGGGACATGACTTCACCGTTTGTGGGCGAGTTTGCGGGAACCCTGGTGCTGATCCTGCTGGGGGACGGCGTGGTAGCCAACGTGTTGCTAAAGCGCTCCAAGGCTGAGGGCGGCGGATGGATCGTGATCACTGCCGGATGGGCGTTTGGTGTGCTATGTGGGATATTCACCGCCATAGCGTTTGGGAGCCCGGATGCGCACATCAATCCCGCAGTCACGCTGGCCTTCGCCATCACCTCCGGCAGCTACGCGAAAATCGTTCCCTACTGGAGCGCGCAATTTCTTGGGGCGTTCTGCGGTGCGACGCTAGTCTGGCTTTATTTCCTGCCGCACTGGAAACTCACCGAAGACACCGAAGCAAAGCGCGCCGTGTTCTGCACTGCGCCCGCCATCCGTCACTACCCCGGCAACATCTTCTGCGAGGTCATCGGCACCATGCTGCTGATCGTCGTCGTGGCAGCTATCGGTTCTAAGGCGCTATCTCCAACCGGACTGACACCCGGCCTCGGTCCGTACATGGTGTCCGCGCTGGTGTGGGCGATTGGATTGTCGCTCGGTGGAACCACCGGCTACGCCATCAATCCCGCGCGCGATTTCGGTCCGCGCGTGGCGCACGCGCTGTGGCCGGTCGCAGGCAAGGGAACTTCCGACTGGGCCTATGCGCCGATTCCAATACTGGGACCGCTGCTGGGCGCGGCGCTGGCCGCGGTGATTATTAAGGGTGCGCACATCGCGTAACAGGCTGACAGAAAATGCCGCGAGGCGTGCCGCCCGACTATGAAAGTCAGCGCTTAAGGCCCATGCGGATCCGCGCGAGGTGGTGCCAGCTATGCCGGAGGGCGTGGTCTTCGATGACAAACTGCGCGGTGACCGGCGCTCCGAAGCTCAGCGCGAAGGCCGCTGCCCGGTCCAACTCTTCGTCTGTGAACGCGCGCACAGCGGCGGCAGCCGCGCGGCTATTGCGGCGCAAAAGCTCCAGAGCGGCGTCCTTGGTCACGCCCGTTTGGTCGTCGGCGTGCTTGGCATTCAGCTGGGCGACAACCTCCCACGTCACATCCGTAACGGCATTACCATTGGCGATAGCTCGCGCCAGATCGACCTCGATAGGGTAAACGGTGGCGACGTGGTGCACGATCACACCGACCGAACGATGGTCCGTGTCTGATACGGGCGCACGCCATTCCGCATCCGAAAGTCCTTCTGCGAAGGCAGCCAGGAAAGCAGCACCTGCTTCGACGCGATCGGCTAGTAATTCAGCGCGACGGCTCCCGGAGCGCCCGTTCTTGAGTTGCTCAACCTCCTCGCTCTTCGGTGTTCCGTTCGCAATCGTATTCACTTTAGTTACCTCCTGCTGCTGCAATCCTATTGGACTGCGCCTTTCGCGATTCGATTCACCGGGGTGGCGTCCACGATGAAAATAATTGATCGATCGTCCAATATTCTTGGCGGTAGCACGAACTTCGGTGGCGCGCGCGTCCTTGCCGGTGGCGAGGAAGCAAACTTCCAACTGGGCCTACGCGTCGATCTCTGTACTGGGACCGCTGCTAGGCGCTGCGTTGGCCGCGTTGATCGTCAAGGCCCCACACATCGTATGGCGAGGTACTGGTAAATGGCCGTATGGGGTAGTTGGTGATATGGCCTGTTGAACGACAGCTATCGGAAACGCTCGACGTCGTCACCTCGAGAGCAGCGCGTGAATAACGGAGATGTCTAGAATATGCGGGAATATTAAGGCCTCCTTGAACTTCGATCCCACCGTCGCCGATCAAGAATCCCGTGCGGCCGCAGTCCATTTCGTACGAAAAATCACGGAGTTACGTCACCCACCACTATAGGGCAAGAGCGGATGGGGCACTTTGGAGGAAACTTCTTCAGAACTAATGTGCAAACTCTTGCACATTCGAGCGTCGGAAGTCTAATTCTAAAGGGTTTAGAGTGGCATCCGAATTGCAAAGGAAACAGGAGTCCCCGTTCGCCATGAGGCGAATTGGACATTCTCGTGATTTCCCCCTATAGGAGGGTTTGAACCTTGAAAATGCGTATCGCTACCCTGTCACTCACAATTCTGTGTCTCGCGTTGAGCGCTCCCGCCTTCGCGGGCACCCTTATCTATGACGACGGTCCGACAAATGGCACGTTCAACTCACTCTTTATCGACGGCGTTGGCGGCCCGTTTGGTCAAAGCATTTCGGACGGGTTTTTCCCCGTTAACAACTTCAACGGCAGCGTTACGGTCACCTTCGGCGAGTGGGTGGCCACCGGTACACTCCCGACGGGTGTTAGTTATGCGATCGGCACCCAGAATTTCGGAGGCACGATTACACCCGGCGCCGCTTTCTCCTCTCTCCTGCTCTGCACCAACGGTTCTTCCTATAACGGCGGTACCTGCGCCGGAGGCTTTGGTTACGACGTTTACCAATCCAGTTTTACGGCCAGCGGCTTATTTTCGACTGGTGTCGAGTCCTGGCTCACTCTTACCGGTGCCACTGACAGCGGCGGCACAGGGTTTAACGGTTGGGACTTTTTCAATGGTCCCGCGACTTGCACCTTCGAGGCCGGTACGATCGTCCCGGGCGGTGGCGGTGCGTGTGGTTTTTCCGGGGAAGCCTTCACGATCAGCGGCAGCAGCACGACTCCTGAGCCTGGCAGCATCATGTTGTTCGGTTCTGGCATCCTCGGACTAGCTGGCGTTCTTCGTCGCAAGATCAACCT
>Ga0207927_1001194_pt1 | contig 11167 bp, 9 predicted proteins | sample NGESurdeep072012_2_FD_184456 | JGI IMG/M metagenome (GOLD analysis project Ga0207927, IMG submission 184456) | Arctic peat soil microbial communities from Barrow, Alaska - NGEE Surface sample 210-2 deep-072012 (SPAdes) | ecosystem: Environmental > Terrestrial > Soil > Wetlands > Peat ... | reverse complement strand
GCAGCCACAGTCGGTGTTCCAGCGGCCAACGCCATGAGAGCAGCTCCAGGCGGTGTTCTCGACGATCTCGACCTCGTGAGTCGGCGGATTGATGGTGAGGTATTCGCCATAGTTGGTGAGCTTGGCGAGTTTGTTAGTTTCAATGTGATGCAGCGCGTAAGACAGCGCCATCTCGCCCTTGAAATGATGGTGGCCGTAGGTCTCGCCATCGGTGGCGATGTGCATGAGCTGCGGCCAGCGGCGGTTCTCGGCGAAACCGCTGATCAGACGGTCGGCGAAACGTTTGCCATCGGAAAGCAGTCCTTCGAAAGCGACGGCGCGGGAGATGGGTCCGTCGTAGAAGAACAAGTTGATGCTGCGGCCCGACGGGAGATTACAGACGTAGGGACGAGTGGGATCGATCTTGGCGCCTTCCACGTTCTTGAACCTGACGGTGCCGATGCTACGTTCCTGCCTGGCCTGCGACGGGGCGAGGACGGTGAACTTGATTCCGTTGGCGGCCAGCACCTCGAGGGTCTCGATATCGACGGCGGTCTCGGCCAGCCACATACCCTCGGGCGCGCGATTGAAGCGGTTTTCGAAGTCGCGCACGCCCCAGACCACCTGGGTCTGTTTGTCGCGGCGATTGGCGAGCGGCATGATCATGTGGTTGTAGACCTGGGCGATGGCCGATCCGTGGCCGGAGAAACGCTGCTGACTCTCACGATCGGCGTCGAGGATGGCCTGGTAAGTGTCGGGCGCGCGGTTGGCCATCCAGGAAAGCAGCGTGGGGCCGACGTTGAAGCTGATCCGCGAATAGTTGTTGACGATGCGGGTGATGCGGTTGTCGGGGGTCAGAATGCGGGAAGCGGCGTTGGGAGCATAACACTCGGCGGTGATGCGCTCGTTCCAGTCATGATAAGGATAAGCGGATTCCTGGAGTTCGATGGTTTCGAGCCAGGGATTTTCCCGGGGCGGCTGATAAAAATGGCAATGAATACAAAGATAGCGGTCCATAAAGTATGTCGCTGATGATATCGGCGCGGGGGGATTGTTACAGTAGTTTTATTCGATGCCGAGATGGGACGTTGGTGCATACAACTTTTGGGGGTACTGCGAAAGTAGATTACCGTGACGGAAGCAAATCGCGGGCTGCATCCTCATCGGTGCAAGCTCATGCGGCGCTTGCGCCGTGGTTCGCAGGGCAGTAGAGTCGAGCTTCAAAACATCGGAGGATGAACGGCGTGAATACTTCAGAGGAAACCCCATGCGCGATCTGTAATGACACCGGATGGCGCAGCATTGCGCGCGGCAAGGAGCGCGAGGTGGTGCGCTGCGAGTGCCGGCTGAAGAGCCGCGGAGAACGGCTGCTGGCAGCGGCAAAAATTCCTCCGCGCTACGAGCACTGCGACCTGAGCACGTTCACGTGCGACCAGGACGACAAGGACCAGCACAGCCTGGCCAAAGCGAAGTTATATTCTGGGCGATTCGTGGAAGAGTACCCCACGGAAAAGACCGGCTTGCTGTTTGTCGGCTCGGTGGGCGTGGGCAAGACGCATCTTGCGGTGGGGATCCTGAAAGCGCTGATCCGCGACAAGGGCGTTCCCTGCCTGTTCTGCGATTATCGCGAGCTGCTGAAGTCGATCCAGAATTCGTTCAATGCATCGGTGCAAGCGACGGAGATGGGAATTTTGCGGCCAGTGTTCGACGCCGAGGTGCTGGTGCTCGACGAGCTGGGTGCGGTGCGCAGCACGGAATGGGTGTTCGACACCGTCAATTACATTCTGAACAGCCGCTATAACAACAATAAGACGACCATCATTACCACCAACTTTCCTGACAAGCCGGAGCAGGCGCGCGGAGAGGATGACAATTCGCGCAGCTACTCGGCAGCGGACCGCGCGGCGCGCCGCGAGACCCTGGGCGATCGCATAGGAGAGCGCATGCGTTCGAGGTTGCATGAAATGTGCAAGAAGGTGGAAATGGAAGGTCCGGATTTCCGGCTGCACTCGAAGAAAGCGCACTTCCAGCCGATTGAAGCACCGGCGCGGATCAAGGTGCGGGGAAAGAAAGAAAGTAATTAGTAATAAGCAATAAGCAATAAGCAATAAGCGGCAAACGGGCAATCCTTCCTTAAGTTGCGGGTAGCGCGCATGATTGCGCTTGCGCCCACTAGCCACCGACTCCTATCCACTAGAATCGTTCCGTGCACGTCGCTTTCTCACCCGAACACGATACCGAGCTGTTTGCCGCTGCTCCGGCGAGGGCAGCGGTGTTTGTGCTGCGTGGCGACGAAGGCACTGATCCCTACATCGGCAAGACAGCAAACGTGCGGCGGAGACTGCAGCGATTGCTGGGCGCCGCTGCGGGACAGGGGCGCAAACTCAACCTGCGCGATCGCGTGCACGCGGTCGAATGGACGCCGACGGGTTCCGACTTTGAGGCATCGCTACTTCTTTATAGGACGATCCGGCGCGAGTTCCCCCGGACATATGACGAGCGTTTGCGGCTGCGCTTCGCGCCGCTGGTCAAGCTGATCCTCGACAACCCGTACCCACGCGCGACGGTTACGACGCGCATCTCCGGGCGCAAGAGCAACGCGCAATATTTCGGGCCGTTCCCGACACGCGTGGCGGCGGAGAAGTTCGCCAACGACTCGCTCGACTTTTTCAAGATGCGGCGCTGTATCGACGACCTGCATCCCGACCCGGCATTTCCCGGCTGCATTTATTCGGAGATGAAGATGTGCCTGGCGCCTTGTTTCAAGGGCTGCACGGACGAGGAGTACGCGGCCGAGGTGGAGCGGGTGCAACGGTATTTTGCCAGCGGCGGACAGTCATTGGTGCGAGAAATCAGCCGGCAGCGCGATGAGGCTTCGGCGAATCTCGACTTCGAGGGCGCAGCGGCACTGCATGTCCGGCTGGACAAAGTGAAAGCGGCGGCCGCGCGATTGCCGGAGATGGTGCGCCGTCTGGACGAACTGAACGGGGTGATGATCCAGCCGTCGGCTGAGACAGACTCGGTGGCGCTGTTCAAGATTGTCGCGGGACGCATCAGCGACCCGGTGCGGTTGGACCTGGCTTCGAAGGCTGAGGCGGCACACATGCAGGCGCGTCCGCAGTCGATGGAAGCGCGCATCACCGAGGCACTGGCCGCGGTAGAGTTGCCGAAAATGCAGAGCGCGCTGGAGTGGATGGAGCATCTCGCGCTGTTGAAACGCTGGTACTACCGCACGATGAAAACTGGCGAGCTGTTTCTGGCGGACAGCCAGGGAGAGTTGCCGATGCGGCGGGTGGTGCGCGGGGTGTCGCGCGTGTTCAAGGGCGAGAAGCCGACGGGCGATTTGAGCGAGACGGCGGGGGATTATTGGAGATTCAGGGCGCGCGAAGCGGGGATGGGCGAAGGCTAAGAAAAGTCTAAAGCAACCGCGGATTACGCTGATCTCGCGGATGATTCTGTTGGATTAAGAGTGGGTGGTGACAACCTTCGCCGCATCTACATATCTCCTCGTCAACTTAATGCGACAGAAGGCACCGGACGCTTACGAGCGGTCTCAAGAACCATGCGGCGGAAGTGCGGGCGGGCCCCGAAGTTGAGCAGCAGACCAACTTCATACTGGGTTGCTTTCAGGTAATTCAGCAGTTGGGCTTCGTGATTGCTGTCGATTGTTCGGGCGCACTTCAATTCGACAATCACGCTGTTGGCTACGACCAAGTCGGTGCGAAACAGGCCGACTACCTCTCCTCGAAACCGAACCTGCACTGATTTCTCGCGCTCGACCGACAACCCCTTTTGCGTCAGAGCTACGATCATCGCTTCGCGATAAACCGATTCCAGAAAGCCGTGGCCCAGTTCATTGTAAACATCGTAGAAAGCTCCGATAACCACATCCGTGAGTCCGGCGTGTTTGAGCTCTTCGCGCTTGCAAGCGAGTTCCATCGTTATTCCTCAAATGATCCGCGTAATCCGCGTGAATCCGCGGTTGCTTTGTGATTTGGGTGTTTGCGGTTGACCACGCGCACTCCTTCTCTCCAGCGCTCATCGACCTGCACGACCGACCACTCGATTCGTGGCGAGAGGTAGCGCAGAAGAAAGTCGGTGGAGGGATGAGTGCGCAGGGCGGGGGCGACGAGATACAGGAGGGGAGGCGCGTCGGAGAGTTCGCGTCCGGCGAAGTATCCGCTACGGAGGAAGCCTCCATTTTGCTGGTGCCAATGCACGCGAGCCCAGTAGTCGAGGCCCTGTAGCGGGAGATGAATGTCCTCGTCCGCTTTTAATTCGAGGATCGCGAGGCGTCCGTCGAGGGTGCAGGTGAGGACGTCGATCATGGCGCGGTCGGCGGAGGCGAAGGTGGGAACTTGGGAGTAGACGAAGCGTTGATCGAGGCGCTCGTCGATGGAGCGGACGTCACGGATGATCAACGATTCCAGCCAGCGCTCGGGACAGACACGGAAAATCGGGTCGCCGTGGATGCCATGCGCCTGACGGTGCTCTGCGAGGCGTGTGACCAAGTCACGGAAGAAAGTTTCATTGGTTTCGTCGAGCGTATATTCGGCGGGCCAGAGTCCGAAGGTGATCACTTCGTCATTGCGGAATGAGCCTGGCACCGGGGCCATGCGGGCGCGGGCGAATTCCAGGCCATGCAGGCGGAAAACAATCTCGCTGGGCGACTCGACGTGAGCTTCGCAGTCGGGGGCGAGAGTTTGCACGCGAGCGATGGATGCGGCGAAGCGAGCGCGGGCAGCCGGGACGTCGACGGCGCGCACCAGTCGGGTGACGATGTTGCCGGAGTCGGCGCAGTCCAAGGGCGCGCAGCTTTCGGCGCGCTCGTCAAGTTCGTAAAGCTGCCACTTGGCGGCGTCGCGATTGAGGTGGGCCATGCGCTGGCGGACGACATCAGCGCGTCCCGCGGGCAGAAAGAGCTTCAGGCCTTCGACGTGGGCGCGACCGGCAAGTTGCTCGCGCTGGCGATCCATCCAGAGAATGCCGAAGGTGAGCGCGGCGTCGATCGAGGGCTGAGTTTCCTCGGAATTGACGCCGAGGACCGCAAACGCCGATTGGCCCATGCGCAGCAGGCCGCGGGTGTACACCGGACTGCAGGAATGTTCTAGGTCGGCACGGCTGCTGACGGAGTCGAGTTTCCATACGGGATAGTGGCGCAGCAACACGCGCGCAAGGACTTGCCGGTAATGGGAGCGGATGGCGCGCAAGGCGGTAGGAGTGCGTCGATCGGTGGCGGCGCAAATCTCAAGGACGGTGGGTTGGGACTGGCCGAAGCGCAGCACGCTGAGGCGAAGCACGCTCGATTTCGTTTCGGCGTCGAGCACGCGGCGGACGGCGTTGCGCTCTTCGGACCAGAGATGCAGCACGCATTTGCCTTCGCCGGAGACCGAGTATCGCGCGGTGGCGAAGTCGAAGAGGGGTTCGCCATTCTCGATGGCGATGGCGAGCGGGGCTTCGGCGAGGAAAGCTTCGAGCATCCTGGCTAACGAATCTGCCGAAATGGCACAATTGTGCATACCCGCCCCTTATGGGAAGCGTAGTGAAAGACGCGGCCGACCGCTGCATCCTCGGACACAGGCACGTGTGATAATGGAACATTCCGGTAGAAACGCAAGGAGTTTGTCGAGGGCCGGTAAGGCCCGCGTCGTCTGCGCCTCCCGGACATCTAACCAAGAGTGACTATGGACAATCAGTTTTTCTTTGAGCGCTACGGGCTGGCGAACGCAGACGTGGAGCGGTACCTGGCTGCGGCGCTTTCCGCGGGCGGCGATTTTGCCGACCTCTACTTTGAATACGACACCTCGACCTCGGTTTCGCTCGACGAGAGCATGGTGAAGTCAGCGTCGCAGGGCATTTCGGTGGGTTGCGGCGTGCGGGTGCTTTCGGGCGAACGCACCGGCTACGCCTATACCGATGATCTGGCTCCGGAGCGGATCCTGCATGCGGCGCGTACGGCGGCGATGATCGCTAACGGTCCGGCGAAACAGCCGGTCGTGGGCTTGACCGATGGACCTGCGCACAATCTGTATCCTGTGCCGCTGCCGTCGGTGGAAGCCGACGTGATGGCGAAGGTGGATCTGGTGAACCGTGCCGACGTGGCGGCGCGCGCTTACGATCCGCGCATCAAAGAAGTGCGTGTGAGTTATGTGGATGGGTTGCGGCGCATCCTGGTGATCGGCTCGGATCGGAGTTTCGCCGAGGACTCGCAACCGCTGGCGCGCATGAGCGTGTTCTGCCTGGCGAAGTCGGGCAGCGAATCGTCACATGGCACTTCGGGCGGCGGCGGACGCGTGGCGCTGGACTTCTTCCTGACGGAGAAGACTCCTGAACACTTTGCCAAGGAAGCGGCGCGGCAGGCAATCATTCAACTGGATGCGATCGAGGCCCCCGCGGGCGAGATGGAAGTGGTGCTCGGTCCAGGATGGCCGGGGATTCTGCTGCACGAAGCGATTGGTCACGGTCTGGAGGCCGACTTCAACCGCAAGAAGACGTCGGCATTCTCGGGCATGATGGGGCGGCGCGTGGCCAGCGATAAATGCACGGTGGTGGACAACGGCACCATGCCGGGACGCCGCGGCTCACTCAACGTCGATGACGAGGGCAATCCGACCGGGAACACGGTGCTGATCGAGAAGGGAATCCTGAAGGGCTATCTCACGGACAAGCTGTCGGCGAGACTGATGGGCATGTCGAACACCGGCAATGGGCGGCGCGAGAGCTATCAGCATATCCCGATGCCGCGCATGACCAACACCTACATGCTGGCGGGACAGGACTCACCGGAAGACATTATCCGCTCGGTGAAGCACGGCGTGTACGCGGTTAACTTTGGCGGTGGGCAGGTGGACATCACCAACGGCAAGTTCGTGTTCTCGGCGTCGGAGGCCTACATGATTGAGGACGGGAAGATCACGGCGCCGCTGAAGAATGCAACCCTGATCGGCAACGGTCCGGATGTGCTGACGAAAGTATCGATGGTCGGCAACGATCTGCAGCTTGACGAGGGCGTGGGCACCTGCGGCAAAGACGGACAGTCGGTGCCGGTGGGGGTGGGGATTCCGACGCTGAAGGTGGACCGGCTGACGGTGGGCGGGACCGGCAGGTAAGACTCTTTCGACGCGGATCTTCACGGATCAATTTTTGGGCTGAAAGACAAGAGCAACCGTGAATTGCGAAAGGCTGACCTTTTCTGAGCTTGGAATGATGATCCGCTGAACCCTCGCGGACTCACGTCCGCTCGGGATGAGAGTTAAGAGATGGATTGTTCGGCACGGCTGAAGCCGTGCCCCTTCAAAGCACGAATTCGATCATTCTAGGGAGTTTCATGAACGTATCGACGGAAGAGCGCGCGACGAATGCGCAGACGGGGACGACTGACCTCAAAGAAATCGCGGCGGATGTAGTCAGCCGGGCCATGAAGGGCGGCGCCACGGCAGCAGAAGCGGTGGCCGTGGACGGAAGCGAGTTCTCGGTCGTGGTGCGCCTGGGCGAAGTGGAGACGCTGAAGGAATCGGGATCGAAGGCGGTCGGCGTGCGTGTCTTCTTCGGACAGCGCGCGGCTACGACCTATTCGAGCGATTTGACGCCTGAAGGCTTGCGGAGCCTGGTGGACTCGGCATTGAAGCTGGCCAAGGTGACGAGCGAAGATCCGGTCTCGGGAATTCCGGAGCCTTCGCAACAGGGCAAGCTGGAGGGCGACCTCGAGCTTTACAGCGACGACGTGTATTCGCTGTCAACGGCGGACCGCATCGATTATGCGCGGCGGGCGGAAAAGGCGGCGCTGGATGCTGACCCGAGGATTGTGAACTCCGATGGCGGCAGCTTCGACGCGTCCATCGGGTACAAAGTGCTGGCAAATTCGAACGGATTCCTCGGCGATTCGCGACGGTCGTATTGTTCGGTGTCGGCGGTGCCGATTGCGCAGGTCGAAGGCTCGAGCATGCAGCGCGACTACTGGTATTCGGTCGCCATGACGCTGAAGAAACTGGAGTCGCCGGAAGAAGTAGGACGCATTGCGGCGCGGCGGACGCTGCGTCGAATAGGAGCGCGCAAGGTGAAGACGGCGAGGGTGCCGATCGTATTCGAGAACACCGTAGCGGGTTCGCTGGTGGGACACATCTTCGAGGCAGTGAACGGCGACTCGGTATATCGCGGTGCTTCGTACCTGGCCGGCAAGCTGAATGAAAAGATCGCGGCCGAGAACATCACTATCGTTGACGACGGAACCATGGTGGGCGGCTTCGGTACCAGCGCATTCGATTCGGAAGGCGTGGCTAGCCGCAAGACGACCGTGATTGAAAGCGGCGTCCTCAAGTCGTACCTGCTGAACACCTACACGGCGAAGAAGCTGGGAATGCAGACCACCGGCAACGCGTCGCGCGGGCTGGCGGGAACGCCGGGAATCGGGCCGGGAAATTTCTTTCTCAAGCCGGGCGCGAAGAGCGTGAAGGAAATCATCGGCGACATTAAGGAAGGTTTGCTGGTAACCGAGTTTCTCGGCTTCGGCGTCAACCTGGTGACGGGCGACTTCTCGCGCGGAGCCAGCGGTCTGTGGATCGAGAACGGCGAGTTGACGTTTCCTGTAGAGGAGATCACGGTGGCCGGCAACTTGAAAGACATGTTCTCGAACATCAGCGAGATCGGCACTGATCTCGAGTTTCGTGGGGCCATCGCATCGCCTACGATACGTATCGACGGGATGACGGTAGCGGGCGAGTAGTCAACCGAGTCACAGATTTTTCACGGCGTTGGGTCGGAATCGTCGGCTCAGCGCCGAAACTTTTGAGGTCGGCGAGTGTCTCTGATTTCTATGCAGCGGAAAGCCCTGCCCCTTGCCGTGCTGGTGATCATCGCAAGCGCGCTTGCGTTCGCGCAGGATGCAAGTCCGCCTGCACCTTCCTCTGCACAATCTGGAACCGCAACCGTCACAAACAATGAACAGCAGTTGAGGCCGCTGCCTGGCGATCCGCAGGAAATCATGCGGCGGGCGGTGCAGAAGGACATTTTCAACTGGGAGGAAGCGAAGGACTACACGTACCTGGAGCGCTCGCAGGAAGATGCTCTCGACGGGAACGGGCAGGTGAAGTCGAGCAAGTCGGAGACCAACGAAGTTCTGGTCCTCTATGGCGAGCCGTTTGATCGCATGGTGGCGAAAGACGACGAGCCGCTGTCGGATAGGGAAAAGAAGAAGCAGGACGAGGAGTTCGAGAAAGAGACGCGGAAGCGCGCCAATGAGACTCCCGAAGAACGGCAGAAGCGGCTGCAGAAGTATGAGAAGGAGCGTGAAGACGGACGGGCGTTTGTGCGCGAAATCCTCGATGCGTACACCTTCACGCTGGCGGGCACCGAGGTGTTGAATGGCCGGACGACTTGGGTGATCGATGGCGCGCCGCGTCCAGGGTTCGAGGGCAAGCGCCGGGAATCGAAGATACTGCCCAAGATCAAGCCGCGGTTCTGGATCGATCAGCAGGATTACAGTTGGACGAAGTTGCGTGCCGAGTTTACCGACACGGTTTCGATTGGCTGGGTGGTGGCGCGACTGCACAAGGGCTCACAGTTTGAGATACAGCAGGTGCGAGTGAACGACGAAGTCTGGTTGCCGCAGCGCATCGACTTAAAGCTGGATGCACGGGTAGCTCTGCTAAAGGGCATCAACGAAAACGTGCACGTAACCTACAAGGACTATCGCAAGTTCCGCACGGATACGAAGATCTCGGTGGCCGAGTCCGGTGCGGTGCAGTGATCGCCAGCGGAGCGCGTCTAAGGAATAATTTGAGTAGCTCTAAGGTGGATATGCCTCTGAATCGCCAACGGCAAGCGCGGAATTCTTATAGAATAGTGCGAGGCCGCTTAGCTCGCGTGAAACCGTGGGCCTTCACTTTTCCAGCCCCCTCGTCTGATTTTGAATAGCAACACTCTCACGGGTCACATCCGGCGGGAAAATCCGGCTTTTGAGCCAAGAGGACAGCGATGGCAACCAATCCCCGAAGCACGATCAGTGAGCGCACCGACTTTACCCTCGTACGAAATGACAGGAAGAAAACGGCGAGATCCCGGACGCTTACGCGCAGGGTCATCAGCACTGTGATCGCGCTGGTGGTGCTGGCCGTTGTTATAAGGTACTTGCCTCCGGGGCCGAGAAATGCCCAGGCTAATACGGGATCTATTTCTGTCGAGGCGTTACCCGGCGACCTGCAACTGGGCAGCCTGCTGATGAGTCATGCCCCGGCCGGCGAGGCACTCTACCTCGACGGCGTGGTGAAGAACACGGGAACGTTGAACGTCACTGGGGCCATGGTGGAGGTTGACTTCCATGATGCGAACGGTCAAATCACCAGCAGCATACAGAAACCGATCGCAGGGATGACCCACGGCGGAACCGACCTTATCCGGAACGAGTTCAAGAGAAACCCCATCCAGCCGAACGAAATGCGGTTCTTCCGAGTGGCAATCGAAAAGGTTCCGTCCGCCTGGAATCACGAACTCCCCGAGCTGAAGGTGGTCGAGGTCAAGGCCCAGTAACGGTTCGGACCATCCGTGCGGGAGGTGGCGATGCTCCCGGGATGGATTCTCGCGTGGAATCGAAGCGTAATTCGCTCCGGAATTGAGCTTGCGCCCGGCTGGCGGTCTGCGACGGGTGACGAGACGCGAGATTTAGGCACACCACGCCTGCGATGATGAGTGCGATGGCGACAGCTTTGAGTGGGCTCGCCTGTTCGTGAAAGACGATGACCCCAAGCACAGCCACGACTGCCGTCCCAACCGCCGACCAGATGGCATAAACAGCCCCTATCTCCATTTCTTTTAATGCGATGGTCATGGGGATGAAACTCAGTCCATAGAGCATAAACATCCCCACGGTGGGCACCGCGCGAGTTAATCCGTCAGACATCTTCATCAGGACCGTTGCCGCTACTTCCAGAAAAATTGCCAGGAACAACCAGATCCAGCACATATAGACATCGCTTTCGGGTACGAACCAGGGCGAATACCCCGAATCAACAACTTGCAGATGTGCGACATCGTACCCGTGGGGTCGCGTCCGCAGTCAGAGATCAAATGCAACAGAAGCTTGAGCCTGAGGAACGCTAGAGCATTTTAGTTAATTCTGTAACGCATATCCGCAGTGGCGGAACCAGGCGGCAGCGTTCTCCGCGGTAATCGTTTTGAGAGCTTCGGTGATGGC
>Ga0207927_1001192_pt1 | contig 11169 bp, 9 predicted proteins | sample NGESurdeep072012_2_FD_184456 | JGI IMG/M metagenome (GOLD analysis project Ga0207927, IMG submission 184456) | Arctic peat soil microbial communities from Barrow, Alaska - NGEE Surface sample 210-2 deep-072012 (SPAdes) | ecosystem: Environmental > Terrestrial > Soil > Wetlands > Peat ... | reverse complement strand
CGGACGTAAGCTGACCTGGCCGCAGGTGGGCCGGCAGACAGCCGAGGTTCTGCGCGAAGCGATCGCCCTCGGAGCGTCGACCAACGTGAGGCGCCCGGCGCCGACGACGCTGCCGCGAGCTCGCACATCGCACCTTCAGACACTCGTCGACGACGTCGGCATCATCCAGCACGCCGAAGGCATCGTGCCCGTCCGGTCCTCGGGCTACTGCACCGACGACGTCGCGCGCCTGGCCATCGTTGCCCTCGGCCTGGGCAGAACGACGGGGATGGAGACCTACGACCGGATGCTCGCCGTGAGCCTCGGCTTTCTCCGACACGCCTGGGACGCCGAACGCCAGGGCATGCACAACCTGCTCTCCTACGATCGGCGCTGGCTGGATGAGCCCCACGGCGGCGACCACCTCGGGCGGGCGGCGTGGGCGCTCGGGGAGGTGGTGGGATCCGAGCCGTCGCCCGCGGTCCTCGAGCCGACCCGGGCTCTGCTGCGCGAGATGCTGCCCACGCTCGGGGATCAGCGCTCGCCTCGCACGCTGGCTTTCGCCATTCTCGGCCTAGCTCACGCAGATCCGGTGGTGGTGGGCGAGGACGCCGAAGCAGTCCTGCGACTCCTGGCTCAGCGCCTCGCCCACCAGCAACGCGCCAACGCCGCACCCGACTGGTACTGGGCCGAGGACGAGCTGGACTACGACAATGGCCGCGTTCCCCAGGCGCTGATCGCCGCAGGCGCGCGGCTGGGCGATGAGGAGTTGCTGGGCGCCGGGGTGCGCGCGCTGGACTGGTATGCGGGCGAGCTGGGCAGCGATGGTCCGTATGTGCGCTTGGTCGGCCATCACGGCCGCCGCCGTGGCGAGCCGCATCCCGGTGACGGTGACGAGCAGCCGCTGGACGCGGCCGCCTTGGTTGAGGCCGAGGTCGAGGCCTACGCCGCCACCGGCGCAGAGACTCACGCCCGTCGTGCCGTGCACGCCTTCGAGTGGTTCCTGGGACGCAACCGGCTCGGGCTTTCGGTTCACGATTTCACGACGGGTGGCTGCCACGACGGCCTCGGCGAGCACACGGTGAACCTCAACGAGGGGGCCGAGTCGACGCTTGCCTACCTGCAGGCGCTGCTGGTTCTCGACACCGCCGGCCTGCAGGCCACCATCCCCACGTGAAGCTCGCGCTGCTGGGTCCGATCGCCTGGCGCACTCCGCCCCGCCACTACGGCCCGTGGGAGCTCGTGACGGGGCTCCTCGCCGACGGCCTCGTCGCCCGGGGGGTCGATGTCACGCTCTTCGCCACGCTCGACTCGGTCACGCGGGCGAAGCTCGATGGCGTTTGCCCGCGCCCGTATGAGGAGGACCCAGAGCTCGACGGGCGCGTGTGGGAGGCACTCCACGTCGCGCACGCGCTGCACCGCTCGGGTGAGTTCGACCTGATTCACAACCACCTCGACTGGCTGCCGCTGGCGTTCTCGGGCCTCGCTCGCGCGCCGATGCTCACCACCATCCACGGCTTCTCCTCGCCCCGGATCCTGCCGGCGTATCGGAGCTCGCGGAGCGCCTTCGTCTCGATCTCCGAGGCCGACCGCTCCCCCGAGCTCAGCTATGTCGCCACCGTGCACCACGGCGTCGACCCAGGCATGCTGCCCTTCTCGCCGGCGGCTGGCGAGGCGCTGGTCTGCTTCGGTCGCATTCACCCCGACAAGGGCACCGCCGAGGCAGTGGAGATAGCTCGCCGAGCTGGTCGGCCGCTGGTGCTGTGCGGGCCCGTTCAAGACGAGCGCTACTTCGCTGCCGATGTCGAGCCGCACATCGACGGAGACCGCGTCCGCTACCTGGGCTCGGTCGCCCCGCCCGAGCGCGCCGCAGTTCTGGGCGCAGCCGCCTGCCTGCTGCACCCCATCTCCTTCGCCGAGCCGTTCGGCCTCTCGGTCGTGGAGGCGATGCTATGCGGAACGCCGGTCGTCGCCTACCCGCGTGGCGCGATGCCCGAGATCATCGAGGATGGTGTGACCGGAGTACTCGCCGATGGGGTGGACGCCGCCGTCGCCGCCATTGAGCGGGCCGTGCGCTTCGACCGCGACGCGTGTCGGGCCGCCGCCGTGCGCCGCTTCTCCGTCCGTCGCATGGTCGATGATTACCTTCAAGTCTATGACAGCGTCCTCGGAGGTCACCAGCGCGTCCCTCTTCACGCGTCATCCCGGTAACCCGCTGCTCACGCCCGAGCGCTGGCCCTACCCGATCAACGCAGTGATGAACGCCGGGGCCACGGTGGTCGATGGGCAGACGGTGCTGATGTGCCGCGTCGAGGACCGCCGCGGCTTCTCGAATCTGGTCTGTGCCCGATCGCAGGACGGCGCGTCGAACTGGATGGTGGACGACCAGCCGGCTCTGGCCATCGACGGCGAGCACCCCGAGGAGGCCTGGGGCCTTGAGGATCCGCGCGTGACGTACGCGCAGGAGCTCGGGCGGTGGTTCATCACCTACACCGCGTTCGGTCCCGGCGGACCGGGGATCTCGCTCGCGCAGACCGAGGACTTTCAGACCTTCGAGCGCCTGGGCGTAATTATGGTCCCAGAGGACAAGAACGGCGTCCTGCTGCCGCGCCGGGTGGGGGGCGACTGGGTGCTGTTCCACCGTCCGTCCTCCGTCAAGGTCGGTGGCATCTGGCTGTCACGCTCGACCGACCTCAAGAGCTGGCACACGCCCGAACTGGTGCTAGGCCGACGCCCCGGGAGCTGGTGGGACTCCGCTCGCGTCGGCATGGGACCGCCGCCTGTGGAGACACAGCACGGCTGGCTCGTCGTCTACCACGGCGTCCGCGACACGGTGGCCGGCGGCTTGTACCGCGCAGGACTGGCTCTGCTGGACCTCGAGAACCCCGCCCGCGTCCTGCGCCGCTGCGAAGAGTGGGTACTCGGCCCCCAGGTGCAGTTCGAGGTCACAGGCGACGTGCCGAACGTCGTCTTCCCCTGCGGCCTCGTACACGACCGCGAAAACGACACCCTGTCCCTCTACTACGGCGCGGCCGACACCCGAATTGGCCTGGCCACGGCGCGCTGCTCGCAGGTGCTCGACTACCTACTACAGTGCCCACCTGGCTGAGGCGCGCCGGACAGAGACAAGCCGGTACAGGGCGTGAACAGAGCGAGTCGGACGTGTGGTCGTGTCGCGCGGTAATACCACGCGACCATGCAAGGCAGCGGGCGACGATACCAGTCCGCCGCTCCCGGCCTCGTGCGACGGTGACACTGACGCGTCCTGGCCAGCCTTCGGGCCGTGCGCAGCCGGGCGCGCCCAAGCGGTCGTGTAGTTCTGCTCGAGTGTCTCACCGCCGTCGAGGTCTCTCGGGTCGTCGGGCTCCGACCGCCGGCGTCGCACGAGCTGCCAACGAGGCTCAGCGCCAGACTGCCGTCAGAGCGTCTATCAGCCGCTCAACCCGCCCGCCCGTGTCTCCAAGCCGCGCCATCCCGGCGCCTAGATGTTGTGCCCGGTGACCTGAAGGGCGCGAAAATGCTGGTCCCGCCTTTGTCTCGCCGGGACGCATAGGATCGCGGTCGTGTTGTGGTCTTTGGGGTATGTCCTGATGCGGCGGCTGCTCAGGGTGCGTCTCGGCGGCGACGTCCGGGGCCTGGAGGTCGAGAATATGGTGCTTCGCCACCAGTTGGCGGTGTTGCGCCGGACCAAAAAGAGACCGCCGCTTCGCCGACGCGATCGGCTGCTGCTGGCGGCTGCGAGCAGGCTGATTGCGCGCGAGCGATGGTCGCTGTTCTTGGTCTCGCCGCAGACGCTCCTTCGCTGGCACCGCGAACTGGTGCGCCGGAAGTGGACCTACCGGCACCGCCGGCCCGGCAGACCCACGGTCGAACCCGAGGTTCGTGAGCTTGTGCTGCGCCTGGGACGGGAGAACCCCCGCTGGGGTTGCGTGCGTATCCAAGGCGAGCTACGCAAGCTCGGAATCCGGGTCGGCGCGACGACGATCCGGTCGATCCTCAGAGCCGCTGGACTCGGGCCAGCGCCACGACGCAGCGGGCCCTCCTGGGGCGAGTTCCTGCGCGCCCAGGCAAACGGCATCCTGGCCTGTGATTTCTTCACCGTCGACACGCTCTGGCTGCGCACGCTGTACGTGCTGTTCTTCATCGAGCTCGATTCGCGGCGCGTGCACCTCGCGGGCGTGAGCGCAAACCCGGACTCGCAGTGGGTGACCCAGCAAGCACGCAACCTCGCAGGCGACGAGCGGCTCGAGAACGTGCGGTTCCTGATCCGCGACCATGACAGCAAGTTCCCCGGCTCCTTCGACGAGGTCCTGCGCACCGAGGACGTGCAGGTCATCAAGACACCGATCCGTGCCCCGAAGGCAAACGCCTTTGCCGAGCGATGGGTCCGCACCGCCCGCGAAGACTGCCTAGACCACCTCCTGATCACCGGCCGTGGTCATCTCGAACGCACGATGAGCGACTACATCGCTCATTACAACGCCGAGCGCCCGCACCGCGCGCTCGCGCTCGCGTCCCCCGCCCGCCAGACACCCCAGGCGCGAGGGCACCCGCCATCCGGGGTCAGCCGCCGCGACATCCTCGGCGGCATCCTCCACGAGTACCACCCCGCCGCAGCCTAAACGCGGACCGCGCCAGGCGGCCCGCCGGGCCGGGCACCTGATCGGCAGCTCCAGCGGCGGCCCCGCGGAGCTCCACAGCTTTCACTGACCGCCGGCCGCGACAGCCCGGCCGGCGTCGATCGGCTACCACCGACACCCGGCCGCACCGAACACAATTTCCGACCCCTTCACGGGGCTGGCTGGAATAGCGCAGGGCACGGCCGCCTGTCCCACGCGCGCGTAGCGTGACGATCGGATTTATGCGCCCTACGGGGTTGCTTCACGAGCACCAGCGCGCAGCCTGATGATCGGGTCTACGCACCCCACACGCACGCGAGCAGAGGGACCGCATCACCCGCCAAGAGCCCGACATGCCTTTCGGACGGACCGGCGCGCCTTTCCCTGCGCCGGGTCCGCCCGGGAGACGGCGGGATCCAGCTCGACCGACAGCGTCAGCAGACGACCTGCAGATCGAAGCCGCCGCCGAAGCCGCTCGGGGCGCTGACGGTCACCGCGCTCGCGTTCGTCGAACTGGCCGCCACTCCGAGCTGCCCGCTCGTGAGCGCGGCCCCCTGCGGGGAGGCCGTGTAGGAGCACTTGCTTACGTTGAGTGTCCCGAACACGACCGTGTACGCGGTTCCCGACTGGGTGACCGAAGTGGCGCCGCGCGTGCTCTGGATCGCCGGACCCGAGGCCACGTCGGCAAACAGCAGCTGTCCGGTGTTGACATAGGAGCTGGGCGCCTGGCCGCCGAGTTGGTTGGCGTTCGCCGCGGGCTGGTTTGAGAGCTGGAATTCGCTTGCCTGCTTGCCCTGCAGGAAGTTGGCGTTTAGACCGGTAGCCACGCCGTGGCCGTTGGTCGTGAACGGAGCCCCGTTCGCGTTGCCGACGAGGATCGAGCCGCCCGTGAGCCCAGTAGTGATGAACGAGAACGCCGAGCCTCCCCTCAGATTGTTGGCGTCCAGGCACGGCGACCCTCCGAGCGGGCTGCGGCAACCGTAGATCGCGGAGCCGCCGGTACCGAGATTCGACTGGCGGGTACCCCAGCTCCCGTTGTTCGCCCATATCTGCGTCGTCCCGTAGTAACCGCCGTAGCGTGGGTTCTTAACGCCGCCGCGCACCGGCTGCCCGCCCGCGGCGGCGGAACTGAAGCGCGCCGGCCGGGCGCCTCCGGTCGCGAGGGCGAGGGGGGCCGCGGCCACCGCGACGACCGCGCCGGATAGAACCGCCGCGCGCCTCCAGCCGGGTCTGAACACACTCAGCGGGCTTCGGGCATATCCAGCGCTGTCATGGGCGTGCTTTCGATGCCTGGAGAGCTGCATATGACCTCCTGTGTCCGGGTTACGGTGCTGCCCGGCCGCCATGGCACTTGGCACACGGCTCCTTCCGTGACTCGGGTGCGCCCGGGCCTTCGATGAGTCAACGCATGGGAGTGGCGGAAAGTTGCGGCCTCAGCCCGTAGGGCGCATAAACCCGATCATCAGGCTCGTTGGCATGCCGCGTGTCCCGCCGTCAGCCCAGCAGATGCTCGATGACCAGCTGGTCGAGCGCCTGGTAGTCGCGTACGGCGATGAGCGTTTGGGCGGTGTTCTCGTCGAAGCTGCGGACCTTCTCCAAGAGCCGCAGGAATGTCGCGCGACTGTTGACGGCGTGGGCAAGGCCCTGCTCGATCGCGGTGGTGCGGAAGGAGTGCAGTCCAGGCCAACGCACTCGCCGCGCGTGCCGTAGCCGTGACGCTCCAGGACGCGCACCTGGTCGAACGCGCTGCGCAGGTTTATGCTGGCGAACGGCTTGTCCTGATCGAACTTGAGCCCGTTCTGATCGTTGAGGTGCACGGACCAGAGCTTGCCTACCGTTAAGGCGAACTCCATCTCGTCGGCGGGGTCCAGCCCGGCGAGGACGCAGTGGGCGGTCTCGACCAGCCCGCCAACGCGCGCGGCGTCACTGGTCAGGTGGGCGAACGCGAGCGCATGGCCGATCGTCGGCAGGTAGGCGACGTCGACCGGCTCGTTGGGCTTAGGCTCGATCGCGATCCGGATGTTGGGATTGTAAGTGAGCATCCGGTCTGCGGCCTGCGCGAGCAGCTCCAGCGAGCGCCCGTAGCTCTTGGACTCGCGGACATAGGTGCCGTCACGCGCCAACCACCAGACGATCAGGTTGGTGCCCATCGCGTCGGCGATGTCAATCGCCTGCAGGGAGCGGTCGATGGCGTACTGACGCGCGGCGGGATCGTTGCTGGTGTAGCCACCATCGACGGTCCGCGGGCTGAACCAAAGGCGCGGCGCAACCATCTCCACGGTCATGCCGGCGTCCTCCACTCGGCGGCGCATCGCAGTCGCCTCCGCGATCACCTGCGCGTAGGTCTTCGTGTCGATATCGGGTACGACGTCGTCGTCGTGGAACATCACCGCGTCGAACCCCGCCTCGGCGAACCGCTCGATCTTCCAGGAGATGTCTTTGAGCGGGCGAGTCTCGGGACCGTAGGAATCGCGGCCCTCGCTGATGTTCCAGGGGCCAATTGAGAAGCGGTAGTCGGTATCAGGCATGGTGCTGCGTCTCTGTTAGAGCGAGGTCGTCAGACAGCGGCAGGCGAGGTTTGATACCCAGCCGGGCGAGGTCCGCGTGGTAGGCGCGAACCGCGTCCGCGGCGGCGAGTTCGCCGTCGGCGATCACTCGCAGGTACCGGACGAATGTCAGCTGGTGCTCGCTGGCGTTGATCTTGCGGCCGAACAGCGCTGCCCGCGCGCCATGCCGGCGTGCCTCCTGCAGTAGGAAGAAAGCGTCGTGGGTGGTGCCTGACGAGCCGCCGAGCACACCGGGCACCAGGTGCGGGTCGTAGGACGTCAGCTCCTCCATCGCCCGCGGTCCGTGGTACGGCATCTTGAGGAACAGCGGCCGCGCCCCGCGCGGTACGCCGGCCAACGCACGAGCAATCGAATCGTTGAGAAACCGCCCAACGTCCGATGGTCGACGGGCGCCCGGCGCGTTAGGGTCGAAGACCTCGAGGAAGTGGCGCAGCCCCTGCGGCTCGGCCTCAAGCCGAAAGCCGCGGTACGCCTCGAGCGTCGCACGGTCAAGCGCCGCGTCGTTGTTCAGCGTGATCGAATAAAGGCCGAGGTCAGCGCCACCGGCGCCCAGAGCCTGCGCGACAGTCGCAGTGCGGAACGGCAGCGAGGGCCCCTCGGCGTAGGCGCCGCCGCCAACAAGATGGATGTCGGTGCTGTCGTTGGCGCGCACGGCCGGCGTCACGTCGGAGCCCTCGAACAGGCCCTCCTGCACGGTCAGCAACTCGCTCGTACTGACGCTCATCAACATGATGTCGACGAGACCCTGCCGCACGATCTCGCGCATCTGATCACGATAGTCGGCAAGCGAGCGCGGATGGCCGCTGGCCACATCCACGCCCGTCGCTGCCAGCCCCCACGCCATGTCGGCGTCCTTGGCGTCGGCGAGAATGAAGTCACGTGCACTGGCGGGATCGGCGTGGATATGAGCGAGCTTGAAGTCAAGGCTCTTCATGGCGCGGAGTGCTCCTGTCAAAGTGATCGTGCCATGATCATCGAGATGCCGGCGCGTCGCCAGATCGGTGCCCGTAGCCCCCAGGCTGAAGGCCACCTCGGCGTCCTTTGCGTCAGCCAGGATGAATGCTCGCTTGCGCGCGGGTCCGCGTGCAGATCGGCGAGCTTCTCGTCAACCGACTTCATCGGAGCAGAACCATCGTCCCGGTTCCGTCGCGCTCAACGGCGACGTCGGCCGGCAACTCAATCTCAACCGGCTGCCGCGGCCAGCCGTCCGCCATGCGCTCGGTGACTTGCTTCCAGGTCGGGATTCCACTGGTGGGATCGACCGCCTCCACGCTGCAGGCACCCACAGCGGTTGCGCTCGTCGCCGCCTCGCGCGGGCCCGCGCCCCGCAGCAGCGCCGCCAGCAGCCCGGCGATTGTCGCGTCGCCCGAGCCGGTCGTGCCGCTGACCGTCCGCGCCTGAAAGCACGGCGAGAGCAGCTCTCGATCCAGCCATGCGTCGGTTCGCAGCCCCAAACGCTCACAGAACGCCCTCATCCGGGTGGCGTCTGGGGTGGTCCGGAGATACAGACCCTGGTCTCCGAGCTTGATCGCTACGACTCCGGCGCCCATCGCGGTCAGCTGGCCCCCGAGATCTGCCAGCCGCGAGTAGTCCGCGACCGACGCGAGCGGGGCCCCCGCCTGGAGTCGCTGGTGGGCGGGCCCGTCGAACATGAACAGCAGCTCGTCGATGCTGGGGGCGAACACGTCCACGTACGGCAGTGCCTGTCTCAGTACCTCCACCCAGTCAACGCGCCCAGCGTCACTCTCGGGATCTGGCTCGCAGAGATCGAGCGCCGTCGCCACCCCTGCCTCGATCACTCGCGCGAACATCGCCCGCAGTTGCGCCCCGCCGTCCGCGTACATCCGTGGCATCAGCGGCGGGTAGCCGAAGTGAAACAGGCGCACGCCGGACAGGCTCTCATACGGGACGTCCTGCGCGGAGAATGTTTGGTTGGCTCCGGGACAGTGCAGGAAGCTCCGGTCCACGCCGGGTGGAGCGATCACGATCGTGTAGCTCGTCGGCTCCGTTGCGCAGACCAGGATGCCGGCCACGAGGTGTCCTCCGTGCCGCGCCAGCGATTCGAGCACGGCCGTGCCGAACATGTCCGCGCCGACCTTGGCGACCAGCCCCACGCGAACGCCAAGCCGGTGCAGCGCCACGCCGGTGTTCGCCACCACGCCACCCGTCGACAGCACCGCCGGTCCGACCACGACGAGTCGTCCGGGCTCGATCCTCACCGGCCCGTACAACGTCGGGAACACGTCCAGCGACACGTGACCGGCGACCACAACGTCCGGAACCGGGCGAGCAGCCTCCGCTGGTTGCGAACCGGGCATAGCCGAAACACGACTCTACACCGGGCACCGGGGGGTCGAATCCCAACCGGCGCGGACCCCGAGAGGTGCATTCCGACCGGCTTTGACAGCACGCGGGGGTTTTCGGCGATGGGCGACACTGGGCTCGAACTCACCACCGCAGGTGCTCTCAGGCGTTCTCAGGTGCTCTCATGGCATGTAGCCCACGTGAGACGCCCTCAGGCGACGGCAGAAAGCGGCCCCAAAGCGGCCCCGGCCCCGGCGAGTGCGCAGCCTGAAGACTCTGAACTAAAGCGAGCCGTGTCGCTGAGGGCGCATCGACGACAGCTACAGCTTGTGCGCCTGGGCGCGGCTGTAGAGCAGCGAGAGCAGACGGCGCTCGGTTGCGGCGTCGGGAAACTGCCGCCGCGTGCTAATCGAGAAGAACACGATGTCCGCTGCGCCCACCCGAAAGATCGCCCCGATGGAGTAGACGAGCTTCGCTGGCGGCGGGAAGACGCGATGCTTGCCGAAACGACGTCGGAGGCGAGCGGCCCGGCGAAAGCGCGATCGTTGCAAAGTCGCGAGCAGGTGAAGGTCCACGGCTTCTTGCCCGAGCGTGTTCGAGACGGGCACGAGCGTGATCTTGATGGCGTAGAGACCGCTCCCGAGGGGGCCCGAAAGGCGCAGACCGTCCGCCAGGCAGCGACGGCCGCTTCGCGAAGCAAGCGCGGCGATTTCAGCTTTGGCGAGAGCTTCGCTCGGCATCACGACCACCACCGAGCCGACGCCCTCTTCGGAGCGATCCGCGAGCAGCGACCCTCCGGCGTCAATCGCCCGCCCGCGCGGTTTGCCCTGGTGGCCGCAGCGCAGCGCCCTTTCTTGTTTTTCCGTTGCATCAGGCGGCGATCCTGCCTCCCCGCCAAACGGCGCGAAGCCAGGAAGATCACCGGCTTGCAGGGTCACGGCGCGAATGAACGCACGCGCCGCTGCCTTGTCGATAGGCGCGCTGCCGCTCGATCCGGCGAGGGCAACCGCAGCGCCGCCTGCGGCAAGGGCAACGACGGCGAGCGTCAACAACCTCCATCTCACCCGAATCACGCTACGGATCATGTCAGGAGCGGGCCACGGGCCGTGTCGAAGTCGGAGGCCGCGTGAGCGACCTCGCGCGGCGCTTCTCGACGCGCTCGACGAACCCGCTCTTAGAACCCTCGCGGAATGCCCTCGCACCTTCCTGCCGGACCGCGACGACGCTCGCGGTGACGAGTGGAGGTTGGAGGCCGTCCCGCCGGTGCTCCACGGCCCGTGAGCGAGCGAGCGAGCAGAATGGACGCATTGAGGCCGACGGCGGACTCGGCACACCTGCGCCATCATGTCAATCGTGCGTCCGTTGCCCCGAAGATCCACCGTGGTGCTCGGGGCGGTGGTCCTGGCAGGGTGCGGGGGCGGCTCGAAAGGAAGCGACACGACCTCCCAGCCAGCGGTCAAGCTCTCACTCGGGGTCGCTCGTCGAGATTGCCCGCCGAGTGACGCTGACATTCAGCTCAAGCCCGAACCATCGAAGGCGACCGTTTTGGCACCTGCCGATCCGATTGCCGCCGTCATATGCCGCTACCGGGCGCGAAGGGAGCGGCAGTCAAACCGGCTCGCAGGGGCGCTCCACGTCGGTTCGAACCAAGCGAAACGGCTGGCGGTCAGGCTCGACGCCTTGAAGCCTTTCGCATCTGG
>Ga0207927_1001190_pt1 | contig 11177 bp, 8 predicted proteins | sample NGESurdeep072012_2_FD_184456 | JGI IMG/M metagenome (GOLD analysis project Ga0207927, IMG submission 184456) | Arctic peat soil microbial communities from Barrow, Alaska - NGEE Surface sample 210-2 deep-072012 (SPAdes) | ecosystem: Environmental > Terrestrial > Soil > Wetlands > Peat ... | reverse complement strand
CCCGTCAGGTGGGCAATCGCCCGACAAGAAAGAACGGCTCATCAAGGCCCGAGCCCAAAGGGCCAGGGAACTTGTGCCGAGCACGCCCCCGGGCCCGATCGGTGACCTGTGGGCGCATGTGACCAATGCCATGGTGGAAGGCGATGGCTGACCGGTCATCGATTGGTTGCCGGAACGGCGGCGATTGCAGTCCAGGTGATGACCCTCTGTCTCATTCGTTCGATTCAGCCCGGGCGACGGTCGTCGAAGTTCTCCAGGCTTCGACGGTGCCCTTGCCACGGCAGCGGCACGCACCGAGCAATGACACCGTTCAGCTCAACCTTGCCGACCGGTCCGGCCTCGAGTTAGCGGTCCCGAAGCGCGCCAGGTGGCAGGCTGCAGGCGGGCATACTGACAGTGTCCGTGAACGACCCGAGAGCGACAGTCGAGAGGACCGGTGCCCTCTGCGTCCGGCCACTGGACGTGCAGACGTGGCCAGCGACTGCCCGGCTGGTAGAGGCGAACAACGGCGTGTGGGGCGGCTGCTGGCGCATGGGCTTCCACGTCAAGGTGGGCAAGGGCCGCACCCCTGCGCAGAACCGAACTGAGAAGGAGCAACGCGTACGCGAGGGCTGCACCCACGCCGCGCTCGTCATTGGCGGTGATCAGCGCCTGGGCTGGTGCCAATTCGGATCCCCGGGGGAACTGCCCGAGATCAAGTGCCGATGCCGCTACGAGAAGGGCTCACCGCCCTCCCTAACTGGCGCATCACGTGCTTCTCCACTGGCAAGGGCCTGCGCCGCTGCGGTGTCGCCGACGCCGCACTGGGCGGGGCGCGGGCCGAGATCGCTGGCCAAGGCGGCGGTACGGTCGAGGGCTACCCGGAGGAGACCGACGATCTCACCCTGTCGGGGTCATTCCTGTACACCGGTCCGAGGCCGCCTTCGAGAACCACGGGTCACACGTACGCGATTGATCTCCCCGCACCGCTGGGTGGTCACCCGCACTGTCGCCCCGGTCTGACGCGCGCGAGCGAGAGCGCCCGGGCATGTCCTTTAGACGCCAGAGCAAACAGATCGCCCCGCATCGACAAGTTCAACGTACGCTCCTCCGCCTGCTCGAGGCGGTACGGAGGCGACCCATCGCCTGCCGCACGGCCCCGCCCAGCACGTTCTTGTTCGGTGAAGCCATCCCCTCCTGTGAAGGGCTTTGGTGTGAGGCAGGACCACGCCGGTGTGGTGCTTGGTGGTGACGGTGCCCAGCACCCGTGGGTCGGGGTCGGGGTGAACCCGAATGGGGGGGTCGAGCCGTGCCTGACCGGGCGCGCCACCTGCGGCGACACGATCGCTGTTGCTATGGGGTGCCTGCTATGGGGTGCCGTGCACCAAACGCGCCTCGCCCGCGATCTGTAGGTCTTCTCGGGCGGTGACCACCACGGTTCGCACGCTCGTTCCGGCAGCGGTGATGTCGCCGTCGCCATGGACGGTGTCGTTGCGGTTGGTGTCGATGGCGAGGCCGAGGAAGCCCAGCCGTTCGACCGCTCGGGCTCGAACCCTGGATGAGTGTTCGCCCACGCCGCCGGTGAACGCCAGCACATCCACCCCTCCCGTTGCAACGCTCATCGCGGCGATGCTGCCGGCAAGTCGGTGAATGTAGACCTCTATAGCGAGAATCGCATCCGGGTCACCGCGATCTACGGCAGCCTCGATCTCCCGCATATCGCCGGTGCCCGCCAGGGCGGTGAGCCCGGAACGATTCTCCAATGCGCTGGCGACCTGGTGCGGTGCGAGGTGCTCATGTTCCTCGAGCCAGAGCACCAGCCCGGGATCGACGGTGCCCGAACGGGTCGCCATGACCAGGCCTTCCAGCGGGGTGAAGCCCATCGTGGTGTCGACGCTGCGACCACCAAGGACCGCCGCGAGCGAGGCGCCCGCGCCGAGGTGACAGGTGATGACCCGCAGATCCTTCAGCGGGCGGTCCAGCAGCTGCGCGGCGTGCTGGGAGCAGTATGCGTGCGACAACCCGTGGAACCCATATCGTCGGATCTGGTAACGCTGCTGCCACTCGCGCGGCACCGCATAGGTCGCTGCCGGGGCAGGGATGGTGGCGTGGAAGGCGGTGTCGAAGCTGGCGACGGCGGGTACGTCGGGCAGCTGTGCGGTGACCGCGTCGAGCGCGGCAAGGGACTTGGGCTGGTGCAGCGGAGCCAGGTCAGTCAGCTCCTGCAGCTGCTCGCGCACGGCATCGTTGATTCGGACCGGGCCGGTAAAGGTCATCCCGCCGTGAACGATGCGATGACCGACCACATCGGGCTTACCCCAGCCATGCATGACGCCGGGCAGGGACGCGATGTCGAATCCCTCGGAGCCGGCGGGCAGGTCTGCGCTTTGCTCGATGACGTCGTGGTCGTCGAGCAAGCGGAGCTTCACGCTGGAGGATCCGGCGTTGACCACGAGCACGCGCATGGTCAGTGCGCCTCCGGCCAGGTCCAGCAGGCGAGGCTCGGGTCGTCTTCGCCATGGTCGCGGCTGCGGGAAACCTTGGCGAAGCGACGGCGGGCCATCTGCCGGCGCACAGCCCCCGAGTCGCAGCCCAGCGACGAGACGCAGTCAATGTCCTCCATGACCAGGTCGAACTGACCGTGATTGATGAGGATGACCCTGTCCAACGGTGCCCTCCCTGTTGCCAAGCACGCCCAGATACTCGTGGCTGTTGCCACGATAAGCAAGCCTGGGGATAAGCCAAGGATAGCTGTGGCGCGCGGGGATCATCAGTGGGGCCGATGGTGAACAGCAAGTCGACGGCGCGGTCGGAGGTTGCGTACCAATCGAGTCCCACCCAGATGGCAGGTCGCCGAGTACCGGCGTTTGTCCGGGGTTCCCATGGCGCAACTCGTGCGCACCTGCCTCGCCCACGATCACTGCGGTCATCAACAGACGGAGTGGTTCGACACCGCCGTTGCCGGCGCGGCATAGTTGAACACAGTGCAACGCTTCACGCGGACGAGGGGCGCCACCTCGCGAGATGCCATCTGTTGAGTCGACCAGGGAGCACCGAAATCATGACGACCAGAACGCTGGAACCAGACCTGCTGCACAGGATGGATGCCTACTGGCGGGCGGCGAACTACCTGTCGGTCGGCCAGATCTATCTCTACGACAACCCCCTGCTCAAGCGTCCCGTGGAGTTTGCGGATGTGAAGCCGTTGGTGGTCGGGCATTGGGGCACCACTCCGGGCCAGAACTTCATCTACGTGCACCTGAACAGGGCCATCAAGAAGTACGACCTGGACATGTTCTACATCGCCGGTCCCGGACACGGTGGACCCGCTCTGGTCGCCAACACCTACCTCGAGGGCTCCTATACCGAGATCTATCCCGACATCAGCCAAGACGAGGCTGGTCTGAAGAAGCTGTTCACCCAGTTCTCCTTCCCCGGCGGGATCTCCAGCCATGTGGCGCCCACGACACCGGGGTCGATCCACGAAGGCGGCGAACTGGGCTACTCCCTGAGCCACGCGTTCGGCGCCGCGTTCGACAACCCTGACCTGATCGTCGCGTGCGTCATCGGCGACGGCGAAGCTGAGACCGGACCCCTGGCCACAGCCTGGCACTCCACCAAGTTCCTGAACCCGATCGAGGACGGTGCGGTGCTGCCGATCCTGCACCTGAACGGCTACAAGATCAGCAACCCCACCGTGCTGGCGCGCATCGAGCACGAGGAGCTGGACCAGTTCCTGCGTGGCTGCGGCTGGGAACCGCACTTCGTCGAGGGCGACGAGCCCGAGGCGATGCACCAACTGATGGCCGCCACCGTCGATAAGACCATCGAGGCTATCCGCGCCATCCAGGCCGACGCCCGCACGGGTGTGGGCGGTACCCGGCCGCGGTGGCCGATGATCGTGCTGCGCTCCCCGAAAGGCTGGACCGGGCCGAAAGTGGTCGACGGGCTGGCCATTGAGGGCACCTTCCGAGCCCATCAGGTGCCGCTGCTGGTCGACGGCGAGCACCCTGGGCACGTCGAGCAGCTGGATGCTTGGATGCGCAGCTACAAGCCCGAGGAGCTGTTCGACGAGACCGGCCGACTGCTGCCCGACCTGGCCGCCCTCGCCCCGGCCGGGGAGCAGCGGATGGGCGCCAACCGGCACACCAACGGCGGGCTGCTGCTACGCGACCTGCGGATGCCCGACTTCCGCGACCACGCCGTCACCGTGCCCGCGCCCGGCGCGGTCCGGGCCCAGGACACTGCCGTGCTCGGCACGTTCCTGCGCGACGTGGTCCGCCTCAACGCTGAACAGCGCAACTTTCGGATCTTCGGCCCCGACGAGACCCTGTCAAACATGCTCGGCGCGGTCTTCGAGGTCACCGACCGGCAGTGGGAAGCCCGCACCGTCGAGGGTGACGAATTCCTGGCCCCGGCCGGTCTGGTGCTGGACTCGATGCTCAGTGAGCACCAAAGTGAAGGCTGGCTGGAGGGCTACCTGCTCACCGGGCGGCACGGGCTGTTCAACTGCTACGAGGCGTTCATCCACATCGTCGACTCGATGTTCAACCAGCACGCCAAATGGCTCAAGGTCACCAAGGCGCTGCCGTGGAGGCGCGACATCGCCTCGCTGAACTACCTGCTCGCCTCCCACGTCTGGCAGCAGGACCACAACGGGTTCACCCACCAAGACCCGGGCTTCCTGGACCATGTCGTGAACAAGAAGGCCGACATCGTCCGCGTCTACCTTCCCCCGGACGCCAACTGCCTGCTCTCGGTCGCCGATCACTGTCTGCGCAGCCGCCACTACGTCAACGTCATCGTGGCCGGCAAGCACGCGATGCCGCAGTGGCTGAGCATGCAGCAGGCGGTGGTGCACTGCACCGAGGGGATCGGCATCTGGGAATGGGCCGGCAACGACCGAGGCGCCGAACCGGATGTGGTGTTGGCCTGCTGCGGTGACACCCCCACCCTCGAGGTGCTGGCCGCGGCGACGATCCTGCGGGAAAACCTGCCCGAGCTGAAGATCCGCGTGGTCAACGTCGTGGACCTGATGAAGCTCCAGTCGGCCAGCGAGCACCCGCACGGGCTGTCCGACAGCGACTACGACTCACTGTTCACCCGCGACAAGCACATCATCTTCGCCTTCCACGGCTACCCGACCCTGATCCACCGCCTCACCTACCGCCGCACTAACCGCAACCTGCACGTGCGCGGCTACATCGAGGAAGGCACCATCACCACCGCCTTCGACATGCGGGTGCAGAACCGGCTGGACCGCTTCCACCTCGTCAGTGACGTCATCGACCGGCTCCCACAGCTCGGCGCGACAGGGGACTACCTCAAACAGACGATGGCCGACAAGCTCGTCGAACACGCCCGCTACATCGACATCCACGGCCAGGACCTGCCCGAGATCCGCGACTGGGTCTGGACCCCACCGCAGTGACCGCCACCCCACCGACCCTTACCCGCCGGTGCCCACCCCGCCGGCCGTCACGCCGGGGACCGCCGACTCGGGGACCGTTGCCCCGCGCGCGGGCCCCGGAGTGATCGACACCGCCCTGATCGACACCTCATTGTTGGACACGGCGCGGGCGTTAGTCGCCGACGACAAGGGTGTGCCGGCGATCGACGAATCGATCCCCACCTGCAACCGGCGCGTCACCCGGCTCGGGATCGACCAGACCGAGCCGGCCCGCCGCGCCTCCCGGGAACTGATCGTCACCACCTCGAGGCTCGGGGACAGCATCAGCGGCGTCATCGTGTGTGACGAGACGATTCGGCAACACACCGCTGACGGGGTGCCGTTCCTGAGCAACCTGCGCGAAGCCGGGATCGCCACGAGCATCAAGGCCGACCTCGGCGCGACACTGATGGCCGGACATCCCGGGAAGAAGGTCACCGAAGGCCTGGACGGCCTGCGCGCTCGCCTGGCCGAGTACCGCCAGCTGGACGCCGGCTTCGCGAAATGGCGGGCCGTGCTCACCATCGGTGCGGCCACCCCCAACCGGGCCTGCACGCGTGCCAACGCGCACACGCGCGCGCTACGCCGCGCTTTGCTAGGAAGCCGGCCTGGTGCCGGTCGTCGAACCGGAAGTCCGGATGACCAGCGAGCACACCCTGTCGCGGTGCGGCCAGGACACCGAAGATGTGCTTCGCGTCGTGCTCAGCCAACTACAGGAGCAGGGAGTCGTGCTGGAGGGCATACTCCTGAAACCCAATATGATCCTTCCCGGGCGTGGTCGTCCGGTCCAGGACCCGGTGCAGGCCGCGGCCGAAGCCACCCGGACGTGCCGGCCGCGGTCGCCGAGATGGCGTTCCTGTCTGGCGGTCAGTCCGGCGACCTCGCCACGACCCGGCTGGCCGCCATCAACAACGGCACCAGCTCACCGCTGCCGTGGCCGGTGGCGTTCTCCTTCGGCCGCTCGATCCAGCAGCGCGCCTTGACGATCTGGGACGGCCAGGACCGGAATGTGGCCCGCGCCCGGCAGGCCCTCCAACGACGGGCCACGTCCAATCGGGATACCCGTCTCGGCGAGTACAACCCATCAGCATCAACGGCTCACGCGTAACGATCACCGACCCACGACACCCGACCCGCGCCACCACCCATCTCGAGCAGGCAGACATCATGAGCACTGACACCACCAAGCCCACACCGACGGACTCCTCGACCTCCACGCCTGACCCGAAACACGACCTCAAGTCGCTGCCGATGGACGAGGTCCAAAAGCAGCTCGGGAGCTCACCAGAGGGGCTGAGCCAGGCCGAGGCAGCGAAACGGCTGCTGAAGTACGGCCCGAACGAGATCGCGGAGAAGGAAACCAACCAGCTCCTGAAGCTGCTGGGCTACTTTTGGGGCCCGATCCCGTGGATGATCGAAGTCGCCGTGCTCCTCTCGGGTGTGCTGCGACACTGGCCGGACTTCTCCATCATCCTGGTGCTGCTACTGGCCAATGCTGTCGTCGGGTTCTGGGAGGAGCGTTCAGCAGGCAAAGCCATCGAGGCGCTCAAGGCCCAACTTGCGGTCAACGCCCGGGCGCGACGCGACGGCGAATGGGTCACACCCCCGGCAGCTGAGCTGGTACCCGGCGACGTGATCCGGATGCGGCTGGGTGACGTCGTGCCCGCCGACGCCCGCCTGCTCGACGGTGACCCGGTCGAGGTGGACGAATCCGCGCTGACCGGGGAGTCACTGCCGGCCACCCGCCACCCCGGCGAGGCGGTGTATTCCGGGTCGATCCTTCGCCAAGGCGAGATCGGCGCGCTGGTCTACGCCACCGGCGCCGACACCTACTTCGGCAAGACCGCCAAGCTGGTCCAGGACGCCACCAGCGTCAGCCACTTCCAGCAGGCCGTACTCAAGATCGGCAAGTTCCTGATCCTGCTCGCCCTGGTGATGGTGGTCGTGATCGCTGTCGTGTCGATCCTGCGGGGCGCCTCGGTCCTGACCACGCTGCAGTTCGTCCTGGTCCTCACCGTCGCCGCGATCCCGGTCGCGATGCCGACGGTGCTATCGGTCACGATGGCCGTCGGCGCCCGACTGCTGGCCAAGAAGAAGGCCGTCGTCAGCAAGTTGGTCGCGATCGAGGAACTGGCCGGTGTGGACGTGCTGTGCTCGGACAAGACCGGCACCCTGACCCAGAACAAGCTGACCCTCGGCGACCCGTTCGCGGTGGCCACGGTGTCCACAGCGGAGGTGATCCTCAACGCCGCGCTCGCCTCGCGAGCCGATGACAACGACACCATCGACCTCGCCGTCCTCGGCGCCCTGGCCGACAGCGCAGTCTTGAACGACTACACGGTGGTCCACTTTCAGCCGTTCGACCCGGTTCACAAGCGCACCGAGGCCACCGTCACGTCGACCGACGGCGCCTCGTTCAAGGTGAGCAAAGGCGCGCCGCAGGTGATCCTGGCCCTCGCCGACGACACGGCGAAGATCAAGCCCGCCGTCGACACCGCGGTGAACGACTTCGCCGCCCGCGGGTTCCGCTCGCTGGGGGTGGCCCGGGCCGACGGCGAGGGCGCCTGGCGGTTCCTCGGCGTGCTGCCCCTGTTCGACCCACCCCGCACCGACGCGAAAACAACTGTCGCCACCGCCGAACGCATGGGCGTCGCAGTCAAGATGGTCACCGGCGACGCCATCGCCATCGCCCAAGAAACCGCTAAAACCCTCGGGATGGGCACCGGCATCCTCGACGCTGCCGGTCTCGGCGACGTCTCAAAGCCGGCCACCGACACCGAGGCGGCCTCGATCGAGACCGCCGACGGGTTCGCCCAGGTGTTCCCCGAACACAAGTTCCACATCGTCGACGTCCTGCAAAAACGCGGCCACATCGTCGCGATGACCGGAGACGGGGTCAACGACGCCCCCGCCCTCAAACAGGCCGACTGCGGCATCGCCGTGTCCGGTGCCACCGATGCCGCCCGCGCCTCCGCGTCCATCGTGCTGATGAGCCCGGGCCTGTCGGTGATCATCGACGCCATCAAAGAGAGCCGCCGGATCGTGCAGCGGATGAACTCCTACGCGATCTACCGCATCTCCGAAACGCTACGGGTACTGGTGTTCGTCACCGCTGTGATCCTGGCCTACAACTTATTCCCCGTCACCGCCATCATGATCGTCATCCTGGCGCTGCTCAACGACGGCGCGATCCTGACCATCGCCTACGACAACGTGCACTACAAGGACCAGCCCGAAGCATGGAACATGCGCCTGGTGATCGGGATGGCCAGCATCCTCGGCCTGGTTGGCCCCGTAGCCGCGTTCGGACTGTTCTACCTCGGCGACAAAGTCTTCACCCTCAACCACAGCCAAATCGAAACCCTCATGTACCTGATGCTGTCCGTCGCTGGGTCGTTGACGATCTTCCTCACCCGTACTCGCGGCCCGTTCTGGTCCATCCCCCCCAAACGCATCTTGCTGCTCGCCGTGCTCGGCTCCGAAGCCGTCGCGACCCTGCTCGCCGGCTTCGGGATCCTCATGACACCCCTCGGCTGGAAGTGGGTCGCCTTCGTCTGGGGCTACGCCCTCATCTGGTTCTTGATCACCGACCGGGTCAAACTCCTGGGCTACCGCATCCTCGACCCCGGCTCCTCCGCGGCGAAGGTCGCTGTCACGATGAATTCCACCGCCTTCTACACCGACACCGATCCACGCGACCCCGTGTTCCACGACAACACCGACTGCCCCTACGGCCTCGAGATCAAGAATCACCACAACGACCGCCCCGGCACTGACCACCGCCGCCGATGCGACTGGTGCGCTCAGCACGATCAGCCGGTGGCGGGGTCCAACGCTGACCGCCGACGATGACCGTCGAACGCGCCGACTGCCTGACAATCAAGGAGGCTGACCCTTCGTGAAGATCACCGCCATCGTGTGCGGTGGCGAACTGATGCATCATGCGCTGTGCTGCGCGTTCCCGCGCGGATCCGCGTACTGGCGCGCCGGATCGACCGCCGTGGGCCGAAGGTGAGGCTGATCATCGTCCGCCATGGTGAAACCGACTGGACGCTGGACGGTCGGTACACCGGCGCCACTGACGTGCTCTTGACGGCCTCCGGTCGCCGCGAAGCTGCCTCGCTACCGCCGCTGCTCGAACACCTTCTGGGCGGTCACAGTCCGGTGGTGGTGTCTAGCCCCCGGCAGCGCGCCACCGAGACAGCTGCCCTCGCGCTACCCCAAATCGACCTGATCATCGACCCGCTTGTTGCGGAATACGACTACGGCGATTATGAGGGCCTGACCGGCAAACAGATCCGCCGACGCGCGCCCGGCTGGGATATCTGGCGCGACGGATGCCCCCACGGTGAGTCGACATCGGACGTCGGCACGCGGGCCGACGCGTTTCTGCGCACAACGGTGGAACAATGCACAGGGCCACTCATCGTCGCCACCCACGGGCATTTCTCCCGAATCCTCGCCGCCCGGACCTTGGGACTCGCGCCGGAGTGTGGGCGATTGTTCGCCAGCGTCCCCGCCTCGGTCTCGCTGATCGAAGACCACGACGGTGAACGGTGCCTCGGGCTATGGAACGCGGACGCCGCCCTGCTCGCGCAACCCCCGATCGAATTCCACCCCTAAACGGGCACGGGCAGGTAGCCACACCGCTACTGCCGGCCGCAGACCGGTCGTCATGACGACGCGACACAAGCTCTTTGCGACCTGGAAGAACCAGGTGAGCCCAACGCAGTCCCTCACGCTCGCTGACGCGGCCGCGGAGGCCGCCGTCAGACGGAGGGTCTGTTCGAGTTGTCGGTGTGTCCGTCGACGACCGCGCTGGCATCGGTAGCCCAGGCAACAATCGACAAGGTCGCGGTCACCGCCCAAAACATGGGCTGGGATGGCACACACAGTCTGACCGGCGAAACGTCGACTAGCGATCTGAGCGACATCGGTTGTCGGCACGTGATACTGGGCCACTTCGAGCGGCGCCTGTACCTCGGCGAAACCAACGACTTGATCGCGCGGAAGCTGCAGACAGCGTGCTCCCACCAGCTCACGCCGATCCTGTGCGTCGCTGACACCCTCGAGCAACACGCCGCCGGCCGGTTCGAGGAAGCCGGGCAGGCGCAGCTGGAGGTACTGCTGCGCGTCTATCACCGGACCGGCGGCCCGTTTCTCATCGCCTACGAACCGGCCTGGGCGATCAGCACAAGCAACGAACCTCGCGAATGCGAACCAGACGAAGCGGGAGATCGGCACAGCTTCATCCGCTCCGTCATCGCCACCGAACTCGGAGCCGCAGTCGCGGCCGACACGACCCTGCTCTATGGCGGCAGCGTCACCGCCAGCAACGCCGACGCCTACTTCACCCGCACCGTTATCGACGGCGGCCTGGTCGGCGCCGCAAGCCAAGAGCTAACCTCGTTCCAGGCTCTGGTCGAGGCCAGCAGCACCACCTACGGCCGGAGCAGCCAAGCGCTGGGCGCTGATTGACCCCTCTCAACTTCCACAAACCGCGACGCGAGGCTGCGGCACGTAACGTCAGGAAAGGACAGCCCATGGCAACAGAATCGGCATTGTTCCGCGTCGAGTCCGGAGGACAGGTAGACCTGACCGATCTGCCCACCACCGTGGAACCTCTGTACACGTCTCACAAGAACTACAAGAAGCAGTTGAAGAAACACGTCAGGAAGCTGAGCGCGCTGCAGCGGCTGCATTACGCCTCCGACCACTGGTCGTTGCTAGTGATCTTTCAAGGCATGGA
>Ga0207927_1001189_pt1 | contig 11179 bp, 7 predicted proteins | sample NGESurdeep072012_2_FD_184456 | JGI IMG/M metagenome (GOLD analysis project Ga0207927, IMG submission 184456) | Arctic peat soil microbial communities from Barrow, Alaska - NGEE Surface sample 210-2 deep-072012 (SPAdes) | ecosystem: Environmental > Terrestrial > Soil > Wetlands > Peat ... | reverse complement strand
CAGCGACGGTTTCGGCCGGACAGACCTCTGACTCGCTTCTCGACTTGTGGATGTGCAGACAGAGCCACTCGACTGGATCGCGGTAGGAGCACAATGCGGTGGTCCAGCCGTAGGGCGTCTCCACGACCTCCTCGGACATGGCGATCACGTAGTTGGAGAGGGCCCGTGCGTATCGGTCCTGCGTGCATTTGAGACACGACATGCGTCCAAGCCTTTCCTCTACGTCGGGCTTCGCAACTTTGCAGATCGAACACTCACTCATGGGGTTTCACGATTCCCGACGGGTCGTGCAGGCCTGACGCAGGATCAATCTCGCGCCAGAATTGCTGACGTCGAACCTCGTGGAGTGTCTTGATCTCATCCGGAGACATGTCGGAGAACGGCCGATCAGAACTACCGATCACATGGACGTCAAACGGGAACGCGTGGGTACCCAGTATGGGATAGCCGCACCATCCTCCTGTGGGTTGGTCGAACTTCACGTCCACGCGCCAGGAACGAAAGATCCAGTCCCACTCCAGAGCCGTCACGACACCCACTCCATAGCGATACGCAGGGGGTGGCTTGCCACCGACCTCCATAGTCTCGACCCTGATACCGACCATTGGAAGTTGGGTCTTTGGCGCAGGAAGGATTCCCGCCGCGATCACCTGTTCGATGGCGGACGCCGCAGAGTAGTCAGGAACCGTTGATTCCAGTAAACCCTTGTCGTCTGGCTCTGCGAAGACGACGAATTCGCGGTCGATGATCGACCACCGACACGCCAGCAGGAGTTCGAGCTCAGCCTGGTTTGTTACGCGTATGAACCCGTCTCGCCAGTAGGCGAGGTCTTGGTGCCGTCTCTTGGCCATGATGCCTCCATCGCATGGCGTTCGCACCGTTGCCTCTCGGCTGGTTGCGGCGACGTCTATGGGCCATGTCCCTCGATCGCTCTTGATGTTCATTTCATGGTACAGGCGAGGTGTGACGAGCACCCAAGTCTTTGATCTGTAAGAGAAGCGCTTGAGAGCTGAAGTCTTGAGCATCGCCGCCAGCAGTCCCTCAGGACTCTTCGACGATCAGGTCGGGGCGGAGGGTCCCGGCGGAGAGGCATTGGGAGGGGTTTGCGTCACTCGACGCAAGTACCAAGATCTGAGGACAGATCTGACCCACTTTGCCGGACGGGTCGGTTTCCTCCATTTTGATTATGCGGCATAGGCGACCTCGGCGCACCCTCACCATTCTCGCGAATCAACTTCGACGAGGATCAGTCTGTGGTCACCGTTGATCCGCATGTTGGACACTTGAACGACCGCCGTCGCTTCGCGATCATTCGCAACGGCCCGTAGTACATGATGGGATAGTGCAGCCGGGGGATCTCTCTCGTTGCATCGACTTGCCCGTGCGTCGCACACCGTCCAGACCGAATCTGGATCTCCATTTTCGCCATGACAACAACCCTTTCTCAAGCCCTTCATCTCGCATGCTTTGACACCGGATCCACAACCCGCTGAGGCGGCGCGATCGTCATCGTCCTACCCGGTACGTGGTTCCCAGCGGAAGAAGCGGATCGCCAATAAGAGTCCTGCCACTCCCCAAGCGGCCACGACGAGCACGTCTATCCAGTAGAAAGGCGTGCCCACGAAGCCCGCCAGCATCCCGCTGGCGAAGTGCCTGATCGGGAAGATCCGGGCGACCCACATGAGCCAGGATGGTGTGCCGTTGCCGAACGGGATGAAGATCCCCGAGAAGAAGCACAACGGCAAGACGGTGCCCATGATGACGGGGGCCAAGGCATCGGTGTTCGGGATGAGCGCGGTGACCGCCAGCCCGAGCGCGCAGAACGAGGCGGCACCCACTGCGAGCATCACGACGAAGTGGAGGAGTGAAAGGCCGGTCGGGATGTTCACGCGATAGAAGGCGCGACCGAAAGCAGCCGTGAGTGCCACGAGGATAACCGCTACCAGGAGCGAGTGAAGCACCTGCGAGCCCATGAAGGAGGCCTTCGGCAGGGGTGAGCCGTCGATTCGCTTCAGGATCCCGGCGTCGCGCTGGGCCGTGATGGCCGAGGCGATGTACGAGTAGCACGCCTGGATCACCGCATACGACGCCATTGCGGCCACGTAGTACGCCGGGTCCTTCACCGACAGCGTCCCGATCTGTACCGTGCCGCTGCCCAAAAGCGACGTGAAGATCACGAGGAACATGAGGGGAAGGGCGAAAGTGGAAAACGCCCGGGCGGGGTTCCGCCAGAACGCCTTGTTGACGTACCGAGCCTGCGAGAAGGTCAAGGCAAGCGCGCTCATGGTTGCTTCCCTTCTCTCTCCGAGGAGGCGGAGCGAACCCCGTCTCCCGAGAGCGAGTTAGTCAACGAGAGATACACGCTTTCGAGCGACGGCCTTGTCACCTCGAGACCGTCGAGGTCGACATGCTCGTCGATCGCCCATTGCAAGAGCCGGTGCACTTCGGTGACGGCATTGTCCACCGAGACTTCGACGAACCCATCCGGGCCCACAGATCCACCAAGTCCGGGCGGGGGTACGGATCCCGCTGGGATGCGGTAGCGGACTCTTACCTTTGCCCGGTCCCGGAAGCCAAGAGTCGAGGGCGCGCCTTCGGCGATGATTCGACCATTGGCAATCACTAACACCCGATCGGCGAGGTACTCGGCTTCGTCCATGAAATGGGTCGTGAGCACGACGGTCTTGCCCAGCGAGGCCAGGTTCTTCACGACGTCCCACGCCTCTCGCCGGGCCGACGGGTCGAACCCGGTGGTCGGTTCGTCTAAGAAGAGCAGTTCCGGGTCTCCCGCCAGCGCGATCGCCATGTCGAGCCTCCGCTGCTGCCCGCCGGACAGTCGGATCGCCCGCTCGTCCGCCTTGGCCGTCAGCCCAACGAGGTCGATCACCTCGTCGACGGCACGCGGGTGCGGATAAAAACTCGCATACATCCTCACGATTTCGTGCACCGTCAAGTACGGCTCGACGCCTGTCGACTGCAGCATGACCCCAATCCGTTTCTTTAGGTGAGCGCGCTCACGGCCGGGGTCGTAGCCGAGGACGCTGACTTCGCCGCTATTTCGGGCTCGATAGCCCTCGAGGATCTCGACCGTCGTGGTCTTGCCGGCTCCATTGGGGCCGAGTAGGGCGAAGACCTCACCCCGGAAGATGTCGAAGTCGATGCCCGCCACGGCGGTCAGGTCTCCGTAGGACTTAACGAGTCCGCGTACCCGAATCGCTCCATGCGACTCGCCGTTATGAGAGACCTCGGGCATGGACTCACCTCCAAAATCCATAATGGCATTGTCGGCCCCGTGCACATAGAGCCGAAGGGCCCTTGTTCAAGAAGTGCTGCCACAAGGTGATGTTGTGGCCCTCGGATTCGATCCCCTTTACAGCTCCTCTAGACCGGCGGAGGGTCCCTTCTCGATGAGTGGTAACGACATGGACGTGAACCTCAAGGTCACCCACGGCGTAGCGATCGCACATACTGAGACGACGCCCCAAGCCCATCTTGGAAACACCCTGTTGGCGATCCGAGATGCCGTGACCAAAGCCGCGCGGGGAATCTTCGCTGTTATCTAAGGTCCCGCTAGTCATGGACACCCCCTTGCGGGTGTGTCTGGTATGTCAGTGCCCTCGCAAAGGAACCACCCCGTTTGGTTGCGCCGAAAGATAGTCCCACAAATGGACCCACAAACCCCGTTTGTGGGTCCAGGACCACGAGACGCAAAGGCTACGAGACAGATCGTCGGTAACTGTCGTGCCATGCAAAAGCCTGCTAATTTACGGCTTGGACTACCTGATGTGGACGCCAGAGATGGCGCGCGCAATGATCAGGCGCTGAATTTCAGAAGTCCCTTCGAAGATCGTGTAGATCTTCGAGTCGCGGTGCCAGCGTTCCACGGGGTTCTCACGCACGTAGCCGTAGCCGCCGAGGATCTGGATCGCCTCCTCGGTGACCTTGACGGCCGTCTCGCCCGCGTAGAGCTTGGACATCGAGCCCTCGCCGTTGAGGAACGGCTTGCGGGTTGCGGCCATCCACGACGCTCGCCAGACGAGTAGTCGCGCCGCGTCAATGTGCATCTTCATGTCGGCGAGCTTGAAGGCGATGCCCTGGTTCTCGATGATCGCCCGACCGAACTGCTGGCGCTCCTTGGCGTAGTCGAGCGAGTACTCGTAGGCCGCACGGGCGATGCCGAGCGCCTGGGCGCCGACCGAGGGGCGCGTCGCCTCAAAGGTCGCCATCGCGGCCTGGCCCGAAGCCTTCTTGCCTTCGCGAACGCGGGCCAGCTTTTCTTCGAGCTTGTCCTTGCCGCCGAGCAGGCAGCGGCCCGGCACCCGGCAGTCCTCGAGCACGACCTCGGCGGTGTGGGACGCGCGGATGCCCATCTTCTTGAACTTCTGACCCATGCGGATGCCCTTGGTGCCCTCGGGCACGACGAACGACGCCTGACCGCGACTGCCGAGCTCGGGATCGACCGAGGCGACGATGACGTGCACGTTGGCGATACCCCCGTTGGTTATCCAGGTCTTGGTGCCGTTGAGTACCCACTCGTCGGTCACCTCGTCGTAGATAGCCCTCGTTCGCAGCGACGAGACGTCACTACCCGCGTCGGGTTCGGAGACGCCGAACGCGGCCAGTTTGATGTCCTCGGGCGTGCCGTAGCACTGGGGGATCCACTCCATCTGCTGTTCCGGCGTGCCGTTGGACATGATGGCGGCAACCCCCAGTGAGGTGCCGAGCAGGGCCATGCATAGTCCGGCGTCACCCCAGGCGAGTTCCTCGAGCGCGAGGACGAGGGAGAGACCGGTCTTGTCGGCGAAGGCGTTGGCCATGAAGTCAAGCCCGTAGATGCCGATCGCGGCGGCCTCTTCGATGATGGGCCAGGGCGTCTCTTCGCGCTCGTCCCATTCGTGCGCGGCGGGGCGCATCACGTTCTGGGCGAATCCGTGGACCCACTCCTGGAGGGTCCTCTGGTCTTCGTTCAGCTCCATCGAAAAATCGCTCACGGCTCCACCTTCGTCGCTCGATGACGGCGCACGTGACGAACCACGTGGTTACTCATCAGTAACCACACGCTACCGCACGCCATCTCACTGACAAAAGCAGAACCGCCGCCCGAAGGCGGCGGTTGACTGCTTCAAAACGCGAACGTTAGTTCAGTTGCACGCGCTTGGCGAGCGGGCCACGGTCACCCGGCTCGATGTCAAACTCTACGGTCTGACCCTCGACGAGGGTCTTACGACCATCGCCCTGAATCTCCGAGTAGTGAACAAAGACGTCAGGCTGGCCATCGACAGCGATGAAACCCCAACCCTTCTCGTCATTGAACCACTTAACGGTTCCTACAGCCACTGTGGGCCTCCTTGTTTCTTTTGAACCGGCTTGCGCCAAATCCGGAGGGAACCACAACGGCAACCTCAACTCCCTAGGTTACTTGGTCCTGTGGGCGCTGCCAACTAAAATTTACGGACGGCGGATCTGGGTCCCGGTGCTCGCGTCCTCGACGGTCCAGCCCAATCGCTCGAGTTCGCCCCGCAACCGGTCCGCCTCGGCCCACTGGCGCCCTTTGCGGGCCTCGTCGCGCTCGGCCACGAGGGCCGCCGTGACGTCATCGACATCCCCGCCGTGGCTGTCCAGAGCGAGCCCCATAGCCCCGAAGAGGGCGTTCACCGCGTTCGCGAGGCTACGTGCCGATACCTCGTCCCCCCGGTCAGCGGCGCCATTGGCGGCGCTCAGGGCGTCAAAGAGCAGGGCCACCGCGAGCGGCGTGTTGAGGTCGTCGTCCAGGTACGCGGCGACGCGCTGGTAGAGATCGAGCGCCGATACGGGCCACTCGAACTCCGAACCCACCTCGAGACGCGCGCCCGCGAGTGCGGGCAGGGCGAACCGGCGCGCGAGCGCGTCGAGGCGCGCCAGCGCCCGCTCGGCGTCGGCGACCGTCGCCGGGGAGACCTCGATCGGCGATCGATAGTGCGACCTCAGTACCAGCAGTCGGTAGGCCCGCTGGTCGGTCCTCTCGAGCAGGTCGGTGAGCGAGGTGAAGTTGTTGAGCGACTTGCTCATCTTCTGATCACCGACCATCACCCAGCCGTTGTGCGCCCAGTGTCGGACGAAGGGACGTTCGGCGGCGACGGCCTGGGCGCGCTCGTTCTCGTGGTGGGGGAATTTGAGGTCGAAACCACCGCAGTGCAGGTCGAATCCGTCGCCGAGCAGCGCCAGCGACATGACGACGCACTCGGTGTGCCACCCCGGACGTCCCTCACCGAAGGGCGACGGCCAGTGGGGCTCGCCGGGCTTGGCGTTCTTCCACAACGCGAAGTCGAGCGGCGAGCGCTTCTCGTCGTTCGCCTCGATCCGCGCGCCGGCGCGCAGTGAGTCGAGCGGTTGGCCAGCGAGCAGGCCGTAATCGGCCACCCGGGACACGTCGAAGTAGACGCCGTCACTGGTCGCGTAGGCCACGTCGTCATCGAGCAGCAGCGAAATCAGCTCGACCATCGCGTCGACGAACGCCGTGGCGTGGGGCGTGTCGTCGGGACGCGCGACGCCGATCGCGTCCATCGCCTCCCACCAGCGCTGCTCGTACCGCCGCGCCACCTCGACGTCGCTCAGGCCGTCGCGTTGGGCCCGTTCGATGATCTTGTCGTCGATATCGGTGATGTTCGAGACGTAGTGGACCTGAAGGCCCTGGAAGGTGAACCAGCGCCGCGCCACGTCCCAGACCAGGCTGAAGCGGCCGTGACCGAGGTGCGGCAGGTCGTACACGGTCGGGCCACAGACGTACATCGACACGTAGCCCTCGTCGCGCAGGCGAAGCTCGCGGATCTCACCGTGGACCGAATCAAAGAGGCGAATCACTGTTCTAAACTACGCCAACCATGTCCGACACCTCGACCTCCTCCGCCCACCAGGTCCCCGAAAAGCCCACGATCGACGGGCTCGAGGCGACGTGGACGCAGCGCTGGGACGAGGAGGGAATCTACGCGTTCAACCGCGCGGCGTCGCGCGACACGGTCTATTCGATCGACACCCCCCCGCCGACGGTCTCGGGCTCGCTGCACGTCGGCCACGTCTTCAGCTACACCCACACCGACGTCGTGGCCCGGTACTGGCGCATGCGCGGCAAGGACGTCTTCTATCCGCTGGGCTGGGACGACAACGGCCTCGCGACCGAGCGGCGCGTCGAGAACTACTTCGGCGTGCGCTGTGACCCGACCCTCGCCTACGACGAGCACTACGTGGCGCCGGAGAAGCCCGCAGACCAGAAGGTGGCGATCTCGCGGCGCAACTTCGTCGAGCTCTGCGACCGCCTCACGGCTCTCGACGAGGAGGTCTTCAAGGATATCTTTCGAACCCTGGGTGTCAGCACCGACTGGAGCCTGCACTACACGACGATCTCGAACCACGCCCGGGCCATCTCCCAGCGCGGGTTCCTCGAGATGCTCGCGCGCGGCGAGGTCTACGCCAGCGAGGCGCCCACCCTGTGGGACGTCGATTTTCGCACCGCCGTCTCCCAGGCGGAACTCGAAGACCGCGAACGGCCGGGCAACTACCACCGCGTCGCGTTCTCAAAGGCCGACGCGAGTGGCACCGTCGAGATCGACACGACGCGGCCCGAGTTGTTGGCGAGCTGCGTCGCGCTCGTCGCGCACCCCGACGACGAGCGCTACCAGGCGCTCTTCGGCACCAACGTCGTCACGCCGCTCTTTCACGTCGAGGTGCCGATCGTCGCGCACGAACTGGCCGACCCCGAGAAGGGTTCGGGCGTCGCGATGGTCTGCACCTTCGGCGACACGACCGACGTGGTCTGGTGGCGCGAACTGCACCTGGCGACACGCGCGCTCATCGGACGCGACGGACGATTCCTGCCCGCCGATTTCTCGAGCGGGCAGTTCCAGTCGCGCAATGCCGAGGCGGCGAACGCGCTCTACGCCCAGATCGAGGGCCACACGATCAACCAGGTCCGCGCCTTGATGGTCAACGCACTGCGAGAGAGCGGCGAACTCGTCGGCGAGCTTCGCCCCATCACCCATCCGGTCAAGTTCTACGAGAGGGGCGAACGACCCCTCGAGATCGTGACCTCGCGCCAGTGGTTCGTCGCGACGCTCATCCACCGCGCCGAGCTGCTCGCGCGCGGCGAGGAGCTCCACTGGCACCCCGACTTCATGCGACACCGCTACCGGTCCTGGGTCGAGGGGCTCAACCTCGACTGGAACATCTCGCGCCAGCGGTTCTTCGGCGTGCCGTTCCCGGTGTGGTACCCGCTCGACGCCAACGGACGGGTGCTCTACGACACGCCCCTGCTCGCGGAGGTGGCCGCGTTGCCGGTCGACCCGTCGAGCGAGGCCCCGGCGGGTTACGAGAGCCACCAGCGCAACCAACCGAACGGCTTCGTCGGCGACCCCGACGTCATGGACACCTGGGCGACGAGTTCGTTGACCCCCGAAATCGCGGGTCACTGGGGTACGGAACTCTTCGAGCGCGTCTTTCCGATGGACCTTCGCCCCCAGGCCCACGACATCATCCGCACGTGGCTCTTCTCGACGATCGTGCGCAGTCACCTCCAGCACGACACCCTGCCGTGGAAGAACGCGGTGATCTCGGGTTGGATTCTCGACCCCGACCGCAAGAAGATGAGCAAGTCCAAGGGCAACGTCGTGACGCCCAAACCGCTGCTCGAGTTGCACGGCGCCGACGCGCTGCGCTACTGGGCGGCCTCGGGCCGACCCGGCGCGGACACCGCGATCGACGACGCCCAGATGAAGGTTGGGCGCCGTCTCGCCATCAAGATCCTCAACGCGTCCAAGTTCGTGCTCGGGCGCCTCGAGAACGGCCAGTACGCGCCGAGCGACGTCACCGAGCCCCTCGACCGGGACCTGTTGGCCATGCTCGGACAACTGATCACCGAGGCGACGGTCGCCTTTGACGCCTACGACTACACCCGGGCACTCGAACGCACCGAGACGTTCTTCTGGGCGTTCTGTGACAACTACGTCGAACTCGTGAAGATCCGCGCCTACGGCGACGCACTGAATCCTTCGACGAGGTCCGCGCTCGCCACGCTCTCGCTCACCCTCTCGGCACTGCAGCGCCTCCTCGCGCCGTTCCTGCCCTTCGTCACCGAAGAGGTCTGGCGCTGGTGGCACGACACGTCGGTGCACGTCAGCACGTGGCCAAACGTCGAAGAGCTGGACCTCGCAGAGGCGACCTCGAGCCCGGGACTCGTCTTCCAACCAATCTGTGACGTCCTCGAGGCCGTGCGACGCGCCAAGAGCACGGCCAAGGTCTCCCAGCGCGCCGGAGTCACGCGTTGCGTCGTCGCGGGACCGCGCGCGTTGCTCGACGCGGTCGAAGCCGGCCGCGACGACCTCGCGTCCGCGGGAGGAATCGGTGACCTCGAGCTGGTTGAAGCCAGCGACCTCGACGTCGTGGTCACGCTCGCGACGAACTAGACGAGCGCCTCGCCGTCGGCGCAACCGCGCACGACGACGCCGTGCTCGGTGACGTCGTAGAGGGCGAACTGGTCGAACGCCGTTGCGACCGCCCGGGCGAACTGCACCGACCGTTCGAGCAGGGCGAATCCCTCCTCGTCGGGCCAGCGACCCGACGGGTCGCGCGCGATGCTCGCGCGTACGCGAACGCCCTTGCGTTGCAGGACGTCCAACAACTCTCGGCGACGTTCCTCGTTCTGCCAGTCCTCGAGTTGGCGCGAGAAGGGATTGTCCGCGCTCACCACAAAGAAAGGACCGAGTTGGGTCGCGACCTCACTCGCCGGCTCCCACTCGTTCGCGTCACCCTTCACCAAGAGCTCGGTCGGTGGTGATTGGTAGCCCGCGACGAGGTCCGCCGCGAGGCTCGGCCGCGGCTCGGTGACCGACGTCGCGAAGGCGACCGCGGCGCGCGTCGTCGCCGAGGTGCGCGGACTCGCCGTCACGTCGAAGGCGTGTTGGGTGAAGGGCAGTTCGACGTAGTAGATCGGCGCCACGCAGACGCGACGGAACTGGTCGACGAAGTCGCGCGCCACGTTCACGTCGACCAGCGTGTCGTTGCCGCCCTGGACGACGAGGAACGGCGGGGCTTCGACGTGCAAGCGGTGGTAGGGCGACAGGCTGCGGTAGAGATCCTCGTTGCCGACGTAGGGACGCTGGACGACGCGCCCCTCGAGCAGGATCAAGAGCCCCCGACCGAGTCCGTGCCAGTGGGTCTCGTCGCCCGTCATCTCGAGCACTCCGTAGAAGGGGATGCAACCGCGCACCGACCAGTCCGTGACGCCCTGGCAGCCCGCGGGTCGCCACGTCGAGTCCTCGCCCGACAGTGCGAGCAGCGCCGCGAGGTGACCGCCCGCCGAACCGCCCGCGACCACGACGCGCTCGGGGTCGCCGCCGTGGACCTTGATGTTCTTCTTTATCCACCCGAGCGTGCGCGTGACGTCCTCGATCTGGGCCGGCCAGGGATGCCGCGGGGCGAGGCGGTAGTTACACGAGACCGCGATCCACCCGCGGCGAACGAATTCGTGCAGCATCGGTCGGCCCTGTTCGCGCTTGTCGCCGAACGTCCACGCGCCACCGTGGACGTAGAAGATCACCGGCGCGTCGCTCGGCGTCGTCGAGAGGCGCCAGATGTCGAGACGGTGGCGCCGCTCGGGCCCGTAGGCGACGTTGCGCACTATCTGCATGTCGCGGGGATGGAAGGGGATCTGCAGGGCGGTCCTCCACCACGTGCCGAAGTAGTCGTCACGCGGCCGCGGGCTCTTCAGGGGTCGACGCTCACTGGTCTCGAGCGACCTTCGCACGATGCGTCGCGCGTAGAAGGAAATGGCGACGAGCGTCAGGTTCTCGATGACGACCAGTGTGGCGAGGCCGAGCACGAGGTCCCCGAGCCACTCCGTGCGCGGCCAACCCCACCACCAGAGCAGGAACACCAGTGCCCCCTCGGCGACCACGGCCTGGGCCGGAAGTTCGCCCGCGGCCCAACCCACGGGATAGGCCAGGGCGGCGAAGATTCCGTGTCGGCCGGGTCGAAGGGCCGTGAGCGCGGACAGCAACAGCCACGCGGTCGCGATCGCAACGAAGTAGGCCATCCAACCATTGTGGTCGCCACTTCGCTCGGGGGGCAAACTCCCTAGGCTTCGTCCGTGAGCACCTGGCCCGCCTCCCTCGAACGACTCCGCGGAACCGTCGGCGTGTGGACGAGTACG
>Ga0207927_1001188_pt1 | contig 11185 bp, 10 predicted proteins | sample NGESurdeep072012_2_FD_184456 | JGI IMG/M metagenome (GOLD analysis project Ga0207927, IMG submission 184456) | Arctic peat soil microbial communities from Barrow, Alaska - NGEE Surface sample 210-2 deep-072012 (SPAdes) | ecosystem: Environmental > Terrestrial > Soil > Wetlands > Peat ... | reverse complement strand
GACCCATTCCGACTGGCAGCACCCCGACATGGTGCGCTACCGGGCACTGCTCGCGCGGTTGCCCTGCCCGGGGGCGTGAGCGCGCTCACGGGGAGTGTGTTGGTCGCCCCGAAGGCCTGCTTCACCCGCCGGCCCGGCCGGAGGGAAACTGGACGACCTGCTGGAAAGTCGGTCGGTTGACCCACGGCATCGACGGAACCTTGCCGGCACCGAGCGCGGCGAACTGGATGTCGTCGAGCGAGGGGTTGCACCTCGCGTTGTCAGCCTGTCCGGAGCCGGGGGGTCAAGCGAGTCATCACCGGCTGGGCCGGCGCGCGGCCGTCGACGCTGTGCACCACGGATTTTCGGGCACTCCAGTACATGGGTTGGGCATCGATTTCTCCTTCGGGAGCGCCGCCATCTTGACGTCGGTTGAACGCGGATATTCCTCGCCCGGCACAGGCGGACAGGGTGCGATCAGCTGTGAGTCGCAGGTCGCCTGCGCCGAGAGCACGCTCGCGAGCGTTTCACCAGAGTTCGGCTGAGCGCACGTGCCGTGTGTGCTCTGAATCGCCGGCGGTGTGCTGCTCGGCGTTCCGCCGCCCGCCTCGACGTTGTCGTGCCAGCAGTTGCCGTCTGTCTCGGGGTTTGAGACTTCACCGATGTCGCCGTTCGTGGGATTGGCGTAGGAACCGTTGTGCGAGAAGGTGTTGCCCGCGATCTCGTTGGCGAAGTCATCGAAGTAGCAGACATACGTTTCGCCGCTGCCCGAACCCACGCCGCCGTTGCAGTTGGCGACCGGCGGCGGCGATTCAGTGGCCGGGAAGGGAACCAGCAGGACGCCCCAGGCGTTGTTGTTGGCGATCGTGTTGCCGATCACGAGGTCGTGGCGACCGCCGGCGATCGACATCCCGGTGCCGAGGAGACCCGGGGCACTCGGGTGGGTCGGGGTTGCGCCGTTGTTGTTGTTGACGACCCGGCTGTGGCTCATCACCCAGCAGACGTTCGTGCGCTGCGCACCGACGGGCGCCTTCGGGTTCGTCGCGCCTTTCGGACAGAGCCCGTCCTGCGGGGAGGGGGCGTCGTCGTTGTTCTGGCTCTGCGTCGCGACGCCCTCCTCGTTGTTGTCGAATTCGGAGTTCTTGATCGTCAGGTGCCCGCCCGAGTTCGAGCCGGAGTAGCCGAGGTCGCTGTTCTCGGCATGGCCGTGGTTGATCGTGGCGTTGCAGTCGGGGCAGGCGCCGATGTAGTAGCTCGAGTCGGACATGTTGTTCGCGTATGTCTGGTCGAACACGCCGCGGCCCGTGGTATTGGAGGCATAGATGCCGTACTCATCAGACGGCTTTTCGGGGCCGCCCCAGTAGGTGGAGGTCGCACTGAGATATGAGCCGTACCACGAGCCGATCGCCTGTTTGCCCGACGCGCCGCCGCCGTCGAACCAGATCGCGTCACCGCCGTGGTTTGAGCCGAGGAAGTTGCAGGTGGAGAAGTTCTGCAGGCGAACGCCGCTTGCCTTATAGACAACGACGCCGTTGTTGCCCGCAAAACGGCCGCCTTCGGCCGGCCCGAAGATCTGATCGGATTCCTGCGCGCTGCACTGGGGCGACCCCGGCTTGGTGCCGTCGATCATGACCGTGTTGCGGTCCATGCCCCGCACGTGCAGATTCGGTGTGGTGATCAGGACGCTGGCACCGGCGATGTCGTCACCCATCGCTCCCGAGGGCACACGGCTGCCGGCCTCCTTGTAATCGCCTGGGCCGATGAGGATCCAGTCGCCGGAGTGCGCGGCGTCGACGGCTTCCTGGATCGAGGCGTACTGCCCGGGCTGGCCGTTGTAGCTCCCCACGCGCAACACCTGCCGGACCGCCGCTTTCGCCGTGCCCGAGGCGAGGAGGATGACCGCCAGAGCGAGCGTCAGGACAGGCGTGAGGCGATGCCAGGAGATCAGCTCCCGCGCCCGCGCCGCGAAGAACCCGCTCGGTGCCGTCCCCGCCAAAGCCTTTGTATCCATCCCATCCCCCCGCCCGCATCGTCGGCGGCTGCTCGGTTCCCCGAACACCCGTCTTTACACGTTTGCCTGTGACCAGATGGACCCCTACCCGGCCTCGCTGAGGCTAAACACGGTCCGCCGCCCACCCGCGCGGCGGACGAGGGCGATCGAGCATGTGGGCCGATTGATTAGCCCTTCGCGCCCCCGACCCTGCGGGTCAGGGTTCGATTGGCGTAAGCGGGTTCCCCGGGGCGATGCCCGAGCAGTCCTGCGGCGCCGGCCGGCCGGCGAACCGTTCCGAGAGCCACGGGACGGCGCTCGCGATCCATGGCGCGGCGGCTTCAATGTGCGCGAACAGGTCGTACTGGGCGTACTGGACCGAGACGCCTCGCTGGCAGTACTCGCGCGCGAGTGAGCGAACGTCGCCGGCGATCATCACGCCGTCGCCCGGGCCGATGCCCGGCTGGTTGCCGTCCGTGCCCTCGAGGATGCCGTTGGCCCCCTGTCCGATCAGAAGCGGGACGGTCGGCGTGCCGCCCGTGCCCATGATCAGCTGGTTGACGACCTGGACGTAGAGGGGGATGCTCTCCGGCGTCTGGTACTCGGGCTTGGCCATCTGGGCCCAGGTCAGACCGGGGTAGCGGCCGAGCACTTCGGTGATCGAGGCCTTCTGGAGCCTTTCGTAGAGCTGGAGACCGTAGTCGCTGAGGTATGGGGTGAGGTCGATGTGAAACGCGCGCGACACGCCGATGATGGCCATCGGGACCAACCCGGCCCACGCCAGGCTGCCGTCGACGTAGTGCAGGTTGTGAGCCGGGTCTGCGAGCACGCCGCCGAAGGCCGCGCCGGCGATACGCCGGTTGACGTCGGGCGCGTAGCAGGGGGCCAGCTCGGCCGCCCACTCGGTGGCGATCGCACCGCCCGAATAGCCGATCAGAACGATCTTCCCCGCCCGCCCGAGGCCCGTGGCAGGCGAGCTGAGTGCCGCCCGCAGAGAGTCGAGCGTGTTGATCCCGTACTCGGGACCGGCTGCGAAGTCTGCCGTCTCGCCCTCGGTATCGGCGATCACGACCGCGTTGCCCGAGAGGAGCTCCGGAGCGAACAGAGCAGTCTCGACGGTGGGGATTGCACCTCCGAGGGTCAGCCCGCCGGAGATCGCATAGGAGGGCTCGTCGTCAGGGTTCAACGAGTCATAGAAGGACTGGTAGGCGACGATGTTGGGAGTGCCCAGCATCAACGGGGGCTCGAGCACCGAGGTCACGTTCACCGTCGGTTGGCCCGTCTCCCCGGCCGAGCGGTAGAGCAGCTGAACGGCCCTGACGGGCAGCGGCAGGCCGGAGACGTGGTAGGAGAGCGTGCGGGTCTCAAGGACGGTGCCGGGCGCGATGTTCGCCAGCGGTGTGCTCCCCTGGTAGGCGTAGAACTGATCCTGCTCGGGGGTCGGTACGGCCGCGTGTGCGCCGGGGGCGCCAACTGCAGCCCAGAGCAGGAGTGTCAGCCCGACGGCCAGTCGGGCGCTCCAGTGGCGCGTCTCCAGGCCGCCGATCTCCCTCGACCGCAGTTGCTCGACCACACCAGTCATGGGCCCCCTCTCGTCGCTCGTTGCCAACCCTCGTCTGGCGTCGTACCCCAAATCGGCGCAGCTCGATCCGGCGCGGCGGTGATCGGCAGAGTTGCGAGTCCGATACGTGTGGCGCGTCAGCGCCGGCGGCGCTGGCCCCACTCGCGCATCGTGCAGTCGACCTGCTCGTCGTCGAGCGGCGGGACGGGCATCGGCGATGGCCTGCGCCGGTCGGGGCGTAGGCCATCGAGCGCGATGCACAGGACTCGCCGCCACGCCTCGGGTGCGACCTCGTGCGTGTACTCGGCCGCTTCGCCGATGGCGTGCTGGAGCAGGAGCACGTCGGAGATGTCGAGGTCATCGCGAACGACCCCGGCCTCGCGGGCGCGGTCGAGGATGGCATTGACCACAGGCTGGATCTGGCGGCGCCCCTGCTCGATGCGGGCGTGTGCCGTTGTCGTGCTGAGCAGCAGCTCCTTGAGCGCCCGATCGGCCACCTGAAGCTCCATCGAGCGCTCGATGAAGTGGGCGAGCCCATCCCACGGGTCGGGGATCTCGAGGGCGGCGTTGGCGGTCGCGAGGATCTCGGCGAGGCGATTCTCGAACAGGGCGTCGATGAGCTGCTCCTTGTCGGGGAAGCGCCGGTAGACGGTCCCGACGCCCACACCGGCGTGCCGCGCGATCTCGTCGAGCGAGACGCCGAGGCCGCGCTCGGCGAACAGCGCGCCGGCGGTGTCGAGGATGCGCTGGCGGTTGCGCTCCGCGTCGCGTCTGAGTGGTCGCTGGATGCTCGTGCCCATGCACTGATCGTAACAAAGTGGAGCTAGGCCCTCCAAGTGGAGAAGATATCTCCGGTTGTGTGCTAGGCTGCCCGAAGTTGAGAGTTTTCCTCCACTTTGAGAACCAGCCTCCACATACGAAACGCGAGAGACCAATGACTCCTGAAACCTCCTCCGCTCAGCACGAGCGCCGCTGGCTGATCCTGGCGATGGTCGCCGTCGCCCAGCTGATGGTCGTGCTCGACGCGACGATCGTGAACATCGCCCTCCCTTCCGCCCAGCACGCGCTCGGCTTCTCAAACGACAGTCGACAGTGGGTCGTCACGGCCTACGCGCTCGCATTCGGGAGCCTGCTCCTCCTCGGCGGCAGGATCGGCGACTACTTCGGGCGCAAGCAGGCCCTGATCGCGGGCCTGATCGGGTTCGCAGTCGCCTCGGCCCTGGCGGGAGTGGCGCAGAGCCTCGGCATGCTGGTGGCCGCCCGAGCGCTGCAGGGTGCGTTCGGAGCACTGCTGGCTCCCTCGGCGCTGTCGATCCTGACGACCGCATTCACCGACCCCGGGGAGCGCGGCAAGGCGTTTGGTATCTACGGCGCGATCGCCGGCGGCGGCGGCGCGATCGGCCTGCTGCTCGGCGGCGTGCTCACGCAGTACATCGACTGGCGCTCGACGATGTTCGTGAACCTCGTGTTCGCGATTCCCGCCGCCGCAGCCGCCGTCGTGTTGCTGACGAGCGAGCGCCCGGCCAGCCGGCCCAGGCTCGACCTCCCGGGAGTGGCAAGCGCCACTGCCGGCCTCTTCGCGCTCGTGTACGGCTTCTCCAATGCCGAGACCCACGGCTGGGGGGCCCCGCTGACGGTCGGCTCGCTTGCCGCGGGCGCCGTCCTGCTGGTGAGCTTCGTGGTACTGCAGGCGCGCGGCGAGCACCCGCTGCTGCCCCTGCGAGTGGTGCTCGACCGCGACCGCGGAGCGTCCTTCGGCGCGATGGCGATCGCGGGGTCGGGATCCTTCGGGGTGTTCCTCTTCCTCACCTACTACCTCCAGCGCAACCTCGGGTTCAGCCCGATCAAGACCGGCGTGGCGTTCCTGCCGATGATGGGCGCCGTGGTGACCTCGGCGACGCTGATGAGCACGCGGATCCTGCCGCGCACCGGCCCCCGCCCGCTGGTCCCGACCGGAATGCTCCTGGCGGGCTTCGCGATGCTGGCGCTCACGCGGGTCGGAGTTCACACGAGCTACGCCTCACACGTGCTGCCGTCCCTGCTGGTGCTGGGAGTTGGGATGGGGATGATCTTCGCCCCGTCGATGGCCACGGCAACCGGGGCCGTCGATCCGCACGACGCCGGCGTCGCCTCTGCACTGGTCAACACGATGCAGCAGGTGGGCGGCTCGATCGGAGTGGCGCTGCTCAGCACCTTCTCGGCCACGGCCGCGACGAGCTTCGTGGCCTCGCACGGAGGCCCGGCCCCCGCCACGCTCGCAGCCGCCGCGGTCCACGGCTACACGACGGCCTTCTGGTGGTCGGCCGGGATCTTCTTCCTCGGCGCGATCTTCAGCGGCGCGCTGTTGCGCTCCGGCGCGCAGAGCCAGGCGCTCAGCCAGGGGATGGCGCCGGCGATGGCACACTGAGGTTGTGCGCGTCAGAGACGATCGCGTGAGCGCCGCGGCCGTCGAGCCGCCGGCGCTCGCGCGCGGAGACCTGACCGAGCAGCCGCAGCTGGACCGCGCCAAGGTCCGCCGCCGCCTCGTGATCCTCGGCGGGGTGATCCTGACAACGGGGGCGGTCGTCTCACTCGTCCCGGGCCTCGCGAGCCTGCGTTCGCGCTTCGTGCACGCGGACCCGTTGTGGCTGCTGACGGGCGCGGCGCTGAAGGTGCTCTCGGGGGTCTCCTACGTGGTCGTGTTCAGGGCGGTGTTCTGCGGACGGATGAGGTGGCGGCTGAGCGGCGAGGTCGGCTTTGCGGAGCTCGGCGCGAACGCGGTGATCCCGACCGGCGGAGCGGGCGGCCTCGCCCTCGGAGCGTGGGCGCTGAAACGCAGCGGGATGGACGATGCGCGGATCGCCCGGCGCAGCGTGGCCTTCTTCCTGCTCACGACCGTGCCGAACGTGCTCGGTGTGATCCTGCTGGGCTTCGGCCTCGCGCTCGGTGTGTTCTCAGGGCGCGTGAGTCTCACCCTGACGGTCATCCCGGCGCTGATCGCAACAGCGACGATCGCGCTGACGGTCGCCAGTGGACGGTGGGCGGCGCGGGCGCATCGGAGAGCGCGCAGGCGCCGCGGGGCGGACTCGCGGCTCGCGGCCGTGCTGGGCCCGCTGGCGTCGGGAGTGCACGAGTCACTCGCGCTGCTGCGCCGCCCCAGCCCGCTGCTGATCGGCGGCCTCCTCGGCTACCTGGTCTTCGACGTGGCGATCCTGTGGGCCACCTTCAAAGCGCTGGGCGCCGCGCCGGGCATCCCGATCCTCTGCATCGCCTACCTGATCGGCGAGCTCGGCGGGCTTATCCCGGTGCCCGGCGGGATCGGCGGCGTGGACCTCGGACTGGTGGGCACGCTCGTGCTCTACCACGTGCCTGTCGGCTCGGCGACTGGGGCGGTGCTGGCCTACCGAGCGATCGCACTCCTCGTCCCGGCGATCCTCGGCGCGGTGGCCTTCGCGCTGCTGCGACGCAAGCTCTCGCGCGAGACGGAGGCGATCACCGGGTGCGGGCCCGATGGACACGTCGAAGTGATCGGCCGCGGGATCGTGCGCCTGATCTGAGGCTCAGGGTCGACGCTTGCGCTCGAGCTCGGACGGCTCGACGCGCTGGACGTCCCAAGCGAGACCGGTCTTCTCCATCGAGGAGATCAGCCACCAGGTGGGGTCGAACTGCCAACTCTCGAGACCGTGCTTGGCCGAGCGGGGGAAGGCGTGGTGGTTGTGGTGATTGCCCTCGCCGAGTCCGACGAGCGCGACGAGCGGGTTGTTGCGGCTCTGATCGCGGGTCTCGAACGGGCGCTTGCCCCAGAGGTGGCAGACGGAGTTCACGCTCCAGGTCGCATGATGGAGAAAGAAGATGCGCATCGCCCCGCCCCAGATGAAGCCGCCGACACCGCCTCGAAGCCTGCGCGTCGCGAGCGCCCCGGCGGCGAAGGGCGCGAGGAAGTAGCTGCCGAGCACGATCGCCGGGAAGCGGCGGTGCACGGCCATCACGACCGGGTCCTCGAGGAGGTCGGGTACGTAGCGCTGGCGTGATGCCTTCTCCTCAGCGAACAGCCAGCCGAAGTGCGCGTGGATGAAGCCGCGCAGGCGCCCACCCTCGTGGCCGACGTGAGGGCTGTGGGGGTCCCCGATTTCGTCGGTGTAGGTGTGGTGCTTGCGGTGATCTGCGACCCAGTCGGGCACCGACCCCTGAATCGCGGTCGAGCCGAGGACGGCGAACACGCCGCGCACGAAGGGATAGGTCTTGAAGCTGCGGTGGGTGAAGAGGCGGTGGTAGCCGGCCGTGATGCCAAAGCCGCTGAGGAGGTATGAGACGGCGAAGATGCGCCGGTTGGCGCGCGTCGCGAACAGCCAGCGCTTGCGGAAGGTGAGCGCGAGCAGGGCGGGCGGGCCGAAGACGAACATCGCGGTGAACACCCGGTAGACGAGGCTCGCGGAATGGGTCTCCGAGACCTGGCGCGGCGGTGCGGCGGTCTCTTCGATGTGGGAGGGAGCCGGGTCCGGCGGGAGGGCGGTACTGCTCACACGAGCAACATATTTGACGTCTCAGGTAGGTTCTTGGCCCGTGGTACCAGGAACTGAGTGGGAAAACTATGCTGCAAGCACAAAAGCGTGGCTCACGCCTGGAACGGCGGCGGCGATCCGGCGCATCCTTCCAGAGCTGGCCCAGGAGACCGTGCGCGCGATCCAGCGAGAGGTCCCGGGCTATGCGCGCCCGCTCCGCGGCGAGTTCGGACGGGGTATCCGTACCGGGGTGGAGCTGGCACTGAGCCGGTTCATAGGCGATGGCGAGGCGGGCGCGCCGAACGTGTACAGGCGGCTCGGCTACGGCGAGCTGTCGGCGGGCCGGACGCTCGACTCACTGCAGTCGGCATACCGGGTGGGCGCACGGGTGGCGTGGCGGAGGATGAGCGCGGCGGCGGCGAGAAGCGGGGCGAGCGCGGACGAGCAGCGCGGGCTGGCCGAGTCGATGTTCGCGTACATCGAGCAGATAGCGGCCGAGTCGATCGAAGGCCACACCGACGCCCAGCTCGCTCAGGCGGGGGATCTCGATCGACGTCGCACGGCGTTGTTCGCGGCGCTGATGAGCGTTGCGGCACCCGATGCGACGTCGCTGGCGGCGGCCGCGGCGCAGGCGCGGTGGACGATTCCTGTTTCGGTGGCGTGCTTGGCCGTGGACAGCGAGGCAGCGCCGGCGACGCTGCGCCGGCTCAGCGGCGGGACCCTCCACGGCGAGGTCGCGGAGTGGACGTGCATCGTCGTGCCCGACCCATCGCGTCTCGAGCGCGAGGCGCGGAACGCGGCTCAGCAGTTGGGAGTGGTGGCGTGCCTCGGGCCGCCTGTCCCCGTCGCAGAAGCGCACGTCTCCATGCGCTTGGCCGGCCTGGCCCGCCAGCTGCCGGCGGGCGAGCCGGGACTGGTCGTGGCCGAGCGGCGGCTGGCCGACCTGGCGCTGCGCGCATCGCCGGACCTCGTCGAGACATTGACGGCGCGGGTGCTCGCCCCGCTCGCGGGAGAGAGCGAGCGGAGCCGGCTGCGACTCGAGGAGACGCTGCACGCGTGGCTGCGCCACCACGGCTCCCAGCGCGCGATCGCGGACGAGGTGGGTGTGCACGCTCAGACAGTGCGCTATCGGATGCGCCGCCTGCGAGAGCTGTTCGGGGCCGAGCTCGAGGATCCGGACAATCGCTTCGCGCTGGAGATGGCGCTCCGGGCTCAGTCGCTGGGCGGCGGAGACGTCGCAGCTCAGACGTCGGGCACCGAGTGAGCCGGGCACGGCGAGACAGCGTGAGCTGTGAGATCCGCCGGCGCTCCGCGCGCCTGGAAATCCCGTGGCGCCGAATCGACGGAGCCGGGACGTAGCGCCAGCAGCGTGCGGTCGGAGACGAGTATCTCCTCGGGCTGCGCGGACTCGGCGAGCCGCGCAGCGATGTTCACGTCGACGCCTAGATAGTCCCGGCCGACCTTGCGCGGCCGGCCGAGATGGATGCCGGTGCGCAGCTGCGGACGGTGACCGTCGACGTTCACCAGTGCTACCCGCTCGCTCGCCTCAAACGCCGCCTCAGTCGCGCTCCTCGCGTCGCGGAAGACGGCCATGAGCCCGTCACCGAGCCGCTTGACCACCTCGCCTCCTCGTGTGAGGATCGGAGGCTCGATCGCCTCTCCGACCTCGCGCAGAAGTCTGACGGCGAGCTCATCCCCGGCGTGCAGTGCCCACTCCGAGAAGCCGACGAGGTCGGTGAAGAGAATCGCGACGTCCACCTCACCTCGACCGCGCCCCTGAGCCTCGGCGAGCCTCTGCCAGCTCTGGAGCGCCGCCGCCCCGAGCTCTCCCGCGACGCCCGGCTCATCGACCCTCAGCGCAGCGAGCTGACGGAACGCCACGTCGACCGGCCGCCCGCGGACGGTGGGCAGGCCGTGGTCGATCCGCTGCTCACCGAGTGCCCACTCGCGGGTCTTCCGGGCGGCGTCCAGGAGCCTGGGGCTCCGGTTGACTCTTCGGACAGTGCTCGTGAGCCGCGTCACGCGGCGGCTGCTGGAGTGCTCGCTCACGGCGCCAGCCTAGTCAACCTGCGCTCCCGAGAGGCTGCGCGCGACGCACGCGCGGGACCGACCAAGGAGTAGCCTCTCAGGGGTGCTCGAGGGCGCGCATCTCGTGGGTTTCGTGGCAACGCGCGATCTTGACGTGGCGGGGGCGTTCTACGGCGACCTGCTGGGTCTGCGGCGGGTCGCCTCGACACCGCTGGCGAACGTGTACGACGTGAGCGAAGCCAAGCTCTGCGTGGTGCGGGCGGATCACATCGAGCCGACCGGGGAGACGGTGTTCGCCTGGAGCGTGGAGGACCTGGGCGCGACGGTCGCACAACTCGTCGAAGCCGGAATCGAGCTGATCAGCTACCCCGGGTTGGACCAGGACTCCGATCGGGCCTGGACGTCTCGCTCGGGAGCACGTGTCGCGTGGTTCAAGGATCCGGAGGGCCACATCCTTTCGGTCATGCAGATGCCGTGGTAACCGGCTGGATCACGATTCTGATGCGTCGTTTTCGCTTCCTGGGTGGTGCCTCCAAAGATCCGCCGGTGACGGTCGGCGATCCCCGGTTTGACGGCTGGGAGACCGTCAGCACGTTCGAGGATCAAGCGACCGCCGTAGCGTGGCGTGACCAACTGCGAACGCTCGGCGTGGACGCGGCGTGCGTCGCCGATCATGCCTTGGATCGCCGGGGACACGGCGATATCTATGTTGTCGTCCCGCCTGGCCAGTGGTCGCGCGCCAACGAGATTCTCGAAAATCTCGACTGACGTTCCCGCCGGGGTTAGCGTCTGACGATGGTAAAGCTGAGCATCTTGGGTGAGGAGACACCAGCGCTGTCGACGGCGGTGAAGCTGACCTGATAGCGGCCGGGCGGCAGCGCCTTGCCGCGGAGACGACCGCTGAGTGCCACCCTGTTGAGCCCCGCGTGCGCCGAGCGGGTACCGTCGCCATCGAACGTGGGGTCGGGCGCCCCATTGGGCAGCAGCCTCGTCACTGTGATCACGCCTCCCGAGGTGGAGACCGCGACGATCTTCCCGCCTGAGGCCGGCCCGGCCTCGGTCGGGCATGTCGACGTCGGGCGTTCGAAGACCGTCGTCCCGCCCGTTCCGAACGAGGGATCAAGCCAGCCTGAGCCCGCCAACGCG
>Ga0207927_1001187_pt1 | contig 11186 bp, 11 predicted proteins | sample NGESurdeep072012_2_FD_184456 | JGI IMG/M metagenome (GOLD analysis project Ga0207927, IMG submission 184456) | Arctic peat soil microbial communities from Barrow, Alaska - NGEE Surface sample 210-2 deep-072012 (SPAdes) | ecosystem: Environmental > Terrestrial > Soil > Wetlands > Peat ... | reverse complement strand
CAAGGACCCCGTATTCGTCGCTACACGCTGACCAGCCTCGGGCACGGCGCCGGTCGCCAGCGCGCCGGTCTGAACAGTCCGGACATCTCGACGGCAGGGACGGCCCGAGAGTCCGGTAGGTCGAGACGCATGTAGCGGCACCCCCTCATGACGACCGTACCGGCTTCCCTCGGCTGGTGCTCCCGGCGCGCGGCCGGGCAGGGGTAGCTCTTCCTGCCCGGCCGTACGTCGTTCGGGGCCAATGTCGTTAAGCTGGAAGACATGAACGAGACGCCATCCAGATCCTTTGGGCGCACGGTGGTCGCCGCCCTCGTCTTCCTCGTGGCGGCATGGCTGCTGCTCGGGCTGATCATCCACCTCGTCTCGTTCCTGTTCAGCACCCTCATCTTCATCGTCGCGGTGATCGCCGTCGTGTGGGCGCTGCGCGTCCTGCTGTAGGAGGGCGGGATGGCATACGTCGTCATCGCGATCAGCTTCGGCCTCGCGGGCGGGATCGTCGGCAAGATCAAGGGCAGCTCGTTCATTCTCTGGTTCCTGATCTCGACGGCGGTACCCTTCCTCGGCCTGCTGGCTGCGATCGCGTATCGCTTCGAGCGCGACGAGCTCCGACGCGAGTGCCCCAACTGCGGCCGGGTGACGAAGATCTATGACGCCCTCTGCACGCGCTGCGGCACCGAGCTCGACTTCCCCGAGGTCGCGATCGCGCCGGAGGCGTGGGAGCGCACACCGGCCGCTCCGTCGGCCTGAGCCCGACGTCCGCCGTCGCAGGTACTTTGGCTTACCTAAGCCGATTTCGGCTGCCCTAAGCCGGTGCCTGCCCTAGTCTGTCTGCTGTGATGAGCACCCCGACAGAGACCGCAACCCCACACCACGACTCGATCCTCGCCCGCTGGATCCATCGGGCCGGCTTCAAGGACGAGCCCGAGTTCGTGCTCCGCGTCGTGCAGCCCGCACTCGTGGGGATGATCGACGGGACGGTCTCCTCGCTAGCGCCGATCTTTGCGGCGGCGATCTACTCGAGCTCGGGCGTGGCCCTGCGGGTCGGCCTGGCCGTCGCCCTCGGAGCCGGTGTCAGCATGGGCTGGTCGGAGGCGCTGTCGGATACCGGCGAACAGACAGGCCGCGGCTCGGCGGTCGTCCGCGGCTCGATCACCGGCGCGATGACGACGCTCGGCGGCCTGTTCCACACGATCCCGTTCGTGATCCCCGACGTGCACAAGGCGCTCGTCGTGGCGGGGATCGTGGTAGGCATCGAGCTGTTCGCGATCGCCTGGATCAGGAAACGCTTCCTCGATGTCTCGATGCGCTCCTCGCTGCTCGTCGTGACGGTTGGCGGGGTGATCGTGCTGGCGATCGGCGTCGGCATCGGATCGTCCTGAGGTCTGCCGGAAAACCCGCTGGTACACTGGGTTTTTCCCCCGAATCGGCGAAGGGAGGTCGGTGATATGCGGGCAGTCGATGCCTTGATGGAATGTCTGAAGGCGGAGGGCGTTGACGTCGTCTTCGGCCTGCCCGGTGGGGCCAACCTCCCGACCTACGACGCCTTCGTCAACGGCGGCATTCGCCACATCCTCGTCCGCCACGAGGCGGGGGGCGGGCACGCGGCCGAGGGCTACGCGAAGGCCACCGGCAAGGTCGGCGTCGCCTTCGCCACGAGCGGGCCGGGCGCGACCAACCTGATCACGCCGATCTGCGACGCGATGATGGACTCCGTACCCGTCGTCTTCATCACCGGCCAGGTGCGCACCGAGCTGCTCGGGACCGACGGCTTCCAGGAGGCCGACACGATCGGCATCACGATGCCGGTCGTCAAGCACTCGTTCATGATCCAGCACCCGCAGGAACTCCCGCGGGCGATCCACGAGGCGTTCCACGTCGCCCGAACCGGGCGCCCCGGCCCCGTGCTCGTCGACATCCCGCAGGATCTCTCCCGCGCAGAGATCGACTACGAGCCCGTCTCCGATGTGCGCCTGCCCGGCTACCAGCCCAAAGTGGAGGGCAACCAGAAGCAGATCCGCCAGGCAGCCAAGGCACTCGCCTCGGCCCAGCGGCCGGTCATCTACGCGGGCGGCGGCATCGTCAACGCAGAAGCGTCGAGCGAGCTGATCGAGTTCGCGACGAGCGACCGCTTCCCCGTCACGTGCACGCTGATGGGCCTCGGCGCGTTCCCGGCTCCGCACCCTCAGTGGCTGGGCATGCTCGGTATGCACGGAACCCGCGCGGCCAACTACGCGATGGACGAGGCGGACCTGATCTGCGCCGTCGGGGCGCGCTTCGACGATCGCATCACCGGCAAGCTGTCTGAGTTCGCGCCGCGGGCCAAGTTCATCCACATCGACGTCGACCCGGCGGAGATCTCGAAGAACGTCCCCGCGCACATCCCGATCGTCGGCGATGCCAAGCACGTCCTTGCCAAGCTGCTGGTCGAGTACCGCGCGATCGGCGCGGACCCGGCGCGCCTGGAGGCATGGTGGAGCCGGATCGACGGCTGGAAAGCCAAGCACCCGCTCTCGTATGAGCCGAGCACCGATGCCGAGATCAAGCCGCAGCACATGATCCAGGCGCTGCACGAGGCCACCGGCGGCGAGGCGATCATCACGAGCGATGTCGGCCAGCACCAGATGTGGACCGCCCAGTACTACGACTTCCCGGAGCCGCGACGCTGGATCAACTCGGGTGGCCTGGGCACGATGGGCTTCGGCCTGCCGGCCGCGATGGGCGCCGCCGTGGCGTGCCCCGAGCGCCTCGTCTGCTGCGTCGCCGGCGACGGCTCGGTCCAGATGAACGCGCAGGAGCTGGCCACGTGTGCGCAGAACAACATCCCGATCAAGGTCTTCATCATGAACAACGGCTATCTCGGGATGGTCCGGCAGTGGCAGGAGCTCTTCTGGGACGGCAAATACAGCCACGTCGACATGGGTGAGTTCCCCGACTTCGTCAAGCTGGCCGAGGCCTACGGCGTGACCGGTATGCGCTTCGAGAACAAGGAGACGCTCGTCGAGGACATGAAGCGCGCGATCGCGACCGAGGGCCCGGTCGTGGTCGACGTGCGCGTGACCCGCGAGGAGAACACATACCCGATGATCCCGGCCGGCAGTGCCGCCCGCGAGATGGTCGGGTGAGCGCCGTCATGGGTGAACCCGGAACGAAGACGCCGCTCAGCCTCGAGGAGCTCCATGCGGCGACGAACATGCGCACGGGCCGCAAGCACGTGCTCTCGATCCTGGTCGAAAACAAGTCCGGCGTCCTCACGCGGATCGCCGGCCTGTTCGCCAGGCGCGGCTTCAACATCTCGACGCTCACGGTCGGGCCGACCGACGACGTACAGATCTCGCGCGTGACGCTGACAGTGGATGGAGCCCTGCACCCGATCGACCAGGTCACCAAGCAGCTCCACAAGCTCATCAACGTCCTCAAGATCCGCGACCTCGAGCCGGCCGACACCGTGGCCCGCGAGCTGGCCCTGTTCAAGGTCACCGCCGACGGCGTCCAGCGGGGCGAGCTCATGCAGATCGCCGAGATCTTCCGCGGCAAGGTCGTCGACGTGACCAAGCGCGCGATCATCATCGAGGTGACGGGCACGACGGACAAGATTGAGGCCTTCGAGACGATGGTCCGCCCGTTCGGCCTAATCGAGATGATGCGCACGGGCGAGATCGCGATCTCGCGGGGGCGCACCGAGACCTAGGCAGTTGCCGGCGACCAGCTCACGCCCGCGACCCGGTCCGTTCTCGCTCAGCGAGACGGACACGGAGCGGCTGGCGGCCCGGCTGCGCCTCGCGCTCGAGCGGGCCCGCAGCAGTGGACGGGAGGTCCTGGCGACGACCACCGTCGTGCTCGACCCCGACGTCGATCCGTCGGCCGTCGTGTGCTGTTCGCGTCGCGACGGGGAGCGGTGGTTCGTCTTCGAGCAGCCCGACCGCGGCGCGGCGGCCCTCGCAGGGCTCGGCGAGGTGCTTGCGATCCAGGCGTCGGGGCAGCAGAGGTTCGCCACCGTGGCCGGCCGCTGGCGGGCAGTGGCCGCAACAGCCGTATCCGACGGCTCGGAGGAGGTGCCGGGGAGCGGCCCGGTCGCGGTGGGCGGGTTCGCGTTCGCGCCCGATGGAGGACGCTCGCCTCACTGGGAGGGCTTCGAGCCGGGGTCGCTGAGTGTGCCCGAGATCACCCTCGCCCGCTCAGGCCGCGGCGGACGGCGGAGCGTGCGGATGACGCTCGCCTGCCTTGCCGCGCCCGATGACACGGCTCAGGAGCTTCAGGCCCGCCTCGAGGATCGTGTCGGAGAGCTGCGCTCCGGGGAGCTCTCGCTGCTCGATCCGGCGCCCACGGGTCGCTACAGGGTCGCCGGCGCGATGCCGCCCGAGCACTACGAGCAGGCGGTCGCGCGCGCCACAGAGCTGATCGGTGCAGGCGAGATGGAGAAGATCGTGCTCGCCCGCGAAGTCCAGGTCCACGCGCCGCGGCCGTATGACCCGGGGGCGATCTTCGGCGTCCTGCGCCGGGAGTTCCCGTCGTGCTTCGTCTTCTGCGTGGGCCGGGGCGATGCGACCCTGATCGCCGCCAGCCCCGAGCTGCTGGTGCGTCGCGAGGGTCACCGGGTGAGCACGCTGGCGCTCGCCGGTTCGACTCGGCGCAGTGCCGACCCGGCCGTCGACGATCACCTCGGCGAGCGCCTGCTGCGCGACCCCAGCTACCTCGAGGAGCACGCGATCGTCGCCCGGCGGATCGAGCGGACGCTTCGGCCGCACTCCGTCTGGGTGGCCGCGGCCGGGGAGCCCGAGCTCGTGCGAATCGCCAACATCCAGCATCTCGCGACCCCCATCCGGGCCCAGTTGGCGGCCCCGATTGATGCGCTCGAGCTCGCCGGCCTGATGCATCCGACGCCCGCTGTCGGCGGTGAGCCGCTGAGCCGAGCCGCGCCGCTGATCCCGGCGCTCGAGGGACTTGACCGCGGCTGGTACTCGGGGCCGGTCGGCTGGACCGACGCGGCCGGGGACGGCGAGTTCTGTGTGGCGTTGCGCTGTGCGCTGCTCCGCGGCGGCGTCGCCCGCTGTTACGCCGGCAACGGCATCGTGCGCGACTCCGACCCCGCGAGCGAGCTGGCCGAGACAGAGGTCAAGCTTCAGGCGCTCCTGCCGCTGCTGACGGGTTGAGCGCCCGCGAGACGGCTGCCCACATGTCGCGGTGGAGCGCGACGTTCTCGGCGCGGTCGCAGCGCACCTCGACGATCGCTGAGCGCTCGCCCGCGAGCGCCCGCTCCAGCCCGGTCCGAAAAGCGGGCACGTCGGTGACTCGCTCGTGGGCGAGCCCATAGAGGGTCGCGGCGGCCGAGAAGTCGAGTCCCGTCGGCGTTGCGACGTGACGCGAGTAGATGTCCCCGCGCAGCGCCATCGGCGCGCGCGAGACGGGCAGGAAGTCGAAGATCCCGCCGCCCCCGTTGTCGAGCAGGACGATCGTCAGCTTCAGGCCCAGGCGGCCGTTGGCGATCAGGCCGCCGATGTCGTGGGCGAGCGCAACATCACCGATCAGCAGCACGACGGGATCGGCGCCCGCAGCGGCCGCGCCGAAGGCCGAGGAGACGGTACCGTCGATGCCGTTGGCGCCGCGGTTGCACAGCACGCGCGGCCCGTCCATCCGTGCCGGCCAGAAGGTCTCGATGTCGCGGACGGGCATCGAGGAGGAGACGAACAGCGTCGCCTCCCGCGGCAGCAGCACGCCCAGCTCGCGGGCGATCGCGGGCTCGGAGATGGCGTCGCCGAGCACGCCGATGATCGCCTGTGCGGCCAGCTCATCGGCGCTGCGCCAGGCGCCCAGCCAATCCTCACCAGGCGGCTCGGCGGCGGCCGCGAGATCCGCCGCGAGCGAGTCGAGTGCCTGCACCGGATCGATGGCAAGGGACTCGCAGAGCACCGAGTCGGGGTCCTGCCAGGCGCCCTCGGGGTCAAGCGCCACCTGGCGGGCCCCGGTGTCCTGCAGACCCGCCAGCCAACCCCGCAGCGGCTTTGACACGGGCAGGTCGCCGACCCGCAGCACCACCTCGGGCGCGTTTTCGGCCGCGAAGGCGGGGTCGCGCAGCAGCGCGTCGTAGTGGGCGATCGCCGCGCCGCCACGACGCGCGCCCGACAGCGGGTCGGCGAGCAGCGGCCAGCCGGCGGCCTGCGCGAAGGAGCTCACCGCTGCTGCGATCCCCTCAGGGCGCTCGCAACGTCCCGCCACGACCACACCGCGGCCGCCGAGAGCGAGGGAGCGCAGCACCGATCCATCGCGTGTGTCGGGCGAGCCGGTGCCGGTGGCGCGCCGCACCCGCGGGGCGCCGTCCGGGCGGCCGCTGTCGTCGCCGGGGAGCTCCTCATCTGCGACGAGCGGCTCGCGCAACGGGAAGTTGAGATGGACGGCGCCCGGCCTGCCCTCGAGCGAGGTCCAGTAGGCGCGACAGGCGAGCGTGCGGATCCAGCGCAGCCGCTCGGGGCTCGCGTCATGGCTGCCGACCTCGAAGAACCACTTCACCGCGCCGCCGAATATCTCGATCTGGTCGATCGCCTGGCCTGCGCCGTTCTCGCGGAGCTCGGGCGGACGGTCGGCCGTCAGGAGGAGCAGCGGCACGCGCGCCTCGCGTGCCTCGATCGCGGCCGGGAGCAGCTCGGCCACGGCGGTGCCCGATGTGCACGTGACCGCGACGGGCAGGCCCGATGCCTTGGCGAGCCCGAGCGCGAAGAAGCCCGAGCAGCGCTCGTCGATGTGCGAGTAGCAGTGCAGGCGCTCCTCGCCGGCCAGGCTCAGCGCCAGAGGCGCCGAGCGCGAGCCGGGGGAGGTGCAGGCGGCGTGCATCCCGCAGCGGACGAGCTCGTCGACGAACGCTCTCAGCAGCACGTAGGTGTCGGTCGGTGTGGTCATAGGATCAGAGGGTGCGCCAGTGCGTCGTCCTGCTCCACGGCTTCAGCGGCACGCGACACGCCTGGGACGGCGTCGTGGCGGAGCTCGACCGTGAACGCTACCGGCCGCTCGCCCTCGACCTGCCCGGCCACGGGGACGCGGCGAGCTCCGAGCGGCCGATCACCTTCGACGGCTGCGTCGCCGCCGTCCTCGACGCGGCGCCCGATCGCTTCGAGCTGTGCGGGTACTCGATGGGCGGGCGGGTCGCCCTGCACGTCGCCCTGGCGGCGCCCGAGCGGATCACATGCCTGGTGCTCGTCGCGAGCACGGCCGGGATCGAGGACGCGGCCGAGCGCGAGCGGCGCCGCGCCGCTGACCGCCTGCTCGCCGAGGAGCTCGAGCGCGACCCGTTCGAGGGCTTCATCGAGCGCTGGCGCACGCAGCCGCTGTTCGCCGAGGACCCGCCCGAGGTCGGCGAGATGGCCCGGGCCGATCAACGACGAAACCGGCCCGACGCGCTCGCCGCAGTCCTGCGCGGGATCGGCACGGGCGAGATGGAGCCGCTCTGGAGCCGTCTCGGTGAGCTGAAGATGCCGGTCAAGTTGCTCGTCGGAGACCGCGACCGCAAGTTCCAGGAGATCGGGCGGCGCATGGCTGCGGGGCTCCCCAACGGCGAGCTCCGGGTCCTCCCCGGTGGTCACGGGCTGCTCCTCGAGAACCCTGCGGCCGTCGCCGGTGCGCTGAGTGGGTTCTAGAGCGGCTCGACGCCCAGCCCGGACGCGCTCGGCAGCGCGATCTGCCCGCCCCGTGCCGGCAGCGGGTCCTCGAGATCCTCGAACAGCGCGAGGGTAGCCAGACCGCACGGCGGCATCGGCCCGCGCGGCGCGAGCGCAGCCGCGACCTGGATGGCCGCCGCCACGCCGAGCGGTCCGTCGAGGGTCGAGGCGAGATAGACCTCGGCGCCTGCGAGTCGTACGAGCGTGGCCGCGCCGATCAGCCCGCCGATGCCGCCGCAGCGGGAGACCTTGAGGCAGACGGCGTCCGCGACGCCCGCCGCCAGCGCGCCGTGCTCGGCCGCGGTCTCGTCGATCGACACCCGCACGGCGACGCGCTCGCGCACCTCTCGAACCGCCTCCAGGCCGTGCGTCGGCTCCTCGACCAGCTCCAGGCCCGCGGGCGAGAGGGCGTCGATCGCGTGGACCGCCTCCTCGACGCTCCACGCGCCGTTGGCATCCAGGCGCAGATCGACCTGGGGCCCGGCCGCCGCCCGAGCCGCGGCGACGCGTCCGGCATCGTCGCCCACACCGACCTTCAGCTTCAGGCACGTGAACCCGTCGGCAACGGCTCGCGCTGCGGCCTCGGCGACGCCGGCCCGGTCGAGGACAGAGATCGTCGCGTTGACCCTCACGCTCGGCGCGGGACTGTCGGTGAGCAACTCCGCCACGGGCTTGCCCGCGAGGCGTCCGGCCCGGTCCCAGAGTGCGAGATCGATCGCCGCGAGTGCCTCCGGCAGATCCTCGACGCGCCTGCAGGCTTCGACGAGCTGCGCACCGCGCTGCCCGTCGGATGCCTCGAGAACGTGGGCGTAGCGCTCGATGGCGGCTTCGACGCGCGTGAGGCTGACCCCGTCGTAGTCCTCCAGCGGGGCGGCCTCGCCGTGACCGGCGACGTCGTCGGCGCCGGTCAACCTGACCTGAATGATCTCGCGCACGCGGACCGTCCCGTAGGAGCTCTCAAGCGGCGTGGCGAGCCGCAGCGTCCGGCGCTCGAGCTCGAGTCTCACGTGCCGACGCCGCCACCAGCGAGGATGCCCGCCGAGAACAGCAGGCAGAAGAGCAGCTGCACCATCCCGGTTCCCGCCAGCGCTCCGTTGAGCGCGGGTCCGTCGGTGTGCGTGCGCACGACCCGCGTGAGGCGCGCGGCGGGCGGGATCGCGAGCCACGTCAGCAACAGCCATGCGCTCATCGAGCCGAGCACCCACGGAAGCGGCGCGGCCAGGAACGCCACGGCGAGCATCGTGGCATACAGGTCGCGTGTGCGGGCGCGGCCGAGGCGAACCGCGAGCGTGCGCTTGCCCGCGCGGCGGTCGGTCTCCAGGTCGCGAACGTTGTTGACGACGAGGATCGCGCTCGCCAGCAGGCCGACGGGCACGGCGCAGACGAAGGCCTCCCACGGGAGCACCTGGACCTGGACGAAGTAGGAGCCGGCGACGGCGACGATGCCGAAGAACAGGAACACGAAGACCTCGCCCAGGCCCTCGTAGCCATACGGGCGGGGCCCGCCCGTGTAGAGGACCCCCGCGAGGATCGAAGCCGCCCCGACCGCCAGCAGCTCGGGCCCGGCGACGGCCACGAGGTAGGCCCCGCATGCGACCGCCATCCCGAAGGTGACGTAGGTCGCCAGCAGCACCTGGCTCGGCGGCACGAGGCCGCCGGCGGTCACCCGGACTGGGCCGAGGCGATCCTCGGTGTCGGCGCCGCGGCGGGCGTCGGAGTAGTCGTTGGACAGGTTGGTGCCGACCTGGATGAACACGGCGCCGAGCAGCGCGGCGACGAAGGCGAGGGGATGGAAGTGCCCGGCGCCGAGGGCCAGCGAGGTGCCGACGAGAACCGGGGCGATCGCCGCGGGCAGCGTGCGCACGCGGGCCGCCATCACCCAGATGCGCACGGCGCCCACGTCAGGCCCGCTTGGGAAAGCGGGAGAAGTCCGGCTTGCGCTTCTCGCGGTAGGCGTTGCGGCCCTCCTGGGCCTCCTCGCTGCCGTAGAACAGGAGGTTGGCGTCATGGGCGAGCTGCTGAATCCCGGACAGGCCGTCCTCTGCGGCGTTGAAGCTGGCCTTGAGCAGACGGAGGGAGAAGGGGGAGAGGGCGAGCATCTCGCGGCACCAGGCGACCGTCTCGGGCTCGAGGCACTCGAGCGGGACGACCGTGTTGACGAGGCCCATCTCGCGCGCCTCCTCGGCCGAGTACTGCCGGCAGAGAAACCAGATCTCCTTGGCCTTCTTGGGACCGACCAGGTTCGAGAGCAGCCCCGCGCCGAAGCCGCCGTCGAAGGATCCGACCTTGGGGCCCACCTGCCCGAAGCGCGCGTTGTCGGCCGCGATCGTGAGGTCGCAGACGAGGTGCAGCACGTGCCCGCCGCCGATCGCGTAGCCGGCCACCATCGCGACGACCGGCTTTGGCAGACGGCGGATCTGGATGTGCAGGTCCGTCACGTGGAAGCGCCCGACGCCGGCGCTGGCCGATCTTCGATCGGTGGCCTCGTCGTCGTCGAGATACCCCGAGTCGCCTCGCACCCGCTGATCGCCGCCCGAGCAGAATGCGTCGGGCCCCTCCCCGGTGAGGATGATGACGCCGATCGAGGTGTCCTCGCGCGCGTCCTCGAGCGCGCGTGAGATCTCGACGATCGTTCGCGGACGGAACGCGTTGCGGACCTCGGGCCGGTCGATCGTGATCTTCGCGATGCCCTCGTCCTCGCCGCTGGACTTCTCGTAGCGGATGTCGGTGTAGGCATCACCGGCCGGGGTCCATGTCGTGCTCACGGCGCGAAGGCTAGCCTGTGCGCCATGGTCGTCGAGGCATGGCTCGCCCGCGCGGCGGCGCAACGGCCCGGACACATCGCCCTCCAGAGCTCGGGGGAGAGCCGCTCCTATGGCGAGTTGTACGCCGCGGCGCTCACCGGTTCACGGGCGCTCCGGGAGCTGGGCGCCGGGCCGGGCGCGCGGGTGGCGATCGCGCTGCCGCCGGGGCTCGAGTTCGCGATCGCCCTGCACTCGTGCCTGCTGCTCGGCGCGGTCGCCGTCCCGCTCGACCTGCGCCTGGCGCGCGCCGAGCGCGAGGTGATCGCCGAGGGGTGTGCCGCCGTGCTTGCGGAGCCCCTCCCGACCGACCCCGGGATGCCGTCTCAGGGAGAGGAGCCCGCCGGGCACGACCTCGACGCGACCGCCGTCGTCATCCACACCTCGGGGACGACCGCGGCGCCGCGGCCCGTCGAGCTGACATACGGCAACCTTCTGTGGAGCGCACTCGGATCGGCCGTCGCGCTCGGCCTCGACCCGGCCGAGCTGTGGCTTTGCACCCTGCCGCTCTCCCACGTCGGCGGCCTGTCGATTCTCGTGCGGTCGGCGATCTACGCGACGACCGCCGAGATCCACGAGCGCTTCGACGCCGAACGCGTGCTCGCGGCACTGGCGGGCGAGGTCACGCTCGTCAGCCTCGTGGCCACGACGCTCGCGCGCCTGCTCGACGCCGGCCTGGAGCAGCCGCCGTCCCTGCGCTGCGCACTGACCGGAGGCGGACCCGTGCCGGCGGCGAGAT
>Ga0207927_1001185_pt1 | contig 11194 bp, 5 predicted proteins | sample NGESurdeep072012_2_FD_184456 | JGI IMG/M metagenome (GOLD analysis project Ga0207927, IMG submission 184456) | Arctic peat soil microbial communities from Barrow, Alaska - NGEE Surface sample 210-2 deep-072012 (SPAdes) | ecosystem: Environmental > Terrestrial > Soil > Wetlands > Peat ... | reverse complement strand
AAGCTGATCTTATTGCCGGCATGGACCGGCTCAAGCCGAGGAATTCCGATCAGGCTGGCGGGATTGGCCAGATACCGGACCCCGGGAAGACGGGATCTCCGCTTCCTTGAACTGAGAGAGCCCGTGCGAGGGCACTGCTTGCTTCTTGCGAGTCTGGGCATTCGAGCCACCTCAGCATGAGTCCGGTCAGAGGGTTGGCGCTGACCGGCCGACCCTCTGATTCGCGGATTTCCTGTAACAGTGATTGTTTGCTGGCGTCTGGCATTTCTTCAGCCCTTCGACCCGATGGCGCGTTCGAAGCTGTAGCGCAGCCGGTCGCCAATCGTTTCAGGTCCGGTAATGGCTGCATTAGTCAGCTCTGGAAACTGAGCGGCATAGAACGAACGGACTTCTTCAATCGAGAAGTTGGAATTCGGATCGGCCAGGGTGGTGCCGTGATAAACGAACTCGCGTTCGACGATGTTGGTTTTCATGATGCTTCACCTCCCTCCTCCTCTTCTGGGGCTGTCGTTTCCGACGGCACTTGCTGGGCGAACAGCGAGGGTGCATCTGGTTCCCGAGGGACGGGCGCCGCCACTGGCGTTGTTGGGCTGCTCACACTGGATGGCTTCGAGGTTTTCTTGCGTGCCTCTTCGCGAGCCGCCTTTGCGGCCGCTTCCATATCAGCTTTGGCAGAGGCCAGGGTGGATTGCAGTTGGATGTGCGCCACAGTGAATTCCACCAGTTGCTGAGGAAAGTCACGATCGAGTTCCTCGGCTGTGCCGGTGATTGCTAATGGGGTAGTGAGCGCGTTGTCTTCGGTGTCAGACGCCTTCTGCGGAACAACGGTGACCCTGATCGTATCGCTCTCAACGAGGGAGATCGTCAGTAGCAGGTGTCGTTTGCGCAGCAAGGGCATCAGTTCTGTGAACATGGGTTTCCTCCAGTGTGATTGTGTTGCGGGATTCAAATGGAGACGGGAATGTGGTAGCGACCGCCTACAAGCGGCGCTGCGTTCAGAGCACTAAATGCAATACGGAGGAATATGCGCGAATGGTCGTTAAGTATTTTTGTGCGGGCGACAATTGCACTGATGCCTAATACATCACTGACCGTAAGCAAGTCTCAGTCCGGCCAGCATATGAAGCAAACACCAGGCAAGGACCTCATCTAACGCTATACCCCGATACGGCCGTTTTGGTCCCACCGCCGTGCAAACTGAACCGTGGCCGGATGTTGATTTTATAGGGCCTTTGAGTAAATCGGGGATCAGTGCTTCGTTGAGCCCAAACGAGTGCTTCTCCGGGCTTCAGCCCAGCCAAGTGCGACTCGGTGATGTCGTCGAGCGCACTTATCGCTCCTTTTAAGTGTTTCAGCCATTGTGGCGAAGTCATCCGATGCAGCAGCAGGACCGAGGTCAGTTCGATAACAGCACGAGGCACAGAGAGGGGATCTTGGCTCGCGATCACGACGCTAGTCGCTTGGTGACGCATTTCTCTAATCGTCTGTACTACTTGATCCACAAGTTCTGATTCACTGATGTACTTGTGGGCTTCATCAAACACGACCAGCTTATTAAAACTCTTGCCCTGGTGACGAGCCCCCGCAAAGATTTTCATCATCACAACGAACAAGCCCAGTGCTTCATCTTTTTCAATCCAGGGATCCCGAAGATCCACAATGATCGTGCGGCCTGGACGGATCAGGTCCATCAGTCTGACGGAATCATCTATATACGGTTCAGCAAGCGCGAGCCGGTCTTCCGCCAACCTGCGTGCCTGAGTTGGCAGATCCGCTTTTGCGATTTCGTCCTTTAGCGCATTGAATGTCAGAGCCTCGCGATGTCGTCTCATTAAGGACACGATCTGTTTCACGTACAGAGAGTCGTTCCCATATGCACCAAGCAGAAACTTCCAGCTTTCGGCCCCAAGTTCCCCTGAACCGAATTTGATCGGCTGCACATCCAATTGAGGGAACTCTCGCCGTCGATCTTGCAATTTGCCTTCCGGAGTCAACAGCACCATATCCGTCAAACCTTTTGGTCTAGCACCGTACTCTTCTAACAGACGCGCAATTTCGTTCTCTTTGGAATTCGGAGCCACCGCAGTGGCAAACTCGGGTGAATAAGCGTCGGATTTGTGATAGTGAAAAATCACAGTCGCAAGAGGGCTTGGCAATTCATTTATTCCGTCGACTTGTGTCGTCGCCATCTCTGCGACAACTCCGAGAGTGTACGATTTCCCAAATCCCTGAACTCCAAACAGGCTGAAGGTATTACATCCTGTTAAGTCCACGGCTACACTTGATTGCCCGTATCGCCCGAGGATTCCATATTGAGGTGTAAGTTCGTGGGCGCCCAGGAGAATGTCAGGCATCAGCGTCTTCGCTGCGTGCTCAGTTATTTCTTTCCCCGGATCGTCCTCCGACACCGTGGTCGGATTCGATGCACGATTCTGTTCTGGAGCCGGTAACTGACGCGATGAGATATTAGGAGTTGCTTCGTGTCGGCGAATATCTTCACCGCCAGAATCGCCCCCACCTTGTAGCGGAAGACCACTCTCGACGTGCATTGGCCCACGGGCCTGTTCAAGATCGCCAGAAACCGATGACCTGAATGAACGAAGCACTCGGTCGTGGTCTGATTCCACTAGGTTTGTTGAAGACGGCAAAAGCGGCTCATTGTTGCCCACAACTTCTAATGAGCCAGCATCGACGAGCCGCGTCGCGCCGTCAAGAAGTTGCTGAGCGACATCTAGACCGAATCGATGGACCGTAAACTCGTGCTCGTCATCCTCGATGTGAGCACCTAAGGCCTGGCGCTCGAAGACCACGCCCAAAGGCTCAATATGAAGTGAATACCCGGAGTCGAGGTCCTCGACGAACCGTGCGGCGATCGCGAGTTCGTCGCCGTCAACTAGCCCGTATCGATTCGCGCGCTTCATGTAGAACGTCAAAGCAGTGGACAGTTCCTTCGCCCGAAGAACGAAGTCGGCTCTTGGGTTCGCGTACAGATCGGGATCGAACAGGTCGCGCAGATGACGTTCCGTATTCTCAGCTTGTTCCCGCATCTCTTGGTAAAGAGCGCTGCGCGAAGCGGGGGTGAGTTCCTCCCTAAGCTTAACTTCTACGATCTTGACTAATATCACTCTGCGGGAACAATCGAATCCGATCAAGAGGAGGTCAGCCCGCTTCCCCGACGCTTCCGTCGTTTTGTCAGGTCTAAACCAACCACGATGCGCATCGAGAGGAATCACTATCCGGCTCTGTAACAAAGTCGATTGTTCCATCAGCCAGCGGGATAATAAGAGGCCGACTACTTCCGCACAAGTGGTTTCAGATGCCAGTAACCTCAGTGCAAGTCTGCCAGACAGTGACCGGAGAGTTTCCAGTACGGCTCTTTCGCCACCTTGCGAAAGTCTGAGCCCGAATTTTTCAATACCCGGGCGAATTATACCGTCTAACTCAAGGGTGCTTCGGGTCGTCAGCATGATGCGTTGCCGATCTTCTTGAAGATACTCCGGCGCATAATCGAGCAGATAGCCGCTGTCCTCTGGTGCTGATGGACTATCGAAGTAGTCCAGACCAAGATTTCGATCAATTGTTAACACCCAGTCGCTATGTTCGTGGACAAGCCGAATGAGAGCAGTCGATTCACTATCTAGCCGCAGCGCAACAACTGGAGCGATGTCGTCTGTTGTCGCTTCACCCGAAGCCGCCGCAGCCTGAAGCCGCTGAGTGTAGACCAAGGCATGCTGAATTAATGTTTCAGTCCGATCGGCATTATTACGTGCTGCAGGCTTCAGTCCCTTGTACCACCCAAACCCAAATTCATGAGTCTCGAGGGTTGTCTCTGGATCTTGAACCAGACCGTAAACATAAGAGCCTCGACGTAGATGAGCGATCTGCCCTAAACGGCTCTGCGAGCCGAACTGTTCGAGGAGGATCGAAAGGTGGGCCGTGAACGATTTTGGGCTTTTAGTGAAAGTGCCGATACTGTTACGCGCAAATACTAGCTTTGGAAGCAAATGATTTGTTGGAGTCAGCGTGAACTCGTCGTCCTCAGCCACTTGTCGGTCGGGGTCGAGAAGAGACTCGAATGCCTCGCCCATCAGGTCGATCGGACCCTTGCCACCGAACATCTGGATGGAATATCGCAAAGAAGGTCCGTCCGGCATGGCGGCCCGACGCAATCCTTCAAGTCGCCGCAGAGCATCGGTGATCAGCTGGCCATCGCCTGGATTAAATACATTTATGTGAAGCTGTTCCACGTACGGGTGTTGTTGAAGATATTCAAACGCCCTATCTGCGATCTCCGCACTTCCGACTGCCGCGGACGCGACTGTCGCTCTCTTCACGCAAAGAAGACGGCGGGCGTTTTCACGACAGAGCGCAACATCTATGCTTGCACCTTCCGAACGATCGGGAAGATACAGTGTCCAGTGGGAGGATAGAGCTGCGTGCTCAACGTATCCTCGCCCCTTGCGATCAAACAGGATCATCGGTGTGTTCAACGGCAAAATGTCTGTCGCAAGCTGTCCCACGAACGTCGGCCAAGACGACGTTTGCGCTGTTTTGTCGCTCCATGCCTGCAATGCTGCTTGACAGGCTCGCGCGTGCTGCAGATGCCACAACAACCTGAGGGGATGGAGAGGCGAGAGCACTATTGCTCGTCCTGGGTCGCCCAAGACTGGCTCCCACCGTAATTCGACAATATCAAGCTGTGCGAGCGCCCTAATAATTCGTCTCGTGTCCGAATCGCCGGGTCGTTCCACCAGTGATTTGCTCAACGAGGTATAGCCCTCGGCATACGCCTCAATAGCAGGTCCAAGTGCGAGAAGGTCAGAGGTCTCAACGATTGCTACTGCGTTAGCGGGATCTGTGGCCGATCGGCTGAGATACTGATCGCGAATAGCCGAAAAACAAGCACGCCTAGCCGCAAGAAATTGCTTCGCAACGGGAAACGTCGGAAGGTCATCCGTCGATGCACTCTTCACCTCTACGTCGGAGAGTGTTTTGGCGCCTGCGAAGTCTACCAATAGAGCGCCGCAACGATCTCCCGCTTGCAACGCTGCCAGTTCTAGCCGACGCAGCGTAGCAGACACAACAACTGAATAGCCGGTTACACCAGGCCCATCAAGCTTGAAGTGAACATCGCCGCGAACGGTTGTGCCAATCGGTTCAGTCCAACCTCCCGCCAGCTTTGCGTGGTCCGGCATCGCCTCGGCAGGCTCTGCGGAAAGTGCCTTTGTAGTGGCAAGAACCCACGCCTCAATAAATGACGCAACCTCCACGGTCCTCTGGTGTGGCACGACAACATCCACACCCTCCCGAACGACAAGAAAGTACTCCGATTCGTTTTCAGCCCGACTATTCGGGTCGCTTGGATCGAGTGGACGAGGCTTAGTGAGAGTCGCACCATCCTGATCGTACCCGTCCACCCTAGCGAAGTAGGTGCCCTCTTGCAGCGACTGTAGATCGGATAGCTTCAGTGTACGAGTCGCACGGTGTTTGCTTCCTGGCTTCTTAAACCCATTACTTTCGTATGCGATTGTCGGCTGTTCTCCATCCACCAGGAATAACTGCACACGATATGTCTTCCAAGCCGGCACATCATTGGGGGAAGGAATAGAACGGAACCCGATCTTTAGGGCCTCCTTGCCATCGAGGTTGAGAACTGGGACCCGAGTTGTTCCTCCGACCTCGTCTTCGGTCTGAATCGGGAGTGCCAGAGAGTCAAGTACAATTCTTAGCTCACTAGACTCGCCAGACTCGGTAAAACGCCAATTATCGAGCGCGAGGCAAATGTATGAGGCGTTGGACGATATCTCAGCGGCCCAGTGCCGGACATCTTCAGTCGCACGCTCTCGGAGAAATCCGAATAGTTTTGCTTGAACCGTGTTCGGTTCGATCGGAAGTCGGGAAATACGCGCTTGTAGCGGTTGGCGAAGATCCGCTAACAGTTGCCGAATCTTATAGTTGCGTGAAAGCCAGAAAGTCGAGTTTGACTGGTTGACAAGACCGAAGTGTGGCAGCAGCCCGAAAACGTATAATGACCCACCAACAGAAGCGGTCGAGGCGCCGTTCACAATTACAGAGAGCAAGTAATAGAGGACGTCGTCTTCGTTTCGCACGAGACGTTCCCGTCGCAAATAAGTCAGAATCTCGGACACAGAAGTCGCTATCGTCGCAGGGAGGTGAGCTTGGAGGTGACTGACTAGCTCAGTTGTGAAGTTGCCAGCTAAAGACAATTCACGAAATGTTGCTATGTCCAGAGAATCTTCAGCGGCGGTTCGCAACCCGGCCGGAATGAAAACAACCAGAGGTTTAGTCAGGGTATTACGTAACTCAATTATCTTCGTTGCCCGCGCTTTCCACGGAGTGTTCGGTTCATCAGATACCAGTAAACGAGCGACCCATCGGGAATCACTCTGCAGAGCCTCGCAAAGCCCATCCATGACGGCTTCAGGCAGGGTAGTCACCCGAATTCTTTGAGTAGGTTCCGATGCCTCCAACGCCTGTTCAACCGCACTCAGAAGATATCTCTGTAATACCACGAACAGTTCAGTGCTGTTACAGAGACGAAGTGGTTCAATAAGCGCACTCATGATCAGCTCTCGCGTTCATCTATCGGATAGCGCGGACGGATTGTCTGCGCGACATATGCGTCACTGAGATCGTCATAGAATCCGATTTCCCGAAGACGATCTTTCAGAGCGCGAACATTCTGGCGAAACGCCTGATGCTCGTCCATTGTGACCGGGACTCGGCCCATTCCAGTGGCGGATCCTCCGATAACAAAGCCATATCGTGCCTCAATCCAATTTACAAAATCGTCAATTAGAATTGGTTCGCTGTGGAACAGCTTCCGCCCTCCTTTCTCCTTCCATCGGAGTACTCCGATCTGCACTAGCACCTCGAGCAACCGTCCTCCAAGAGCCCACCTTCGTGGGTTGCTTCTTGACTTTCCTTGGACCATGCATCCGTAATCGCTGTTCTTCTGGAAGAGTTTGTCCATCATTTCTGTAAGGTAATCGAGGTGGTGCTTTTGGCGAACGTGCGTGACTAGTTCAATAAACGTATCGAAAGCTGGCAGACCTAAATCAAACACAGCGGCTATTTCGGGAGGCAACTCTTCGTCATTCGCTTCGTTTTCACTGCGTATTTGCTTCAGGCGCGCCCGAAAATCTGCCTGAAAGTCGGCCGGCTGATTCCTGAGCAGTGACAGCACCTCCCACGGTGATTCTTCCACTCCAAGATGACGTTCTTCTCGCGAATAGCGCAGCAGTTGATTCATCGTGAAAAGCGACTTCGTTAATTCGACTAATCTGCCATAAGTAGATGCCAACGACTCCTGGGCCAGCTGAGCCATCCTCGATCGGTAGTCGCCGCTCATATCGACAGTGAAGGAGAGTTGGTACGGGCACTTTTCGAACGGTATATTGTGGTCACCCTGCACCGGACACTCTCTGCAGGTGTCATGCGCCTGCTTATCAGAAATCCACCCAGACAATTGTCTGCTGAGCCTCAAAGTGTAAGTTGCAACATGCAGACCAAAAACGGTCTTAAGATACTCAATCATTACCGGCCTAGGCACTCGATCGCGATAAGCGAGTAGCCGCTGAACATCGTCACACAATATTCTTGTCTGTCCGACGCATGTCGGTGGAAACGGCGCAACTTTTTCCTGCGAGGGAAAGAGATCAGGAAGATCTTCGACGAGTTTTAAGACTGTCAAAGTCTCTAAATCCAGAATTGATTTGCCATCGAATCGGCTGGTCCGGGCATCGCGCCCTTGGTCAAGATAAGCGCGCAATTGGGTAAGGGTTTCTCGTTCCCCGAACTCTAGAAAAGCGTAGATGGTGTCGGCGACATTGTAGTCGCGACAATGCTTCGCAACCCTAATCTTGTGGGAGTCGAGATGGAGTGGCCGCAGAGATGACACCGCTTCCCGCGACGTTCCTCGATTTACCAGGTCGAAGATGTCAGTCTCAAGCCACGCCTTTGCAATCTCAGGATACTCGCTGAAACCCGTTACACCATCGAGCATCGCAAGCTGCTGAACGTGATGCTCGACCTTCTCCACGGATGCCTTTGCACGTCCACGGGAGACGGGGCGTGTGCCGTTACACCTGAGAAGCAAAAACAGATTGACAAGGACACGATCTAGATCAATGGCCTTAGGATCGGGGTAAAACAACTTCGGATTACGGAATTCCTGATCTTGCTTCTTGAGCTTCATGCGGGCGCCTTTTGTGCTTCGACCTCAACAGGCCTGTACGGCCCGATATTCAAGCAAATCGCTCCCCCGGAGCTTAGGTGTGAAGACACCTCAAACATTGAATCATCGTCGGCGGATACCATTACCCGGTCAAACGGGAGACTGAGAAGAGCATTGCGAAATATAAGCAAGTTTACGAACAGGCCCTGCAAATCCGATGGATTGGGCCTGTATCCACCGCGAATCAACTCCATCATCTCAAGCAAATCGAGCGAGATTCGAAGAGTCGCACTGCCGATTGAATCGTCGGAGACAAGATCCACCGAATCTGCAGCATATTCCAAGAAATCACCAATTCCGTCCGTATTCGCAACCTGAATTCGAAATGCAGATGTTGGAAATAGACGATAGCTCCGCACCGTCGGTTTCTTTATTCGTGAGACGCGCAATGCAAGAAACTCCTGACGCCGTTGGGTGCCCCTGAGTCCTTCCGAGAGTGACATTGCCTCAAGCACTCGATCGCGGAGAATCGCGGCGGCAGCCTTCCGCTGATCGGCGTTTTCGGCGTAAATGACTTCGGACAGGAGACGCCATGAACCGTACGGCAGCATCTGTTCCCAACCATCGTCGCGCCTTTCGAAGTAGGCCCATCGACGGAATCTACGAAGCACGCTCCTCCGGCTTTCGATAAGGTCGCTTAAAGATGCCTCGTCAGTACTTCGAGGAGAATTCCTCCGCAATCCCGACACCACTTCCCATCCGTAGGCGCTGCGGTCGTCGTACGTCATCCACGGCACAGCAGTCAGAGGGTCGTAATCAAGTCGTCGATCTATCTGGGGCTCATTTACGAGCCCAATATCTGTCTGTCTCAACAACGCCACGAGGCGATCTTCGACGGTCCCCGTCAGGCGGCCTCCGTTAGTTGAAAAAGCTTCAGGGTAGTAAAGGTCAGCGATACGCTCGGGCGCAGCAGCTTCCTCCGATGTCAGCAATCTGTCGATGTCATCACAGGAATGATCTTGGAATAGCAGCCACGATAGAGCGGAGCGCAGATCTCGGATCGTGACATGGGCTCGCCGTCGTAAATGAAGAACCTCGAACAGCTTCCGAATTCTCGCTCTTGTGGCAGACCCAGAATGGGTATCGCGAAGAGTATCCGCGTTGTGCTTAATCGGACATTTGCCCTGATGCGAACAGCCCGAGCACGCCTCCCAAAGTTCAGGGCGGAGCATCGCGTTCAGCTGCCTGTCCACGAGGCTCTGTTCCCGACCTGCAGCGACGGCCCGCAAGTTAAGATTCACAAGTAGGAGGCTATCTTGTTGGTACTTACCCTCAAGCGCTGTCAGAACGAAATGTCGGAGTGCGATGAACCGGACCGCGTGAGTGCTATGTTCCAGAAAGTCGAGTAGACGTCCCTCATTAATCGCAATGAGCCGGATCTCACTGGTATACGCTTTTGACAGCACCGTGCCGGCGAATGGCTCAAGGAATGCTGACAGCACATCGTCGTTGTGTGTATCACCTTCATCCTGAGATCCGTCGTAATTCGTCTCAAAGTTCAGTCCCGCGTGTGTCCACCGCGCTCCGTTGCCGGTTGCAAGTGGCTCGATCGTTGATCCAATCCCTCTGAAAAACGCCTCGACTTGCTGCAGGAACGCAGTCTTACCGTCGCCGGCATTGCCAGTCACTATGACAAGGCGAAACCTTCCGTCGGCAATAGCGGGGGCAAGGCGCTCGTCCAATCGGGTCTTCACATACGTCAGTCTTGCAATCTCATCTAGGCCGCGGGTGCCCCCGTTGTTCCTTCTAGCTTGGCTGTGAAGAGTAAGTAGCCGAGTGACATACGGGTTGTAGTTCGGTTTATTAACCTCACCCGGCTCAAGCGTGATTCCAGTGAAACTCGAGCTCGAGGTCGCTGCTGTCGGCGCATACATGGTAGAAATCGAAGCGAGTGCGAGACTCATTTCGGCAGCCGATTGAAAGCGCGCTGAGCCCTTTGAGCTGATGGACTTCAACAGAAAGTCGGCTACTTCTTTGCTGATACGAGGTCCAGATTCGATGGTCCGCGGGTCAATTGGCTCCCCATATTCTGGGTCGTTGTTGGGAAAAGGGTGCTGGTGCGCAACTAACTCATAGAGCACCACGCCGAGTGAGAACAAATCCATATCAGGCCGCCAGTCGGGTTGACCTCGGTCTGGAGCCCAATATCTCGGAGTACCAACCTTTCCATGAGCGCCGGCTAGGCGACTCGCGATGTTGAAGTCAATTAGCTTGGCATCGTGAGATGGATCTTCTAACAGGATGTTAGATGGCTTGATGTCACGATGAAGGATGCTGTTACGTACCTGCTCCCGTAGTTCGTCCCGCCGCGATATTTGGTCAGGTATTGGAGTGCGTCCCGCAATCGCTGCTTCAAGTTCGTTCAGTTCGGCGGTTCTTGGGTGCAGCGCCTCAAGCGCATCAAGAACCTGTAGACCAATGTTGCGAATGTCACGCCACGCCAGCATTTTCGTGCCGTCACAGTAACGCTCTAACGTTTCGCCTTCGACGTATTCGTTGAGAATGTACGGTGTGTAAAGTGGAGGGGCCAAACGTCCCATCCAGAACATTCGAGCAATGTGGCGGTGCTGCGGCAGCCGCGAGCCAATTTCGTTGTATTCTCGAAGTAGCAAATCAACTTCACTGCTCTTCTTCAATAACTTCATTGCGTAATAGCGGCCATGATCAAGGTGAAATACCTTGTACACGCGCGAGAACGACCCGCTGCCAAGTTCCGCATCAATGCGGAAAACCCCATCGATTATCTGCCCGGCCTCCAGCTTCGGAGGAGCTATCTCAGCGGGGGGCGGTGCCTCCGGCTGCTTCACACCGTTGGAACTTCCGAGTAGCGTTTTGAGGAGTTTGTGGGTCTCAGCGGCACTTGGGCGCTTGTGAAAGTCTTGCACGTTCAATAGGTCGGACACGAGCTTATCCAGGCGTGCGTCCACGCCCTCACGC
>Ga0207927_1001181_pt1 | contig 11208 bp, 6 predicted proteins | sample NGESurdeep072012_2_FD_184456 | JGI IMG/M metagenome (GOLD analysis project Ga0207927, IMG submission 184456) | Arctic peat soil microbial communities from Barrow, Alaska - NGEE Surface sample 210-2 deep-072012 (SPAdes) | ecosystem: Environmental > Terrestrial > Soil > Wetlands > Peat ... | reverse complement strand
GAGATCGGAGAACTGCTCAACACCGTCTCGAAAAGCGAGTGCGCAAATTACCTCGCTTCCTCCGGATATGTAAGTACTTAAATTAGAAATGCTCTAAGCTTTACCACGCAAAAAACAATCAACTTCTCTCAGTATCCCGCATCCGGTTGGCCAACTAGGATCTGCGCCTTGTCTTCAGTTTATGAAATCTCCACCAACTCCGCGATCTTGGCTTGCCACTCTTTCGGGCCGCTGTCGTGCACCGAATTGCCGTTCACATCGACGGCGACGGTGACGGGCATGTCTTGCACCTCGAATTCGTAGATGGCTTCCATACCGAGATCGGCGAAGCCCAGCACTCGTGACTTCTTGATCGCCTTGGAGACGAGGTAGGCGGCGCCGCCTACGGCCATCAGGTACACCGCCTTGTGATCGCGAATGGCTGCGATGCCTTCCGGTCCACGTTCCGACTTGCCCACCATGCCGAGCAGGCCAGTCTCCTTCAGCATCTGGCGGGTGAACTTATCCATGCGCGTTGCCGTCGTGGGACCCGCAGGACCAACCACTTCATCTCGTACCGGATCAACCGGACCTACGTAGTAGATAAAACGATCGGTGAAATCAACGGGCAGCTTTTCGCCGCGATTGAGCATTTCGGTCATGCGCTTATGAGCGGCATCGCGCCCCGTGAGCAGCTTGCCATTGAGCAGCAGCACTTCACCGAGCTTCCAGGTGGCCACTTCGGCGCGGGTCACGGTGTCGAGATTAACGCGGCGAGCGCCAGAACCCATGGGATCGTAGGTGAGCTGCGGCCAGTCGTCCAACGACGGCGGCTCAAGGGCGACGGGGCCTGAGCCATCCAGCACAAAGTGCGCGTGGCGCGTGGCGGCGCAATTGGGAATCATCGCGATGGGGAGATTCGCGGCGTGAGTCGGATAATTCTTCACCTTTACGTCCAGGACAGTTGTGAGGCCGCCCAGCCCTTGCGCGCCGATGCCGAGCTCGTTGACCTTTTTATAGATCTCAAGCCGCAATTCTTCGTCGCGGTTTGACGGACCGCGTTCAATCAGCTCCTGAATGTCGATGGGCTCCATCAGGGCTTCCTTGGCCAGCAGCATGGCCTTCTCGGCAGTGCCGCCGATACCGATGCCCAGTATCCCCGGCGGACACCAGCCTGCACCCATAGTGGGAACGGTCTTCAGCACCCATTCCAAGATGGAGTCGGAAGGGTTGAGCATCACGAATTTCGCTTTGGCTTCCGAGCCTCCACCTTTCGCGGCGACGATCACGTCCAGTTTGTCGCCGGGCACGATCGTCATGTTGACGACGGCGGGCGTGTTGTCCTTGGTGTTCTTGCGCGCACCGGCGGGATCGGCCAGCACACTGGCGCGCAGCTTGTTGTCCGGATGCAAATAAGCGCGGCGAACGCCCTCGTTGACCATGTCTTCGACGCTCATTGTCGCGTCCCACTGGACGTTCATGCCGACCTTGAGGAAGACGCTCACGATTCCGGTGTCCTGGCAGATGGGACGGTGCCCTTCGGCGCACATGCGTGAGTTGATCAGCAACTGCGCAATGGCGTCGCGCGCTGCCGGAGATTGTTCTTTCTCATAGGCGCGAGTCAGCGCCTGGATGAAATCGACTGGGTGATAGTAGGAGATAAATTGTAGCGCGTCGGCAACGCTCTGGATGAGATCGTCTTGCTTGATGATGGTCATGACCGCCTCTCGGGGAAAAAGCAGGATTGGCGTACTCAACAGCATACAAAAGTGCAGGCCCCATAACCAGTGACGTAGGTCACTGGGGCAATCCGGGCGCTGTCACTCACGGTATCCTAGAGACATGGAACGCAATCCTGCAGATTCAGGGGAACACACAGCTTTTGACGTAGTGGTCATCGGCGCCGGTCCGACCGGCCTGGCCTGCGGCATCGATGCCAAGCGCGCAGGGTTCACCGTGACCAACATCGACAAGGGATGCCTGGTCAACTCGCTCTACAACTACCCCAGCAACATGACGTTCTTTACGACGCCGGAACTGCTGGAGATTGGTGACATTCCGTTCTCCAGCCCGAACCAGAAGCCCACGCGGCAGGAAGCGCTGGAGTACTACCGCAAGGTGGCCGAGCACTATCAGCTCGACGTCCGACAGTACGAGCCACTGCAGAAGATCGAAGGCAGCGACAACAATTTTGTCGTGCACACCACCGATCTGCACGGACGCAATCGCGCGTACCGGGCGCGCAAGCTTATTTTGGCCACTGGATATTATGACCGTCCAAACCTGATGAATGTCCCCGGCGAGGACCTTCCAAAAGTCCTGCACTACTATCGCGAGCCACATCCTTTCTTTGGACTCGACGTCTTGATCGTCGGGGGAAAAAACTCGGCGGCCATTGCGGCGCTGGAACTGTGGCGTCACGGCGCGCGGGTGACGATGGTGCACCGGCGCGAGGGAATCGGGAGTTCGGTGAAGTACTGGATCAAACCGGACATCGAGAACCGCATCAAAGCCGGACAGGTAAAAGCGTACTTCAATAGCACGGTGAAGGAGATCGCTTCCGATCACGTGGTGCTGGCGACTCCGGAAGGCGAAGTCACGCTGGCCAACGATTGGGTTTTCGCGATGACGGGATATCATCCTGATTTCGAATTTCTGCGCGGCCTGGGCATCCAGATTCGCGGCGATGCCGACAAGAAGCCGGTGGTCAATTCCAAAACGCTGGAAAGTAACGTGCCGGGCATCTACCTGGCAGGCGTGCTGATTGCGGGCATGCGGACCAGTGAGATCTTTATCGAAAACGGGCGCTTTCACGGGCAGGCGATTGCGGCGGACTTGAAGGAGAAGCTGAGGCCGGAGGCGGTCTCCGTTTCGCGGGCCTGATACCGTCCGCTGCAACTGCTCGGTCCTTGGCAATCTGGGCCGCATAGTTCCGATACCCACGGCTGCCAAGTCTCTGATAAACTCTTGCGCGGGATGAGGCTCGGACGTTTCGGACGAGATGCCGAAGCGACCGCGTGACCACACATAGAATTCCAATTCAGTACCGGCGGGGTGATGCAGAAGACGCACTTCGCCGTGGGAGGATGGCAATGGCTACCGCAACCAGCACCGCAACCATGCACAGCCGCGTGGAAGATTTTCTCAGCAAGCCGCGGCCGATGTTCATCAACAACCAATTTGTGAATTCCGCTTCCGGCAAGACTTTCCCGACGTATAACCCGGCAACAGGCGAAGTGCTGGCAAAGGTAGCGGAGGGAGACCGCGAGGATATCGATCGCGCGGTGAAGGCCGCGCGCAAGGCGTTCGAAAGCGATGCATGGACGTACATGTCGGCATCGCAGCGCGGCCGCCTAATCTGGAAATTAGCCGACCTGCTGGAGCAGCGTGCCGAGGAGTTCGCACAACTGGAGAGCCTCGACAACGGTAAGCCGCTCGCGGTGGCCCGGGTTGCCGATTTGCCTCTCGCGGTTGACTTGTTCCGCTACATGGCGGGCTGGGCCACGAAGATCGAGGGCAACACGATCCCGATTTCGTCCGGTTCGAAGAAGGTGCAGTTTCTCGCCTACACCCGTCGCGAACCAGTGGGGGTGGTTGGCCAGATCATCCCGTGGAATTTCCCGCTCTTGATGGCCGCCTGGAAGTTGGGTCCGGCCCTGGCGACGGGATGCACCGTGGTCTTGAAGCCTGCCGAACAGACTCCGCTATCGGCGCTGCTGCTGGCTGAGTTGATTGCCGAGGCCGGATTCCCTGAGGGCGTGGTCAACGTCGTTCCGGGCTACGGCGAGACCGCGGGCGCTGCATTGGCAGCTCATCCCGATGTCGATAAGGTGGCTTTCACCGGATCGACGGAAGTGGGCAAGCTGATCCTGCAAGCCGCGGCGGGCAATCTGAAAAAGGTATCCCTGGAGCTAGGCGGAAAGTCGCCCAACATCGTATTCGCCGATGCCAACATGCGTTCCACGATTGCAGGTGCGGCGAGTGCGATCTTCTTTAACCACGGACAGTGCTGCTGCGCCGGCTCGCGTCTCTATGTTGAAAAGGACATGTTCGACCAAGTGGTCGAAGGGGTTGCGGAACAGGCCAAGAAGATCAGGGTTGGCCCTGGATTTGAGCCTGAGACCAGCATGGGTCCGTTGGTGTCGCTCGAACAGTTCAACCGGGTTTGCGGGTATCTCGAGTCTGGACTCAACGAAGGCGCAGAGGCTGTGGTCGGTGGCAAAAAGAAAGAAGGGCCAGGCTATTTCGTCGAGCCGACAGTGATGGTGAAGACGAATCCCAACATGAAGGTTGTCCGGGAAGAAATCTTCGGGCCGGTGGTAGTGGCGTCGCCTTTCAGCGACATCGACCAGATCGTGGCCGAAGCCAACAACAGCGAGTACGGTCTTGCCGCCGGTGTCTGGACGAACGACATCAATAAGGCGCACCGCGTGGCGCACAAGCTGCGCGCCGGGACGGTTTGGATCAACTGCTACAACGTATTTGACGCGGCGCTGCCGTTCGGCGGTTACAAGCAGTCGGGGTGGGGCCGCGAAATGGGCCACGAAGTATTGGAGATGTACACCGAAGTAAAGGCGATCTGCGCGGCGATCTAACAACACTGCGGTACTGTCACTAGCGCCTATGCGCGATGCGACAGTACCGCATTTTTTTGCTCGGCTGATTAGTCGCCACTTGCTGTTAAGGCCGCTTCCTCGGGTAGCCCAACCTGCGCGGCGATCGTGTCCATGGCGGGCACCGACACACGCGGCTTCAGGGTCGCAACTTTCTTCGCGTCTGCCTGCCAGGCATGAGCCTGCCATTCCATTTCAACCCAATTGCTGCGCTCGACGAATGCGGGAGGCTCGAAGGTCAGGCCCTCGGCGAGACGACGATCCTCTCGCTTCGAAGTCATAAACAATACTGGCCCAACTGCCATGCGCATCAGGCGGGTGGAGATTCCGAACGCTGATTCGATTTCAAGACGCAACGCGCGCATGCGGGCGGCGATTTCCGGATTGCTGCGCCGCAGCCGTTTCTCCATCGCCCACAGTGCCGCGTTGTAGGTGGTGCGAAGCTTGCGGGCTTCGTGCGCGAATCGGGTCCTTATTCTCGCATCGGGGTGGTCGTGGTACCGCTTCCATCCGTTGAACAGGGTCTCGCAAATACGGAACAGGCTCGGGCCGTTCTTCTCGAAGTCGTAGCGGAAGGCCCAGTCGAGAAAACGCTTCGAATCATCGCGCGAGATGGCGGCGTGCTGGAAGTTGAATTTGAACTGGCCGTGAATGTCGGCGAGGTCGATGCCGTCAAGCATTCGGCCTTCTGCCTGCATCTGGAAGAACAGCGGCGTGCCCGGTACCGGCGTATACAGCATGAACTGATGGAAGTCGGTGCAGTGCGAAACCGCGTACTTAATTTCGTCTTCGATATTTTCCGGAGTGTGGTGCTCCAGGCCGACGATGGTGGAGCCTAAGAGCTTGATGCCATGCTGCCGCAATTCCGCGGCGATCGCCCGGGTGTCGGCATCCTTCAGCTTGGCATAGCTCGATTTCGGCGACTCCAGCCCAACCCAAATCCACGACACGCCGAGCTGCACCAGCTCTTCCATGGTGTATTTCCGGATGGCGTTGATTGACGAGAAGACGTACAGCGCCCAAGCTTTGTTCGCGGCTTTCATGCGCTCCAGCAGGCGCATGGCGCGTGGACGATTGAGCAGGAAGTTCTCGTCCATGACGAAGAACGACTGCACACCGAGCTTCTGCTCCATCTCTTGCATGACGTCGAAGAGTTGGTCGCCGGTCTCGTAGAAATGGAAGCTCTTGCCCTTGCCACCGAAGAATGCGGACGTGGTGCAGAAGTTGCAGCCCATCGGACATCCGACCGAGGGAACTATCGTTGCAGCGGTGTCGCGCGTGTTGTCGGGCACGCTCATGCCCAGAATGCGGAAGCCGAAGCCAGACAGAATTTCAGGATGAACAAAAGGTGCGCAAGTATCCTCGCCGAGATAGCGTCGCATCCAGGCGATGCCTTCACCGCGCACGATGTGATCGGCATCGAGCATGTTCTCCACGCCCGGTATGCCGGCCACGTGGCCTCCAACGATAATGGCGGACTTCGGCGACAGTTGCCGCACGCGACGGCACATCTCGCGGACCTTGGAGAAGTTGGGAATGATGCCGGAGATTCCGACGATGTCGTAGTGGTTCGCGGTGAGTTCACGCTCGAATGCGTCGAGGGTCGGGAAGTCGAGCAGCGTGCACGGTGCTGAGATGTTTTTCTGAATCATCATCAGTCCCCACGAGCGATGGAACATGCGCAACGAGAAGCTGCCTTGCTCGCGGGTTACCTGGTTGTGGTACAGCTCCATCGGATTGATGGCGCGGCTGCCGAACTGATCATCCTGGGCGTAGGGGCCGAACACGGAACTCAGCAGAATTCGCGCTTGAGTTCCCTTGGGATGCGGGGTAATTAAATCAGGGCTTGATATGGAAACCATGATTCCATCGTAGGAATATGGCCGCGCGATGTCCGTGACATATGACGCAATGCGGTTGATATGACAAAACTATTACATAGCAATTCGCGTGAAAAAACTTGCGAACATCTATCGCTAAGTGCCGATGGAATGCTGCACGAACAAGTAAAAAAAGCAGGACCGAAGTCCTGCCCGCACAATCCTAACGTCACTGCCTATTCTGTCGGCGGGGGAGGGGCATCGGTGCCATTCGCCATCTTCTGGAGGTGTTCAGTGATGCGATTGATTTCCTGCGTGCGAAGCTGCTCGGCTTTCGCCTGCTGCTCGGGGGTCAGCACCTGGGTGTAAATCTGGTGCTGCAGCGCCTCATGCTGGACGGTCATCGCCGCCGCTAACTGTGCCTTCTGGTTGGCCAGTAGCTGAATCTTCGCCGGATCGTATGCCCCATTGGCTGTCGCAGCCAGAAGTGCCTGGCGATTCTGTTCTAATTGCTGCATCACAGGCTTCATGTTGGCGTGGTTTGCCTTCATGATCGTCTTAACTTGTTCTTTCTGTGGATCAGTTAGGTTCAGCTCTCGAGCCATAAATCCCATACCGTGCCCGGGACCGCCCATTCCGTGATGACCCGCCATACCTTCAGGTCCAGGTCCCTGGGCGAAGGCCAGCATCGCGGTACCACACACCATCAACGCCAGTACGCTTGCAATTACCAACAACTTGGTCTTCATTTTCTCTACTCCTCGTGGTTTTGACAGTTCGTCTGTCACTTCTAGGAACACCGGGCTCACGACTTCGACGGTAAAGTCTGGTAACGCGACGTAAAGACTTGTGACGCTCCGCAACGCAATCGGCATATTGGAAGGCCACCTACTCGCGCATTCCCTCGCACGCGGCTTCTTGTTCTCTGTTGTGAGTTCCATGTCAGCGAGAAAAAGGTTCCCAAATGTTCGGGAGCGATATGCCGGCAGGGAAGTGTGAGAAGAAGTTACGGGCGGCGCGTGAGCGTCGCCCGGTGGAGAATATTGGGTTGGTGGTGGTTGGTTAGAAACTGAACACCGGGCCAAACTCCGTCCGCCAGTCAGTAAAGTTGCAGGACGGTAATCCCGCAATTTTTGTCGTGCAGACGCCCTTGGTATTTTCAACGGCGACGCTGCCGTACTTAGTCTCCTCAAAGCCGAACATCACCCATGGGTTGAGCTTGTAATAGACGGTTGCAGCCTTCATCGTGCTCTTCGACGGACCGGCCCCGCTTGCTCCAATGGCCTTAGCCTTGAAGAAGTCAGCAGAGTTCGTGCCATCGATGCCATAGTTGAACCAGACCTGCCAGCCGGCGTTGCGGCCTTTCGGGTCGGCATTGAACCAGCGCGAGACGGGCAGACCGACGTTGAGGAATCCGCCGTAACCGCGCACCGGGTATTGAGGAGCCGCGACCGCACTTCCTGCGGCGTTGGTTCCAAAAACAACTGTCGAAGAGTTGTCGACCGACAAAGCGTTCGCCGTGCCAGTCAGACCACCCGTGTAGTTGTAGTTGGAAAGGAACTGGCCACCGAAGAAGAATCGCAGGTCAGCTCCGGAATAGGCATTGACGACCGCTGTAAACCAACGCGTTGGCAGTGAAACAGCCACTTGATTGCCGTAGCCGTTGCTGGTGGCGTCGTAGCCTCTTGGAAAAGCGGTCTTGAACGCGGTCGGAACGGCGGAGGCCAGCACGGTTGCCTGGCGACCACTGTAGAAACCGCTCCAGAGAATCTGAGCAGGAGCGACGCCCGGAGCCTTGTCGAGCTGGAACTGCAAGACGACCCTGGATTCATAGGTGGGTCGGCTGAAGTCAGCTCCCTGGCGCTCGCCGTAACCCAACTGGTTGCCCAGTCCGTTCACGAAAGTGCAGGCCGTGGCCACGCCTAATGTAGCTACGGTGCAAGAGACGCTATCCGCGGGGAGGTTGCCTTCGCTGGGCATCATGATCGCGAATTCAGGAGACAGCTTTACGTTGCGGCTGCCCGCGAATTTGTGAATTACACCGAGCCTCCACTGCGGAGAGCGTTCGTAAATGGTGCCGAAATAGGCGCCATAGAAAGTGGTTTCGAAGATGTTGGCCATGGCGCTCGACCCGAAGATCGTCCAGTCCTGACCAAACTCAGTGAAGATATCCGTGTTTTCGGTCGCGGCGTAGTCCATTCGGCCATAGGCCAGCCGCAACTGCAAACCAGGGCTTCGAATCGCCGAGACATTACGGTTATCAACGCGGCTGAAGTTACCTTCAAAATCCGCTTCGACCTGGCCCGTTACAGTCAGCCTCTTGGAAGCATCAGGCCACTCGATTCTTGAGCCAATGCGGCTGGAACGCGCTTTCATGTGGAATTCGGAATTGTTTGTCGGGCCGGTGTCCGCGTTCAGGAATCCTGGCAATGGGAAATCATCGCCACGCGGTTGACTCGAATCGTATGCCGCAGTGGTCTTGATAAACCCGTACGGCGTCATGGTCACCCCGCCCAACATGATGCCCGGAGTCAGGCCCTCTTTTTTCGTGGGATCCAGAGTCAGCACGCGAGTTGGTAGCGCGGCCGGTACGATCTTTGGAGGCGCAGGTACCTTGTACGGTTTTTCGAGAGTGACCAACGACTTCTTGGCTTCGGCTAGTCCGTCGGCATTGGCCTTCGTAGTGGTCTGCAGGTCAACGACAGAGGTGTGCAGTCCGCTCATTGCGGTCGCGTCCTGGGTGTCGTACTCATTTGCTTTGGTGGCAACTGCAGCCGCTTGTTGCGCAGTTACCGCCGCCTGTTTTGCATCTGCAGCATTTTGATCAGTCTCCTGCTTCACCTGTTGCAGGGCCTGATCGCGATTCTGTATCTGCTGTTGCAGTTGCTGGATCTGCTGCTGTTGCGCAGCGATCGCATCCTTCAACTCCCTGATCTCGCTTGAGCCTGATGCCGATGCCGGTTTCGGCTTCGCGAAATGGGTTGTCTTCGCCGTGGTTGTCTTCTTTGCAGTTTGATCATCGCCTTGCGCCGGTGTCGCGGCACTTGAGCTCGGAGAGAATACACAAACCGAACTCAAGAGGCACGCGATGGCTAACAAGGATCGTACGGTTGACCGGAAACAGTGTCGCATCTTCGCCTCCAATTGATTAGGGCATTTGCTGTCGGACAGGAATGCCCTTGGTCTCACCGGACATCGAGTCGTGCCGCTTCCCATCCGCGAATTTGCCTTGGTGAAACAACCTATGTGACGGGTTTACGGCTGGCTGTAGCATGGGTCACCGATTCTTGTGATACTGCTCACAATGCGCTTCAACACCAGGTTGTCCGGCGAAGCGGAGAAAGATTAACAAGGTTTCTCTGTTTACTACAGAAGTTTTTATGGGGTGGCCCGGTTTGATTTCCGATCAGGCATGAGCCGCCGAACTGTGTCCTTTGGCAGCAGTTTCACGCCTAACGGATTTGATGGGACATAGGTGCTGGGTCGATGAATTGACGAAGTCCGGCCGTCAGACTTGCGGCTGGCTTTACCCAGACAACCGCGCGCTCAGGAGTGGCCTCGTCCTGCATGTGCTGCCGGAAGCATTGAGGACGTAGCCTCGGCAGCACACCAGGACAGGCACAAAGATGCCGTCGTCAGCCGTCTATCCGTCACACTAGACCGACGCTAGCAACAAGTCATGTTTATCGTCTCGCCTTCGACTACTGCCCCAAAGGCCTCCTCCGGGACCTTTTCGCCATGTAGTGTCTTCCAGCAACGCCTGGCGGCCTCGATCAGAACCAGCACCACGCCGATCACGAAGATCGCCATCAGCGTCGAGTCAAGGTAGCCCTGGAACATCTTGCCCGGCTTCTGCGCCAGGGGCAGGAAGATGTTCTTGATGGAAAGCACTCCGGCGGTCAACGTAGTCACGCCCACAAAACACATGGGAATCGCCGTCAGCAACGCATACTTTGCTTTTCCCATATTAACCAGGAAGGTTGTCACTACCGCCAGCGCGATCGTCGCCAGCAACTGGTTGCCGGTACCGAACAGCGGCCAAATGGTGGAAATTGATCCCGTGTAAATCAAATAGCCCCAACTCACGACCACCACCGCACTGACGATCAGGTTTCCCGGAAGCCACGCAGTGTTGGCAAACGGCTTGTGGATCCGGCCAAGCAATTCCTGCATAACGTAGCGCGCCACACGGGTGCCGGTATCGACCGTGGTCAGAATGAAGAGTGCCTCAAACATGATCGCGTAGTGGTACCAGTAGCCCACCAGTGCGCTCATGCCGGGCAGACCGCGAAAGATCTGCGCCATGCCGACTGCGAGCGAAACCGCGCCTCCGGTACGGCCTGCCAGCTTTTCGCCTACTTGCTGCGAGATCATATCGAGGTTGACTGTGTTCATTCCCAGCTTGTGGAAGACTTCAGGCGTGGTGTTGATGGCGAAGTAGTCTCCGGGATACATGGAGCAGGCCGCGATCAGCGCCAGCACCGCGACCATGCCTTCGCAGAGCATGGCTCCATAGCCAATGGTGCGCGCGTCGGTTTCCTTGTCGAGCATCTTCGGTGTGGTGCCTGACGAGATCAGGGAATGGAAGCCGGAGATCGAGCCGCAAGCGATCGTCACGAACAAGAAGGGAAACAGCTTGCCCGGGATGATCGGGCCGCCGCCGTGGATGAACTGGGTCACGGCAGGAAACTGGATATCGGGGTGCACGAAGAACACACCAAGAATGAGCAGCGCGATCGTTCCCAACTTCATGTAGGTCGAAAGATAGTCGCGTGGTTCGAGCAGGAACCATACTG